>Ga0210409_10002518_pt1 | contig 21703 bp, 20 predicted proteins | sample IncBWH17MmetaG_FD_161649 | JGI IMG/M metagenome (GOLD analysis project Ga0210409, IMG submission 161649) | Forest soil microbial communities from Barre Woods Harvard Forest LTER site, Petersham, Massachusetts, United States - Inc-BW-H-17-M | ecosystem: Environmental > Terrestrial > Soil >...
TCCGATCTCATCGTAGAGTTTCCGTGCTACGATTTAGCTGAGGCTGGGTGTACGTGAACCCTCGCAAAAATAGCCCTGCGGCGCTGCGGTTTGCCGAGCGACGTCGCCGGGAAGACGAGTCGCCCCGCCTGTGCGACGAAGCTCCGGAACTGCTAAGCCTGCGGCTGGAAGTGGATGAGCGTGGCAGCGCGGCCGCGCCGAAATACATTCGCCACATCGTGGTCGATACGGCCCCTGCGCTGTTTTTCTTGCCGTGCGGGGATCCGACCTGCGTGGACGGCGGTCACGATGTGACGACGGAAGTGATGCGGGCGCTGCGCTCGCGTTCCCAGTTCTTCGACGGCACCGATGGTTGCTTCGGCTCGGTGGGCTCGAGCTCGTGTGGACGCGTCGTGCACTACAGCGCGGTCGCCGTATATAGGTGACCCAATCGCGCGCGCGCAGGCGCACTCAGTGCACCATGAACCATTTCACGCCGGCGGCGACTTCCAGGTGGAAATGATTGCGATGCGCCCAGTTGTAGTCGGGCGTCAGCGCGACGTTGAATAGTTTTGCCTCGGCAGCATCACAGACAATCTGGCGAAGCTCGAGCGCCTCGTCGGTAGCTGGGCTCGGCCCGGCGCCAGAACCGCACGTGACGGCGCCGATGTGACCGTGAAAGTCACGTTGAACGTCCAACTTGGTCCCGTCTCGCTTCGTGAACGTTGCCGCATCGATGGCCAGGGCGCCCGGATGCCGAGAAGCGATTCGATCCACGGGCCATGTTTCGGCTGGCGGCCTGTACATGCAGAAGTGCAGCACGTCGACGATATCGTGTTTACTGAGTTCGAGCGCGAAGTCGTCCAGGGCGAGTGCGAGCCGGCAGTCCAGGATCTCCCACGGGCTTGACGCGCGTTTTGCGGGCGCGAGGCCCGTGTGAAACGACACCCCGTGGATTGGGCCGGTCAGCCGCACCGGGGCTAGAACACCTCGCGCCTCCTCGACGCGCACGAAGGGTACCGCGCGTTGTGTCAGCTGTGCTTCGCAGGCCGATCGATCGAGGATCGCGTACCGCCGCGCAGGCTCGGGTCGTGTTGTGTCGGCGCCTGCTGCCACCGGAAAGCCCATGCCCGCGCGGGCGTGGCTCGCGACGCTGATGGCCAGGGCTGCGGCGATCGCGAGGGCTCCCCCGATGAAAAACTGGCGGCCCACATGGCCCACCAGCCCATCCTACGGCATGCGCTCGTGTGGCGTAAATGCCGCGCCGCGTTGAGACAGCGATGTTATTAATCCTTTAAGACCATGTCGGAGCTCAATGCTCGAGCGCGCCAGGTCCTCTATCACTGCGTGACCGAATACGTCGCCACGGGGGAGCCGGTAGGGTCGCGCACTCTGGCGAAAAAGTCGGGACTCGACCTTTCGCCTGCCAGCATCCGTAACGTGCTCGCGGACCTGGAGGACGCAGGCTATTTGCGCCAGCCGCATACGAGCGCAGGACGCGTCCCCACGGATCGCGCGTTTCGCCTTTTCATCGACGTGCTGATGCACGTGCGGGAGCTATCCAGCGAGGAGGAAGCTTCGATTCGCGACCGCTTCGCGTCCTTCGAGCCCGGACGTAACGTCATGCGCGAGACCGGTCGGCTCTTGTCCGAGCTGACCGGAACGGCCGCGGTCGTCGTCGCGCCTCGCGCCAAAACACTCGTCTTGAAACAACTCCGTTTCCTCCGGACAGGGCCAAACGAAGTATTGGCCGTGCTCGTGATGAAGAACGGCACGGTCCAAAACCGGTTCCTGCGCGTCTTTTTGACTGAAGCCGATTTGGAGAGCATTCACAACCTTCTCGACGACGTGGTCGAGGGGCGCACGCTCGGAGACTTGCGGGAGCTCTTCGCGCGTCGCCTTACGAGCGAGCGCATACAGCACGACCAGCTGCGACGACGGGCGTTCGAGCTCGGCGGCGCTGCGGTGAAAGAGATTGTCGGCGGCGAGGCCGATATGGTCATCGAGGGGCAAGAGAAGCTCCTCGAGAAGCCCGAGTTCGACGACGCCGAACATGTGCGACGATTGGTAACCGCGCTCGATGCTCGCGAGACCCTCGTGCGACTTCTCGATTTGGCCATGGAGGCCAAGGGGGGCGGCCATGTGGTCGTGGGCGAAGAAGTCGGGGATCTCGGAGGCGGTGAGCTCGCCATCGTCGGAGCGTCGTATATGGCGCATGGACAGGCGGCCGGAACCGTGGGCGTCATCGGACCGACTCGCATGGATTACCCGCGCGTTCTGCCGCTGGTCGCGGCGACCGCCAACGCGATGAGCGAATTCATGGAGCGCGCAGAGGGTGAGCTCGTGCCTGGGGCGACGCGACGTGGCCAACAAGAGAGAGACCCGGACGAGGAGTGATAAGCTGCCGATAGTCATGCGCGCCGCCCCGCCGGATCTTCCCGGCACCCAGTCCCACGACTCTCCACTCGATCGCGCATTGACGTTGCTCCTTGCGGATGAAGTGGAGGCCGCGCTTCGTTGGAGTGTCGCCGTGGTGGAAAGCGACCCATCGAGCCCCGGCGCCCTGGTCATCACGTGCCGGCTTCTCGAAGAGTTGGGCCGCACCGAGGCGGCCGTAGAAGGCTTTGAGCTGGCCGTGCGAAGGTCCATCGACGCGGGGAATCTCCCGCTCGCGGTCGCGGCCATCGGCGATTTGCGCGCGCTGGGCGTCGATGTCAGTGAGCATCTCGACCAGGTTGCAGTAGCATTCTGCGCCGGCTCGCAGCGACTGCAAGAGACCGAAACGCCGCCGCCGCCTCTGCCCCAGCACGTCGACGAATTCCAGCCGTTGAGCCCTTTTTTGACCGGGCCGGCGCTGACCTCCAAAGCGACGCAAATTCTGCATGCGGCGACCCGGGATTATGACGAGGCCGTCGGTGCCGAGCTACCGCTCGTCGCGCCGTTGCCGCTCTTCAGCGATCTTTCGAAGGAGGCCCTTCGTGCACTCATCGGGGCCTTTGAAATGATCACACTGCCTTCCGGGCGAGTGGTGATCGAGGAGGGAGAGCAGGGTGCGGAAGCGTACATCGTCGCGCGCGGCGCGCTCGAAGTGAGGCGACGCCAGACGGACGACGACGGAAAGGCGGCCGTGGTTCTCGCGCGCCTCGCGAGCGGGGCGCTGTTCGGCGAGATGGCTCTATTGTCGCGGGCCCCGCGCGCGGCGAGCGTGGTCGCGACGCGCCCGTCGATTCTTCTCGTCGCCAAACGGGATGCCCTCGAAGCGGTGGCCGAGAAGCGACCGGACGTAGGCGTCGCTTTGGCCGCGCACTGCCGGCGTCGCATGGTTGCCAACCTCGCGAGAACCTCGCCCGTCCTCGTTTCCGTCCCCACCGACGAACGCGCGAAGTTGGTAGAGCGGTTCGAAACGCGCATCTTCGAGAAAGGAGACAAGCTCGTCGGCGAGGGGGAGGAGGCACAAGGGCTGCACCTCATTGCTTCGGGCGAAGTCGCCGTGGTCGCGCACGAAGCGGGCGAGCCGGTCGTGCTCGCGACGCTGCCGGCCGGCGAGACGGTCGGCGAAGTGGCTTTGGTCCTCCGGCGCAAGGCAAACGCGGACGTGCTGGCCGTGCACCCCACTGTGACGCTGTTCCTGCCGCGCGACCAGTTCATCGCGCTCATCCAAGATCACCCGGCGATCCTCCACGGCTTATACATGACGGCGGTCCATCGAGACGATGAAGCCAGCCGCGCCCTGGACTCTGCGCCGGCAGCCATTGCCGACGATTACGTCTTGCTGTGATGGGCCAAGGCCCAAGCTCGGCGTCATGAAGGTCCACGGCGTTCATCGAAGGTCCATCACCGCGGCGGCCGACGGGCGGTCGATCGAAATCCTCGATCAGAGAGCCTTGCCCCATGAAGTCGTGTCAGTCTCACTCGGAGCGCTGGACGATGTCGCGCGCGCGATCCGCGAGATGTGGGTTCGGGGCGCGCCCCTCATCGGCGCGGTTGCGGCCTACGGGGTGTGCTTTGCGGTGCGCGAAGATGCCTCGGAAGCGGGGATCGATCGCGCTTGCGAGACACTTCTCGCGACCCGGCCCACGGCGGTCAACTTGCGATGGGCGCTCGTAGAAATGCGCCGCGCTCTCCTCACGGTGCCCGCAACGAAACGACTCGAGGCCGGTTGGCGTCGGGCCGGAGCGATCGCCGACGAGGACGTTGTCGTCAACGAGGCCATCGGAAAGCACGGACTTCGGTTGCTGAGAGAGATCTACGAACGTAAAGGCCCCGCTGGAGCCGGCGCGCTCAATGTGCTCACCCACTGCAACGCCGGATGGATGGCGACGGTCGATTGGGGAACCGCCTTGGCGCCTATCTACATGGTCCACGACGCAGGCGTTCCGGTGCACGTATGGGTCGACGAGACCCGGCCGCGCAACCAGGGGGCACTCACTGCGTGGGAGCTCGGCGAGCAAGGCGTCCGACACACCGTCGTCGTGGACAACGCAGGCGGCCATCTCATGCAGCATGGCATGGTCGATCTCTGCATGGTCGGCGCGGATCGCGTCACGGCGCGGGGCGATGTGTGCAACAAAGTGGGCACCTACCTCAAGGCTTTGGCGGCAAAGGACAACAATGTTCCCTTCTATGTCGCCTTGCCATACACCAGCATCGACTGGACGCTGGACGACGGCCTCCGCTCGATTCCGATCGAGGAACGCGACCCGGCGGAAGTTCACACGTTGCACGGCGCGCGGCTCTTTCCCGCGCAATCGACCGCAGCCAACTACGGGTTCGATGTCACACCGGCGCGCCTCGTGACGGGTTTCATTACCGAGCGAGGCATCGCCGAAGCGAGCCGTGAGGGCCTGCGTTCGCTCTACCCGGAGCGAGCATGATCATGCGAATGCCATATTTCCCTGAAGATCTCGGCAAATTGGGCGCGATCCTCGGCCGGAGCCATCGTCACCCGAATGCATCGATCTAGTGGCGGCGCGCCGGGCATGCGGACGAAGACTCCTTTCTCCTGGAGCGCCGAAAGCAGCAAGCGAGCTCTGGTCGAGCTGCCAACGTCGATCGCCACGAAGTTGGTCGCGGAGGGAAGCGTATTTAGTCCCAGACTGCGGGCCAGGTCTTCATAGTCGCGTCTGCCTTCCGCGACGCTGGCGACGACGCGTCCAATGTGGGCTCGATCGTCGAGAGAAGCCAGCGCCCCTTGTTGCGCGACGGCGTTGACGCCAAAGTGATGACGGATCTTGTCGAATGCGCCGATCGTTTCGGGCGCGCCGATGCCATACCCGATTCGCGCGCCGGCCATGCCGTGCACCTTCGAAAAGGTCCGCATGCGAATCACGCTAGGATTGCCCGCGCTGATCGTCGGACTGGTGCCCTCGGGCGCATACTCGATGTAGGCCTCGTCCAGAAGGAGAACGGCATCGGAGGGAATCCGCTCGATGAAGGCCTCGATCGCTTGCGCCGAGTGCCAGGTGCCGGTGGGGTTGTCCGGATTGGCAAGGTAGACGAGCCGGGCGTGGTATCGGTGCGCTAGGTCGGCGAGCGCCTGAAGATCGTTGGCGTCGTTCCGATAAGGAGCCCGGCGCAGCTCGCCCCCGAAACCGACGACATGATAGTTGAACGTCGGGTAAGCACCGAACGACGTGACCGCGGAGGTGCCGGTCTCCACGAAGGCGCGCGCAGCGAGCCCAAGTAGGTCGTCGATGCCGCTCGTAACTACGATGTTTTCCTTCTCGACCCCGTGCAGCCGCGCGAGCGCGCCAGTGAGGGCAAAACTCTCCGGATCTCCGTAGTGGGCAATGCGATCCAGCGAAGCGCGCATGGCTTGGAGCGCTCGAGGCGAAGGCCCGAACAAGCTCTCGTTGGCGCCGAGTCTCAGGCGCAGGGGCTTGCCCATTTGTCGCTCGATGGCATCGGGCGCCACGAACGGAACCGTCGCCGGTAGGTCTTGCACCAAGCGCGTCAGCGGCGGACCTGCGGACATGGTCCCACCGTATCACTCGTCTTTCTCATCAGTCCTTTCCTGTGCGCTTGTCGAGCAGCCATGCCAAGCGCGCCCGCGTCGCATTCGGGATCGCATTCCTGTCCGTCATCACGGCCGCTGCCAGAGCTGACGTGGCTCGGCTCTTGAGCGGATCGGGCAGAGCGTGCGAAAGCTCGGCGATCGTACGCCGTGCCGTTGCGACATTGCGCCGGAGCACCTCGATCACGGCCTCGACGCTGACGTCTTCCTCGCTCGCGTGCCAGCAGTCGTAGTCCGTCGCGAGCGCGAGAAGCGCGTACGGCAATTCGGCCTCTCGCGCGAGCTTCGCTTCGGGCATCGCAGTCATCCCGATGACCGAGACGCCCCACGATCGATACAGGTTGCTCTCGGCGCGCGTCGAAAACTGGGGTCCCTCGATGCACACGTACGAGCCACCCCGATGCACGCGCGCGCCGGCGTGGTCCGCGGCTTCGGCAAGCGCGGCTGACAGGTGTTCGCAAACCGGGTCCGCAAAGCCGACATGCCCCACAATGCCGTCCTCGAAGAAGGTGGACGCGCGCCGCTTCGTCAGGTCGATGAACTGATCGACGACGACAAAGTCGCCGGGTGCGATGTTCTCCTTCATCGATCCGACGGCGCTGATGCTCAAAAGGTGAGTTGCGCCGAGCTTCTTTAGAGCGCAGACATTTGCCCGAAAATTGATCTCGTGCGGAGCGAGTCGATGTCCCTGTCCATGCCGCGGCAAAAACAGCATCGTGGTCTCCCCCAAAACGCCGCGCACGATCACGTCACTAGGCGGCCCAAAAGGCGTCTCGACGCGCACCTCTTCGACGCGCGTGACCCCCTCGATCTCGTAAAGCCCGCTTCCGCCGATGACCCCGAAAATGCTTCTCATGGTGCTTCGTACACTCATACGGGCACGAGAGCATTCGATGGGTCAAGCGGCCATGTGGACGCAGTCACGGCTTGACCGATCCGTGCCCTTTGGGTAAGGCCTGGCAGTCCGATGAAAAGCCTTATTCGCCGCGCGTTCCCAGCGGCCCTCGCGCTTGCCTTGCTGCTCTTCGGCAAGGCGGCGGCCGCGGATGTCAAAGTGGCTGTCGTCGACGTGCAGCGCGCGGTCATGCAGACCGAAGACGGCTTGCGCGCTCAAGCGACGCTAAAGAAGCTCTTCGACAACCGTCAACAAGAGCTGAACAAAAAACAGCAGGACCTACAAAAACAGAAGGAAGACATCGACAAGCAGTCGCGAGTCCTTTCGCAGCAGGCCTTGCAAAAGAAAGTCGACGACTGGCAGAAACAGATGGTCGAGCTTCAGACCACCTTCGTCGAGTACAACAAGGAGCTAGAGAAGAAGCAGAAGGAACTGACCGATCCCATCTTCGAGCGCGTGATCGGGGCCATCAAGCGTATCGCCGGGGCGGACGGCTATGACCTCATCATGGACCGCGCGACGGTGGCGTTTTCACGCGGCGATCTCGATCTGACGGATCGCGTAATCCAGTTGGCCAATGGCTCTGGCGCCAGCGGTTCGCCGTCCGCGGCGTCCTCGAGCAGCGCGGCCGGCGCGACGCCTCCGCGCGCCGTGGCGCCGGTCGGCCACACGAAACCGTGAGTCGGGAAGACGCCCTCCCGGTGACGTGTGAAAGCCGCGACCACGATCGAAATTGACCGCATCTTACAGATATTGCCTCACCGGTGGCCCTTCGTATTGGTCGACCGGGTGACGGAGGTGATTCCCGGCGAGCGCATCGCCGGACACAAGTGCGTGACCATGGGCGAACCTTGGTTTCAGGGGCACTTTCCATCGCGTCCCATCATGCCCGGCGTTCTCATCGTCGAGGCGCTCGCACAGATCGGCGGCATCCTGGCCTACGCGACCGAGCCTTTCGATTCTTCGAACTCGCTCATGTACTTTCTCGGTATCGACAAGGCGAAGTTCCGTCGTCCGGTGAGACCCGGCGACCGGCTCGACCTGGAGGTGTCGGTTGTGCACCATCGCACCAACGTGTGGAAGTTTCGCGGCGAAGCTTCCGTCGACGGAACGCTCTGCGCGAGCGCCGAGCTTCTGGCGAGTGTCATCGACCGCGCCGGCTAATCATCACTGCGTCGACCGAATCAAGAGCTCTTGTCGCCAATGATCCCCTCGAAGGCGCGGTCGAACTCATCGTCCGCACCGACGGCGACGGCACGAGTTGGCGGCTTGGGTTCGATTTTCTGCAAGCGCCGGACGCGGTCCACGACATCGCGGAATCCGGGGATCAGGCGCGCGGCGCGCTGGAAGTACTCGAGCGCCTGCTTATTCATCTTCTTGACTTCGTAGGCCGTGGCCAGCTCATAACAAAGCGCTGCGTCCTGCTCTTTCGTTCGTTCCTGCGACTGCAACCCTAGAAGAAGCGCGTCGATGGCCTCGTTGATGTTTCCGCGCTCGAGGTGAATCATGCCTATCATCGACTGACAAGTGCATGCGTGTTTCGGGTCGCGCGCCGCCGTTTCGAACTCGCGAATCGCGTCGTCGTGCAGCTCCATGTCTTTGTAAGCGACACCGAGGTCATAGTGGCTCTGCGCATCGTCGGCGCCGATCTGCTTGGCCACTCCCTCTTTGAACTTCGCGAAGACCTCCTCGACGTCCACCTGCTCGGTCGGATCGCCCTGGAACCCTCCGGTACCCCCCACGCCGCTCGCACGATCGCCGTCGAGCGCGCCCAGGGATTCGGCGATGTCGAACGCCCTGTCCTCCTCTGCAGCGGCCGAGGGAGACGGTCGAGTCCCGGAGCCGCCCTGGACGTGTCCTTGTTGTGCGTCGAGTTCTGCCAGGCGCTCCAGCAGGAGCGGATGGTTGGGCAAGCGCGCGAGTTGTTCGTCGAGGATGCCTCGCGCGTCTTCGTAGAGACCGCGCGAGGCGAAAAACTCGGCCTCTTCGAGCGCGGACTCGAGCTCTGCGCCCGCGCGCGCCGCCGGTGGCACGCCCTCCCCGGTCGCGGTGGGCGCCTCCAGCGGGAAGCTCGGCAACGGCGATTCCGCGAACGGATCGTCGATTTCGTCGGTGACGCTCGGAACGCGCTGGGCCAGCTTCTCGTGCTGCGCCGGGCTGGTGGCACGAGCGTTCGGTTCCGACCGCACACGCTGCGCCGCCCGCTCGGGGCCACCCTCTTCCAGAGCGTACGACGGCAAGGGAGCGCCTGGTGCCGCGGTCACGTCGGTCGTGTCAGTCAGTTCGTCGACGAGCTCGTAGCCGAGCTCGCGCAGCATTTGAGTGGCGCGCTCGTTGTGCGGCTCGATGGCCAAGATGTCCTGAAGCGTGCGCACCGCCTGGTCGGCATCCAATCGCTCGATCTGCAACTCCGCGAGCTCGAGCATCTCGGCAACACCCTCGCGCGCATGCCCCGTTTCGAGCAGCACGTCGCAGAGCACCTCACGCAGCTCGACCGAATCTGGGACGAGCCCAATCCCCTGGCGCAATGTGGCTGCTGCCTTCGACGGCAGGCGCGCTCGCCGAAGCGACGCAGCATCTGCGAGCACTTGCGCCACCTGCGCCCTGGCCTCCTGCGACAGCTCGCTTCCACTGTCCACTTCTTGGACATTCGCCTCGACCACGGCTTCGCCCTCTTCGGCGGACCGCGAGACGTCGGGCACCACCTCCAGGTCGATGTCGCTGTCGGCCACGTCCTCGTAGGACGACTCGTCCCCGTCGGGATCCGCCCGCGGTGCGGCGACCCGTTCGTTGCCGCTTGAAATCAGGGCGACCCTCGGTGCTGCCGGCATCGGCCCATGCGACCGGGGGCCGGGCGGCGGCGCGTCAGACGGCGGGTTCGCCGCGAGTTGTCGCACGCCATCGTCGTTCGGCACGAGTTTTTGAAGACGGGCGATGAGCTCGTAGAAGAGATCGGCTTTGCCGGTATCGCGCGCGATGCGCGCCATCTCTTTTTGAACCTCGATGGCCTTTGCCGCTTGTCCGATCTGATTGAACGCCCGGCCGAGCAAGCCGAGCGTATCGAGATCGCGCGGATTTGCCTGGAAGGAGATCTGCAGTTTGGCGAGGGCCTGCAGGCCGTCGTTGGGCGCGCTGCGTGCCAAGTAGAGCTCGGCGGCAGCTCGCGCGTGCACAGGATCGGGCTTGTGCTGTAGCAGCCGGTCGATAACCTTGAGCGCGTCGTCGCGACGACCCAGCGTCGCGAGCTGATTCGCCGCGATGGCGAACTCGGTGATCGCGCCGTCCAAGTCCTTGCCTCGGAGTAGCGCCTCTGCCAGGCGCAGGTGGGGCAACGGGTTGGACGTATCGAGCTCTACGACCTTGCGAATGACGCCTATTGCCTCCTGATCGCGTCCCTGCCGTTGAAGTCGCGTGGCTACCTCGTCCAGCGCGGAGAGCGCGTCGCTGGTCAGCCCGAGCTGCTGATAGAGCTCGGCCAGCTTCGGTGTCACGTGCGCGTACTTCTCTTCGAGCTTCGGCGCGCGGTTCGAGATGATCTCCCTGATCTGCTTGTAGACGGCGATCGCCTTCAGCGAGAAACCCTGGCTCGCGTAGAACTTGCCGACACGCTCGTACGTGGCGATGGCACCCGCGTACTCTTCTATCTTGAGCTGAAGGTCACCGATCTTCAGCAAGGTCCGCGCGTCGTTCGGATCCTCCTGGATGACCTTTTGGTACTCAGCGATCGCCCTGTCGTACCTCTTCTTCTCGACGTACTTTTGAGCGAGGGCGAGTATCTTCTCGCGGTCAATCGCCACGATTCGGAAAACTCCTGGGCTCGGGTGCTAGGACGAAGGAAAGCGCAAGCGATATCCGCCCCGCACTGCCCAAGCGACGTCCGAGAGATCGATGCACGGCGGGAGCCTCGCGAACGACGGCAACAACATAGTGACAAAGCGAGGGTTCAGGGAAGAAGGAGCAGCAGCTACCCCTAAAGGATACCCTGATTCTGCCGCTGCTGCATACTTCGGCCGGGCCGCGGCGGCGCTACGGCCGAATGAAGCGCGGGATCGGACGCAAGCGCGACCGAGGGAAGTTTGATAGCGGCGGATCGCAGCGGATCGCTGCGAGCTCGGCCGAGATCCACGAGAGCCCGCGCACTCGAGCCAACCTCGGAACCGTCCTGCGCCAATGTAGGGGAAGTGGCCCTCGACGCGAGCGCCACAAGCACCTAGGTTGCCAAGCGAATGGCAGCATCCAGTGACCCTCAACGCGACGTGTCGAAGGAGACCCGCTCCGCGCTTTACCGGGCGCCGTTCGCCCCCGGCGGTTCGTCCGCGATAGACGCGACGCTCGCCGAGAAGCTGCTCGCCGTCGCGCTCGGGCGGGGGGGCGATTACGCAGACCTGTTTTTCGAATATCGCGCCGCGGGCGGTTTCGTGTTCGACGACGGGATTCTCAAGAGCGCCTCACGTGGCGTGTCGATGGGCCTTGGGGTGCGCGTTCAGAAGGGGGACGCCACCGGTTACGCGTACGTCGAGCGACTGGACTGGGATGCCATGAGGCGCGCGGCGGAGACGGCCGCGCAGATTGCGAGCGGCGGGGGATCGAAGGCGCCTGTCGGCTTTTCGAACGTGCGCGAGGTCCCGCGTCGATACGAGCTCGAACAGGTGACCCTCGACGTTTCGGGGACGCAAAAACGAGAGCTCCTCGAACGTGCGGCCAAGGCGGCCCACGCGTACGACGCACGCGTGGTCAAGGTCGAGGCGAGCCTCGCGGAGGAGATTCGCGAGATTCTGATCGTGACGAGCGACGGTACCATGGCTCGCGATGCGCAGCCTCTGGTTCGGCTCGGGGTGCGCGTCATCGCCGAAGAACACGGCAAGCGCCAGGATGGCTCAAGCGGCGGCGGTGGCCGCACGAGCATTGGGTATTTCGAGGGCAAGAGCCCCGAGTGGCATGCGCGCGAGGCTGCTCGGCAGGCCATCGTCATGTTGGGCGCGCAGGAGGCGCCTGCCGGCCAGATGGAGGTCGTGCTTGCGCCGGGCGACAGCGGAATCCTACTCCATGAAGCGGTCGGTCACGGTCTGGAAGCCGATTTCAATCGCAAGGGGACGAGCAACTACACGGGGCGGATGGGCGAGCCGGTCGCCAGCGGGCTGTGCACCGTCGTCGACGACGCCACGTTGCTGCAGAGCCGCGGGACGATCAACGTGGACGACGAAGGCAACGTCCCGCGCAGCACGGTCCTCATAGAAAAAGGAAAGCTGATTTCGTACATGCACGACCGCCTGAGCGCCCGACACTTCGGCTTGCGCCCGAGCGGCAATGGGCGCCGCGAAAGCTTTGCCTGCGCGCCGATGCCCCGCATGACGAACACCATCTTGCTCGCCGGCCCCCACGACCCGGACGAGATCATACGGAGCGTTCGCCGCGGCGTTTATGCGAAGAAGTTCGGCGGCGGCCAAGTCGACATCGCCAACGGCGACTTCGTGTTCTCCCTGACGGAAAGCTATCTCGTCGAGGACGGCAAGATCACGGCGCCGCTCAAGGGCGTGAACCTCATCGGCAACGGGCCGGAGGTGTTGCGTCGGGTCACCATGCTCGGCGACGACGTGGATGTGTCCGATGGCATCTGGACGTGTGGCAAGGATGGACAGAGCGTTCCGGTCGGCGTCGGGTGTCCGACTATCAAAATCGATTCGATCACGGTGGGCGGAACGCGCGTCTGAGTCCCGGTCCGCGTCCTAATCGCGCACGCCGTCGACGATTCCCGTTTCCTCTTCCCGAGCGGACAAGCAGCACTCGCTCCCGGGCGGAAACGTGCTGCATGCATTCGGTCGGATCCCGTAGATGGCGCACTGGTTTTGCTCGCCAAGGTGTTGGCATCGCTTGTCCTTGTTGAGCCGCAACACGACGATTCCGTTCTCTCGGCGCGCATACGGAGGGCGCGCGAGCTCGCCGCGCCCTGCGTGTTCGAACCGAGTGACGTCCTCTTCATCCAACTCCACCCGGTTGTCCTTGCAGCACGCGCCGCAAGCCAAGCAGTCGAGCACGAGCTCGCGCGTGGGTCCGGGGTGCACCGAGTCGCGCACGATGCGCTCGCGCACGATCGAGTAGCAGTCGTGCGGAACGCGAAGATAGGCCATTCCAGCAAAGGCGCCGCGACTCGCCACGCAGAACTCGGTGCGTCCCAAGTCGAGGGCCGACCAGCGCCCCAGATCGCCCTGATCTCCCTCGCGCGGCTTCGTGAAAACGAGCCTTGCCTTGCGCATCGAGAGCCAAACGACCGCGTGGCCCCCCGCCCGGACCCACGAAGCCGCTTCGCCGACATAGGGCTGGTAGAAACTGCGGACCACCGGCCTGGTCACCAGCGTGGCACTCATCGGGGGGACAGCGTATAGCGCGTCTCCTGTTGAGTTTGGAGGTAAGGGCGCATGCGAGCCATCGTCATTCGTGAGCCCGGGGGACCCGAAGTGCTGGAGCTTCGGGAGGTTCCGACGCCTGAGCCGTCGCGGGGCGAAGTGCGCGTGCGTGTCCGGGCCACGGCAGTCAACAGAGCCGACCTGCTGCAGCGGCTCGGGGCTTATCCGGCGCCACCCGGTTCACCCGCCGACGTGCCCGGCTTGGAAATCGCAGGCGAAGTAGATGCCGTCGGCGACGGCGTAACCGAGTTCGCAGGAGGCGAACGCGTCTTTGGCCTCGTCGGCGGCGGCGCCTACGCGGACGCCGTCCTCGTGCACGCGCGCACCCTCGCGCGGATCCCGAGTGGGCTCACCTTTACGGACGCCGCCGCCGTTCCCGAAGCCTTCGTGACCGCTTGGGACGCCATGGTCGAGCAGGGGCATCTTTCCGCCGGGGACACTGTTCTCGTGCACGCGGTTGGCAGCGGCGTGGGCACCGCCGGTTTGCAGCTCGCTCGCGCCGTTGGGGCGGTGGTCCTTGGGACGTCGCGCACGCAGGCGAAGATCGACCGCGCTCGGGAGCTGGGGCTTCCGTTCGGCATCGTCGTGGAGCAGTCGGCGTTCGCGGACGCCGTGATGACCCGCACCGTAGGTCGCGGCGTCGACGTGGTCCTCGAGCTCGTGGGAGGCGGCTACATATCGGAGGACCTGACGTGCCTTGCCCCGCGAGGGCGCATCATCGTCGTGGGTGCGATGGCCGGGCGAGAAGCAGCGCTGGACGTGACCCTTCTCATGCGAAAGCGTGCCACCATTCGTGGAACGGTCCTACGTTCTCGGCCGCTCGAGGAGAAAATCCTCGCCGCCATCGTGCTGGAACGCCGCATCGTCCCGCTGCTGGCGAGCGGCGCCGTGCGGTCGGTCGTCGACCGCGTTCTCCCGCTCTCGCAAGCCGCCGAGGCACACAGGCTGATGCAGTCGAACGCGACGTTCGGCAAAATCGTGCTCCAAATGTGAAGGGCGCCTAGTGATTTCTGGCGTGCTCGAGACAGAGCGAGCGCGGCTGTCCCCCGCATTTCTCACAGGAGCACACCCGGATGTCCGCGCCGTCGGCCTCACGCGCGCCGCATACGGCGCACGTCCGCTGACCGAAGACAGGCGTGTTCGAGCGAAGTTGCTCGCGGCGCGCCCGCTGCCTGACCGCGAGGCCCCGCTGCCGCCAGAGCTGTCGCCAGTGGTTGGCGAAGAACAACACGTAGTTCAAGAGCGCGGCAATGATGGACGCACGTGTTCCCCACTCGCCGAGCACACACGCGAGGCCGATGCCCACCGCCGCGATGATGCCCAGCCACTTAACGCGAATGGGCAGAATGAAGAACAGAAGGATGGTCACATCGGGAAAGATCGTTGCGAACGCCAGAAACAGCGATGAATCGAGCCACGTGTTCGACGAGGCGCCGGCGATGAGGGCTGCGGCAATCGTACCGAGAGCGCCGATGAAATAGTAGACATTGAACTTGAACGAACCCCAGTGCTGCTCGAGGCTCGAGCCGACCCACCATGTGAAATAGAGATTTACGAGGACCCAAATCGGCGATGACCTGGGTGGGATAAAGAGGAACGTGACAAGGCGCCAGGCCTGGCCTTGCCGCACGCGGTCCATATCGAGCGTCAGTCGCCCGATGAACTCGGGCCGAGACTGAGACAGCACCCATACCATCGCCATCCCGCCGACCACGAAGACGATCAGGTTCGGGATGGCATACCGGCCGATGCGCTGCTCCAGTCGAGCCAGGAGGCGATCCATGTTCGGCAGCGCCCGTTAGCATGTGCGTGCGAAGGCAGCCATCTCGCGCTGGCCTATGATGTCGAACCAAAGCCATGTTCGAATCCGCTGAGCTCGGCCATGTCATCGATAAGCGCGAGTACGACAAGGAGGCTGCCAAACTTCGTGAGGCGTTGCTCGATGCGCAGCTGCAGGCCCTGGAGAAAGCAGAGTTTCCGATCATCATCGTCTCCGGCGGCGTGGACGGCGGCGGCAAAGGCGACGTCGTCAACCTGCTACTTGACTGGATGGACCCGCGTCACGTCCAGGTTCACGCCCTGGACGACCCGACCGACGAGGAACGGGCTCGCCCTCCGATGTGGCGCTTTTGGCGTGAACTTCCACCGAGAGGCAGGACGGGCATCTTCTTCGGCGCGTGGCATACGCAGCCGATCGTCGATCGAGTCTATGGCCACATCCGCGGCGCCGAGCTGACCCGCTCGCTCGCCGAGATCGTCCGCTTCGAGCGCATGCTCGTCGATGAGGGCGCGCTCGTCGTCAAGCTTTGGCTGCATCTGACGAAAAAGGCGCAAAGAGCGCGCCTCGAGCAGCTGCAGTCGCGAAAAGAGACTGCCTGGAGAGTGACGAAGCAAGATTGGAAGAACCACGCCCGCTATGACCGGTTCCGCCACGTGAGCGAGCAGGCCCTGCGCGAGACGAGCACGTCGGAGGCGCCGTGGACCGTCGTCGAAGCCACCGATGCGCACTATCGCAATCTGAGCGTCGGGCGCGCGACGCTCGAGGCCATCCGCGAGCGCCTCGATCGTGGCAAGCGCACCCCGCTCGTGCGGGCGGCGCCTCCGCCGCTCTCGCCCATCGATTCGCGCAACCTCGTCGAAGAGCTCGATCTGTCCAGGTCGTTGAGCGATCGGCAATACGAACGGAAGCTGCCGATCCTGCAGGGAAAGCTCAATCGCTTGTCGCGGCACAAGCGCTTCCACGACATTGCCGTCGTGATCGTGTTCGAGGGCAACGACGCGGCGGGCAAGGGGGGAGCCATCCGTCGCGTGACGAGCGCGCTGGATGCGCGCCGCTACCAGGTCGTGCCCGTCGCGGCGCCCACCGAGGAGGAACGCGCGCAGCCGTATCTGTGGCGCTTTTGGCGGCAGCTACCGCGGAAAGGTCAGGTTGCCCTGTTCGATCGGAGCTGGTACGGCCGCGTGCTCGTCGAGCGCGTGGAAGGCCTCGCGGCGCCGCCGGACTGGATGCGTGCCTATCGCGAAATCGTCGACTTCGAGGACAGTCTCGTCCAGTTCGGATTCGTCGTGGTGAAGCTCTGGCTGGCCGTCGGCAAGGAGGAGCAGCTCGCCCGGTTCCGCGCGCGTGAGAAGACGCCTTTCAAGCGCTACAAGCTCACCCCCGACGACTGGCGCAATCGCAAAAAGTGGAATGCCTACGAACGCGCGGTGTGCGATATGGTCGATCGCACGAGCACCGACCTGGCGCCGTGGCACCTCATCGAGGCGAACGACAAGCGCTGGGCGAGGATCAGGGTGCTGGAGACAGTTTGTGCGGCGATTGAGAGGGCGCTCGGGAAATAGCTCGTAGACACTTTCCGCGATGCACGCGCGGTCGCGAGGCGAGCACGGCGAATGAGCTTTAGCCAAGCCGCATGAAAATCGCGGGCAATTGTTTGGCCAGGCGGCCCGCAAAGGGATAACCCTCGCATGGGGGCGCATGCTGCTTCGGCTATCCTCACTTGCTATTGCCGCATGGCTCGTGGCACCGCGAGCCCTTGCTGCGGAGGTCGGACCCGACAGCGGTCCGTTCTCCGTGGAAGTGCACGCCTTTGCGGGGCAGGGGTTCATCGTCACGACGAGCAACAACTACCTAAACCCCGACACGAAGCACGGCAGCTTTCAACTGTCCGACGTGGGTATCAACTTCACCAAGAACCTGGGCGACAAGCTGCGGGTCGGCATTCAGCTCTTCGCCCAATATTTCGGGCCCGCGGGAAACTACAACGCGAGAGCCGACTGGTTTTATCTGGACTACCGGTTCAAAGACTGGCTGGGGTTTCGTGCCGGTCGCGTCAAGATCCCGTTTGGTCTTTACAACGAATACAACGACATCGACTCGGCGCGCATCCCGATCCTGCTTCCGCAATCGGTGTATCCAGCGCAGGCTCGGAATTACCTTCTCGCGCAGACCGGCGGCGAGCTTTACGGGTACGTTCGGCTCGGCTCGGGCGGGGGGCTCGATTGCCGTCTGTACGCGGGGACCATCTTTCTCGACCCGAACAGCTTCGGGTCGGGCACGCAAGTGCAGGGCCTTACGGTCCCTTACCTTGTCGGCGGGCGAGTCCTTTGGGAGACGCCGGTGGATGGGCTCCGCCTAGGAGGGAGCGTCCAGGCCCTTCGCCTGAATGCTCAGTTGCTGGACCCAATGATGATGCCGGTCACCGCGCAGTTACCGGCCATCTTGTGGGTCGGATCGGTGGAGTACTGGGCTCACGACTTGCTGCTGGCTGCCGAATACAGTCGCTGGCACCTTAAATTGGACAGCAACGACCCGATGTATCGGTCGCCCTGGGTGGCGAACGAGCGCGCGTACGGCATGGTTGGCTACCGAGCCAACAAGTGGCTGCAGCCGAGCATTTACTACGCGCTCCTGTTCCCGAACGTCGACAAGCGCGAAGATCGCGCGAACCTGCAGCACGACATTGCGGCGACCTTGCGTTTCGACATCAACGCCAATTGGCTGCTCAAGCTCGAGGGCCATTTCATGATCGGCACGGCGGGCCTGACGCCCACCCTCAACGACGAGAGGCCGCTAAGCGCCCTGGACAAGTACTGGGCGGTCTTCCTCGCGAAAACGACCGCCTACTTCTGAGGCAGCCGATGCGCGGATTCACGTTTGTTGCTGCGGCCACGGTGCTGATCGCGTTCGGCGAAGGGGTGTCTGCGGACACGCGCACCTGGGCGTACGAGGTGATTGTCAACTCGAGCAATCCTGTGAATGCCATGAGTCGCGATTTTCTCGCCGACGCATTCCTCAAGAAGATCACGTCTTGGCCGCGCGGCGAAACGATTCGTCCGGTCGATCTCCCGCCGAACTCGCCGGTCCGGAAGCGATTCACCGAGGAAGTCCTTCACCGCTCGGTTGCCGAAGTGAAGGGCTATTGGCAGCAGCGAATCTTTTCTGGGCGAGACGTGCCGCCCCCGGAGCTCGACACCGACGACGACGTCGTCACGTATGTCAACAAGTACACGGGCGCGGTCGGCTACGTGTCCGCCGCCGCAAACCTCAACGGAGCAAAGATTCTCGGCGTCCAGTGAGTCACTGCAATGCGACTCACCTTTCGAACAACGCTGATCGCCATCGTGGGAATCGCGGCGTTTGCGTTCCTTCTTCTCACCGCGACCGGCGTGGTCCTGACGAAGCGAGCCGCGCTGCAGCTTGCGACCATCCAGACCCGCTACATCCCGAAGGTGGAGCTTGAACCACAGCTCAATGCCCAATTCGACCGCATTGTGCGTGGCTTTCAAGATGCCGTTGCCATTCGCGACGTGGAAGGCCTGTCAACCACCAACGAACTGAAGCAGCGCTTTCTCGGCGAGCTTGAGGCAGCCGGCGCAGCGGTGGACGCCGCCGACGCCGAAGCGCTTCGATTCGCGATCGAGGATTATCAGACGACGGCCGGCGACGTATCCCGGCGCCTCATCGCAGGAGAGACGGGCGAAGCATTGGTGGACGCGCTGACGACCATGCAATCCAAGCAAGCGCGCGTGCAGAGCTGCATCAACAAGGCGGCGGCGCTGGATCGAAGCGAGCTCACGCACGCGTTCGCAGCAGCCGCTTACGCGCAGAGCATGGCCCGCCTCTATCAGGGTTTGATCAGCATCTCGTGCCTGGCTGCGGTGCTCACGGTCTCCCTTCTCCTGAGCCGAAGCGTTCTTCGCTCAATGGCCGAATTGACGCAGGGGTTCGAGCGGTTTGGCCACGGGGACTTTCGCCAGCCAATTCTGGTTAAAACGCGTGACGAGCTCGGGGAGGTAGCCGCCCGCGCCAACGCCATGGCCGCCAACCTGGAGCGCAGCGACAGAGAGCGCGAGCGCGCCGAAACGGCCCTGCGACTGTCCAACAAGGAACTGGAGGCGTTCAGTTACTCGGTCGCTCACGATCTTCGTGCCCCTCTCAGGGGCATCAACGGGCTCAGCAAGGTGCTGATGGAGGACTACGGCGACCGCCTCAACGACGAAGCCAGGGACTACTTGGATCGAATTGCAGCGGGCGCCCAGCGGATGGGTACGCTGATCGACGCCCTCCTCTCACTGGCGCGCGTCACCCGGACGGAGCTACACCGTGAGACCGTCGACGTTTCCCGATTGGCGGAAGCCGTCGTGCATCAGCTTCGCCAGAACCAACCGGACAGGGTAGTCGAGTTTGTCAATGAGCCCGGAGTCGAAGCCCATGCGGATCCTGCACTTTTGCGCGCTGTGCTCGAGAACCTGCTCGGAAACGCTTGGAAGTTCACAGGCAAGCGCGAGCGCGCGCAAATCGCTTTCGGTTGGGAACTGATGGGCAGCGTGCAAGTCTATTATGTTCGGGACAATGGCGCTGGCTTCGACATGGCCTACGCAGAGAAGCTCTTTGCGCCGTTCCAGCGGCTCCATACAACCGTCGAGTTCGTGGGCACCGGCGTCGGCTTGGCGACCGTTCAGAGGATTGTGGATCGCCACGGCGGTCGCATCTGGGCCGATGGCGTGGTCGGTGAGGGAGCAACGTTTCGCTTCACCTTACCCAGCTCCGCGGAGGACCGTATCTCATGACCAACAAACCGATTTTGCTCGTTGAGGACAACCGAGACGATGAGCTTCTCACGCTGCGCGCGCTCAAGAAGAACAATATCTTGAACGAGGTCGTCGTCGCACGCGATGGCGTGGAGGCGCTCGACTACCTCTTCGGCACGGGCGCGTATGCCGGAAGGGACACAAGCATCCTCCCTCAGGTCGTGCTCTTGGATTTGAATCTACCGCGCATCGGGGGGCTCGATGTGCTCCGGCGCATTCGGGCGGACGAACGCACGAAGTTACTTGCCGTGGTCGTCCTGACCTCTTCGAAGGAGGAGGAGGACATCATTCGAAGCTATTCATTGGGAGCGAACAGCTTCGTGCGCAAACCGGTGGAGTTCGATGAATTCATAGAAGCCGTCAGGACGCTCGGCCTGTTTTGGCTCCTCCTGCACGAGTCGGCGCCGCCGGTGCGGAAGGCGCCGTAGCCATCACAGGCTGCGAGGACCGTACCCATGCGGCATTCGGTATGTGGCATGCCGCATGCCACGCTATCGCAGGATCCCGATCGACTAACCCGCCGCGCGCCGCTTCTTCCCGCCGCCGCCCTTCGCCTTTTCCGGTCGCTCTTCTTCTGTCGACTCGGCCTTCGTCTTGGCCGGACCCGGTTTGCCCGCCGCCTTGATCGAGCGAGAAAGAAGCTCTGCCAAATCGATGACCTGCGCTCCCGTAGCGGCGCCCGCCGCTGCAGGCTCCTCGGCGGCAGCCGCGGCCTCGCGCGAGACCTGTCCCGCTTCGACCTTTTCCTCGACGGCGGCAAGCACGGCACTCCGGTATTCGTCGGGATGCTTGGCCGGATCGAAGTCGCCCGAGAGCTCGTCGACGAGGTGCGCGGCTAGCTCCTTCTCGCGATCGCTCGGCGCCTTCGGTTCTGCCGGAGCCAGCTCGTCGCCCGGGACCAACTCCTCGGCGAAGCGCATCATATCGAGCGAGAACAGGCGACCGCGCGGGCGAAGCAGCGCCAGGCGCGTGCGCGCTCGCAACTTCACTTTCGAGAGCGCCACCTTCTTCGAGTCGGCGAGCACGGCCCGAAGCAGCGTGTAGCCGCGGACATTCTTGCTTGCCGGGCCGACCCAGTAGCTCTTCTCGAAGTACGCGAAGTCGACCGCCAGCGGGTCGATGAATTCGACAAGCTCGATTACCCCTCCGCTTTCATCGCCCTCGAGCTTTGCGAGCTCCTCTTTGGTGAAGAGTGCATACTCGCCTTTGGCCACCTCGTACCCCTTGCCGATCTCTTCCCACGCAAGGTCGCGGTTGCACTTGGGACAGCGCCGGACCAGGTTGATGCGCGTGCCACACTCCTTGTGGAGCTGATGGAACTGCGGCGTCAGATCCTTGGTCGCCGTATACAACTTGGCCGGAATGGTGACGAGGCCGAAGGCAATTTCGCCGGACCAGAAAGCTCGCATGAGGGAGGCTCCTACGCCGAAAACACGCGCGCGCAAGCCGGGCACTGCACATAAGGGCAGCGATCGGCTGGAAACGTATCGAGCAAAGCGCCGCTTCGGCGTGACCCCCGAACCGGCGCCGCACGAAGAATCGTCGCAAGGACCGGCCCGGCGGGGAAAGAAAACAGCGGCCGCGCCGGAGGCGGCGCCGGCCAAACGCCTCGCGTTCGTCGTGCAGAAGCACGATGCACGTCGACTGCACTACGACCTCAGGCTCGAGATCCAAGGCTCGTTGGCCAGTTGGGCCGTTCCCCGGGGACCGAGCTACGACCCGAGCGTGCGGCGACTGGCCGTGCAAACCGAGGATCACCCGATGCAGTACGCCACCTTCGAAGGGCGAATTCCGGACGGAGAGTATGGCGCAGGTGAC
>Ga0210409_10002519_pt1 | contig 21696 bp, 23 predicted proteins | sample IncBWH17MmetaG_FD_161649 | JGI IMG/M metagenome (GOLD analysis project Ga0210409, IMG submission 161649) | Forest soil microbial communities from Barre Woods Harvard Forest LTER site, Petersham, Massachusetts, United States - Inc-BW-H-17-M | ecosystem: Environmental > Terrestrial > Soil >...
CGAGCTTGTCCTCGGACACGACTCCACGGCGCGACAAGATCTCCCCGATGAAGCGCTGCTCGGAGGCCATCGGGCGCCTACCTCTCGATCCTCTCGACGTTGCGCGGGGGCGGCGTAACGTTGATTGCTGGCGGTGGCGCCGGCGCGGGGGGGACCGCAGGAGGCGATGGCGAGGGCGTCGCCGCGCCCGCTGGAGCGGCCGGGGCGGGCTGCGGAGCACCGGCTGGCGCGGGCGTCGCGGGCGGTGGCGGAGCTCCCGGCGGCGGTGCCGCAGGACGAGCCGCAGCCGGCGGGCCGACGGTGGTCGGCAGCTCGAGTGGCTGCCCCGGCGCGTGCGTCCTCGTCCCGCGAGGCTTGAGCAGTTCTTCGAGGCGGCGCTGCTCGTCGATTTCCCCGTACGACTGCCTGATTTCTTCCAAGAGGCCGTTCAAGCGTGAGTAGTCTTTCGGGGCCTCGTATTGGGTTTGGTCGCTGAAGACGAAGTAATGATCGAGAAACTCCTGCCGCTCCTGCATCTTGCGCTCAAACACCGTGCGAAGGTCCGCCTGCTCTCGAACGATGTAGGGAGTGAGCACCAGGATGAGATTGGACTTCTGCAGCGAGCTGCTGCTCGAGCGGAAGAGCGCGCCGAGAACCGGGATGTCGCCGAGGAGCGGAATCTTCGTGTCGGTGTGCGCGACGCGGTTGCGCACTAGCCCTCCGATGACGACCGTCTGCTGGTCTTGCACCACGAGCTGCGTTTGTGCCGTTCGCTTGGAGAAGGGCACGACCCCGAGGGAGCCAATCGGCTGCTGGCCCGTCACGTCGCTGATTTCCTCGGTCACCTCGAGACGCACTTCGTCGGAATCGTTGAGATGCGGCACGATCTTCACCTTCGTGCCGATGTCCTGGCGCGGCGCCGTCGCGCCGAAGCCGCCGAATCCGAAGCCTCCGAGCGCCGGGAGAGCGGCGGCTGCGCCCGCAGCGCCGGTTGCCCCCGGAATCGAAGGAAAGCCGCCGAAGTTCGTCTGGAGCGGGATGTTCTGGCCGACGTTGATTTCGGCGGGGATATTGTCGGTCGCCAGGATGTGAGGCGTCGACAAGATGTCGGCGTCGTTCGTGCTGGCCAGCGCGTTGATCAGGACTCCGAACGCAGGAATGGAAATCCCCGTGCCGAAGATGTTCTCGCTTCCTGGTATGCCTGGACCCCGGATGCCGAGGGCAAACGCGTTGAGCGTGGAATCGGTGGGGCTCGGCAGAAGAATCGTTTGGAACGGATTCAACCCGCCGAAGATGGCCGTCGTCCCTTGCACGCCCGCAACGTTGTCGGCGGTATCGCCGGCGTGGAACCTGAAACCCAGCTGGTTCTCGCGGTCGATGGTCAAATCCATGATGACCGCTTCGATGAACACTTGCCGCCGAGGCTGATCCAGCCTGTCGATGACCGTTCGAAGGCTCGCGAAGTCACGCAGACTCGAGGTGACGACGATGGAGTTCGTCGCCTTGTCGGCGCTCACCTTTATGCCCGACTCGAAGATCGCGAGCGGCGGGGCAGGCTTTCCTCCGGGCGCCGGCGCGCCCGTCGTGCTCGCCGCGCCGGTCACGATTTCGTTGAGGGTCTTGGCGAGCTCGGTCGCGTCGGCGTGCTGCAACGCAAGCACGTGAATCTCCCCCTCGCCCGTCCGCATGGGTACGTCGAGGCGCTTGATGAATTCGAGAATCCGCAAATAGGCGCGCTCGGTCGAAATGATGACCAGTGAATTGCTTCGATCGTCGGCGAGGATCTTCGCGATGTGCAAGTCGCTGCTCGAGGCCAGCGCGGCACCCCCTTTGCCCGCCGCTGCCGCTTGCGCCTTCAGATCGAACACCTCGTCCAGTCGCGCCTGGATGTCCGACGCCATGCCGTAATGCACGGGCTCGATCCAGATCTGGTCGCCGACGCCGCCGACGTCGACATCCTCGAGGATGTGCATCATGCGCTGGATGTTCGACCCCGTGTCCGTGATGATGAGGAGATTGCCCGGGCCGTAGACGGTGATGTCGCCGTCCTTCGACTTGAAGTGACCGAGCACGTTTGCCACTTCCTCGGCATTGACGTGCCGCAAGCGATGGATCCGCGTGATGTAGCGATCCTCGACGGGCCCGGTTTGACCCGCGACATACACCGGCGCCCCCATCTTTGCGTCGGGCGACTCGACGATCTTGTAAAAGCGTCCGTGCGGCACGACGGTCAGGCCGTTGGCTTCGAGGATCGAGAGAAACGCCTGGTAGGCCTCGGCGACGGTGACTTTCTGCGGCGAAAAGACGGTGGCTTTGATGTTGCGCACCTTGCCCCCGAAGATGAACCGCTTGCCCGTCAGCTCGCCGATGACGCGCACCAGTTCGGGCAGATCGGCGTCCTCGAGGGAAAACGAAACCTTCTCGCCGCCGCCCCGCGGCTCGTACTCGACCCCAGGCTCGAACTGCGACAGCCCCTGCGTATCGCCGACCTGCTTTCCGTGCGCGCCCGCCGCCGGCTTGCCTGCGACGTCGGCTCCGGCCGCGGGCGTTTGGGGTGCTGCTGCGCCCGCCGGCGTGGTCTGGGGCGGCGGCGGAGCCTTGGGCTGCACCTTGGGAGGCGGCTGCTGGGCGGCGGCGTTCATGCCTGCCAGCGCGTCCATGCCTGCGACGGCAATCGCGATACCGAATGGGACGAAAGATCGAGCGCGCACGTTCTTGGCCTACTTTCGTTGGGTAGCCTTCGCGGGGGCGTTGCCCAGTGTCGGCTTGGTGCCGGCGGTTTGCGAGGTCGCTGGACCGCCATCGGAGACTTGAGGGGGCTCGATGGCATGGCCCGCAATGCTTGACGCAACTACCGTAAGCGTTCCAACGACGACGACGCATGCGCCTACCATCACGCCCATCGTGACGAGCGTTCGCCGCAGCAGCGCTCGATTGTCGGTCAGGGTCGGTTCGGGCATGGCTCAATCACTTGATGTTGTAGTCGAGGTTCGTCTCCTGCCCGCGCCGGTTGACCGACACGGTCAGGTGATCTGCGGTCCGGAGGCGCGCGTACGCCTCGAGAGCTTTTTCGGGACTGGTCATGTCGAAGCCATTGATCTTCTCGAGCCGGTCGCCGTTCTCCATGCCCAGCGTGCCGAGCAGCGTCTCCGGTCTCACGCCGAAAAGGCGAATGCCGACGACCTTGCCGTTTTCCTGCTCCGGCACGATGCGCGCCTGGCGCATTAGCTCAGCCTGATTCTCGAGGATCTTGTCGACGACTCCACGGTCTACGTTGAACTCGGTCGCTCCCACCTTCTGGATACCCTTCTGAATGTCAGCGCCGACGGGCGCCGCGCCGCCGGCGTTTGCCGCGGCTGCGGAAGGCTGAGGTTGCGGGGCAGGCGTGCCCGCGTCGGCCGATTTGAACATCTGGGCTTGGCAGAGCTGACTTCCGCTCGTGAGCCACACTCGATCCCAACCGATGAATTTCACCGTCTTGCCACCGATCTCCCCGCCGCGGCGACGCAGGTAGCTCTTCCCTTTTTCCTGCTGCGTTTCGAGCGCCGCGAACGACCACTCCGGATCGGCAGACGACGTAATCACGATTACGCGAACGCCGTCACAGTCGGGCGCGCTGAAGGGGTCGGTGAGATCGGGCGGCGGTGGCTCAGCGCTCTCGACCGGAGGTGCGAGATTGAGCGGCCCCGTGACCGAATCGAACGGGTTGCGCGAAAGGATGGGCTCGGCGCTCGTCGCGTGCGGGCTTGCCGACCCGGCGCTCGATGCGACACGCGCCAGAAGTGGTGGCGTCGCAAGCAACTTGTCGTCCGGGGCCAGGCGCACTCCGACTACCTGCATGATCCCCTGCGCGTCGAGTGCGGCGGCAATCGCGACGAGAACCAAGAGAAGCGCCCAGAAGTGGCGCTTGAGCAACTTATCGAAGGCCATGGCGAAGCGCGGACAGGGTTACCGAACACGCGTCGAGCTCAGACGGTGCGAGGCATGTGCCATGGAGCAAACGCGGGAAACGCTTGGTACTTTCCCGCTTCCACACACTTCGGCTTCGCCAGCTTGGCGGCCGCCGACTGCGCGCCGTCGCGGCCGCGACAAACTGTCAAACACGATCACTCGGAGACGCCGTCGAGCTTGCGATAAATCGTGCGCGTCGAAATCCCGAGAAGCTGCGCCGCGAGGGACTTGTCGCCCTTGGTGTGGCGCAGCGTTTCGCGCAAAACGCGCAGCTCGATGTCGTCGAGCGTAGTACCCACCTCGAAGGTGAGCTGCGTCGGCGCGCTGGAAGCTGCGGTCGCGACCTGGTCTGGCAGGTCACTTTCCGCCAGAGTGTCGCTGCGCGAGAGGACAACGGCGCGCTCGATGACGTTTTCGAGTTCGCGGACGTTGCCCGGCCAAGCATAGTCGACCAGCCGCTCGAGCGCTCCGCGCGTGGGGTGCAATCGAGGGCGTGCGTTCTTGGCGCAGTACAGCCCGAGGAAGTGATCGACGAGCAGCGCGATGTCTTCTCGGCGAGCGCGAAGCGGAGGCGCCGTGATGGCGATGACGTTGAGCCGATAGTAGAGGTCTTCGCGGAAGCGTCCCCCGGCGACCTCGGCCACGAGATCTCGATTGGTCGCTGCGACGATGCGCACGTCCGCTTTGTGCGTGTTGCCGCCGAGCGGCTCGTACTCGCCCTCTTGAAGCACGCGAAGGAGCTTGACCTGCACGCTGGGTGACAGCTCGCCGATTTCGTCGAGAAACAGCGTGCCGTTGGCCGCCTTGGCGAAGCGTCCATCCTTTCTCCCCGTAGCGCCGGTAAATGCGCCTCGCTCGTGCCCGAAGAGCTCACTCTCCAGGATCGTCTCGGGAATCGCCGCGCAGTTGACCGCGACAAAGGGCCCCCGCGCGCGCGGCGACCGCTCGTGGATGTAGCGCGCGAGCAGCTCCTTGCCCGTCCCACTTTCTCCCAAAACAAGCACGGTCGCCTGACTCGGCGCCGCTTGCGTCGCCACGTCGATGACTCGCCGCAGAGCCTGGGAGTTTCCGACGATCTCGCGGCGGGCCAGGCGCTTGATCTCGTCCTTGAGAGAATTGTTCTCGGCGACGAGCTTCTGCTTCTCCGCCGCTTTGCGAACGCTTTTGACGATTGAAATGCGCTTGAGCGGCTTCTCCACGAAGTCGTACGCCCCGTCACGCATCGCGCTGACCGCCGCTTCGACCGAGCCGTAAGCGGTCATCAGCACGACCTCGACGTCGGGTGTGACTTGCTTGATGGCGCGCAGAAGCTCGAGACCGGTCGTCCCGGGCATCATTAAGTCCGTCAGCGCCACGTGCACGCGGTGGGTACGCACGAGTTCGAGCGCTCGCTTCGCGTCGGGAGCAGAGAGCACACGGATTCCCTCGCGGAAGAAGATTTTCTCCAGCGACTCCACGTTCGAGCGCTCGTCGTCGACGACCAGAACGGTAATGGCGTCGGGGGAGAGGTCCGGGTTCGAGGCGGAGGTCGAGGTCGGCGTCGCGGAGGGTGTCTCCGCCGCTGGGGCGACGCCTGCCGCAGCGCGGGGGAAAGGCTGTGTCAAAGAGGAAGCGAACGCTGGAGCTTTTGTCAGCACACAGACAACATGTCACGCGAGTAGACAGGTTGTCAAAGAAGGGTCACCGCAAAAGCTTCGAAGCCGCCTTGAACTCGTCGGTGCCCGCCTTGCCGAGCCAGTCGAACGCGACCGCCTCGGCGGGCATGACGACCGCTCCGGCGCGCTCGCAGAGGCCGAGGCCGAGAACTCGATTTTCCTCGCGCCGCGAGGCCACGGCATCGGCCACGACCCGCACGTCGGTGCCTCGCTTCACGAGCTCGCGCGCCGTCTGAAATACGCAGACGTGCGCTTCCAGTCCAAGGATCACTACCGAATGCGCGGAGGCGCGATCGGCAATGGCGCGCACGACGCGTGGCTCGCTACACGCGTCGAAAGTGAGCTTGTCGATCGGCGCGATGCCGAGCGCGCGAAGCTCGTCGGCAATCGGCGCGATGGTTGCGCCAAGGCCCTGGGGGTACTGTTCGCTCGCGAGAACGCTGACGCCGAGAAGCCTCGCCATTTCGAGGAGGATGACGGCGTTTTTGATGAGGCGGTCCATCGCCGCGGCGGGCATGGCCGCTGCGAGCCGTTCTTGCACGTCGACTACCAGAAGCAGCGAGGTCGCGGGGTCGAGGCGTTCCATGAAGGCGATATAGTGCGCCGCTACCATTCCCATCGCACACGGAAATTTTTGACCCACGCGGCCCAGTCCGCCCGCAGGTCGAGGCGAAGCGTCGCGCGCCCGATTTCCTCGCCCTCGTCGTCGCAGAGGCTGGCGGGCAACAGCGTCAGGGAGTCGATGGGCGAAAGGCCGCGGAATTCTTTTTGGCCCAACAGCTGATAAGCGGCGCCGTTCTCGCCGATGAACCGGAAGTGATGCGAAATGCGCCGCTCATCGAGGAGCCGGAAGGCAATCTTGCCCTCCAGCGGCCTGGCCGACGCGAGGCGCTCGGCGTCGATGGTCCCCGTGACGCACAAAATCTTGTCGCGCGCAAAGACTGCAAGATCGCGCGCTACGGCTTCGATGGACACGGAAATCGCGCGTTCGTCGGTTGGCGCATCGAGCAGCCAGTACGAGCCGCGCAGCGTTTCGCGAGAGGAGAAACCGAGCGGCATGGCGGATGTCAGCCCTCGTGGGAAGGTGGTTCGGACGGACCGCGGCGCCCCTGCCGATCCTCGCGATGCACGACCAATCGCTCCACGACCTCGCCGCGTGAAGCGGCATCGGCTATCGCGTCGACGTCCTCGAGCCGCACGTGCCCGTAGGCCACGTGCTCGGGCTCTTGTAAGACGGTGATTCCCGTCTCGCACAAGTCCAAACAGCTCGAGGAGCAGGCGCGCACGACGTCCTTTGCCACGCCCCGTTGCGCGAGCGCTGCCTTCAGCGACAGGACAATAGACTCGGACCCCTTTTCGGCGCATGAGCCCTTGGGATGGCCGTCGGGGCGGCTGTTGATGCACACGAACAGGTAGCGCTGGCGAAACGGCATGGGCGTTCAGGCGCAGGCTAGCAGCCTTACCGCCCGAGGCCGCTTGGCTCGTCACGGACCTTGCGCTCGAGCGCAGCTCGGACGATCCTCGGCGTTCCAAATGACGAAGCCCAAGCTCCCTTCGCTACGACCTGGCTCTGGCGGCGCCCGCCGCGGTCGGATCATGCTTGTCGTGCCGCTTCTGCCGGCGGCCATCGCAATCGCGTGCGGCGGTGGCAACGAGAATCTCCCCCCGCCTCCCCCGCCGCCGCCGCCGATGCCCATGGTATCTGCGCCTCCCTCCGCAGGCTCGGCGAGCGCCGCGCCCACGACGCCCCCTGCCCCTCCTGCGCCGCCCATCACGATGACGGAGGGCCCCGCGAGCCCGGACCCGCCGGCACCGACGCCTGCTGTCAAGATCACGGCGCCGACCAAGGACCAGGTGATCCCTACCGCGAAAGCGTCGGACTTCGAAGCCAAGCTGGACGTGAGAAACTGGAAAACGGCGCCGGGCGACGCGCACGTGCATCTGATCCTCGACGACAAGCCCTACAAGCGCATCGACGACCCGAAGGCGCCGGTGAAGTTGTCGGAGCTCACCGGCGGCGAATCGCTGGCCGACGGGCAACACATCCTCGTCGCCTTCCCGAGCCGAGCGAATCACGAAAGCGTCAAGACCCCTGGCTCGCTCGCCATCGTCGAGTTCTGGGTGGGAAAGAAGGGCGAGCGCGCGCAAGACCCGACCAAGCCGATACTCATCTACAGTCGTCCGAAGGGCGAATACAAAGGGGAGATGGCAAACCACGTGCTCATCGATTTTCAGCTCGCGAATACGACGCTCGCGGCGGACAAGAACCACGTGCATGCGGTCGTGACAGGGCCTGGGATCGATGGCGAAAAAGGCTCGGACGTGACCAAGTTCGGCACGCCCCTCTATCTCGACAACCTTCAAGATGGGTCCTACTCGGTGAAGCTCGAGCTGCTCGGGAGCGACGGAAAGCCGCTCCCAGGGTCCTACAACTCGGTGACGCGGTCGTTCATGGTGGCGCATTAGTGTGCCGAGCGAGAAGTTCGTACGCAGATGCGGAACGCTCGTGGTCGGCGCGAACGAGCGGAGGCTCTCGGACTCGAGTGGGAGCCACCCATCCCTTGGAAAACGCCGCTGTGGTCCTGAAGGAAGGCGCGCGGTGAAGCAACGGCGGACCCTCGTTGGGCGGGAAAGGCGATGGGTGGCCTGACAAAGGAACTTTGCATCGCACCGGACGACGATCGTCTCCGAGCAAAGTGCCTTGTTCGCATGATCGCTCGCTTTGGACTGCGATCATCGGCGACCGAACGGCTGACAAAGGACCTCGGCAAGCATGAACAACGACCTCGTTCGTCTGACCAAGGACCTCGTTCGTCTGACGAACGTCCTTGTTGCGCGAACTAGCGGCTTCGTCATCGAGCAAAACGGGCTGCGCAAGCTGGACAAGGCGCGCTGTCACGCCTCCAAGGTCCAATTGGCGGCTGACAAAGCGCCTGGCGCAGGACAGAGAGGTCGTCCGTCCGGACAACGAGCACCTTGGTCGGCACGACAAGGACCTTGGTCTGGGTGACAAGGAGATTGGTCGGGCTGACAAGGACCTTGGTCGGGCTGACAACGACCTTGGTCTGGACGACGAGGACCTCGGTCTGGCTGACAAGGACCTTGGTCAGGGCGACGAGGACCTCGGTCTGGCTGACGAGGACCTTGGTCGGGGCGACGAGGACCTCGGTGCCCGACAAAGGACGTCGTTGTCGACCAATACCTGAGCGTCCGCTTTACAGCGCGCGCTTGCCCGCACATACTGCGCCGCTCCCGTCGCCGGCGGCCGCTTGGACGGGGATGCCGGAGTAGCTCAGACGGTTAGAGCGGGCGTTTCATACGCGCTAGGTCGGGGGTTCGATTCCCTCCTCCGGCACGGTAATCACTTAGGATTTTCGCAGCGATGTCGATCCGGGGGGTTGAATCGTCACGGACCGTGACGATTCGGGCGGGCCCGGGGGCCTTCGCGGGGGACGCAACGTCGGCGTCCTCGGTACGGTCGTCATGGTCCCCAAGAGGCAGCGCTCCCGGCAGTCGTGGGAGCGCGGCGTCGGGGATGGCGCGCATCGCCGCTGTGCGCATGACGTAGCGGGCGTGCGCTTTCGGATCGGAGTGTGACGCCAAGTGCATCGCGTGCTGGACGTTGACACCGGCCTCCGCGAGCGCCGTGTTGAACGCGCGTCGGAATGAGTGAAAGTCGACAGGGAGCGTCGTGGCGGTCTCGAAGTAGAGCGGATCGCGTGGGTTTGGGGAGAGCTTAGGGCCCTTTGCCCGCTTGCCGAGGTCGGTGCGCGTGCCGGGCTTGGTCGCCGGCCCTTCGACCGGCTGCAACCGCCACACGCAAGCGGGAACAGATCGCGGCGTAGTCGCTTCGCAAACGAGAGCCCGAGCGGCGAGCGCACCTCCCCTGCCCGCTTGCCTCGTCGCGCAGGGAACACCGGCCCGTCTTCAGGCTTTCCCGCTCGCTCCCACCACGCTCGGAGAAACGGCGCGAGCGTCGCTGGGATCGCGAGAGCTTGGGGGCGTGCGCGTCTTGGCCCGCGGGATGAAGCACTCCGCGAAGTGAACGCGATCGATCATGCTCCAAGTCCAGGCGTTCAAGTCGCCCGTGCGCGTGCCGGCCGACGAATTCATGCGGACCGTCATCGACGGCGCAGCAGCGTACGAGCGCGCCCTCATTCGAGCTCGGACGACCGCGGCGCTCGCGATCATCCGCGCCCGCGGGCAGAAGACGGGCGGTGGCGTTCCGTACGGCTTCCGCCTCGACATGGACGGCCGCACGCTCGTCGCCGTCAAGAGCGAGCAAGTTACGGTCGCAGCGGCCCGTGCCCTCGCGGCCGGGGGGCGGAGTCTCCGTGCCGTCGCGGCCCAGCTCGTGGAAGAGGGATTGGTGAGCCGCAAGGGCAGAACCTTCAGTGCAAGCCAGGTCGCTCGCATGCTTGAACGTATCGCGCGCCACGACGCAGCATAGCTGCACGATCGGCGCAGCAAGCGACGAGGGCGGCCTCTTGCGCCGGACAACGCGCTGATCGAGCCTGGTAGCACGATGTGGATTCTCGTTCTCGCGCTGCTCGCAGTGATCATCTGGCTGGTGCTTCGTCAGCCGGGAAGGACCGGGGTCTCTGCGTCGGCGCTGAACTCTCTTCAGGAGGCCGACGCACTCGTGGTCAATGGGTGGCGAAAGCTCGACGCCCTGATCGACGCGACCCCGGATCCAGACTTGACGTGCGCCCGCATGGTGGCAATGCAGAAAGGCGAACTGCCCCCACAGATCGTGGAACTCTGGCAGTATCTTGACGACATCACCGAGACCAGCAACCGCCGGGCTGAGCACTACGAGATTGTCGCTCGCAAGCCGGCGCCAGCGCTCTCTGGACGCTCTGTAAGTGACGCGATCATTGCAGGCATTCGCCGCCGCGCTGCGCGAGCTGAGAGCGCCAGGAAACCGCTGATTGAGAAGGCGCCCGCCTTCGAACAGCCTGCGCCTGCGAAACCAGACATTCCCAAAGCGCCTTCGGCGGAACGTTCGACGCAGCGCACGCTCCTGCCTGAGGTGCGTGACGCGTTCAATGAGGCGAAGAAGTTGATGGCCGCGCTCGGCCATGCAGACGACCAGCAAGTTGCAGCAAGGGACGTCTTCAAACTCGCGCAGGAGGCAACTGGGCTCACAAAACACACTCTGGAACTGATCGCGTTGCAGATATCCGTCCTCACTGGTGGAACGCCGCGTGAGACTGGAATCAGGATGCTGAGGGAGCAGGAAGTACACTTCAAGGGCCTCTGCGACGTGGCGGCCGAAGATGCCAGGAAACTCGTCGATCCCGTCCTTGAGCTTTACGAGATCTTCTTGCCGGTTCTTGAGGAGCACGCAGAGAAAGCAGGGAGCGGTCCTGCAATCGCTCTAGGGGACGATAAAGACACACAGCGACAAGGTAGTTGACGTCCGACGGTGAGGCGCGACGCGGGCGTGCACCACGACTTCGGAGCAAACACAAAGCGCGGATTCTGGCGAGCGACGAGCGAAAGAGCGTGTGGCGTGGGCGCGCTATCCTCCTGAGAATGCGTGATCCGAGACTCGCAGAGATCGCGTTTCTCTCGGCACTGGAGCGCGAACCGATGAAGTTCGCAATTGGTCACGACAGCAGGGAGGGGCGCTTCGGTCTCAGCAGCGGGAATGCGACCCGCGAGATGCTTTTTGAGATGATCGCGGAACACCTTGTGAACGGCCCGGCGAGCGCCCTCAATCCGCACACGGCAGAAAACCCGATCGACGCAGCCCAAGACTTTGCATGGCGCGACTCTACGGAAATGCGCGCGGGGCTCGAGGTCGCGTACCGCATTACGCACAAGGGCCGAGTACATCTCTGGCGTCGCCGAGACGAGTTGCGCTCGGACCGTGGCCGCGAGGCATTTGGGATTCTCTATGATCGTCGCACATGGGACCGCATGCTTCCCGTGGAGCTTCTCTTCGCGGGAGTCGCGGGACCACTGTCGCTCCTGTTCCTCGATCTCGACCACTTCAAGATGGTGAACGACACTCGGGGGCACGTGGAAGGAGACATCGTGTTGAGGCGGTGGTTTGAGATCGTGGCTGATGTTGCAGGCGACCACGGGTACAGATATGGCGGCGAAGAGGTCTGCGTGCTGCTCGCGGGTAACGATCTGGAAACCGCTACGAGAATCGCAGAGGCGATCCGCGTGAATGTGGAGAAGGAGTTCGCTGATAGAGTGCCACCATCGACGGTCAGCATTGGCGTCGCAGCGTTTGATGGCCCTGTCGAGCCGAACAGGGCGGTCGACTTCGTGGATGGTCTCCTCTACGTGGCGAAGCATGGTGGGCGAAACCGAGTCGCGGCCGCGCGCTTCGATGGCAAGACGACCTAGCTCGCCGGTCATGGCGTCTCGGGCGCGGTTGGCACCGCCGCAAGCACACGCAACGGATCGTCCGCGTCGCTCTGTTGCCACGGACGAACAAGAATGCGCAGCTCGCACGCCGTCTCCCACCGTCCGCGGCCCATGCCATCGCGCGCGAACCGGCGCTCGCGCGTGACTGACTGCGCGAGCCGCCAGAACAGACGCCGATCGCGGTCGTCCACACCGCACCACCGCGCGAGCGCGTCGATCGGTCCCTTCACGCACGCCACAAGCCCGTCCACATCGAGGCGGTTCCAGCCGACGCGCACGAGCAGCAGAACGGCGGGGAGCGCCGGGGGCGTGCGTCCTTCGAGCGCGTCGAGCACGGCCGCGATCTCGCGGCGGGTGCGTCGCGCCCGGGCGAGGGGTGCTCGCGGCGGTTGCCCACGGGGGCCAGGTGCATCGGGAGCACCACCTCGATGGGAGGCACGGCCGGGCCTGCGCCCCCGCGCCCCCGCCCGCTGTGGCGGACAGAGGCGCGAGGGCCGCCAGCCCGACGCTGAGCTCGCCCTCCTCGGCTTGCACGTGTCCGGCAAGTGGGGGGGTCATCGCTTCCCCGTCGCGGTCGCGCACGTATCACGTGTCTCCCCCTTAACGGCGGGGGAGAGACACGTCTGACACGATGCGCTCGACGTCTCGGGACACGTGTCGGACACGTACGGGTCACGGGAAACGTCTCTCCTCCACCGGGGTGCCTGCCATGGCGTGATAGTGCGCGTCCGTGCGCTGGCCTCTGGTCGTGGAGCGGTTCTCGATGCGCCCGGTCGCGAGCTGGCGCTCGAGAGCGACGTCGAGGCGGGTGACACCGATGGCGAGTCCGAGCGCTCCGATCTTGGCGCGAAGGGAACGCGACCCAATGCCGGGGTTTTGCACGATGACGCCGAGCACGCTGCGCGCGTCCGCTTCGACCTCGCCGCGCTTCGCCGCACGCTTGCCCCGGTCCTTTGCTTTGGCGATCTCGGGGTCGGCCTCGGGGTCCCCGCATTCTGAGATTGCGTGCCATTCGCGGTCGAGCCGGAGCCAGAACTCCCCGACGCGAGCGCGGCGGTTCTTCGCGATGCGCACGTGGACAACGTCCGGGTGATCCTTCGGCGTACGCGCCATCACCTGTGTCTGCGCACCAAACTCGATCGCCCGTGACTCGGCACCCGCAGCGAGGTCGTTCGATTGCTCGGCCGCTTGTTCTCTCCGATACGAGGCGCGGTTGGCCTCGGATGTGGCGACGACGAGCAGGCGGTGCGCGTTGGAAGCAACACGCATCGCGGCAACGTTGCTCTCGACGACCGCACGCGCTGTCTCCGCTTTCTGCGAGGCCGCCGATCGCGCAGCTTGGATTGAGTCGATGAACAGCGCGCCGCGTAGGCGTTCCGTCCTGCCCATTCGGCGAGGTCTGCGGCGGCGCCGTCGATTGTCCACGTGGGGTCATAGGTGACGCAACGAGGTACTCATGGGGACGAGGGTGCCGCGTGATTGGCCCCGCCGTCCTTACGTCCGTCGCGTAGGGTTCAAACGCGCCCTGTTCTCTGCCCAGTCGACGCCCCACCGCTTGGGGTCGCGTGGGCGTGCCTCAATGTCGTCCCACGTCGCCGCGATTAGCTTCAACGGGAGCCGCTTCGCGCTCGTCGCTGCCGAGGCGAGCGCTGCGCGAATGCGCTCAATGCGTTCTGGCTCGCGCAGCCTCTCAGTGAGCTCAGGATAATGTTCGGCAACTATGCCAGCGACGATGGCGGCGTGCTGTCGCTGGATAGCCTCCCCAACGGCGCTGAGGGAGCCGCGCTCGACGGTTGCGTAGAAGACGATCGCCTCCGTCAGCAGCATCCGTGGGTCGCGGTAGGGAGCTCCGCTTTCACCACGCAGGCCACGCCACGCGCGCAGCATGCTCCTCATGCGTTGTCGCTCACGCCTCTTGAATGCCTCGACGCTTCCGAAGCGCGCTACATGCGCCTGCGTATCGGGCCTCAGCACCAGATTGCGTGCTGACTCCGAGCATTTCCTCACCTCTTCCGCGAGCGTGAGTAACTCGCGATCGGCCTCGGTGAGGACCGGCGCCTTGCTCGCGAGCGCAGGGCGCTTACTCTTTTTCGGGGGCACGCTTGCACCGTGTCGTTTTGCAGAATCTCGGGGAGCAGAGCCCGAGGTGCCACACGTCTCTTCTACGCCGGACCGCGCCTCGCTGCGAGTCATGAGGCTTACGCCCGATGATCTGAGTGCCGCCGCGGCAGTGCCGGCTGTGGGCACGCAGAGAGTTTGGGCTTTCGGCCCGATTGACGGTACATGTCGCCAGTGATCACGAGGATCGCAATTGAGCGCTTTCGCGGAATAGAGAAGGGTGAAGTCACTGGCCTGTTACCGCTGACGGTACTGGTCGGCTCCAACGGTTCCGGCAAAAGCACCGTCCTCGACGCGCTATTGATTGGAGCGTCTCACTCGCCTGGCGATGCCATCGGGCGCGCGGTTCAACGGCGCGAAGAACTCGCTCGCGGCGCACGGTGGCTGTTCTGGCGAGCCGGTGGCGAGGCGGTGCTCGAGACGACTGACGACCACGGGCTTGTTCGGAAGTCCACGCTCACAATTGGGCGCACCGTATCCGCGGAGCTCACTGGTCGCTTGCATGATGCGCCGGGACCGTACGCTCAGATCGACTGTCAGATTCGGATTGGTCCGCCGCACGCTCTGGTGTCTCGGACCGCTTTCGGCACAAACAACGCGTACGCGTTCACCGTCGGCCCTCGACCTCTTGCACCTGCCCGCCCCAAGAAGGGTAGGCCATTACCGCTGCGAAGCTCAGCGCGCGCAAAACAGCGCGAGACGGAAGCGATGGAGGCATTGCGCAACTCGCCCGAAATTCGTTTCGTTGAACCCCGCCCCGGCGCGAAGCACACATCCTTTCACAATCTCTACACTCAGGTGGTCCAGGAGGGGAAATACGATGACGCGCTAGCGGTCGCGAAGGCGATAGTTCGCGATCTCTCGCGCATCGAGATCCTCACGCCGGACGACATGCCTATGGTCCACCTGGTCTTCTCGGACTACGCGATCCCGCTCGCAGCGGCGGGCGACGGCATCAAGTGCCTTCTCCGTCTGGCTTTCGAGCTAGCAACCCGCAAGGGCGGCCTAGTGCTTATTGAGGAACCCGAAGTTCATCAGCATCCCGGGGCCATTCGTCAGTCGGCCGAGGCGATTGTCGCGACTGTGCGTCGTGGCGTGCAAGTGGTCCTGTCGACACACAGCCTTGAACTCATTGACGCGATCTTGGCTTCGTCGGATCCCGACGACCTGGAGCGCCTCTGTGTGATGCGGCTAAAGCTCGATCGAGGTGCGTTGCAGTCGACGCGGACTGGAGGTTCAGACGTCGCGTTCGAGCGCAGCCAGATCGACCAGGACCTCAGATGAAGGATGTTCCTCGGTCAGTGGTCCTTTGCGAGGGCTTCGACGATCGTGCTTTTCTAGCGGGGTGGTTGCTGTTTCTCGGGTGTACGGATCCAGGCAATCAAGGGTCGGGCCTTCGCAAGAAAGTCTTCGATCCGAACGGCACCGAGGTTAGCGTAGGGCACCACGCATGGAACTCAAAGTCCGGGTCGTTCGTCAAGGTAATGCCTTGCCATGGCGACGATCAGGTGTTGCGGATGCTGGATGTTGAACTCCCGCGTCGGTTCTCCGAACGCTTAGATCGCGTCGTCGTTTGCCTCGATGATGACGGCCATGGCGTAGAGGGACGCCGCGCCGCCATAGACCAACGCGTCCTGAAGGCAGGCGGTCCTACTGTGCCCGATCGGAGCGGAGACTGGATCCTTGACGGAGGCACGGTCGTCTCCGCGGTCATCTGGCAGTGTGATGATGCGAACAGTCCAGGCATCCCAGCAAAACAGACTCTTGAACGCCTAGTCTGTGCCGCCCTGTGTGGCGCTCATGGTCTTCGCGGCGGCGCGGTTGACGCGTGGTTGCACGGCCGACCTGCGCCCGCACCCGATGCGGATCACAAGGCATTCTGTTGGTCGCATATGGCTGGGTGGTACGCAGACCATGGATGCGCAAGCTTCTTCCAAGAGGTTTGGCGCGAGGCTGCCGTACGTTCTGAGTTGGAGCATCGCCTACGCTCAGCCGGCGCATGGCAGGTCGTTAGCACCCTCGCTGAGTAGCCCATCCGCGTCCTCTCTCTCGTCACTTGATGCAGTTCAGGACGTACTCAATCAGCGGCTTGGGATCCCCCGCGCGATGCCGAACAAGCATTGGCGTATAGGGTGGATCGGGCGGGCGGGGTTCAACGGTCCAGGCGCGCACCGGCCAAAAGCTGTACCGACCCAAGATGGCCCACATGATGAACCGGGCAGCATGGCCGTTGCCGTTCGCGTACGGGTGTATCCGGAGAAACAGATCGAATACGTGACACGCGACACTGACAACGTGCAGCATCTTCTCCTCGGCGCTCAGCGTCCCCAATGCGAGCATTTTGTCGAGTTCGGCGATGGCATGCGCGATCAGCTGCTCTAACTCGCGCATGCGATCGGCGACGGTCTCGGGAGCAGCGCCAACACGCTGATCGCCCGGTATCATGACGCCAAGAGCCTCCAGGCAGCGAAAGCGCTCACCTCGGTAGTGTCCGGCGAAATAAGTGAAGTGTGGCGGCGCTAGCTCCTTGAATAGCTCGGCGTGCACGGGGCGCGAATCGCGAGCTAACTTGAGCCCGTCGATCCTCTTTGAGCGCAACCGCGAAAGCACGCCTGCTACGCGCTCTGCCAATTTCTTGCGCTTTGGGTGCTGCTCGTACTTCCACTCATGGGGGCACGGGTGCTCCACCCGCTAATCGTCGAGCTCGGCTACCTCGCAGGCAAGAGCTTTCGCCCATGCATCAACGTTCGGCTTCCGATCTTGTGCACTCGCGAGTGCCTCGGTCGCCAGTCCGGACAACTCGCGGGCGAACGACGGATGCGCGCCCTCCCGAATGTCGCCGATGAGCGCCTTCAGGCCAGAGACGGAAGCTTTCCACTGGGAGTCATCGTCAGAGATTGGTGTGGGCTCTGTGAACGTCGGATCGCCTCTATTCGGGGGGGGCGCAGCGATGTGGAGGGTGGCCATCACAACGAACCCGAAAACGGTCAATGTCGTGCGTTCGTAAAAGTTACGAGCGCCGCGTGCGAATGCGCTGATGAACACCCCTCCGCCGCGAACGTCGAACACGCTCGATACGTTGACCACCTCGTCCACGCCGATGACATTCATTCAATTGTCTCCGCCAAAGTCTTCCACGAAAGGAGCAGGTCCGCTAGCAGGGCGGTCGTCATTGTCACCTCCAGCGTTGGGTCGAACATGAGCTCCTCTGAGCGCGCTATGAGGGCCGATGCTAGCTGGTTCTGAGAGCTGACGAGAAAAACCATCCCCGCCCGACCGCTCGAATAGGAGACCAAGTCGAACTCGGCATCTATAATCGCTGTCACCGGATCGCCATCGAATTTCGCCTTATCGCAGAGGCTGGTGAGGTGGCCGGGCTTGCGAGACGCTCGGTGCTCCGAGGTTTGAACCGGGCCGGTCAACTTCTCCTCCAGATCGACACGAAACTGCTCGTTTGATTTGGCCCTCTCAACAAAGCGGCTGCGATCGTAGCGAACGACCAGCGCGCGCACCATTCGCTGCTCGTTGTATGGATCCAACTGTGCAAAGTGCAGCTCCGGAGAATCGAGGCGCACGCGCGCGATGGCGCAGTCCGCTGGGAACGTTCGCTCCGGGCGTATGAACTGAAGTTGCCCAATCGTAATAGTCGTTGGGCCACCGGCAGCCCCGTACGAGACGGTTCCTCGCACCGCACCCTGGTACGAAGCTTTCTCGCTCACCACCATACCCGTCGCATCGGCTGCGCGGCGATCCCGTCGGCTCACAGCCAGACGCTACACGCCGAGGGCAGCGCTGCACAATGCTCCCGTCTTCGCGGCCGGAGCTGCGATTCGGAGTGTCTACGAAGCATGCGAAAGCTCGGTGCGTCTTTTGGCGCCCGCCGCTGAAGCGCGGCACGCTGATCGTCCGCAAAGGTGGCAGCTACCCACGGCATTACTTGTGCTCGTGATCCCGCGCCGCAGCGATCCGTCTAACAATACCGCTCGCCACGGGGCGTCTCAAAACATCGAGCACGGCGGCCGCACGATCGTACTCACCAGCGTCCGTCGCGAGCTTGATCGCAAGTCGGAGCGCGTCTGTGCTTGTTGTCGGTACCTGAAGCGGGGGGCGACTGCATGCTGACCTCCACCATCGATACACTCTGCACCCTTCTCTGTGACGTTTCGTGGCGAATCATACCGGCGCATCGTGAAACAGGCTGGATCGTGATCCGCGTCCGCATCCGTGTCCGAGTTACAAGGCTGCGCAATCGTTGACATTGCGCTCTCTTCCGCCTCGTTCATACGCGCTAAATTTAGGTCGGGGGTTCGATTCCCTCCTCCGGCACCAGTCACTCGAGACAGCCAGGACTCGGTAGGAGGTTGCCCAGTAGCGGCGGCGAAGGCTCGAGCCCTGCACCGTCCCCTCTTCCGGCTCGCTGTACTGCGCGCCGTCGAGGACCGCGTTCGAGCGCCGAACAAGCAAAGGCCGCGGAAGGTGCTAGTCGGGCCGCAAAGACGAAGTCAATAGTCATTGTTCGCAGGTAACCGCGATAGCAAGGAGAGCCCGAAAGGCACAAAACGCCTTGCCAAAAAGACCGCTAAAAGCGGGTTGGGGACGCGCACCGGCAAGAATACAAATCAGTGCCTGAAAGAGACTACCCATTAGGGCGAAAAGGGGCGAGCATGGCCGGCTATCTCGTACCTCGAGGTCGAAATCGATGATCCGCCCAAAGTGCGTAGCGTGTTGTGCTGTGGGGGTACCGTTCGCCGCTACCCTGCGTTCCTCTACCTTGTTAGCCATCGCGGTTGCCGCGGTCGCTTGCAGCAGCAAAAACAAAGCTGTGCCGCCAGTGGCCACGACGAACACGCCGGACGCCGCGGCCGCGGCAGAGGCGGGGCTGCCGCCAGTTTCTGCCAACAAGCTCGATTGCAGCGGCGAGTCGCCCGATTGGCCGATGTTTGGCCAGAACGTCTGCGACACGGCATCGCAACAGAACGCGGGCGGAATCACCCCCGACAGCGTTATGAACCTCAAGGTCAAGTGGACTTACAACGCGGCTGGCGACATATCGGCGACTCCTGCCGTCGTCGGCAAGTCGGTCTACGTCGCGGACTGGAGTGGGATGGTGAGCCGCATCGATGCCGACACCGGAATGGCGGTGTGGTCGAAAAGCGTGGGCGATCTCGTTGGCTCTTCGCTGACCTCGTTCGTTTCGCGAACGGCACCCGTGGTGACGCCCGACTTTGTCATTTTCGGCACGCAGCGCGATCAGCCCGGCCTCATCAAGAACCCAGGAGCGGGCGCGTACATCATCGCCCTCGATCCGACCACGGGCGACCTCAAGTGGAAGCAGCAGATGGAAACCCACGAGGCCGGCGTCATCACGTCCTCACCCGTAGTCGACGGCAATCGGTTGTATGTCGGCATTGGGTCTCTAGAAGAGAGCTGGCCCACGAGCCACGTCCCTACGTTCCGGGGCAGCGTGGCCGCCTTGGACGTCACGACGGGCAACATCCTCTGGCGTACCTACACAATTTCGGACGAGGTCTATTGGGGCCCCGCCGGCCCGCCGCCCGGCACCGTGACGGCGGGCTCCGCCATGCCGGCGGCTGACGCGGGGGACGGCGGAGACGCGGGCGGCACTCCGCCCACGGCTGGATATGCCGGGGCCTCGGTGTGGAGCAGCAGCCCGGCCGTCGACCGCAAACGCCACCAACTGTACGTGACGACGGGCAACAATTACGCGGCGCCCGACGGAGGAACATCGGGCAACGGCAACTGGGTCGACTCGGTTCTGGCGCTCGACCTCGATACCGGCAAGATCAAGTGGGGTCGATCCGTGCCTGGGGGCAACATGGACGGCGGCATGGACGTCTTCGTTGTCGGCCGCGCCTCTGGACCCGACTCGGATTTCGGTTGCGGCGCGAACCTCTTTTCGACGGTGATCAATGGCCAACCGAAGGATCTCGTCGGCGCCGGGCAGAAGAGCGGGATCTACTGGGCGTTCGATCCAGACACAGGGGCCACGGTCTGGTCGACCCAAGTTGGCCCCGGCGGGCCCCTTGGCGGTCTCCACTGGGGCACGTCGACGGACGGCCAACGCGTTTATGTCGAGGACAACAATACGTTTGGAACGTCTTTCACGATCCTCGGAAATGGTCCGCAAGCCGGCAATACGTCGACAAGCGGATTGTGGGCGGCGCTCGACACCGCGACCGGCGATGTGGTCTGGGAAATCGAAGACCCCGCGTTGACGAAGCCGATGTCCGGCTCGGCGGCCGATGGCCCGACCGTCGTCGTCAACGGCGTGATGTTCGCCGGCTCGATGGACTCGATGGGGACGATGTTCGCGTTCAACGCCGCCACAGGGGACACGCTCTGGTCGTTCCAGAGCGGGGGCACCGTCTATGGCGGACCAGCAGTGGCCAATGGCGTTGTCTATTGGGGATGCGGTTATCCGTCCTCACGCCTCGGGTTCGGCTCGTCCTGCAAGAAGCTTTACGCGTTCGACTTGGGACAGTGACTAAAGCCGCATCACGGGGAGTCCGGGTCGCGGTCGAGGTCGATCCTGGGGACCGCAGAACGATCGAAACGCCCCGCGGCAAGGTCGCGCGCGAACACGCGAACTGCATCTCGGAAAGCGCAGACGCTAGTCCCCGCGATTTTCGCCGGAGACGCGTCCAGTTTGGCGAGGCCTCTTGAGAGCAGGCGCGACGCCGAATCTGGGGCGCCCATGACGATGAGCTTGTGGAATGCGGCCGCGATTTGGATGAGTCCCTGGAGCAAGCGCCGCTGCGGCTCGCTCGTCTCGACGAGCCAGCGCTCTTCCCACGCCTCGTGGGCGTCGTAGAAGGCACCAGCATCGAAGAGACGCGCGCCGCGGGCAAAGGGGGACTCGGGCACGGCTCGCGCGCTACTTGTGCTTTCGCGACTTCAGCAGGTCTCCGAACGTACCGAAGCCCTGCGCCGCTTCTGCGCCTTCGTTCTTTCGGAATCCCTCGAAATCGGCGCGCTCCTCGTCGTCCTTCAACGCGCGCAGCGAGAGGCGAATCCGGCCTTCTGCAATCTCGAGCACCTTGGCCCTGACCTTGGTGCCGAGCGGAAACGCTTTGCGCAGGTCCGCGCCGCGGGCGACCCCCAGCTCCACCGTCGGCGCCAGTCCACGACCTGTGCGACCCTTCGTTCCGTCGATCTGGATGAACAAGCCATATGCTTCGATGCGGCTTACCTCACCGGACACGACCTGGCCGACCGCGACCCTCAAGGGATCCGCCTCGCTGTTTGCGCCGACGCTCACCGTTACACCAGCGGCGACGGCGGCCTTTACGGTGGGCACGAGTCGAACGCCATCCTCGGGATCGACTGCGACGACGCGGGCCGACAGCGTATCGCCCAGCGCGGCCTTTAGGCTCCCGTCGGGCGCACGAAGGTCGTTGCCGTCGATGAAACCCTGCCGTTGTCCGGGGAGCTCGACGAAGACGACCTCCTTGCCGACCTGCACGACGACGACATCCAGCGTCTCGCCGACCCGCGCTCGGCGCCTTCGAGGATCTCGCTGGCTCGTTTCTTCGAAGAGCGCGCCGAACGACTTCTCGGGAGGATTGTCGCTCATCGCAACGGCTTTTGT
>Ga0210409_10002520_pt1 | contig 21686 bp, 24 predicted proteins | sample IncBWH17MmetaG_FD_161649 | JGI IMG/M metagenome (GOLD analysis project Ga0210409, IMG submission 161649) | Forest soil microbial communities from Barre Woods Harvard Forest LTER site, Petersham, Massachusetts, United States - Inc-BW-H-17-M | ecosystem: Environmental > Terrestrial > Soil >...
GCTCGAATATCTCATGCGGAGCGCCGGCCGCCGGGTCACCCGGGCCATGATTATCGAACATGTCTGGAATCTCTCGTTCGATAGCACCACCAATCTTGTGGACGTATATGTGGCGTACCTGCGAAGAAAAGTGGACGACGATGCACCCAGAAAGCTGATCCATACAATTCGGGGCGTGGGCTATGAACTCAGCGGTCCGACCGAGGTAGCGAATGCCAGTTGACATGAGCGCGGCCCATGGCGCCAAACTTGAACAGGAATCCCTGCTTCCAGAACTGCTTCACGCGCTGAATCAGCCGCTCACATCTCTGAGGTGCTCTCTGGAAGTGACCCTGCTACAGCCGCGCGATTCCGACGAGTACCGGCGCCGGCTGCGCGAGAGCCTGAAGTTGACAGAAGACATCACGGTATTGGCATGCGGGATCCGGGAACTTATCGACGTGGAACAACCGATCGCGCAGCCTCGAGCGGTCTCTCTCGACAAAATCCTGCAGTTCTCCACGCGCGAGTTAATGCCATTAGCAGATGCGGAGGGCGTCGGCATTTCAGTACTGTGTACCCCGTCCCTGACTGCGCTGGGGGACGAACAACAACTCTCTACGGCGATCATCTATCTGCTCTCGTTTTTGCTGAATCGTTCGAGCAGAGGCGGCGAGGTGAATGTTCAAGCGAAACGGGATGGTGAAGAGATTGCGCTCGCATTCGAGCTCAGTGAAAGCGTCACGCAAGGCTCAGGCTCGAAACCACCCGCACAGCCCGGAGCTGCGAGAGCATATCTTCGTCTTCTGGTCGCGCGTCGCATCTTCGAGGTGGCGGGCGGTACCGTGCGGGTCGACCTCGACTCCAAGCGAGGTTCCATCCGAATTTGCCTCCCACGACTCAGAGCTAAGGAAGAGAACACAGCGTCATCACTGAAGGGTGAGATGGCCGAGCCGAAAGGCACGAGCAGAGTTTTCCCATTTCGAAAGGTCCTCCCTCGCTAGGAAACAATTGCCCATCGCTAGAAGGTCTTAATGTTTGACTAATCTCGGTTTAATGGAGAGACAGTCAAATCGGTGTCATGACGACCCTACCGATTCTCTCCCAGTCCTCTGATGGCGGCGTATTAGTCGCCAGCCCCAGCACGTCTCTCCGCAAACAGGTACTGCGCCGGTTTGACGAGAGCGGGCGCGTGGTGCACGAGGCGAGCGGCGGCGCAGAAGCGCTGGTGCAGCTCGAGAATGGCGACTGGCAGGTGCTCTTTCTGGATCGCCGGCTGCCCGACCTCGATGCTGAAGAACTGATTGGCATTATCAAGCGGCGCTTTCCTGGAATTGAGGTGGTTCTGCTCGACTCCGACAGTGGGCAGGCCTTGCCGGTTTACCGGGAAAATCCAGCCAGCGACCTCGGTGCCCTGCCGAGCGATGCCGTTGGAGCAGGCGATTGGATCTCAGAACGCGTACCACGACCGCCCGAACTCCCCGAAGTAGAGCCGCTGCCCGGAATGATTGGCAGTGCCGGTTCGATGATGCATCTATATCACATGGTGCGCCTGATTGCGCCGCGGACGACCACCGTGCTGGTATTGGGCGCAACCGGCACCGGGAAGGAACTGGTGGCGAGCGCGCTCCATAAGCTCAGTCCGCGGGCGGCGCGGCCTTTCGTGATCGTCAACTGCGCGGCTATTCCGGAAGCGCTGCTGGAATCGGAACTTTTCGGGCACGTCCGTGGGGCATTTACAGGAGCCGTGCAATCTCATCTGGGTCGCATCCAGGCAGCCAGCGGAGGCACGCTTTTCCTCGACGAAATTGGAGAAATGCCCGCCGGCCTGCAGGCGAAGCTGCTGCGCTTTCTGGAGCAGAAGGAGATCCAACGTTTGGGCAGCGCGGACTCCCAGCGAGTCGATGTCCGCGTGGTGGCGGCCACGAACCAGGATCTTCTCGAAAAAGTCGATCAAGGCAGCTTCCGGGAAGATCTTTACTATCGCCTCTCGGCTTTTCCCATCGAACTGCCGCCACTGGCAGAACGGGTCAGCGACGTACTTCCGCTGGCAGAACACTTCCTGGCGCGTGCCCTGCCTCAGGCAAAGAATTTGCGCATTCGAATCAGCAGGGAAGCTGCTCGAGCCCTCGAAAATCACTCCTGGCTGGGCAATGTCCGGGAACTGCAACATGTGATCGAGCGAGCCGCGATCCTCTCGGAGGGCGAAAGCATGATTGGCCCCGAACACCTGCACTTTCCTTTTGCACGAGGATCAAGGTGTGCACGAAGAGGACGGAACCAAGGGGCGTTGGTGTGATTGAACATCAGGGCAAGAATTGCCTAATTTGGCGAAACTCCTGCTGAAGCTACATCCGTAAATGGCAAGCACCGTCGCTTCACAACCCGTCCCAGTTGTCGTCGAGCGCACCCTCACGCAGGCCTTTACCCGCTTCACCGAAGCCGCGCAATCGCTGGAGCGCTCCTATCACCAGCTCGAGTTGGAAGTTATTCGACTACGCCAACAACTGGAGGAACGGAATGCGGAACTAGCCCGGAGTCTGGAAGAAAACCATCGGATTAAAGATTCTCTCTACCAGGTTCTGGAGGGAATGCCCTGTGGTGTCATGGTGGCGGAGCGGGGTGGCGGGTTGTCGGTGGTAAACCCGGCGGCCGCTCGCGTACTGGGGGCGATAGAGCAGGTTCCGACGGAGCTGAGCCAACTTCCGTTCGGGGTGGTCGCCCTTCTCGAGGCGGCCAGGGAAAGGCAGGGCGAATGGGAACTGGAAATTCCCTCCCTCACGAATGAGCTTCGTTCCGTGACGGTGCGTCATGCGTCCCTTGCCGATCACGCCTCGGTGTTCATTGTGCAGGATGTGACGGAGCGGAAGCGCTGTGCGCAACAACGGGAGCGGCTGGAACGACAGCGCGCGCTCGCGGAGATGGCCGCTGTCCTGGCTCACGAAATCCGCAATCCGCTGGGTAGCCTGGAAGTCTTTGCTGGACTGCTGGCCGAGTGCGATCTCGAGGCCGAGCCGCGCTCCTGGGTTGAACATTTGCAGGCCGGCTTGCGCACTCTGGCCGCCACCGCCAACAATGTGCTTCATTTCCACAACCTACCTGCGCTCGAGCGAGCTCCCATCGATCTCCATCAACTGCTTGGATGGGTGCGCGATTTTTTCCTGCCTGTGGCGAAGCAATCCGGAGTAGAGCTCCGGGTCGGCGATGGCTTGCCAGCGATCGAGGTCTACGCGGACCGGCATCGCCTGGAGCAAGTATTGCTGAACCTCGCAATCAATTCGGTGCGTTTTGTTCCGGCTGGCGGCTGGATCCTCTTTTCGGCAAAGGTTGACAAAAGCGTGAGCCCGGCAGAGGCAGAGATCGAGGTCGCCGACAGCGGCGCCGGCATTGCGAATCTGGAGCGCATTTTTGATGCCGGTTACACAACCCGCCCCGGCAGCCCGGGATTGGGGTTGACAGTCTGCAAAACGATCGTGGAGCAGCATGGGGGCACGATACGCGCGGCGAACGGGTCGGCAGGAGGCGCAATCTTCACCGTGAGAGTTCCGATGGGAGATCCGCAATGAATCAGGTTCTGATAGTCGACGATGATCCTGGGATGCGCACGGCACTGGATATCGGCTTTCGGCGACACGGCTGGTCGGTCGAGACGGCCTCTGGCACGGGGGAAGCGCTCGCGAAATTCAGGCGCGGTCAGCACTCCCTGGTGGTCACGGACATCCGCATGCCGGACGGCGACGGTTTCACGGTGATGCGCAGCATTCAAGCCCTGGCTCCCAGCACCGCCGTCATTCTGCTTACGGCATTTGCCAGCGTGCCGGATGCCGTCGAGGCGATGAAAAGCGGAGCCTGTGATTACCTCGTGAAACCAATCTCCTTTGAGCGCCTGGAACAGGCGGCGCGAATCCTCGTGGCTCGTCGCGCGACTACGGCGGGGGAGGATCTGGTCGGCCGCTGTCCCGTTTGGCTGCGCGTCGTTGAGCGGGCCAGGCAGGCAGCCGCAACCAATGCCGACATTCTCATCGAGGCAGAGAGTGGGACGGGGAAGGAACTGCTGGCACGTCTGATCCACCGTTGCAGCCCGCGCCGGGATCGGCCTTTTGTACCGGTGAACTGCGCCGCCTTTCCAGAAACGCTGCTGGAGAGCGAACTTTTTGGGCACACGAAGGGAGCATTTACCGGAGCAGCGGGAGAGAGAGCGGGCAAGTTTGAGCTGGCGAATGGTGGCACTTTGCTGCTGGACGAGATCGGAGACATGCCGCTCAGCCTGCAACCGAAGCTGTTGCGTGTGCTGCAGGAGCGCGAGGTCGATCGCCTGGGTGGCACGCGCAGTATCAAGGTCGACGTTCGCGTCATTGCGACGACCAACCGGCCTCTCGAACAGATGATCGAAGCAGGAACGTTTCGAGCAGACCTGTTCTATCGCCTCAACGTGGTTCCCCTCACCATCCCGCCGCTGCGGGAGCGAAAGGCAGATATTGCGGTGCTGGCCGAACACTTCGCGCGCAGGTACGCGGCTGCGGGCCGAGTGCTCTCGCTCGATCCGGAACTGGTTCGGCGCCTCGAAGACTACGACTGGCCCGGCAATGTGCGCGAGCTCTCGAACCTGGTGCGGCGCGCGGTGGTACTGGCCAGTGGCCAAACAATCGGCCTGGAAGCGCTGGAGAACATGAAACTGGCGCACGCGGAACCGGTGCCGGACCGGCTGGAGCCTGGCTTGTCGCTGGTGCACGTGGAAAAGCGGCTGTTCGAGCTTACGCTGACAGCCACGGGCGGCAATCGTTCCCGCGCCGCCGAAATGCTGGGAGTCAGCCTGCGGACCGTGCGTAACAAGATTCGCGACTACGGGCTTCCGCCCAGAAGGAGCTATTGCCCATGAGTGACTTGATGTCGACGCCAGCGCTCGGACGGCTGGAACGGTTTCTGGATGTGAGCGTGTTCCGGCACAGTCTCATCAGCTCGAATCTCGCCAATATCGACACGCCCGGCTACCGCACGCGGGACGTGAATTTCCTAAGCGAGCTGCGGCGTGCCGGCAGCGGACTGGAATATGCCAGCTACCAGCCGGCCGCGCGGCCGGTCCAGGGATTGCTGGAACGTCCGGATGGCAACAATGTGAGCCTGGAGCGAGAAAGCCTGCTGCTGGCTCGCACACAATTGGCTTTCAACACGGGAGTTCAGCTGCTGCGCGCCGAGTTCCGGCGGCTCTCTCTCGCCATCAACGAGGGGAAATAGCCATGAACTTGTTTGGCATGCTTGAAGTCAGTGGGTCGGCCTTGCTGGCCGAACGCCAGCGCGCCGAAGTGGTGACCAGCAACATGGCGAATCTGGAAACGACCCATACCGCCGAGGGAGGGCCTTACCGGCGGCAGTTGGTGGTGTTTCGGGCGCAGAGGTTGCCGCAATTCCCGATGTTGCTGGCGGGACTGCAACCCCGGGCAACCCGCGCCGTGCGGGTGAGCCAGGTGATTGCCGATCCGGCGCCCGCCATCGAGCGCTACCAGCCCGGACATCCGGATGCCGACGCGCGCGGATACGTAGCATTTCCAGCAATCAATCCCGTGGAAGAGATGACTGATTTGCTGGGAGCCGTGCGCGCGTACGAATTGAATGCGTCGGCCGTGCAGGCATCCAAGGCCATGATCCAGCAGTCGCTCGATATTCTGCGTTGAGGTGAGGCAGCCTAATGAATAACGCAATTTCTCCCATTCGCATTCTGCCGGTTGAGATCGAGCCTGCTTCCGGGAGCGCGAGCCCGCAAAAATCAGCGTTCATGGAAACGCTCGAAACTGCGATCGACCACGTCCAGCAATTGCAAGGCCAGGCCGACAGCAAAGTAGAGGCGATGCTGCAAGGCAACGGCGTCGATGTGCACAGCACGATGATTGCAGTCGAGAAGGCCGACCTTTCGTTCCAATTGATGATGCAGGTGCGAAACAAGATCGTGCAGGCATACCAGCAGATTTCGCAAATGCAGTTCTGAACGATGGCGGAGTTGAGCGCAGGAGCAAGCCGTGGACGGCCCGAAGTCGTTCCGTGAAGTGCTGAGACAAATCGAACAGTTCTTCCTGGGCCTCACTGCCGGGCAACGCTTGCTGCTGTTGGGTGGCGGGGCGGCCGTAGCCGCGACTCTCTGGGTATTTGTGATGCTGATCGCCAAACCAAAGACCACCCCGCTCTACTCCGGACTTCGAGCCGCCGACGCGCAGGCGCTGGGTGCGCGCCTGGCCGCCAAGAACATTGGTTACGAACTTTCTCCCGACGGCAGCACACTGCTGGTGTCGGCCGACAAACTGGATGAGGCTCGTCTGGAAACGGCGGCGCAAGGTCTGCCGCGCAATGCTCGCCTGGGGTTTGAATTGTTTGACACCCCGAACTGGGCGGGAAGCGATTTCAGCGAGAAGGTGAATTACCAGCGCGCGCTCGAAGGAGAACTCGAGCGCACCCTGCAGTCCATGAGCGAAGTGGAAGCCGTGCGTGTTCACCTGGTGATGCCGCGTGAATCGCTTTTCACCGAGCAAGAACACGAGGCCAAAGCGGCCGTCATTCTGAAAACGCGCGGCGGGCGATTATCGGAGCAGGCCCAGGTGGAAATTCCACAATTAGTGGCAAGCGCGGTCGACCGCTTGCGGCCCGAAAACGTTACCGTTGTAGATGCCGATAGCAACACCCCTCTGCTGCGTCCGGGCGGTTCGGGCGGGCGCGCGGCTTACGATCTGGATGAAGAACTGGCACAAACCATTACGCGTACGCTCGAGCCCGTGGTGGGCGCGGAACACGTACGCGCCAGCGTGCACGTGGAATACGACCTGAGCACGAGCGAAGATACCCAGGAACTGTACGATCCCAAGAGCACCGCCGCTACTGCGATGCAGCGCAGCGACGAGACCATGGGAGGCGCGGGTCCAGGCGGGATTCCGGGTACCGCCAGCAACGTTCCCGGCGCGACCGTGGCAGTGCCCGCAGGCCCAGGAGCATCGGACAGCCAATCATCCCATTCTGAGAGCTCAAACTACGTCGTGAGCAAGAGCGTGCATCACAGCGTGCAGCCTGCCGGAAGAGTCAAGCGCATCGCTGCCGCCGTGCTGGTCGACGATGTAACCGAGCCCGCCAGCGAACCGGGAAAATCCACGCGCCGCAAACGGACTGCCGATGAGATGAAGGAGATCGAACAACTTGCCAGCGCCGCGATTGGAATTGACAGCCAGCGCGGCGACCTGATGGCAGTGGAGAACCTCTCTTTTCAAGTCACGCCGGCGGACATTCCGGAAGTGCCGGGCAAGCTCGATCGTTGGCTCGGGATATTGCAGCAATGGGCGGGCGCGCTGCGCTATTTGGGCGTCGCTCTGCTGTTTCTGGTGGTCTACTTTCTGATTCTTCGGCCGGTGAAAAAACAGGCGGTCGCGGCATTCCGTGAGCTTCCCGCGAAAGTGGCGGCAGGAGGTAAGGCTCTGGTAAGCGCTCCGGCCGGCACCGCCGCGGAACTTCTGACCACCCCTGGGCTGGGCGAACTTGCCCATGGAACCGAAGATAGCCGGCGAGCCGCGCAGCTCAAAAAACAACTGACCGAAAAAGTGCACAGCGAACCTGAGGCGGCGAGCCGCCTGTTGCAGACCTGGGTCCGTGAAAAGAGCCGGAAATGACCACCTCCACGCAACTGACGGGAATTCGGAAGGCAGCGATCTTGTTGGCTCTGGTAGGCGAGGATGCAGCATCCGAAATGTACCGGCACCTGTCGGATGAGGATGTCCAAGGGCTGACACAGGAACTGGCCGAGGTAAGCCAGGTTCCGCCCGACGTCGCGGTGCAGGTGTTGGAAGAATACGCTCGCCTCACTGCGACCCAGGATTTCATTGCGCAAGCCGGCTCGGACTATGCCAAGCGGCTTCTGGTGAAGGCATTCGGGGACGAAGGGGCGCGTCAACTTCTGCTGCAGGTTTCCCGGTCAGCAGAACTCAGTACGGCCAAGCTGGAATCGCTGCACAAGTCCGATCCACAGCAACTCGCCAAGTTTCTGGAACCTGAACACCCACAGACGATTGCCCTGATCCTGGCGCATCTGGACGCGAAACAAGCGTCGGAGTTACTGATGCGTTTGCCGAAAACGCTGCGCGGGGAAACCGTCAAGCGGCTGGCCCAGTTGCGGCAGTTTTCTCCCGAGATGGCGCAGCGGGTTTCGGTTGTCCTGCACAAACGGCTGGAGTCGCTCGGGGAACAGAGCCGCCGAACGTATGCGGGCTCCCGCGGTGTTGCCGACTTGCTGAACCGCCTCGAACCCAATTCGAGCAAAAACATTTTAGAGACGATCGAAAAGGAGGACCCGAAACTCGCGCTCAGCATTCGCAACTTGATGTTCACGTTCGAAGATTTCCTGGGAGTGCCCGAGGTCGGAATTCGCGAACTGCTTTCGCAGGTGGATAAGAAGACTCTCGCGCTGGCGCTGCGGGGCGCCTCGGAGGAACTGAAGCTCTACATCTTCAAGTCCATGTCATCGCGCGCGGTGGAAATGCTGAAAGAGGACATGGAAGTTCTGGGTGCAGTGAAGTCCCGCGATGTAGTCAAGGCACAGCAGGAACTGGTGGCGGTGGCGCGCAAGCTCGAAACGGAAGGCAAGCTGACGCTGACCTCGGAAAGTGAAGATGAGTACGTCGTCTAGCGCGCCTCGCCAGCAAGAGGCAAGCAGAGAGGTGCGCCCCTTCCCATACGTGGAGGCGGTCGGTGGCGATGGGACGGACAGTCCTTCCCCCTTTGTCGATTACCAGGGCTCTTCGGAGCAACTTGCGCAACGGGAGAAGGCTGCGCACGAACTGGGCCGGCGGGAGGGCGAGGCCGAGGCGCGGGCTGGGCTAGAAAAGGAACTTGGCCGCAACCGCGAGGCCATGGCAGAGATGCTTACCGCGTTCGCGCGGGAGCGCCAGAGTTTTTACGAGAAGGTCGAGCCGGAAGTTGTGAATCTGGCACTGAATATTGCGCGCAAGATTCTGCATCGCGAAGCGCAAATCGATCCTCTTCTGCTCGCCGGGCTGGTGCGGGTGGCACTCGAAGCCATCGAGTTTAGTACCCAGGTTACGCTGCGTGTCCATCAGCGGCTGCTGCCGTCCTGGAAAGACTACTTTGCTCGCCATATCGACCCACGCGACCTGCCGGCTTTGGTGGAAGATCCCACTCTCGAAGAGAGTCGCTGTGTGATGGAAACTCATCTGGGTAAGACGGAGCTGGGATGGGAAGTTCAGCTCAAGGAGATTGAACGAGGACTGCTGGACCTGCTGGCTCAGCGTCCTCCAGCAAGCGTATGAGTCCCGGCAGCATCCTCACGCCGTATTTCTCACGACTGGAATCCTGCTCGGCCCTGCGATGGGAGGGACGGGTGACACAAGTCGTCGGGCAAATGGTCGAGTCCGACGGACCCTTCTGCTGTGTCGGGGAACTTTGCCATCTGATCGATAGTCGCGGGCGGATTTTTCCGGGAGAGGTCGTCGGCTTCCGTGGTGCAGTTGTGTTATCGATGCCGCTGGAGCGTCCCGGTGGCCTGCGCTACGGGGATCGTATCGTCACCTGGGGAGCCAGGCCGACGATGCGGGTAGGAGAGCAATTGTTGGGACGAGTCATTGACGGAGGGGGCGTGCCTCTCGATGCCCAGCCGCCGCCTACTGGGCGGGATTTTCGTGAATTCGACCGGCAGGCGCCGCTCCCGCTGGAAAGGGTTCCCATCCGCGAAGCGCTCGGCTGTGGCATCCGCGCGATCGATGGTTTCCTGACTTGCGGACGCGGGCAGCGCGTAGGGATTTTTGGAGGAAGCGGCGTCGGGAAAAGCACGCTGATCGGAATGATGGCGCGCAATACCAGCGCTGATATCACCGTGCTCGCCCTGGTGGGAGAACGCGGGCGGGAAGTGAGAGAGTTTCTAGAGGGATCCCTGGGCGGGGAAGGCCGCAAGCGTTCGGTGGTGGTGGTCTCTACTTCGGACCAGTCGCCGCTTCTGCGTATCCGGGCGGCGCTTAGTGCGACCGCGATCGCGGAGTATTTCTGTGCGCGGGGAAAGCACGTGCTGCTGGTGGTGGATTCCATTACGCGGTTGGCGATGGCGCAGCGAGAAATCGCGCTGGCCGCAGGTGAGCCGCCGACCACCAAAGGCTACACTCCCTCGGTCTTCTCGCTGCTTGCCCGCCTGATCGAACGCGCCGGCAATTTTGGGGGTGGAAGCCTCACCGCGTTTTACACGGTTTTGATGGAGGGCGACGACGAGCAGGATCCACTCGTCGACGGGGCGCGCGCGCTGTTGGATGGGCATGTGATGTTGGACCGCCGACTGGCTGCACAAGGACACTATCCGCCGATTGCGATTCTCGACAGCGTGAGTCGCCTGATGCCCTCGGTCTGCTCGCCGAAGCATCTCGAGAAAGCACAGCAGGTCCGGCACTTGCTCGCCGTGCATAAGGCTTCTGAAGACCTTTTGCGCATTGGCGCCTATCAGAAAGGATCGGATGCAAGTCTCGATCAGGCGGTCGCGCTCATGCCGGAGATTAACCGCATTCTTCGTCAGGCGCCGAAGGAGACCTCTTCTTTACCGCAAACGCTGGAAAAATTGTTAACGCTGTCGGTATGAGATTATGGCGTTCCGTTTTTCTCTGGAGACCTTATTGCGCTTTCGACAGAGCGTAGAACGTAGTCAGGAGATTTTGCTTCAGGCCGCCAACGAGAGGGTGATGCTGGCCAGCTTCGAAATTGAAAATCTCGAACGGTTTCTGGAGTACAGGAGAACGGTACGGAGTGGGGAACTGAGTCGCGGCGCGTTTGCTTCGGAACTGCAGTTTAAAATCTTGGGGGATGACGCGCTTCGACGACGCGCACAAGTTCTGAATCAACAACTCACCGGCCTGCAGGCATTGCGCGATCAACAGCTCGAAAAGTTCCGCAAAGCTCGAGCAGAACGAGAGGCGGTCGAATCCATCCGCGACCGCCAGCTCATTGCGTACCACGAAGATCAAAAGAGAAGGGCGCAACGTAATCTGGACGATCTCTTCCTGATGCGCCGCGAGTTTATCCGACGCGGCTAAACTTGCCCAGGCGGAACGGCAAAGCTTGCCGAGCAGGGCAATCCTCAGCGCCACTGATCCCCACTTTTCGATTATCGGCAGCCGGCCAAATTCCTTGAGTACAAAACGTTTGTGCTCTGGATGGAATGCCGGGCGCTACAAACTCACCGGCTGGCAGATCACATGCTTCGTGAAAAGACAGTTGTCGCAGGCAGCGACGCGAAATGTTTTTATGGTAAGCCCGTCTCCAGTCACGCCGGTACCAGCCACCGTTGGAGATTCCATATCTGCCGCCGGCAAATCCTCCAATCATAGTGACGTAAAGTTCGCCTCGTTTCTCGAGCAGGCCCAGGAGGAAACTCGCGCTGAAGGCGGAGAGGTGGCACGAAACGCTGGCAGAGAACCCGTGCGAAGGAAAGTTGCTCGGGAGCAGAAACTGTCCGGCAAGGAAGCTCAACCAACGCATGAAGAGAAGGAATCTCTGTCAGAGAACACTTTAAGCAACGCGCCCACACCTTCACCATCCATGCCTGTTTTGGATTTGCGTTTGGCAGGTACGTCGTGCATCAGCGATTCAACCAAGGCCGCCGCGGAGAGCAGCAACGTTACGGATCGTCCGAGCGCAACGACAGGAGTCGGCTTGCAAGCGGTCGAAGCCGCGCTCCCGAACGAAGGTGCAACTGTCGAAGCCGATTTGGCGCCCGTTCAAACACGTATTTTGCCAGGGGAAATCTCTGGGGCGAGTAAGACAGAGGCTACGGACCTAAAAACAGCAGCTGTCGAGAATTCCGAAGTACTTGAGGGGGTGCCGGCTCAGAAGCTGCCCAACCGAGTTGAGCCGACGCAAGGTTTTAAGGACGACGCGACAGGATCCATGCGCGTCAGCAAGGCGGAAGAGGTGCATGGGAACGCGAGCATCGTGGCGGAGGACTTGCAAACTGACTTGGAGAAAGTCGGTCCTCAACCCAGGATCGAGGCGGCCGACCCCAGCGAGCCTAGTGTGTCCGCCGTTGCGCGGGATAGCGCGCTGGACAAGCAACCCGTCATAGATACCAAGACAGGTCTACCCGGCGCGCGCGTCGATTCAACGCAGGCCCAGCCCATCTCCGCGGAACAGACCGACGGTGCTGCAATGCAAGGCGATACCACACCAGTTTTGCAAAAGTTGAAAGCTGTGGCTTCAAGTGTGACCGGGCCAAGCGTGGCGGGCCCTAGCAGCCAACCGGCCGAGAGCAAGCTGGCTTCTCCGCCCGTGTCCCGGAAATCTGAGAACGTTTCGGCGCCAGCGCCGAGCGATGTGTCAAGGAATACTACCAGTGCCGCAAGCTCGTCGCAGAAGTGCCTGAGCGACGAAAAGGCAAGGGATCTGCACGCAAACACGACCACCACCACTCCTTCAGTCTCCATTGCTCCGCCACCGGCGGGACCAACCATAGTAGATACGGCGACAGGACCGGTTTTAGCGAAATCCTCATCGGGGACGATGCCCGAACGGCCGGGACAGTCCAATGCTGCTCCTATGCCGCACGACAGCGCTGGCATGCCTGCGCTCGCGGATGACAAGACGAGCGTGCCGGTTAGCTCGGCCGTGCATGATGTGCGCTTACTCGATCGTGCGGGACAAGCGGAGATGCACATCGGACTGCGAACTGCAGCTTTTGGAGGCATTGAGGTGCACGCGGTCGTGCGAGAGAGTCAAGTGGGGCTCACGATCGGGTCGGAGCGGGGAGATCTGCATCATCTGTTTGCCAACGAAGTTCCCGGGATCGCTGGAAGGCTGCAACAGCATGACTTGCGGCTCGATTCGGTGAAATTTTTCGATCAGGGTCTCACCTTCGACGCGGGCACCTGGTCCGGGTCGAATCCGCGGCCGCGCACGTTTTCACAGGACCGGCTCCCTCTGGCTGAGGCCGAGCCTGCGGGGGAGGTCGCCGTCACAGCATCTGACCCTGAGATCTTGTTCGAAGCCAGATCCGGCATTAACGTCCGCGCCTGAGAGAGGAGAAGGGATGTTTATCAACCCGAATTACCAGGCTCACGCCGCGAATTCCCCAACCACTTCGGGGGATTCGGCCGCGTCCACGAGCGACATGTTCATGCAATTGCTTGTTACTCAGCTCAAGAACCAGAGTCCGCTTGATCCGGTCGACCCCAATCAGTTCGTCAACCAGCTGGTCCAGTTCAATACGCTGAACCAGATTATCGATATCCGGCAGTTGCTCGAGCAGTACGCACCCACGCCGACCACTCCGGCACTCCCGGCTGGTCACGTATCACAAGTCCAAGGAGAACAATAATGCCCAGCTTTTCGATTCCACTTTCCGGTCTCACTGCGAGTTCCGAGGCTCTTGCCGCCATTGCCAATAATCTGTCCAATCTCAACACGGTCGGTTACAAGGACACGCGCGTGCTGTTTCGCGACTTGTTCTACCAGAACATGGGCACCACTGGTGGCGGCGATCCGATTCAACTCGGCGCCGGCACCGCCGTAAGTTCGATGCCCTCTCTGTTCACGCAGGGCAGTGTGGATCCCAGTGGAGTCGACACCGATGTCGCGATCATGCAAGACGGCTTTTTCGTTGTCCAGAAAGGTGGCGTGGTGAACTACACACGCGCTGGAAATTTCACCAAGGACGACAATGGCTACCTGGTGACGGTCGGAGGACAACAGGTGCTTGGTTATCCCGCGACCAATGGCGTGATCGACACGGGCCAGGGGCTTACGGGACTCAATCTCGGCACGGGCGCTGTGAGTCCGCCCACCGCGACGACCGGCCTGCAGATTCGAGCAAATCTGGATGCGACCGCACAGTCGGGATCGGGCTTCCCGGCGACCGTCACCGTGTATGACTCTCTGGGCGCGAGCCACGTCCTCACGTTTAATTTCACCAAAACAGGTTCTAATGCCTGGAATTATTCCATCACGATTCCGGCTGCGGATGTGGGAGGCGCAGGAGCGCCGACGGTAATTGGCACGGGCAATCTGGTATTCGACGCGAGCGGCAATCTGACAATGCCGGCCGCGAATGTTACAGGACTTAGTATCACCGGGCTCGCCGATGGAGCCGCCAATCTCAACTTCACCTGGAATCTGTATGACAACGGTGCGGGGCTGCTCACGCAGATGGCAGCGGCCAGCAGCACGTCATCTACCCAACAGAACGGCACCAGTAGCGGTTCGCTGCAGAAATTTGCGATCGGGTCCGATGGCATGGTGACCGGTAATTTCAGTAATGGAAAGACCGCAATCCTCGGGCAATTAGTTTTGGCGACCTTTGCCAATCAACAAGGATTGTTACGCACCGGGCAGAATGGTTTTCAGGCGACGCTCGCCTCCGGGCAAGCCGTGGTAGGCGCGCCCGGTACCGGGGGACGAGGAACTCTGTCAGGCGGCGCCCTGGAATTGTCGAACGTCGATATTTCGAAAGAGTTCGCCTCGATGATCGTTGCGCAACGCGGCTTTCAGGCCAATGCGCGCGCGGTCACCACCTTTGATGAAATCACGCAGGAAACCATCAACCTGAAACGCTAACGCAAGCGAAAGCGATTCTCCGCCTGCGACCTTGGTCTCGGTCGCAGGCGAGAAGAATCTGGGTGAGTGTTCTTTCATTAGAGCCGCCTCATTTTTTCCATGCTAGCCGGGACCTGGCCGACTGGCTCTGGAGGGGCGTCGTCTTTAACAGCAGGTCAGGGAAGAAGTTCCTTCTTACGTGGAAGCTGTGCGGGCGTCTATCCCGAAAGTACGTATGCTCACCCACGACGGTCGGCAGATTGCATTCATGCTGACCGATGAGTGCAGACGCGCATCGCGATAATACCCAAAAATCAGGAAGCCACTTTCTCACACTGGTGTTGCTGCCCGTCGTTGCCGTCGCTGCCGCGAGTGGCGCCTGGCTTTGGCGCGGCAAAGCGGCGAGCCCTTCTTCCCAAACGGCTCAGAGCGCGAAGGTCGGGAATGTCTTACATCTCGATACCTTCGTTCTCAATCTCGCGGGCGCAGATGAACGGGCCTACCTGCGCGCGGGCATTGATTTAGGGCTGCGCGGCGAAGCGCGACAGAAGGAGGCCGAAGGTGCGCCTCCGGTCGCTCTGGTGCGAGACACAATTCTGGGTGTACTCAGCGCTGCGAAGTCCGAGGACGTGCTGACCCCGCAGGGGAAACAGGCCTTGAAAGAGAACCTTCTGAAAGCGCTCCAGGAACGAGTGCCGGAACTGGGAGTAGAGGAAGTGTACTTCACCGAGTTTCTGATCCAACGCTAGTCATGTCTGACGCCACGACAGCTGCTGACAAGAGTGTGCTAGACCTGGAGCGCGACAAGTGGGCGCACGTGCGCGACCTGCCTTGCAAGCTCACGGTCGACCTGCCCTTGCCGGGTTTTCGGGTTATGGATCTGCTAGCTCTGGCGCCGCGCTCTGTGATCGATACGCACTGGCCGGTTGGCAACGATGTGCCGCTGCGTGTGAACGGTGAATTGCTGGCGTGGTGTGAATTTGAAGTTGTCGAAAATCGGCTGGCGGTTCGACTCACCGAACTGGCCTGATGAAACCGCAGGAGGCAGGCGATGCTGGCAGGTGGAACCACGGTGACCCTTTCGATCTCGGCTGCACTCCGGCGCTGGCGCGGGTGGCTGCGTCAACATCCGAAACGAAAACTGCGCTTGTGCGAGACCCTGGCGCTCGGTGAAAAGCGCTTTGTGGCGGTCGTTCAGTTTGAACAGATGCGCTATCTCCTGGGCGGCACAGGAGCCTCCATCACGCTTCTGAGTCAGTTACCCGATACGGCGGTCGATGAGAGTTCGAGTGAGCGCTCGCATGGAGAAGCAAGGCAATGATGCGAGGCCGGACACGGACGCTGGCGCTCTGGGCGGGAATGATCCTGGCCGGCACGGAATCCGGCTGGGCCAGCCTGGTGCGCTCCGGGCATTCTTCCACTCTGCCGTGGAGCGAATTGGGCAAGCATGGAGGTTCCGCTCCCTGGAACATCGTGGTGCTGCTCACGCTGCTCACGGTGTTACCGGCATTGTTGCTGTCGATGACTCCGTTTGTGCGCCTGCTGGTGATCTTCCATTTCCTGCGCCAGGCGCTCGGGACGCAGAGCACTCCCAGCAATCAGACTCTGATCGGACTGGCGCTCGTATTGACGTATTTCCTGATGCAACCGGTGGGAGTGGCAATCCACGAAAGCGCAGTGATTCCCTTTGAGAAAGGGCAGGTCGACGCTATGGAGGCGATCGAGCGGAGTTCCGTGCCCCTGCAGCATTTCATGTTGCAGTACGCGCGGGAAAAGGACCTGGCGCTCTTTCTCGAGCTGGCGCATCAGGCCCGGCCGGCGCGCCCGCAGGATGTTCCCATGCGCGTGGTGGTACCAGCTTACATCCTCTCCGAACTCAAAGTGGGGTTTCAGGTGGGAGCGGCGCTGTTTATGCCGTTTCTCGTGATCGATCTGGTGGTCGCGGCCGTGACGACTTCCATCGGGATGCTGCAGTTGCCGCCCGTCGTCATCTCGACGCCGTTGAAGATTCTGCTGTTTGTCATGGTCGACGGCTGGAACCTGCTCATCGGGTCGCTGATGAAGAGTTTCTCGTAGGAGGTGGTGGTGTCCGCAGATCAAGTAATCCAGCTGTCCCGGCAAACGCTCGAAACGGCCCTGTGGCTGGGTGCGCCATTGTTGGTGATTGCTGTGCTGATCAGTTTGCTGGTGAACATCGTGCAAGTGCTCACGTCGTTGCAGGACATGACCATCTCGACGATTCCAAAGTTGGCCGCGGTGGGGGTTGCCGCTCTGCTGCTGATGCCCTGGATGGTGCGCCGGTTAGCGCTCTTCACAGTTCAGTTGTTTTCTGACTTTCGCCCTTATCTGCAATGACGAACGATGTATTCCATGTCGAATCGCTGCTGATTATTGCGCTGTTCGTGGGCGTGCGCGTGTCGGGGCTCATGGTGTTTGCCCCCTTTCTTGCCGGCTCGGCAATTCCGATACGCGTGAAAATAGGGCTCACGGTGGCGCTAACGGCGCTCCTGTCCTTCGTCCCTACTCCGGCCACGTTATCAGCGAGCCCATTCGAACTCGCCAGGATCGTGCTCAGTGAACTCACGGTGGGTCTGGTTCTCGGAATCACGCTGTCATTCGTGATGGATTCCGTTCAATTCGCGGGACAGGTGCTGGGCGTGCAGTTGGGTTTTTCCCTGGTCAACATCATCGACCCGCAGACCCAGGTGGATACGCCCGTGCTCTCGATTTTTCACGAGCTGGTCACGTTGCTTCTGCTCCTGCAGATGAATGTTCACCACTGGCTCCTACGAGGGCTGGCGCGCAGCTTCGTGTATCTTCCGGCGGGCGCCGGGATGTCGACGGTGGCAAGTACAGAACTGTTGCTGCGCGCGGCGGGGGGCATTTTTCTGGTGGGCGTGCAGATCGCCGCGCCCGCGCTGGTCGCAACGCTGATCGCTGACATCATGCTGGGCTTCCTGGGTAAGGCCTCCCCGAATTTGCCGGTTCTGTTCATCGGACTCTCCGTGAAAACCATGTTGGGACTGGTGGTGATGATCGCGGCGCTGGCGGCTTGGCCGCGCGTCCTCGAGAAGCACTTTACGGAGGCGATTGCGCTCGGGGAGAAGCTGCTGCAGTTCGCGAAATAGCCAATGGCGCAGGATAACAAAACCGAACGAGCAACCCCGAGACGGCGGCAAAAAGCGCGCGAAAAAGGTCAGGTGGTGCGCAGTCGCGAGCTGGTCGCGGGCCTGGCAACTATGGCCGCGGCATTGTTGTTTTCCTGGCAGTTGGCCTCATTTCCCGCGCTCTGGCGCGTCTTGTTTCGCAGAACTCTGGATAGTGCGCTGGCCGGAGATGCCGGGGCCAGAGGACTCATGGTTCCGTGGAGCCTCAACGTCTTTCGCGGAGTCGCGATCACACTCGCACTGACCTGGATGGTCGCCGGACTTGCGGCACTTGCACAGGGTGGGCTAGTCTTCGCTCCTGCCTCGCTTGCACCCACCTGGTCACGGCTGAGCCCGACGAGCCGGTTGGAACAGTTGTTCTCGATCATTTCGCTCAGCCGCCTCCTGAAGTCGCTGATTCCGACAGCGGCGCTCGTGTATCTGGCGGTTTCGATGTTGGCGAGGGACTGGCATTCCCTTCCATTTCTTCTAAACCGGAGCATTGCGGGGTTATCGCAACTGCTGACGGCTCGTACCTTCGAGCTGGGTTGGAAGTCAGCGCTGGTTCTGTTGCTCTGGGCCGGAGTGGACTACCTGCTCGAACATCGCAAGTTCGAAGGCGACCTGCGCATGAGCCGCCAGGAAGTTATCGATGAGTTCAAGGAGACCGAAGGGAACCCGATGGTGAAGGCGCGGATTCGGCGATTGCAGAGACAGGTGCGCCGCCGCCGCATGTTGAAAGATGTGGAGCGGGCGGCGGTGGTCATCACGAACCCCACCGAATTCGCGATCGCACTCGAATTTGCTCCCCAGATGTCTGCGCCGGTTGTGATCGCGAAAGGCCGGAACCTGCTGGCCGCCGAAATCAAACGGGTGGCGCGCTGGAAAGGCATCCCGCTGGTCGAAAACCCGCCGCTGGCCCATGCGCTCTATCGAGCGGTCGAGATCGGCCAATCGATTCCGCCCAAGCTCTATCGCGTGGTGGCTGAAGTACTGGCCGCGATCTACCGGGTGCAAGCGCAGGTGGCAGGCGCTCCCACCGGCGATGAAAAGGAACCGCAAGCATGGCGCATGTGATCGAAGCGATCGCACCCAAACGGAACACGACGGCGGAATGGATTGTGCCGATTGCGGCGGTTGGCATGGTCTTCGTCATGCTTGTGCCCGTGCCCGCTTTTTTACTGGATGTGCTGCTCGCGACCAGCATGACAGCATCGGTGCTGGTCCTGCTGGCCGCGATCAATATTCTCCGCCCGGCGCAGTTTTCCGTGTTTCCCAGCCTGCTACTGCTGCTGACCCTCTTCCGGCTGTCTCTCAATCTGGCGTCCAGCCGCCGCATCCTCTTGCACGGCAACGAGGGTGCGAGCGCGGCAGGGCGCGTCATCGAGGCCTTTGGACAGTTCGTGGTGGGCGGAAACTACGTCGTAGGTTTCGTGCTTTTTGTTGCCCTGATTGCCATTCAGTACATGGTCGTCAGCCACGGAGCCGTGCGCACGGCGGAAGTTACCGCTCGCTTCACACTCGACGCCATGCCTGGCAAGCAGATGGCCATCGATGCCGATCTGAATGCCGGGATTATCGATGAAGTGCAGGCGCGGGCCCGGCGCGAGCAGATTGCCCGCGATGCGGAATTTCACGGCGCCATGGACGGGGCTGCGCGTTTCAATCAGCGCGATGCGCTGGCCACCATCCTGATCACCGCCATCAACATTGTTGCCGGATTTCTGATCGGAGTGTTTCAGCTGGACATTCCTTTTCGCGATGCTTTGCGCACCTACACCGTCCTTACGGTCGGCGACGGACTGGTCACGATGATTCCTTCGCTGCTGGTTTCGATGGCTGGCGGCATGGTGGTGACCCGCGCCTCTTCGGAGGAGGGCTTATCGGTCGATCTCGGCCGCCAGTTGCTCTCGCGCCGCAGGCCGCTCTTCATTGCAGGCGCCGTGATGCTATCGCTCGCCGCCGTACCCGGATTGCCCAAGTTTTCTTTCGTTCTACTTGCTACTGTGGCGGGCTTTTTAGGCTGGCGCGCCAAAGGAGCAGGTTCGGCGGCACCGGCCGACGCCAGCGCTTCTGCGGAAAAGAAGCCGGTTCAGGAGTCGCTCGAAGATCAATTGAAGCTCGATGAAATCAGCCTAGAGGTCGGCTACGCACTGATACCGCTCGTGGACGTGCAACAGGGAGGTCAATTGCTGGCGCGGGTTCGCTCGCTGCGCAACAACCTCGCTCTTCAGTTGGGGTTTGTGGTGCCGCCCGTTCATATCACCGATAACCTGCGCCTGAAATCGCGCGAATACATGGTATCGCTCCGTGGAGTCGAAGTGGCGCGCTGGGAGATGCACGAGAGCGATCTGCTGGCGATCAGTTCCGAGGTTTCGCCCCCAGCTCTGCCCGGCACGGCCACCCAGGAGCCGGCTTTCGGAGTTTCGGCCGTGTGGATTCCCGCGGGCCTGCAAGACCAGGCGCTGGCTTCCGGTTACGCAGTCGTGGATCAGACCTCCGTTTTGGCCACCCACTTGGCCGAACTGATCAAGCAACATGCGTACGAATTGCTTACGCGGCAGGAGACCAAACGTTTGCTGGATCGCCTGGCGGATAGCCAACCGAAGCTGATCGAAGAATTGACTCCGAAAATTCTGAGTTTGGGAGAGGTGCAGAAGGTTCTTCAGCAACTGTTGCGGGAACAGGTTTCCGTCCGCGACCTGCCGACGATCCTCGAAGCTCTGCTGGACACCGCTCCCATTACGAAGCACCCGGTATTGCTGGTCGAGGCCGCACGCCAGGCGCTGGGGCGAGCGTTGGTGCGTCCGCTGCTTTCCGAGCAAGGAGACTTGCGTGTCGTCACGCTCGACCCGGCGATTGAAGAAGAACTGGGCCGCGCCTTTAGTGCGCAGGTTCCATCTACTGTGGCCACGGGCCTGCAGCCATCGTTTTTGCGGCGGATTCTGGAAGGACTGCGCCGCCTGGCCGGCGAGCAGGTCGCTCTTGTCAGCCCGGTGCTGTTGTGCTCGACGCCGGCCCGCTTTCATCTGAAACGGCTGCTCGAACCATTCTTGCCCAAAGCGGTGGTTCTGTCGCCGGGTGAGATTCCGCCGGTGGTGCGAGTGCAGGCAGTAGGCACAGTGCGCTAGTGGAACCAGGGGATCGAAGAGAGTTTTTGCGATGACCACGAATACGACCGAGCAGGCTTACACACAGTGGCAGAGTGCTGAGGAGCGGGAAAAGATTCTGCTGGAGCAGTTGCCGCAGGTCCGGTTCATCGCCCGCCGGATTCATGAGCGGCTGCCCCGGCATGTGCCCCTGGAGGACCTGGTTCACGCCGGGGTGCTTGGTCTGATGGATGCTTTGAACAAGTACGATCGGGCCAAGCACGTGCAGTTCTCCTCGTATGCGAAGTTTCGCATTCGGGGAGCGATTCTCGACAGCCTGCGTGAACTCGACTGGAGTCCGCGGGAGTTGCGTCGAAAGGCGAGACGTGTGGATGAAGTCTACTCGCATCTGGGCTCTGAACTGGGGCGCACGCCCAGCGAACCGGAACTGGCGACAGCGCTCGGCATGGATCTTCACCAGTTCCAGCTTTTGCTGGGTGAACTGGATGGCCTCGAGGTGGGCAGCCTGCGCATTGAGTCCCCGCGCGATGGTAAGGAGGAAGACCTGTGTGAGTACCTCCCCAATGCACCGGAAGATACGCCCTTCTTCTTGTGCCTCCGCTCGGAAATGAAGCAGCTCCTTACCAGGGTGATTGCCGAGTTACCGGAGAAGGAACGTCAAGTTTTAGCTCTTTACTACTACGAGGAGCTCACCATGAAGGAAGTTGGCTCCGCGATGGGTATTGGCGAGTCGCGAGTGTCTCAAATTCATACCATCGCGGTGATCCGGCTGCGCGCCCGCCTGCAGGAATTAATGGCCGTCCATCGCCAGCAGGCGCGAGGCGCGCACGCGGGCAGTGCCGGCTGAAGTGGAGGAAACGATGGAAAAGGAGGCAGAAAGCACGCACGTCACATCGACTCCAAG
>Ga0210409_10002521_pt1 | contig 21671 bp, 9 predicted proteins | sample IncBWH17MmetaG_FD_161649 | JGI IMG/M metagenome (GOLD analysis project Ga0210409, IMG submission 161649) | Forest soil microbial communities from Barre Woods Harvard Forest LTER site, Petersham, Massachusetts, United States - Inc-BW-H-17-M | ecosystem: Environmental > Terrestrial > Soil >...
AAGCTGGCCCTGGTCGCCTGGAAGAGTTGGCTTTCCTGGACTCATTTCAATTTCCTTTGGCTGCACTCTGAACCCCCCATAGTTCGCCACTCCCCATGACGTCTCAAAACCTTTTGAGACAGTCTCTCCAGAGCGTCCCCATCTCTTCTGGAAAGATTTCGAGGGACGCTGCGGACAGCGTCCCTACCAGAATTCCGTCGCAACCGGCGAACTGGTTGAGCCATTGCACTACACCCTTTTTCCCAGACTCCGCTAGGAAAAAAAGGCTTCGCAACAGCCTGGACGCCAATATCTTTTCTTGGTTGCGACCAACATGTTGGTTCTAATTTTGCCCTAGCGGGGCAAAGGTGCAGCCGCGCAAAAGCAGGAAAGCCAAGTTGCGAATTTTTGACCGCGAATTTCACGGAGTCCACCGATAGTAGAAAAGCAATCCGTGTTAACCGTGCAATCCGAGGTTAACTTCTTGTTCCCGCGCCTTTGCTTAAAGGACTTCGATTGGATAGATACTGGCTTAAGCGCGAGCTCCTTCGCGGGCTGGAGCGGGCAGAGGTTTCTGCTTCGGTTCCACTGGATCCTTGATGAAGAGCAGGCAACCCACCAGAACGAGCCCGACAAATACCGCCGCCACGCTGACATAGAGCGCCCGCACCGGCGGCTCAAAGCGAAACTCCACCTGGTGCTGCCCGGAAGGCACCTGGACCCCTCTCATGATGAAATTGCAGCGCAGCAGCGGCTGCGGATTTCCATCAACGAAAACCTTCCAGTTTTGATCAAAGCGATCGTTCAGGAGCAGCACAGACGGGCCGGCCGCCTCGGCCTTGAATCTAATGTCCTTTGGGGCGTAGCTGACGAACGCGACGTTGCCGGCGTTGGTGCCGGCGCTCGAGGCCGGAATCGGAGTATCGACCACCACAGTTTGCTCGGGATCGAATTGCTGGCTGGCCAGAGTGCCAAGGGTGGCCTGGTCGTTCGTGTTTACCTGCCAGCGCGTGTAGAGTTTCGCTCGCGGCAACGCGCCGGTGAATTCGAACAGCGCGAACGGACCGTCCGGCGTGATGGCGGCTGTCAGGTCGGTCTCCTGCCGATAGCTCGACACGCCAGGTTTGAGGACAATGTTGAACCGCGCCGCGATCCGGAAACGGTGTTGGAGGGGATCGAGTTGCTGATTGAGGACGTCCAAATAACCTGCGGCGCCAAGCAAATACCGGGTGTTCGTGAGCTGCCAACGGCGAGGCATCCGGTGGAGCGTGTTCGTGCTCTGGTCAAAGCCGAGCGCGGTCTCAAAGGCCATCAAATCCTCCGGCGCGCGCGGCATTTGCACGACATCCAGGGATTGGATGTTATAAAACTGAAATTGGTGTTGCGCCCACTGGATACCGTAGAGCTCGTTTAGGATTGCGTACTGCTGTGACGGGGCCCGGAACGGCAGAATAGCGACCCGATGCTCGTAAGACTGTTGCCGCAGCAAATCGATGACAGGATTCGTGGCATTTTTCGCCTCATAATCGATGAAAATGATCCAGGGAAGGTTCGCGCGTCCGAGGTCGATGACCAGGAACAGCCCAAGCAGCACACCACCCCATTTGGCGCGCGGACCGGTGAAACGTCCGCTCAGAACAGCGATGAATGAGACCAGGCCCGCCGCCAGGAAAATGAGAAACCAGCCGACCTGGCTGATGCTGAAGCCTGCGATTTCATGCGCCTGCCCTTCGGAGAATTGCACCGTCTGGAGATAGCGTTCGAGGTCGGCGCGGTGGGCAGCGTATATGACCCAGCCCACGACGCACACGCCGAAGGCAACCGCGCATCCGGCAACCCAGCGCCGATCGAACTTCACCGTCTTCGCCCACCAGGTTTTAAACCCTCCGGGCACGGGGGATGGAGCGCTAGCAAAGCCGCGCCGGTCCAAGGCATCGATGCCGTGAGCGAAGAGCACAATGAGCGCCAGGCTGAATATTTCCAGGAACTTTGCCGGGTTCCGGATGCTGTGGAAATAAGGGAGCGGGAAAATAAACTGATAAAACGGAGCAAATCGGCCGAAGGCCAGCAGCAGACTAACGACCGCGGCCGCAACCCAGAACCAAAGGTGCTTCCGCTGACTGGGTGTGAAAACAGAATCCCGCTTGCGGCAGGCCCGGGCAGCCGCCCAAACGCCGACCAGTGCAACCAGAATGCCGGCATAGGGTCCGCCGCCCGAATACCGTGGAAAATGGATCCGCGGGTCTGGCGGTGGCCCCTGTTCTCCACCTGCGTAGTACCGATCCCAGGCGGGATCGCGACCGGCGGCACCCCAGTATTCGCCGCCTACATAATGCTCCTGCAAGGACTCCGGCAAACCCTGTGGGGCGTCCATGCGGTAGCCAAACAGCCCCGGAACAATAATGCTCAGGGCCTCCCGCTTCGGCAGACTCCATTGTGTAGCCCAATCCCACTGTTCCGCTTTGCTGCGTGTGCCTTGAGACGCTCCGGCCACGACTGGGACTACTGAAATCGCATGGGCAGCAAAAAAGACCGCAAAACCCACAACTACCGCCAGGCGCGCCAGGCCACCGCTGAGGTTTTTCAGTAGCGGTCCCTCGGCAATCACCGCCCAGTAAATCGCAAACGCCGCCACAAACATGCTGAAGATTCCTCCGACGTCAGTCCCATCGGCAACCGCTGCGCCAACCGCCAGCCCCGCCAGCCCCGCCACAGCCAGCTTCAGCCATCGCTTGTGCGGCGAGGGATCGACCAAAAATGAGAGGGCGAACAGGCTCATCCCCACCGCCAGCGGATGACCCGCCACGCCCCAGCAAGCCGTGGAAAAATAGATGGAGTTTAGCGTTGCGGCCAGGCCACCAAGAACACAGGCGAGCGGAGAGAGGCCCAGCTTCCGAAAGAACGACCACGCGCCCAGACCCAGAATCAACAAAGCGATCGGAGCGTAGAATTTGGCGTAGCAAAACGGACCGAGCAAAAACAGCAGCATATACGTGATGCTTACTAGGAACCCGGGACCGGGCCCGCCAATGATGTTCAAGTCCTCCCAAGTGCCAGTGAATCCAGCAGGCAACCGATGGCATTGAGAAACCTGCGTTGCGAGGGGACCGTCATTGGAAAAAAGCGTATGGGCAGGCAAAAAGCAACCGTAAAAAAGCACAGTCAGCACCACCGCCAGCAGCGTTAGCATGAGCGCTAAACCAGGTTTGCGTCGCGCCGCAGGGCTCGGTGTTGATTTTAAATCCATATCGTCTTAAATGTGCCGAACCGCGTCCGTTAGTCGAGCCAAACATCTTGCGATCTGACTGAGGCAGACGCACACCCCCGGTTCGAACTGTTCTTCACCAACCCGGGAGAAAACACCTGTGATGGCTCAACGCCTTCCATGCAAACAACTTTGCTCTTTTCGACTCCCGCTGCTATTCGACCTTGACACACAGAATGGCTGCTGCGCGGGCCGGAATCCATCGCGTATAAAGAAAGTGGCCCAGGAGTGATATTACGCCCCAAAGCGCCCCCGGTTTTCTCCTGAGGTGGTGGTAAGGACCGCGCAAGCCTTTTGGTCCCAACACTCCTGCGACCGTGTACCCATAGCTGCGCATCTCCAAGGGTTCCCATCCGGACAAATGCTCCTGCAAATCGGCCTGTTCGGCATGTGACTGCGGCAGAAAGCCGTTTGGCGTCAGGAACACCACTTTCCGTCTTGCCAGTTTCTCCATGTTTGCCATGAGTCTTCGCCCATCCTCCTTGGTGAGGTGCTCGATGAGGTCCAGGGCAACGCAGGCGTCAAACTGGCCCGCTTGGAATTGCGTTTCCAAATGCCGAACGTCACCCTGCACGATTTCATGATGGGTCCGGTTCTTTTTCGCCGCTTCAACACTCGGAGCGTAACCCTCAATGCCAACCAACCGATCGAAACCAAGCAAACTAAGGGCGGAGTCGGGGCCGCAGCCTACGTCAAGAACCTCCCGGCAGTTCTTTAGGGCTTTCCGGATTTGAAGAATCGTAACAATTTGGGAAGGCGTGACGCCCTTTCGCAGCAACGTCATGACAACCGAGGTTCGGCTCCGATTCATGTCTCCGCCAATATGGCGACGGGCTCGGACGGGATTCAAGCGGGAACGAGTCAAGCCGCTACCGATTGAACTTTGGAAAACCGCGCCTCAGGACATTCAGCGCTTCTTCGCGGCGGCCAAAGCCGAACCGCAAAAACCGAAGCATCCAGAAATCGCTTCGGCGTCGCAGGCTTTGGATTCGACGGCGTTGCTGCCGCACGTGTCCGCGCAAACGCCAAAACCCGGCAAAGGCATCCCAACAAATGCTCTTAAACGTTTGGACACTGCGGGTGATCAGCAGCGTCACTATGCCCTCGAGGATAATCAGCGCAGCACACGGGACCAGCAAGAGCAGCAGCACATGTTGGCAGTTCTTTGCAATGACCAGCAGAAAATTGCGGTTTGCAAGAAAACGCTTCTGGGCGCTGGTCCGATTCTCCACCGTTTTGGCTCCGCCGGCAGGGTTGACCGCCGCCGCCCCGCGATGATGGCACCTCGCCAGCGGTGCATAAACCACACGCCGGCCGGAGAGCCAAATTCGCCAGGAAAGGTCCATTTCCTCTCCGTACATGAAAAACTTCTCGTCTAGCATTCCTAACTGCAGAAACGCCTCGCGCAGAATGAAATAAAAGCCGGCAATACAGAAGAGTACGGGAGGGTCTTTCCCTGCGGAGGGGGAGACTGGGTTGCCGAAGATATCGAAGCCGTGACTGCCCTTGGCCTGGAGCGTGTTGTCCTCGTATTCAAAAATCGTGCCGCCAGCGGCGTCCGCCTGCTGCCGTTCAACTGCCGACACAAACTGCGCCAGACAGTCATTTTCCAGCCACGTATCTGGATTTAAGAGATACAGGTACTTTCCGTGTGCTGCCTGCGCGCCGCGGTTGTTGGCTGAAAAGCCCAGATTACAGCCGGTCTGGATAATCGAAACGTTCGACCAACCCGCGGTAATTTCGCGAGCCAAGGCTTCGGAATTATCGGCGGACGCGTTGTCCACGACAATAACCTCCACTCGAGGAAACAGCGTTTGTGACCGCAGCGATTCAAAACACCGAGTCAACCATGCGCGACTGTTGTAACAGACAAGGATGACGCTGACCAGCAGCGCGGGCTCCGGTTGGCTCATATTTGGGTTGGCGGGATTCCCCCCGCGTAATCAGGCGTCAAACTGGCACGGTTCTGAAGCCGCAACAAGCAAAACCAAGGCTCCAAACCATGTCTCACTTATTAGCCACCACCTATCGCCTCGACAACGGATGACCGCTCTTTAATCTTTGAGCGCCGCCAGCGGAGCCTTGGACACAGCGGCGTTTGCCAAACGTGGCCAATTTGATAAAAATTCTTGTGCTTTCCTCCACCCGGAAGGAGCGCGACGGCATTGCGGAATACACTCGACAAGTGTTCCGTCCGGAATTCGCCACACCGGGGGAGGTGGAGTTCACCATCGACGACATCACGCCAACCAAAATGCTGGCGGCTCCTTTCAGGAGAGCGAGCATTATCCATATCCAGCATGAGTTTTTCATGTTCGACCGCCTTGTGGGAGTTTCCGCCATGTTTTATTACCCCTATTTGTGGCTTTTGTCGAAATTCCTTGGGTTCAAAATCGTCACCACGATTCACTCGACCTACAACGTGGATGATCTCGAGAAAGCTCTGCCGCATTTCCGCAAATTGAAATGGTTGTTTCCCGTGGGAAGCCTTTATATGCGTTCGCACCTGCTGCTGGTGAGTAAGCTCTCTCGGCGCATCATAATCCTTAGCAAAGTCGGACTTGAAAACATCGGCCGGGTGCTGTCCGGGCGCGAGATGACGCGCAAGGTGCGGTACATTCACCTCGGCAACTACGCCTCGAATGTCCGCTTGCGACGGCATGGATTGCTGGAAAAGAGATTCGGACTCACAGCCGACCAAAAGTTCTTCACGCTGTTTGGCTTTGCTTTCCCCATCAAAGGCTATGAATACGGCATCTACGCCATGGATATTCTGGTGAATCAGCGTGGACGAAAAGACGCCCGTCTCGTTATCGTCAGCGGCGAAACCGGTAAGGGCAGTTTTCCAGGCGGCGGGCAGGGCGGAACCTACATCGGCTGGCTCGAGCAATTAACCGCCGAAAGAAAGCTCGAACCTTATGTCATTTTTACCGGCTACCTGGCGAATGATGATCCTTTGCTCGAGGAGATCTTTTCGGAAACGCTTTGTTTTGTGTTCCCGTACCTGGACCGCAACTTTCCGAGCGGCGCCATCTCCACCGCGCTGGCGACTGGGAAACCGATGCTGGTGACTGACATTCGCTGTTTCCAGGAGTACGAAGGGCTGCTCAATTTTCCTGAAAAGGACCCCACCGCACTGGTGAACCGGATGGAGGACTTCCTTGATGATCCTTCGGTTGCAGTCAAGGCTGGGACGATCACTCGGCGCAACGCGGAGCAGTTCTCGATGGACCGGATCTTTGCGCGGCACATCGAGGTTTACCGCCAGACTCTTGCCACGGAACTGAACCTGTAAGCTTCACGAGGGAGGATTGGGGTAATCAGCCGGGAAGATTGGGGTAACCACCCCATTGACTGGTTCGCGCTATTCTGTAGAAAGGAAGGAATGTTTGCCGCAGTTCGCCAAGACCAGCCGGGGCTAATGCGCTCACACACCGCCTATAACGAAAGCCTCGGGAGCGGTTACGAATCCCTATCGCCCACAAAAGCGCCTCTATAACTTAATCTGCTGCACCTTATTGTTGGAACTGAATTCATAAGCCATGTCTTGACAAAATCCCGTTTTTTTGTTTCACTCATGCGCGTGTACTAAAAGTACGCGAGGAACAGGCTGTATTGCTGTGAATCGAGAAATAATGTCGAGTGGGTAAGTAAGCTTTTCGCCACAAGTGAGGTAGAACATGCAAAACAAATCGTCAGTTGCAAGGTCGGGTCGGTTCACCGTGGCTCTCTTGGTTGCGAGTGCCATCCTGGCGCAAGTCCAAGATGCCCCGGGCCAGGACAACGGCTTGAGCTGCGTTCCCGCGCCCGCAGGGTTGGTTGGTTGGTGGCAAGCGGAGGGCAACGCCAACGATGCCGCAGGCGGTAATAACGGTTCGATCACCGGCACCGTCCGGTTTGTGCCAGGCGAAGTGGGCCTGGGTTTCGAATTCGATGGGGCCACGAGTGCGGTTACGGTGCCTGCTTCCTCCAATCTTACGGTCCAAAGTCTGACGGTCGAAGCGTGGGTTTTCCCTTACGACATCAGCACCCCGCGCCCAATAGTTGAGTTTGCCGCGCCGACGGGGCCTGGATCCGTGCAACTGTGGTATGGGATTACCGCCGCGCCCGGAGGTGCGACCGGGGCTCCCGGCGCACTATATGGGTTGCTGCGCGACCCTGGAGGTGCGGCGCTGCAGGTTGCCACTACGGCCGGAGTGCTCTTATCCAATCGATGGACTCACGTCGCCCTTACCTTTGATTCCGTGGCGCGCACGGCTGCTTTGTACGTTAACGGCGTGAATGTCGACTCCAACAGCTCGCCGGTCGCCGTTCAGCCTTTGACCGCAGTTGCGGTTAATATCGGTTATCGGCCCTCAGGCAGCAGCGAGTTACTGGCTGGGACGAGGCATCTGGGCGGTTTAGATGAAGTCAGCATCTATAACCGCGCCCTGTCTGCCGCCGAACTCCAGTCCATTTACAACGCAGATGAGCAAGGCAAGTGTCCTCTTGCCGCTCCGACCAACTGCGTTGCGCCTCCTGCCGGTCTCGTCAGTTGGTGGCGGGCAGAGGGCAATGGGAACGATGCGGTTGGTGCCAACAACGGCGTCCTGACCAGCGGTGTAATGTTTGCAACTGGCGAAGTGGGGCAGGCGTTCAGCTTCGACGGGCTGCACAGCAGTGTCACGGTGCCGGCTTCGTCATCGCTCAATGTGGGTCAAGGCAACGGCTTTTCGCTGGAGGCTTGGATTAACCCGGCTGGCAATCTGCCGGACCCGATATTCGACTGGTGCCCGAATAACGCGTGGGGGGTGCATTTTTACGCGAATGAATTGAGTGCGGGCTACCTGTATGCGGATGTGGTGGATACGAGCCAGACCCACCATACGATTCAGAGCGCGACCGCCATCCTGGTTACCAATCGCTTCCAGCACGTGGCGTTGACGTACGACAAGGCATCGGGCACAGCGCGGCTTTTTGTCAACGGGACGATTGTCGCTGAGTCCAATCTTGGTACTTTCACTCCTCAAACGAGCGCCGACCTGCAAATCGGCCACCGCCTGCCGGGTGCTCCCTATGGTGAATACGCATTCTCCGGGCTGATCGATGAGGCGAGCCTGTACAGCCGGGCTTTGTCGCCCGTCGAGGTCCAGGGCATCTATCAAGCTGGGAGCGCAGGCAAATGCACTATGCCCACAGCACCGACCATTATTTCCCAGCCTGCCAGTCTAACCGTTGGCCCAGGCGGAACCGCTATTTTCACTGTTACGGCCACCGGCACCTCGCCTCTGGGTTATCAGTGGCGGTTTGGTGGCGGCGACCTGATAGGCCAAACGGGCAGCTCATTGGTTTTGAGCAACGTTCAACCCGTCAACGGTGGCGCTTATTGAGTGCGAGTGAGTGACACTTCGGGTTCAGTGCTTAGCTCCAACGCGATCTTGACGGTGCTCCCGGCTTCACCCAACTGCACCCCGGCGCCTGCTGGCATCGTTGGTTGGTGGCGAGCCGAGGGCGATGCGAACGATGCCGTTGGAGGAAATAGCGGCGTTATTGGAGGCAACGTGGCTTTTGTGCCGGGCGAAGTTGGTGAGGCGTTCCATTATGACGGGCTGACGAGTGCTGTCACCGTACCCGCCTCCTCGAATCTTGCGGTTCGCAGCTTCACGATCGAGGCATGGATTTCGCCTGAAGACACCAGCCATCCACGCCCGATTGTGGAGTATGCCACCGCAACGGGTCCTGGCTATATCCACTTTTGGTATGACTTGACCGCGAGCCCGGGGGGCGGCATAGGAGCACCGGGCGCATTGTATGGCTTGGTGCGCGACCCCGGTGGCGCATCCCTGCAGGTGAGTTCGGCCGCGGGCATTCTCTCCTCCAACCAATGGAGTCACGTCGCGTTCACCTTCGATTACTCTGCGCGCACAGCATTCCTGTACCTAAACGGAGTGAATGTCGCCTCCAACGCTTCCCCAGTCGTGGTTCAGCCGTTGACCTCCTTGCCTGTGAACCTGGGGTATAGCCCCCCACAGAGCACCGACCTCCTGGCGGGAACGCGCCACCTGGGGAAACTCGATGAAGTGAGCATTTATAACCGCGCTTTGTCTGCGGCTCAAATTCAGTCGATCTACGGCGCTAGCAATGCCGGCAAATGCCCCTTGCTGCCTTCGACCAACTGCGTCCCGGCCCCCGCCGGTCTTATCAGTTGGTGGCCGGCTGAGGGTGACCCCAGGGACATCACGGGCACAAATTCCGGAACGCTTGTGAATGGAGTAACCTTCGCCCCCGGTGCAGTGGGGCAGGCATTTTCATTCAATGGGATCGACCAGGTAGTGCAGGTTCCCGATTCTCCGTCCCTTAATCCAACGAACGGACTCACCCTCGAAGGTTGGATTTACGCCCAGGCTTTCTCTTCGAGTGATGCTGTGTCACTCGCCGGGAAAGACAACCCGTATTCCTATCGGCAATATCTCCTGGGCATGGCTCAGGTTTCCAACAACTGGGTGTTCCGCGCGCACGTCGGCCTGCCCGGCGGCGTTACCCTGGTGAACGGCGCCACCCCGCTTCAGACGCAAACTTGGTACCATGTGGCGATGACGTATGACGGTGCTTCGCTCCGGCTATATGTCAACGGGACTCTGGATACGAGCCTGCCTGCAACCGGTGCCATTGTTACAAGCTCTGTGCCGCTCCTCATTGGCGGCAGTGTACCCGGGCCGTGGAATTTCAACGGCAGGATAGACGAACTCAGCCTCTATGGGCGCGCCTTGTCGCTCTTGGAAATTCAGGCCATCCATACTGCGGGCGGCGCCGGCAAATGCCGGGGTGGACTTCCGCCGCTGATTATGAGTCAGCCGACTGGCCAAACGGTCTCTGTCGGAGGTACCGCCAATTTCAGCGTCGGTGCAACAGGAACCGCACCGTTGAGCTACCAGTGGCTGTTCAACGGCACCAATCTGGTGGGCCAGACAGGGTCCTCGCTGGTGCTCACCAATATCCAGCCGGCGAATGGCGGAAATTACTCCGTGCTGGTGAGTAATGGGGTGAGTTCAGTCCGCAGCTCTAACGCGTTGCTGACGGTGTTGCTGTCTACCAATAATTGTGTGCCTGCACCTTCCGGCCTGGTTAGTTGGTGGCGCGGGGAAGGCAACGCCAACGACAGTATTGGAAACAACAACGGCACGGTCATGAACAGCGTCTATTTCGAACCTGGCAAGGTCGGCCAGTGCTTCCATTTTGTATCGGGTCCGGACCCCAGAGTTTATGTGCCGGATAATCCAACGCTTCAATTGACCAACTCGCTGACCATGGAGGCATGGATTAAGATCAATTTTGGCTACTGGATTGTGAACAGGGGAGACGATGTTGCCGGCGAGATTCCTTACGGAATGACATTGTTTGGTGTCACGGATACGCATCTTAGATTCATAATTTCTGCATCTGCAAACAGTCATGCTGAGTTGGACACAGCAGCCTTGCCAACCAACGTTTGGCTGCACATTGCCGGGACGCTGGATGACGCATCCGGGGATATGCGGATTTACGTAAATGGTCAAATCGTTGCCGAAACCAATACCGCCATTCGCGCGGTGTGCCGGCTGACGGGTGCCAACCATTCCCTGTGCATCGGGAACTCCGCGGGCACCGCCGGTTTCCCGTTCGACGGGTGGATCGACGAGGTATCCCTTTATTCGCGAGCCCTTAGCCAGGCTGAAATACAAGCCATTTACAACGCTGGCAGTGCCGGCAAGTGCACTTCGGCTATTGCACCGACGATTACCGCCCAGCCGGCCGGTCTGACCGTTAACGTGGGAGACACGGCCGCGTTCAGCGTAACGGCCGCCGGCAGCCAACCCTTGAGCTACCAGTGGCTGTTCAACGGCACCAATCTGGTGGGCCAGACGGGAACTTCGCTGGTATTGAGCAACGTCCAACCGGCCAATGGCGGAAATTACTCGGTGCTAGTGAGCAATGTGGTGAGTTCAGTCCTCAGTTCCAATGCGTTGCTGACCGTGTTGCTACCTAGCAGTAATTGTGTGCCTGCACCTTCCGGCCTGGTCAGTTGGTGGCGCGGGGAAGGCAACGCCAACGATAGTATCGGAACCAACAACGGCACTGTCATGAACAGCGTCTATTTCGAACCTGGCAAGGTCGGCCAGTGCTTCCATTTTGTATCCGGTCCGAACCCCAGAGTTTATGTGCCGGATAATCCAACGCTTCAATTGACCCACTCGCTGACCATGGAGGCATGGATTAAGATCAATTTTGGCTACTGGATCGTGAACAGGGGAGACGATGTTATCGACGAGATTCCCTACGGAATGACATTGGTTGGTGTCACCGATACACATCTTAAGTTTATGATTTCCGCATCTCCAAGCAGTCATGCTATGCTGGAAACAGCCCCCTTGCCAACGAACGTTTGGCTGCACATTGCCGGGACGCTGGATGACGCATCCGGGGATATGCGGATTTACGTAAACGGTCAAATCATTGCGGAAACCAATACCGCCATTCGGGCGGTGTGCCCGTTGACGGGTGCCAACCGCTCGCTGTGCATCGGGAACTCCGCGGGCACCGCCGGTTTCCCGTTTGACGGGTGGATCGATGAGGTATCCCTGTATTCGCGAGCTCTTAGCCAGGCTGACATTCAGGCCATTTACAACGCCGGCAGTGCCGGCAAGTGCACTTCGGCTGTTGCACTGACGATTACCGCTCAGCCGGCCGGTCTGACGGTTAACCTGGGAGACACGGCCGCGTTCAACGTAACCGCTACCGGCAGCCAGCCGTTGAGCTACCAGTGGCTGTTCAATGGTTCCAATCTGGTGGGACAGACGGGAACTTCGCTGGTGTTGAGCAATGTCCAACCGGCCAACGGCGGAAATTACTCGGTATTGGTGAGCAACGTGGTGAGCTCGGTCCTCAGTTCCAATGCGCTCCTGACGGTTGTTCTCCCGTCGACCAACTGCGTACCTCCACCTTCCGGTCTCGTCAGTTGGTGGCGTGGAGAAGGCAACGGCAACGACAGCGCCGGGACCAACAACGGGACGCTGCTCAACGGGGTCTCTTTTGCGGCGGGCATGGTTGGACAGGCGTTTCGTTTTGTGTCCGGGCCAAATCCCAAGGTCTATGTTGCTGATAACCCAACCCTTCAATTGACAAACTCCCTCAGCATTGAGGGTTGGATCAAACCCAATTTCGGGTGGACGCTGCTTTCACGGGGCGACGACACTCTGGTGTCGGATCCCTACACGTTGGGATTTACTTCCGTCTCAGATTTAAGGCTGATCTTTAGAATCGTTGATGCCAGCGGCCAGTATTTGAGTTTGACGGCCCCGGAGTCGCTCGCAACGAACGTCTGGGTCCACGTGGCAGCCACGCTGGATGGAGGCGCGGGGATTGCGAGCATCTATGTCAACGGGCAAGTGGTGGCGCAGACCAATACAGTCTTGCGGCCCAAAGGGCCATTGACCGGCGCCAACCCCTCGCTGTGCATCGGCAATGCCCCGGGAACGACCGGGTTTCCGTTTGACGGGCTGATTGACGAAATCGCGCTTTATTCGCGGGCATTGAGCCAAACGGAGATCCAGTCGATCTACAATGCTGGCAGCGCCGGCAAGTGCGTGACGGCAACGGCTCCGTCGATCACCTCCCAGCCGGCGAGTCAGACGACGAGCGTAGGAGGCACGGCGACGTTTAATGTGACGGCCTCAGGCAGCCCACCGTTGGGCTATCAATGGCTCTTCAACGGTACCAATCTTGTGGGCCAGACGGGAACTTCACTGGTATTGAGCAATGCCCAACCGGCCAACGCCGGAATTTACTCCGTGCTCGTGAGCAACATGGTGGGTTCGGTCCTCAGCTCAAATGCGTTGCTGACAGTGTTGCTGCCTACCAATAATTGTGTGCCTGCGCCTGCCGGCTTGGTTGGTTGGTGGCGAGGAGAGGGCAACGCCAACGATTCGGCCGATGGCAACAACGGCGTTATCACGGGAAATGTGACATTCGTAACCGGTGAAGTGGGCCAAGCTTTCAATTTCGACGGGCTCACCAGCGCGGTCACTATTCCGGCGTCTTCGAATCTGACTGTTCAGAGCCTTACTATCGAAGCCTGGATATTCCCTCCGGATGTCAGCCACCCGCGCCCGATTGTGGAGTATGCCGGGCCAACTGGTCCGGGCGATGTACAACTGTGGTCCGGGACCCAAGGCTACGGGGTCGGGGTTCCTGGCGCGGTCGAAGGCGTGCTTCGAGGAACCGGGAGCACGGCCTTGGCGCTCTACACTCCGGGGGGGCTGGTGGTATCGAACCAATGGAACCACGTGGCGATGACCTTTGATTATTCCAAGCAGACAGCGGTTCTTTATGTGAACGGGCTCGCCGCCGGGTCGAACACCTCCTCGGGAGCTTTTCTGCCCGTAACATCAGTTCCCGTGAACCTGGGGTATAGGCCTCCAGGAAGCAGCGATGGACTTGCCGGGACGCGTCACCTTGGCGGGTTGGACGAGGTGAGCATCTATAACCGCGCCTTGTCGGCAGCGGAACTCTTGGCCATTTACAACGCTGGGAGTGCTGGCAAATGTCTACCTCCAGCCTCAACCAACTGCGTTGCCGCTCCGTCGGGGATGGTGAGTTGGTGGCGAGCAGAAGGTAGCGCCGCCGATAGCGTCGGCGGCAACGACGGTGTGGTTAGTGGCAACGTGAGTTTCGTCACGGGCGAAGTCGGCGAAGCATTCAGTTTCGATGGCATCAGCAGCGCGGTAACAGTGCCCGCCTCGTCGAACCTTGCAGTGCAAAGCTTTACCATTGAGGCCTGGGTCGAGCCAACGGATGTCAGCAGTCCGCGGCCGATTGTCGAGTATGCCGGGCCGAGCGGGTTGTCCTCCGTCGCATTCTGGCTTGGCAGCGGGGCTGCCGCGGCTTCTCCGGGGGCGCTCAATGCTGCCTTGCGTGATTCAAGCAATGGTGCTTTGGAATGCAAAACTGCGACGGGGATCGTCGCCTCCAATCAGTGGAACCACGTTGCCGTGAGCTTCGATAATGCCAGCCGCACGATGCTATTGTACGTAAATGGGGTGAACGTCGGCTCAAACTCTTCGCCCGTGTCGATTCAGCCGCAGACATTTGTTCCGGTGAACTTGGGTCATCGGCCCATAGGCAGCGGAGAAATCTGGCCAGGTCGCACATTGGCTGGTGGATTGGATGAGGTGTCGATTTACAATCGCGTCCTGTCAGCTTCGGAGGTTCAGTCCATCTACCGGGCTGGCAGCGCCGGCAAGTGTCTGACGGCGACAGCGCCGACGATTACTGCACAACCAGCCAGTCAGATCGTCAACGTGACAGGCACGGCGTTCTTCAGCGTGGCTGCCACGGGCACTTCGCCTCTGAGTTATCAGTGGGAATTTAACGGAACCAACTTGACGGGCCAAACAACCACCTCACTCGTGTTGAGTAATGTCCAGCCGAATAACGGTGGAAACTATGGGGTGCGGGTAAGCAACTCGGTGGGTTCGGTACTCAGTTCGAATGCCCTCCTGACAGTTCTTCTCCCTTTGACCAACTGCGCTCCTGCGCCCACCGGAATAGTTGGGTGGTGGCGAGCGGAGGGCGATGCAACCGATGCCGCTGGTGGAAATAACGGTATAATTGGCGGCAACGTGACGTTTGTGCCGGGCGAGGTCGGCGAAGCGCTCCATTATGATGGGGCGACTAGCGCTGTTACAGTTCCAGCCTCCTCCAACCTCGCGGTGCGTAGCTTCACCATCGAAGCCTGGATTTCGCCCGAAGACATCAGCCACCCACGCCCGATTCTGGAGTATGCCGGCACAGCCGCTGGCTATATCCACTTTTGGTATGGGTTGACCGCGAGCCCAGGGGGCGGCGTGGGAGCGCCAGGGGCCCTTTACGGTTTGGTGCGCGACCCAAACGGAGGAGCCCTGCAGGTGAGTTCGGCCGCGGGCCTTCTTTCCTCCAACCAATGGAGCCACGTCGCCTTTACTTTCGATTACTTTGCGCGCACGGCAGTCCTGTATCTGAACGGAGTCAATGTCGGCTCTAACGTTTCCTCAGTTGCAGTTCAGCCGTTGACCTCCCTTCCTGTGAACCTGGGGTTTAGCCCTCCACAGAGCACCGACCTTCTGGCGGGAACACGCCATCTGGGCAAACTCGATGAAGTGAGCATCTACAACCGCGCCTTGTCGCCTGCGGAACTCTTGGCCATTTACAACGCTGGCAGTGCTGGCAAGTGCCCGTCGGGGCTGGCGCCAACGATTACGTCCCAACCCGCAGACCAGACCGCCCTTGTTGGGGGCACGGCGACTTTCAACGTAAAGGCTACTGGAGCCGCACCGCTAACTTATCAGTGGCGCTTTAACGGGACCAACCTGCTGGGTCAAACCAGCGCGTGGCTAACTTTAAGTAACGTTCAGGTGTCCAATGCCGGCGCGTACGCCGCCCTGGTCGGTAACCAAGCCGGTTCAGTGCTTAGTTCGAACGCCATCCTGACGGTGATTCCGCCTCCTACTAATTGCGTTCCTGCGCCTTCAGGCCTTGTCGGCTGGTGGCCAGGCGAAGGCAACGCGGACGATGAGGTGGGCGGCAACAACGGCATCATCGGCGGCAACTTGACGTTCGTGCCCGGAGAAGTCGGGCAGGCGTTCAATTTCGACGGCACCACCAGCGCTATTACAGTGCCGGCGTCGTCGAGCCTCACGGTGCATAGCTTAACAATTGAAGCGTGGGTTGCACCCTACGACATCAGTCATCCTCGCCCGATTGTCGAGTACGCCGGGCGAACCGGTCCGGGCTACGTTCAACTGTGGTATGGGATCACCGCAGCTCCAGGAGGGGCAGTAGGAGCCCCGGGAGCGCTGTACGGGCTCTTGCGTGATCCAGGTGGCGCCGCGCTCCAGGTGGGAAGTTCAGCCGGCTTGCTGGCATCGAATCAGTGGAGCCATGTCGCCCTGACGTTTGACTACACGGCGCGCATCGCGCGCCTATACGTCAACGGCGTGAATGTCGCGTCAAACGGGTCGCCAGTCGCCGTGCAGCCTTTAACCTCCGTTCCGGTGAACCTCGGTTATCGGCCGCCCCAAAGCAGCGAGCTGTTAGCGGGGACGCGCCACCTTGGCAAGCTCGATGAGGTCAGCATTTACAATCGCGTACTCTCTGCCGGGGAGGTTCAATCGATCTATCAGGCGGGCAGTTCTGGAAAGTGTCCGGTTGCCCCGCAACCGGGCTGCGTGCCGCCCGGGGCCGGTGTGGTGAGTTGGTGGCGCGCCGAAGGTAACGCCCAGGACGCGGTCGGACCAAACAACGGCGCGCTTATGAACGGGACAGGTTTCACCTCGGGGAAAGTGGGTTTGGCGTTTGCTTTTAACGGCGTAAACCAATTCGTCCAGGTGCCGGACGCTCCATCGTTGGACCCGACCAATAGCCTGACCATGGAGATGTGGGTCAACGTCACGGGTTACTCTTCCAATGATGGGGTTGTCATTGTAGGGAAAGACAATCCGTACGCCGTGCGCCAATACTTGCTCAGCCTGGGTAACGTGTCCGGCCAATGGGTCTTCCGGCCGCACGTCGGTGTTCCCGGCGGCTTGCGCTATTTCAACGGTACGATGCCAATCCAGTTGAATACCTGGTACCATGTTGCCATGACCTATGACGGCTCCAGTCTGAAGCTGTTCGTTAACGGCATCCTCGATGGCTCGCTGAATGTGACCGGACCCATCGTCACCTCAGCCGAACCGTTACTGATCGGAGGCAGTGTGCCCGGGCCTTGGTATTTCAACGGGTCGGTTGATGAGTTGACGCTGTACAACCGTGCGCTCTCGCAGGCCGAGATCCAGGCCATTTACGAAGCGGGCAGCGCCGGAAAATGCATCGGGAGCGTGCGGCCCGACCTCGCGAACATTTCAGCGGGGACAGTCCAGAACCAACCCCTCAGCCTGCCTGCACAGAACCTGCTGGCGCTCGCTGCCCCTAGTGGGATTCCGTTGGCTCTTAGCTCGGTCTCCGGAACCAGCACCAACAGTGGGACGGTTTCTATACAAACCAACTGCGTAGTTTATACACCTCCGGTAGATTTCGTCGGCGCCGACCGCTTTACCTATACCGCGAATGGCGCTCAGAGCGGACCAGCCTCGGCCTACGTTTTGGTGCAGGTCCGGCGGGCCAATCAGATCACCGGACAGAGCTTGCCTGCCACAGCTATCCCTGCCGGATTCCAATTGAAGGTTACGGGAACTCCGGGCAGCACTTATACTCTGGAACGGGCAGCTTCGGTCAGTGGTCCCTGGACAGTGTTGAATCCAGTCACGGTGGGTCCTGACGGCCTTGGTAGTATCATAGACACGAATCCACCTGCGCCTGCGGCTTTCTATAGAACCGTACCTCAGTAACTTTCAACATCAGCCGGTTCAGTTCGGCTTCGGAATATCCGTGAAACACCGCGGGTGGCCGTCGCGGCGAAGGAGGAAGTAGCGCGACGGCTCGAAATGGTTCTCGGCCGTGAACGGTTCGGCAAACTTGTCTCCGCACAAATCGCGCCGGACGAAAAAGGCATTGATGCCCGCCAGTTCGCAACCCACCAGCGCATAACCCAGTTCCGCGCCCAGCCGTTCGTAGGCTTTCAGGTTGGCTCCCATGTACGAGGTGCAGTTATAGACAAAGTCCGACCGGTACTCGACGGTCCACTCCACCTGAGGAGGGTAAGTAGAGTTGTATTCGATGACTACCACCCGAGGGCGCAAATGTTTGAGCGCGCGCCAGATGAAGTAAGTGTTGCGGTCGATATCGAGCGAGAGGAGGTCGAATTCGGCCGGCACTTGCAGTGCGGCTAAAGTCGCTGCGATGTTCTCCGCTGTCACCAGCGATTGCTGGACCACAAGGTCGCCCCGGCCCTCCGGCTGCCAGAACGTTCTCTTGATCTTATCCAGGGCGCTTTTGTCGCCATCGACCCACCAGCCTTTCCAACCCAGCGAAAGGAAGTAGGTGGTGTTGTTTTCCAAACCGTCACCGACGCCAATCTCCAGGAAGCGCCGGTCGGTCATCCCAATGCGCTGGAAAATTTCCGTTATCACACCGTCTTCTCCGTTCTGCGAAAATACCTGGTGTTCAAACCGGTTCAGCCGTTTGGGGTTAGCGTAGCGCGGTTGGGCCAGCAGATGATCGATGTATTGGTGCTGCAACAGCAACGTCTGCCGGTCGATATTTCCCGGGACGCTGTACATCTTTTTCAATCCCTGTTTGAAGTAACCAAACAGCGAAAGTTTGAATAAAAAGCGGTCGAAAAACTTGCTCATGTAGATTTGTTTCTCGGGGGCACAGGATCCGCTCTCTCGATTTCAGGCCGATCATCCAATTCAGCGTGGACGAGGTCGTTGACGGTTTGTTCGAACTTCCACTCGCGGCGCCAGCCCAATTCCTGTTCGGCCTTCCGAGGATTACCGCACAGGCCGGCGGCCACTTGTTGCGATTTGTCGTTCCGCTCTACGGTCTTGACGAACTGGCGAAAATCGAGGCCAGCCCCGGCAAAGGCGCGCTCAACAAGCTCCGCTACCCGGTGCCGTTCGCCGGACGCGAACACGTATTCTCCTGGTACGCGAGCCTGCAACGCCTGCCAAAAACCACGCACAAAATCCCGCGCATCACCCCAATCCCGCTCCGCGCTCAGGTCCCCAAGCTGAAGTTCCCGGACACGACCCTGTTTGATCGCGGCCACCGCCCGCGCCACGCGGCAGCTCAAGTAATTGGGCGGCCGGAGCGGCGATTCGTGATTGTAAAGAATACCCACCGAAACGAACTGTCCGTATTTTTCGCGGTGTAGCCGCGCGAACTGGTCCGCCGCGAGCTTGGCAATGCCGTAGGGCGTGACAGGTTGTCGAGTTGTGTTCTCATCTTGCGGGACCTGGGCGGGCTCGCCAAAAACCTCACAGGACGAGGCCAGGAAAAGCCGTGCGCCGGCGCAAATCTCGCGTGCAGCCTCCAGCAGTCGAAGTGTGCCAAGGGTGATCGCCAGGACTGTTTCTTCAGGCACCAGGAAGCTCTGGCGTGAGTCCGTCAGGCCGGCCAAATGGTAAATTTCATCCGGCTTGGCCGCTTTCAAGAAGCGTACTAGCGAAAACGGGTCTTCCAGTGAACCGCTATACCATCGCACAGCAGCCATCGCCTCAGGGCTGAAACGTCTTCGGAGGCCCGGCTCTTCGCGGTCGAACGGGAATTGCAGCAAGCCATGGACCTCGTAACCCTGAAGCAGCAGCCAGCGAGCCAGGTAGGTTCCGTCCTGGCCCGCGATGCCGGTAATCGCTGCGCGCTTCATCCGTGCCTATTTGCCGACGAGGTGCACCTCGGGCATTGGCAGGACAAATTTGCCGCCCCGCGCCAAGAAATCGTGCTCGCGCTTTTTGAATTCTTCGATGAAATGCCACGGCAACACCAGGTAGTAATCGGGCTTTTGTTTCCGTGAGTCCTCCTCTGAAATAATCGGGATGTTCGTGCCGATGGTGTAGGAACCCCACTTGTCCTGGTTGCGGTCGGCGATGGCTCGCACCAGGTCGGTCGTAACGTCGCAATACTGCAAGGTGGTGTTGCCTTTGGTCGAGGCGCCGTAGCCGTGCACGAGCTTCTTCTGCGCCTTGGCTTTCCTCAGAAATGTCAGTAAGTCTTTGCGGATGTTTTTGATTTGGTTGCGAAAGACCGCGAACGGCGCGTCCGTGTCGAGCCCGAGCTCGAATTCCTTGAGGCGCAACTGCTGCACCCGGGCCTGGGCCTCGGCGGAAGGTTTGCCTTTGCCAGTGTGCCCTACAACAATCCGGAAGCTGCCGCCGTTGACATCGTTGAGGTGCACATCGACGACCTCCAGGTCATGCTCCGCGAACAGCCGCTCCATCGGCGCCAGCGCATAATACTCCAGATGCTCGTGGCAGATGGTGTCGAAGCTGTTCATCGCCAGCATCGTCGGCAGGTAGCTCAGCTCCAGCACCCAAACACCCTCCTCGTGGAGACTGTCCTTGATATCACTGACGAAGAAATGAGGATTCTCCAAATCGTAAAACATCGCGATGGAAGTGATCACCTTCGGTTTCTGGTCGGGATAAACCGAGCGCAGGGCGGCCGCCGAAAAGAAATCGTTTACGACCTCCAGGCCGGCTGCGCGCGCATGCGCAACGACGTTTGAAGGGTCGATGCCGAGCCGCTTAATGCCCTCGGTGCGGTAAGACTTCAGCAAGGTGCCGTCGTTGCATCCAATATCGACTACCAGGTCGCCGCCCTGGAGCCGGACCGTGTCCTCGGCCAGGCGCGCGATGCCGGCGAGGTTGTCGCGCATGGTTTGGTTGACTCCTGAACGATACCAATACGACGCATACAGGACCTTGGGCGGGACTGAATGCCGCATTTGAACCAGGCCGCATGCACGTTCATCCACCGCCGGGTCGCAACGCACCAGGTCCAGCGGCACCCGCCGCTGCATCGGTGGCGCGCCGTTCGGCTTGGCAAACGCTCCCGAAAGGAACTGGTCGCCCAGCGAAGCCACCGGCGATAAAGCCCGGCTGCCGCAGATGCGGCAAGTGCTGCGCGTCACCAGAACGGGCGAAAACAACAATCTCGACATAAAGAAAATCTGGCAAGATTCAATGCCACCCGCAAGGCGGAAACCAATAGCCAGGAACGGAAGGTCTGCACCAGGCTTCGTGTCCAAAAGAAAATCACTCGGTAACCCCTGAAACGCAGAATCACTGGGTAAATAGGGGGTTGTCAATTTGTCGACGCCTCTACAACGATTGTCCACCCCTGGCCGGGAAAAAAGAATTGGGACCTCCCCTGTCCCCCCTTTAATCTTTCCTAGAACGCTTCGGGACACTTCTGGGACACTTTGAAAATGCAAAAACCTCGGTAAACACGGCCTTGGGACACTTTGACGGCCAATTTACCCCCTCGCCGTCACAGAAAGAATCACGACCACCCGCCAACAATGCTACCCTCAGGACCAAAGGCTGCCGGCAATCTTACCGGCGATTGGTTCGCTCCTTGCCAGCCCTCACGGACCAGCCCCCGGCAACAATCAGGGATCAGCCTCGTCAACCTAAAGGATCAGCCTTCGGCGACCCCTGAAACGCACAATCACTGGGCAAATACGGCGTGTGGAAACGTTTGAACCCTGGATCACCCCTGGTTCACCCCCCGGCGGAGAAAATAAACCTGGCCCGGGCAGTGCCCTCCAACCCACGCGGGCTCCCAGCAAGCGGTAGGGACGCGTTCCAGAGACTGTCTCAAAAGGTTTTGAGACGTCATGGGGAGTGGCGAACTATGGGGGGTTCAGAGTGCAGCCAAAGGAAATTGAAATGAGTCCGGGAAAGCCAACTCTTCCAGGCGACCAGGGCCAGCTTTGCTTTTTCCGGGCGCCGGATCGGGTCGGATTTCCACTTTTGGTAAAGCACTCGCAGAT
>Ga0210409_10002523_pt1 | contig 21654 bp, 19 predicted proteins | sample IncBWH17MmetaG_FD_161649 | JGI IMG/M metagenome (GOLD analysis project Ga0210409, IMG submission 161649) | Forest soil microbial communities from Barre Woods Harvard Forest LTER site, Petersham, Massachusetts, United States - Inc-BW-H-17-M | ecosystem: Environmental > Terrestrial > Soil >...
GGAAAAAATCGTGTCGTACACTTCGACGCCCGTGTTGTCTTTCGTGATCGGGCCGCCGGAGGCTTGCTGCTTTTGCTTGTCGTTGCGAGTCAGGTCGGGGCTGATGATGCTCCAGCTCATGCCGGCGTCGGTGGTCTTGAACAGCACTTCACCGGCGAAGTAAAGAGTCTTGGGGTCGTGGGGAGAAAACACGATCGGTTCGGTCCACTGGAAGCGGTGCTTCACATCGGCGGCGGCCCAGCCGATTGGATTTACGGGCCAGGGATTCACGGATTGCGTTTCTCCGGTGCGATGATCGTAGCGGGTGATTTCGCCGCCGTAAGACCCGGCGTACACGATTTCGGGGTCCGTGGGATCGGGAGCGATGTAGCCGCTCTCGCCACCCCCGACGTCGTACCAGTCCGGCCGGTCGATTGCGCCATCGGCGCTGGCGCTGGCGATGCCCACGGTGGAGTTGTCCTGCTGCGCGCCATACATGTAGTAAGGAAAGCGGTTGTCGGTGGTGACGTGATAAAACTGCGCGGTCGGCTGGTTGTAGACGCTGGTCCAGGTTTGCGCGGCGTCGGTGGAAATGGTGGCGCCGCCGTCGTTACCGTTGATGAGGCGCTTGGAGTTTGTGGGATCGATCCACAGGCCGTGGTTGTCGCCGTGCGGCACGCGCAAAGGATTGAATGTTTTGCCGCCGTCGTTGGAACGGTACACGCCGGTATTTAGAATGTAGACCGTGTCGGCGGATTTCGGATCGGCGAAGATGTGCGAGTAATACCAGGCGCGCTGGCGGAAACGGTGATCGTCGGTGAGGAGCTGCCAGTTCTCGCCGCCGTCATCCGAGCGGTAAATGCCGCCTTTCTCCGCTTCGACGACCGCCCAGATGCGGTTCGGGTTTGCTCCGGAAACAGTTACGCCGATGCGACCCAGAACTGTTTCGGGCAGGCCGTGCGCTTTGATTTCCTTCCAGGTCGTACCGCCATCCGCGGAGCGGTACAAGCCGCTCCCGAGGCCGCCGCTATCCATGCCCCAGGGCGTGCGCCTGGCCTGCCAGAGAGCAGCGAACAAAATATTGGAGTTGCTGGGGTCGAAGGTGATGTCGATCGCGCCGGTCTTCGCATCCTTATACAGCACTTTCTCCCAGGTCTTTCCGCCGTCGCGGGTGCGGAAGACGCCGCGTTCTTCGTTGTCGCCGAAGGGATGCCCCAGGGCGGCGACGAACGCGATGTCGGGATTTCTCGGGTTTACGATCAATCGGCCGATGGCACGCGTGTCGCCTAGGCCGGCAAACTTCCAGGTCTTGCCCGCGTCGATGGATTTGTACACCCCGTTCCCGCCGACGATGTTGCCGCGGATGCATGCTTCCCCGGTGCCGACATAAATGACGTTGGGATCGGATTCGGAAACCGCGATCGCACCGATGGAAGGCGAGGCGTCCTTCTGCTTGTCAAAGAGAGGCTTCCAATTGAGGCCGCCATCGGTGGTCTTCCAGACGCCGCCTGCCACGCCGCCAAAATAATAGGTGTTGTCCTGGCCGACGACGCCGGAAACGGCAAGAACTCGTCCGCCTCGGAAGGGCCCGATGAGGCGATAGTTGAGCCCTTTCCACGGGCCTTTGTCTTCGTCATCGTCCTTCTGGGCGGTAGCAGTTGCAGCAGGCGCCGGCTGAGAGCTTTCCTGTTTTTTATCGGCTCCGCTTTCAGCGGATTTCTTCGGTTTTTGTTTCTGCGCAAATGCAGGTGTAACCAGCAAAGAGAGTAGGGCTAAAAGCGCAATCGTTCGCAACGTTTCCTCCACAGGGTGTAAGTCGGGTTGGAATCCTAAACGAAACGCTTACGCCAAACAAGCAAAGCGAAATATCGTGGTGAATGCGACGGCATTTCTTGATCGTCGAAAAGACTGATCACGGCGGCTCCGAGTTCAGAAAAAAGCCCAGGCTCAAGCCGCGGGCCAGGGCTCCTTGAACGTGGGCTACTTATTTTGCCCGTAATAGGCGTCTCGGCCATGCTTGCGGCGGAAATGCTTGTCGTGGAGCTGCCGGGAGATACAGCGCGCTCTGGGATTGGCGGCGATCGTCTGGGAGGCCATGGCGGCAATTTCTTCTACGATGACCGCGATGTGCGCGGCTTCGGCGGGCGTGGCGCCCCAGCAGAACGGAGCGTGTCCGGCGACGAGCACGGCGGGCACATGTAGCGGATCGAGTTTCGCGAAGCGCCGGACGATGGCCAAGCCGGTGTTTGCTTCGTAGTCCGCGCGAATCTGGGCCGGGCGCAGCGGTTTGGTCACCGGGATGGGGCCGTGGAAGTAGTCGGCGTGCGTGGTGCCAAAGCAAGGGATTTCGCGTTGCGCCTGGGCCCAGGACGTGGCTGCCCGCGAATGCGTGTGCGCGATGCCGCCGATGGCGGCGAATTCGCGATAGAGAATTAAATGGGTGGGCAGATCGGAAGAAGGTCGAAGCGAGCCTTCGACGATTTTGCCGTGCAGGTCGGTGACGACCAGATCTTCGGGCGTCATTTTGTCATAGGGAACGCCGCTGGGCTTGATGACGACCAGGCTTTCGTCGCGCGCGATGCCGCTGGCGTTACCGAACGTGTAGAGCGCCAGCCCGCGCCGCACCAATTCCAGATTGGCTTCCAGCACTTCTTCCCGGAGGGCTTTCAGGATCATGCGTTGCCTCGCGCGGCGGCGGCGACGCGCCGCAAGGTTGGAAGGATGCGGCCAGCGGAAAATTCTGGCGCGATCGAGCTTCCGAATGCGAAGTAGAGTTCACGGTACAGAGCGTAGAGCTCTTCGTATGTCTTAACGGCCTTCGGATCGGGTTCTACGACGCGATACTCCGGGCAGAGAGCGTCTTGCGCTTCTTCCAGCGAGCGAAAGGCGCCGGCGGCCAGCGCGGCGAAAATCGCGGAGCCAAGGCTGGTGACATCCGATTTGGGGATGAGCACGGGTTTGTTCAGCACGTTGGCGTACACGCGATTCAGCACTTCATTTTTCTGCGGGATGCCGCCGGCGTTGATAACCCGGCGGATGGGGACGCCATGCTGTTCCATGCGTTCCAGGATAACGCGAGTGTGGAAGGCGGTGCCCTCGATGGCTGCGAATAATTCATCCTGCGCGCTGTGCGTTAAATGCCAGCCGAGCGTGATTCCCCCGAGCTCCGGATTGACCAGGACGGTGCGGTCGCCGTTATCCCAGGTGAGGCGGAGCAAGCCGGTTTGACCAGCGCGGTACGAAGCGAGTCCCTGCGATAGCGCGGCGACGCTGGTATTGGCGCGGCGCGCGATGGCTTCAAAAATGTCTCCCGTGGCGGAGAGCCCAGCTTCGACCCCGGTCTTTTTTGGATGAACGGAGCCGGGCACTACGCCGCAGACGCCGGGAATCAGGCGTGTGTCGTTACTCATGGCGATGATGCAGGTGGAGGTGCCAACGACGTTTACGACGTCGCCGGTGCGCGCGCCAGCCCCGACCGCGTCCCAATGCGCGTCGAAGGCGCCGACCGGGATGGGGATGCCGGAACGGAGTCCGAGTTTCGCTGCCCATTCGGGAGCGAGGCGCCCGGCGAGTTGGTCGCTCGTTGCGTAGCGGCCGGCGAGTTTGCCGCGGATGCCTTTTAACAGCGGATCCACGGAGGCCAGAAACTTTTCATCGGGCAGACCGCCGAGCGACGCGTTCCACATCCATTTGTGTCCCATCGCGCAAATGGAGCGCGGAGCGGCGGCCGGGTTGGTGATGCCGCAGAGAACGGCGGCGACCATGTCGCAATGCTCGAAGGCAGTGGCGAAACGCTGGCGCTTGTCCGGATTGTGGCGCAGCCAGTGAAGCAGCTTGGAGAAACCCCATTCGGAAGAATAGGTTCCGCCGCACCAATCGATCGCTGGAAGTTTTTCGCGGCGGGCGCTTTCCGTGATCAACGCGGCCTCGCGCCACGAGCGGTGGTCGCACCAGAGATAATATTCATCGAGCGGGTGAAGGTTTGAGTCTACGGGAATGACGCTCGAACCGGTGGTGTCGATGGCCAGAGCGGCGACTTGCTCGCCGGAGATACGCGCAGCCGCAGTTGCTTTGCGCGTGGTTTCGGCGAGGGCGCGCATGTGGTCGTCGTGGCTTTGCGTGGCGTGGTCGGGGTCGTCTTTCTTGCGATGCAGCGGGTACTCGGCGACTCCGCAGCCGAGACGGCCGCGCTCCGTATCAACGATGGTGACACGCACGCTAAGCGTGCCAAAATCTACGCCCGCTACGATGGCCATGAACTGGTTTCCACGCTGGATTGCACTCGCCGCCGCGGCATCGCTTTTTACGCGTGCGCGTACATGTCCCAGCCGAGATAACGCGCGGTCGCCTCGTGGATTACGGGCGCGACCGTCGAAAAATTTGCGGCGACGTGATGCTCGAATCCATTTTCGCAGATGTAGTGCAAAAGTTTTTGCATGTTGGGAATTTCCACCACGCCGGCGCCACCAAAGGTTTCGAGCGGGTCGTCCGTGAAGCGCCCTTCGCCGGCATAGCCGCGGATTTTGCCGGTGAGATCATCGGTGGAGAAACGCGCGTAACTCATGGCGCCGGATTTGACGCGGCCAACGCAGGTGCCGAAGGTATTTTCTTTTCCGACCGTACCGGCGATGATGGCTTGAAAATCCATCTGCACATCTTTGAAGAAATGTTTGGGCAAATTGCTGCAGTGGAAACATACAGCCTTGTTGGGATCGCTGCCGTAGTTGTTGTTCCAGTCGAGCAAGGCGCTCGGCGTCTGCGAGGCAAGTTGCAGCGCGTGCATGCCTATGACGCCGCAAACGTCGACTTCGCAGGCGCTCGAAATCAGGGAGTCGCTCATCATGCTCATGACCGTGCACGGGACCACGCCAAGATTTTCTTCGAGTGAAGTCCAGCACTGCACGGCGCTGATTTTTACCTGCGCGGCGTGCATCCAGTCGTCGATCACCGCGCCGAGCTTGGCCATTTTGAGCAACGCCGGCTGGGGAATGCCGGTGGTTGCGACATAGCGTTCGATGTTCTTCAGTTTCTGCACCGCGCGGTCGTCATTGTCTTTCATGCGCCCGATGCGGCCGATTACTTCGGAAAGGTCCAGCGTTTCCACGGTAATGGCGTTGGCTTCCAGAATTTTTTCGCTGTAGCGCACGGTGTTGAAGGCCGCGGGGCGCGCGCCGATGGCTCCAACACGGAGGTTGCGCAAGCCCTTCACCACGCGGCATACGCCGGAGAACCACTCGAGGTCGCGCTTGAATTCCGCGGAACTCGGCGAAACGGTGTGCAAAGTCGTCAGCGAATAGGGAATTCCATATTGCTTCAGGTTATTGCATGCCGACATCTTTCCGCAGAAGCTGTCGCGGCGGTGCGCGATGGTCATTTTTCCGGGTGCGTCCGGAGTGGCTTGCACCAGCACCGGAACATCCAGGCGCGCGAGACGCAGGGTATCGGCGATGGCGCGCTCGTCGCCAAAATTCGGAAGCGACACCAGGACGCCGTCGATCGCGTCGCCGTGCGAGCGGAAAAGGTCGGCGCAGCGGCGCGCGTCGGCAAACGTCTCAACAGAGCCGAATTTACTTTGCTCCGGTGTGAGACAAAACGCGGTGTGGCCCTGCTCGGCCAGGACACGCAGGATTTCCTCGCGGCCGTCGCGCGCCAGCACGTCGGGGAAGAAGCCCCGATTGCCAATGATGACGCCGAACGAGCTCATGAACTCCTCCGCGGCCGGAACGCATTGACGTAGGCGGCGCCCAACACCACCATCAGACTGCCCCACCAGACGGGCGCGTGCAAATCCGCGAGTACGGTCGGCGGAGGATTCCGCCACTCCGCAATGCCGCTGGCCAAAATCAGCGCCCCGTAGATCAACAACAGCAAGCCAACAAAGAACCACACCGGAATTAGGTGATGCCTTTCGCTCATGTTCCCTACCAGAAAATGATCTGCAGAATCACGAAAAACGCGACCACCACGCCGGCCCAGAAAATCGGTTTATGCAGCAGCGGCACGTTTTCTTCCTTGGGTATCGGCGTGAAACCGTACACCAGCCCGGTCAATTCCGCCGCCGGCTTGGGCGTGGTGGCAAGGCTTACCACGACGGTGACCAGGACGCACACCAAACAAGACCACAGCGCTTGATACATATCCTGCGCGAGTCCCTTGGCCAACGGCGAGAGCGCAAACACCGCCACTAGGTCGTGATCGATTTTCATGGAAACGAAAATGCCAATCGCGGTCAGCGTTCCAGCCAGCAGTCCCAAAAATCCGCCCAACGGCGTCGCGCGTTTCCACAGCATGCCGATCAACACGGTCCCAAAAAGAGGCGCGATGAAGAAACTAAAAAGCGCTTGCACGTAGTCCATGATGCTCGCAAAACCCATCGCCAAATACGCGGTGCCAATGCTGATAAACAAGCCGATGATCGTGCACCAGCGGCCCATGGAAACGTAATGCTGGTCCGTGGCCGCTTTGCGGATAAACGGACGGTAAATGTCGTAGGTCCAGACGGTAGCGAACGCGCTGACGTTGCCGGCCATGCCCGCCATGAAGCCGGCAACCAATGCGGTCACGCCGAGGCCCAGCAATCCGGGTCCGCAATAGCGCGCCAGCATCAGCGGCAGCACATCGTTGTAGCTGTGCTGCCCTGGCAGCAACGCGCTTTCCGGCACCAGTTTTTCCTTCAGCACGGCCAAGCCGATTAGCCCCGGAAGAATCACGATCAGTGGCACGGCCATTTTGAAGAACGAACCGATGATGGGGGCGAGTTTTGCAGAGCGCAAGTCCTTTGCCGAGAGCACGCGCTGGACCACGAGGAAGTCGGTGGTCCAATATCCCATGGAAATTACCGCGCCGAGTCCGAAGACAATGCCCGTCCAGTGCATGCCCATAGGATTGTCTTCAAAGCGCCCAAGAGTGCTCCATGCATGGGTGAAATTCTGGCCGGGGAAATTGTGCTGAATGCGCGCGACCAGCCCGCTCCAACCGCCCGCTTCAATCAGGCCGAGGATGGGAATCAGCAGCGCGCCAAACCAGATCAAAAAAAACTGCAGCACTTCGTTGAAAATCGCGGAGAACAAGCCGCCAGACGCCACGTAAATTCCCACCGTCAGCGACGATACCCAGATGCTGAAGTGAATGTTCCAGCCCAGCACCACCTGCATCACCTTGGCCATGGCAAACATGTTCACGCCGGACATCAGAATGGTCATGAAGCCGAACGACACCGCGCTTAGTCCGCTCGCCGCTCTTCCGTAGCGCAGTTGCAGGTAACCAGGCACCGAATGCGTTCTCGAGATGTAGTAAAACGGCATCATCACGATGCCGAGGAATAGCATTGCGGGAATCGCGCCGATCCAATACCAGTGGGCCGCAAGAATTCCGTACTGGTAGGAAGAGCCGGCCCAGCCGAGCAATTCCAGGGACCCAAGATTCGCGGAAAGAAAGCTCAGTCCCGCAACCCACGCAGTCATCTTGCGGCCGGCCAGGAAAAAATCTTCGCCGCTTTGCGCAAAGCGCTTCAGATAGAAACCGATACACAGAACGGCGAGGAAATAGATAGCGATGATAGCCAGGTCGACCGAAGAAAGATGCACGAGCCGCTCGGGCACCAGCATTGTCAGGGCATAGTTCATCGTCAGGGTTTCACCGCCTAGAAATTTCTTTCGGAACAGCTTAACGACTGCGCGTCGGTGGGAAACTATACCGTGAGGTATTGGGGTTGTCGAACGATATCAAGCCCGTTTTAAGAAAGCACGAAGCCTGCGCGTGGCGCGCTGGGCTGTTACTTTTCCAAGAGGGCGCTGAGCAGGTTTGCGACGCGCGCTTCCTGGCCGACGACTGTTTCGTCATGCTGCGCCGCGGCTTCGCTCTGGGCCATCTCCGCGAGTTGTGCGGCCAGCACACGCACGGCAGCGTCCCGACCGACGTAGGCGCGCTCCGCCGGCCCAATAGCCACCCAGCCGGAGGCGTCGCGGCGAAGCTCCCATCGCACCTTCTCGCGCTTCCGCTTCAAGTCCGCCCCTTCGGCGGTGATGCGCACATGCGAATCAACTTGCAGGTGCGCCCATCCCTTGTCGCGTTTGGTTTCCACGCGCTCGACGTGAAGCTCGTCAACAATCACGACCGGCGTTTTTACGTTGAGAGGCTGTGCAGAGCGCAGGTAGTTCGCGGCGGCGTTGCTTAGTTCCGAGATTCCGTCGAGCGCTTCCGCGGCAGTCGGACGTCGCTGCTCGGGCGTGATCAGGATCTCGACCGGGATGGGTTCCGCGACTTTGAGACTTGCCGGCCCGGGAGCCGCAATCACTCTAGAGCGCATGGCAGCTTCTTCCGTGGGCTGTTGCGGGTTCATCTTTTCGGCTTCGGCGCGCACTTCTGTTCTTGCCGCGTCACTTCTGCGCGAGGGATTGTTGTCGCCCGGCGGAAGGGGCCGCGCGGCCTTCGCGGTTATCACGCCGGAGCCTGAGGCAACGATGTAGCGATAAAATCGCGGCGTTCCGCGCGATCTCCAATACGGTCCCAGGTAATCCTCGGCCTGCAAACCGGAGCGCACCAAGCTGTAGAAGCTGTGCTGTTTAGGGTCGAGGACAATGCCAACGTGACCGGGCCAGGTGATCAGGTCTCCCGCCTGGGGGTGCCGCACGCGGCGAAAATTGCCATGCCCGGCGTACAAGTCGAACGAACTCGCGTAGGGATATTCGTATCCTGCGACTGAATAAATCTGATGAACCAGATGCGAGCAGTCTTGGGACGCGCGAACCGGTTCGTCCTGTCGCAGGGCTGCAGTCGCAATCTGCCGTCCCTGTTCGGCATTGACCAGCCGCGCCGGTGCCGCAGCTTCCTGCGGCGCCGGTTTTGACTGAGCTGATGCGCCTATTGCTCCCGTGCACATAGCAATAGCCCAGCAACCCACTCGTACAAAGTGGCTTGGGCAAACCGCATGGTTGTAGGCATGCGCCTGAAGCATAGGACTCCCCGCTATTAGAAGGATGCCTGCCCCCCAAGCAGGAACAATAGGACTTGCCGTGAGCGTTACCGGTAGGTTGGGCCGACGCCCCGGGGGCGTGTGGAAAAGCGCTGTTGCCCAGCCGGCCATAAGGTGCTGAAGCCCGCGGTTTCTGCCAGCGCGAAGAACTAGATACGCGGCCCTATTTTTTGCCGCCGCGAAGCGACCAGGCCGATTCGGCGTCTGCGAGCAAAAACGTCACAAAGCACAAAGCGAAGACGGAGTGGCTCAGGCTGGCGCCGAAGTATTGCCAGAGGGGCGCGGAGGAGCCGGGGTAGTCGGAGGAGAAGAGCAAGGTGAGCATGTAGATCAGGCCGGCGATGCTGGCGGCGCGGACGAAGACGCCGAGGAGGAGGGCGAGTCCGATGGCGAGTTCGCCGTAGGCAACCAGGAACGCGATGGGCGTGGCGTGGGGGAGAACAAAATTGCGGAGGATGGAGATCATGAAGGGATAGGCGCCGCCCTCGGTGAGAAACTTGTTGATCCAGAATTGAAAGCCGCCGTGCAGCGTGAATTGCGTGTTGAGGATTTTGTATTGGGCGAAAATGAGAAAGAAGAGGCCGGCGCCGATGCGGAGGAGAGCCAGAGCGCGGGAGTTACGCGCGTCGGGCGAAAGAGGCACGGCGAGATGATAGTCAAAGCTTGGCGCGGGGAGAAGGAAAGATTTAACACGGGGACGCGGAGCCCGAGCGTTGAGAGCGCGGAAAAGTCTGAGACGGAGAGTTTCGAGATCAAGAGAGGCGGGAACGGACGCGGTCGCTGAGTGCTTTGCCGTCGACGGTTTTGCCTTCGAGGGTGGCTTTCGCGGCTTTTACCACGGCTCCCATTTGCTTGATCGACGTGGCCGCGGTTTCGGCGATGGCTTTGGAGATGGCGGCGTCCATTTCGGCATCGCTGGCACCAGCGGGCAGATAGGATTCGATGATGGCGAGCTCTTTGGTTTCTTTTTGGGCGAGATCGTTGCGATTGCCTTTGGTGAACTGCTCGATCGATTCCTTGCGCTGCTTGACGAGGGTTTGCAGGAGCTGGATGGATTCGGGCTCGTCGAGCTTGCGGAGCTTTTCGGTTTCTTTGTAGGTGATCGCGGACTTGACCATGCGCAGGACGCTGAGGCGGAGCTCGTCCTTGGCGCGCATGGCGTCGGTGAGGTCTTTCTGGATTTTTTCGGCGAGATTCATGGGAATGAATATAACAGAGGAAGAAGAAAAGAATTTAACACAGAGTTCACAGAGGGGCAGAGAAGAAGAAATACGGAGTAAGATGCGGCGGATATGAGTGCGCGATATGACGTGGCGGTGATTGGGGCCGGAGTGTTTGGGGCGTGGACGGCTTGGCATTTGGGGCGGCGGGGGCGGCGGGTGTTGTTGGCGGACGCGTATGGGCCGGGGAACGCGCGAGCGAGTTCGGCAGGGGAGTCGCGGATTATCCGTATGGGGTATGGAACGGATGAGCTGTATACCCGATGGTCGCTGCGGTCGCTGGCCCAGTGGAAGGAATTTTTTGCGGGGGCGCGGCAGGCGCTGTTTCACGAGACAGGAGTTCTGTGGTTGGCGGGGAAAGAGGATGCGCGGGTGCTGCAGTCGGCAGAGACATTGAGGCGCTGCGGAGTTGCTTTCGAAGAACTGAGCCGGCCGGAATTGGAGAGACGGTATCCGCAGATTGGGTTGGAGGGAATTACGAAGGGGCTGCTGGAGCCGCACAGCGGCGTGTTGATGGCGCGGCGCGCGGTTGCCGCGGTAGTTGAGGACGCGGTAAATCGCGGAGTGGAATATCGCGTTGCGCAGATCGCGGAGCCGCATGGCGCCGGCGCGATTGGCATGGTGAGGACGAGTTCCGGCGAACGGATTGAAGCGGGCGCGTTTGTATTTGCTTGCGGGGCGTGGCTCGGCAAGATTTTTCCGGATGTTCTGGGCTCGCGGATTTTTCCCAGCCGGCAAGAGGTGTTTTTCTTTGGCGTGCCGGCGGGAGATGCTCGATTTGCTCCGCCCGCCCTGCCAACGTGGCTGTTTCAGGAAGATGAAATTTATGGAATGCCGGATCTGGAGAGCCGTGGGTTGAAGATTGCCGTCGACCGGCATGGCAAGCGAGTCGATCCGGATACGCAATCGCGCTTGGCAAGCGCGGAGGGCGCGGAAGAGGCGAGGCGTTTTGTGGAGCAAAGATTCCCGGGGCTGCGCGGGGCGCCGATTGTGGAGGCGCGGGTTTGCCAGTACGAAAATACATGGAATGGAGATTTCTTGATCGACCGGCATCCGAAGATGGAAAACGTTTGGTTTGTGGGCGGCGGGTCGGGGCATGGGTTCAAGCATGGACCGGCGGTCGGTGAGTACGTGGCGGAACGGATTTTAGATGGCGGGGCGGAGGAGGAGAGGTTTTCGTTGGCGAGCAAGGAGACGGTGCAAAGGAGAGCGGTGTTTTAGGCTCGTCGGATAAGCAATGGCGCCGCAGTCCCTGGCTTGTTGAATTCGCGGCTAGAGCGCGCCCCACATGCGCCCCACCGAGGAGGAGGAATGAAGGCTGCGGTGTTGCGTGAACTTGGGAAGCCGCCGCGATTTGAGGAATTTGCCGAGCCGATGGCTGGCAAGGACGAAGCGGTGGTGCGCGTGCGGGCGGCGTCGCTCAAGGCCATCGACAGGCAGTTGGCCAGCGGCTCGCACTATGCCAGCCCGCGGGAATTGCCCGTCGTTTGCGGAACGGACGGAGTTGGGGAACTTGAGGACGGTTCCCGGGTATTTTTTGGTGGGCCGAGGCGGCCTTACGGTGCGATGGCGGAGCGCACGGTGGCGCCGCGCGCGTTTTGCTTCGCGGTGCCCGCGGAGATCGATGATGACACTGCCGCGGCGCTACCGAATCCGGGCGTTTCGGCGTGGCTATCCCTGACGCACCGCGCGAAGCTTGCGGCGGGCGAGACGGTGCTCATCCTGGGCGCGACGGGAGTCACCGGGCTGCTCGCCGTGCAGATTGCGAAGCTGCTGGGAGCGAAGCGAGTGATCGGCGCGGGGCGCAACGAGCGGGCGCTTGGCAAGCTGCGCGGACTCGGCGCGGACGCCACGATTCAACTCAACCAGCCTGGGGATTCGCTTAAGGATGCATTCGCGCGCGAGGCGGGCGACGCCGGGTTCGACGTCATTATCGATTATGTTTGGGGGCATCCCACAGAGACGCTGCTTGCCGCGATTACCAGGCCGGAATTTGCCGCGGTCACGAAGGAAACGCGGCTGGTGCAGGTGGGCGAGAGCGCCGGGGCGACGATCGCGTTGCCGGCGGCGGTGTTGCGCAGCACGGCGCTGACGATTCTCGGTACGGCGGGGATACCCCCGCGCGAGGTTCTGGCGGATGCAATGCAGCAAGTGATGACGCGAGCGGCGCGGGGGGAGTTGCGAATTGAGACAAATCGCATTGCGCTTGCGGACATCGAAAGCGCGTGGTTACACCCGGAGTCCGGGCGCAGAATTGTCGTGATCCCATGAGCGAGGCGGGAGTTCGGGGCCGGCCGCGCTAAAAGACTGCCTCTACAGGCGCCCGGGCGCCCGATTCCTTACCGTGGGCCGAGATATTGGACGTGGACGTAAGTGCCGAGTCTCGAGTTGTAGGCCAGGTACCAGCCGTCGTGGTCGGGATCTTCGTAGATGACGATGGGATCGCCGTCCCAGAGCCAATCCGCGGTGTAGTCGTAATCGTAGGGCGCCACACTGAAGTAGAAGCCGCCGAACCAGAAACGTTCGCGGTCTCCTCCGCCAAGGCGGAACACGTGGCCGCGGCCAAAGCCGCCGGTGAAGTGGCCGTGCTCCCAAGCATGATCGATGTGATAGTGGGGATCGTCGCGGCCGGAATCGTGGCCAACCCATGTGTCATTGTGGTGGACGTGAGGCGCCTCGGGATGATTGGGTTTGTCCTGGAAGGAGCGAGCGTTCTGTTGTGCATGGCCTTCCGCTGCGTGATTTTCGGGTGCGCGATTTTCCGAGGCACGCGCCGGAGCGCTTCGCACGGGGGCGGGGCCGTGCGCAGGCACGTGACCGTGGCCAACATCGCGAGCCGCGCTTTTTTGCTGTCCCCCGTGCTGAGCAGCATCGGCGTCGGCCAGCAGGAACGCAGGGACGCTAAGAGCGAGCAGCAGAGTGAACAAGCCGAAAACATTCTTCATATAGTTTCCTCCGGAAAAGAAAAAATTGTAGCGCGCCGACGGGCAGGGGCTTTCCTGAGTGTCAGACGGAAGAGGCGGCGGCGCGGTTACAGGAGATTTCTCTGGCAGACTGAGTCCGTCTCCGACCCGGATGGCTGAGTACGCGTGGATCGTAGGAGCACAGCCAGAAATGGCTGTGCCATGGTCAGAGGGATTTGGAGGCCCGGAACGCGCGGACTACGACGGCGGGATCGCGCTGGTTGGCGTCGACCTCGGAATTGAGGTGCCGCATTTCTTCGGCGGAGATTTTGTTGGCGAGATCGGCGAGGGCGGCGCGAAGTTGCGGGAATTTTGCTAGGGCGTCGCGGCGGACGATAGGGACGGCGTCGTAGGGCGGGAAATAATGCTTGTCGTCGACGAGCGGAACAAGGTGCAGGGCGTCGATGAGGCCGTCGGTGGAGTTGCCGGCGACGATGTCGACTTTTTTGTCGACCAGAGCGCGATAGATCAAGCCGAGGTCCATGACGCTGGGCGCCGCGGCGAAATGCAAGCCGTAGAGCCGGCTCCAGCCGCGGAAACCGTCGGGGCGCTCGAGGAATTCGTAGCCGAAGCCGGCCCGCATTTTGGGAGCGTAGGGGACGAGGTCGCTGGTGTTGCGAAGATGGAGGCGCTGGGCGTCTTCGCCGCGGACGACCATCGCGAAAGTGTTCTCGAAGCCGAGCGGCTCGGTAACTTCAAGATTGAAACGCTTGGCGTAGCCTTGTTTGACGAGATTGTAGACATCGCGTGGGTCGCGGCCCGGAGATTCGTTAAGGACGGCGGTGAGGGCGGTGCCGGTGTATTCGACATAGAGGTCGAGGTCCCCGGAGAGGAGCGCTTTTTGGCAGAGGAGCGTGCCGCCGAGGTTGGATTTGCGTTCGACGTGGATGCCGGTGCGGGCTTCGATGTGTTGGGCGAGGAACTCCGCGAGGATAACTTGCTCGGTGAAAAATTTGGAACCGATGGTGAGGTGGGGCTGTTTAGGCTTGCAGCCGGCCAAAGAAAGGAGGCTAAGGACGGAAAGGAGGTAGAGGAAGCAAAGAAGGGGGCGGCGCATGGTTTGCGAGAAAGAGCAAAGAATTTAACACAGAGGGCACGGAGTACACAGAGAAGAGGGAATGAGAAACAGAAGAATCGGCTAGGGGATTCTGAGACGGCGCTCGAGCAGGCCGAGGAGGAGGTCGGCGGCGATAGCGAGGAGCGCGGCGGGGATGGCCCCGGCGAGAATTACGGCGTCGCTGACCATGGCGACGCCGCGGAAAATGAAGGTGCCGAGGCCGCCGGCGCCGATGGCCGCGGCGATGGTGGCTACGCCGATGGTGATAATGGTGGCGGTGCGAACGCCGGCGAGAATTACAGCGCGCGCAAGCGGGAGGCGAACGCGCCAGAGGATTTGCGATTGGGTCATGCCCATGGCTTCGGCAGCTTCGAGAACGGCGGGGTCAATGCCAGTGAGGCCGACGTACGTGTTGCGGAGGATGGGCAGCAATGCGTAGAGGACGAGGGCGACGATAGCGGTGCGGCGGCCGATGCCGCCGATGAAGGGAATTGGGATCAAGAAGCCGAAGAGCGCAAGGCTGGGAATGGTCTGAAAGATACTGGCGAGGCCGAGCGCGAGGTTGCGCACCGCCGGACGATGAACAATGAGCATGCCGAGTGGGACACCGATGGCGATCGCAAACGCCATGGCGATGACGACGAGGGTCAGATGAGTGGCGGTGGCCTCGAGAATTTCGGCGCGATGCTCGAGGAAGAACGTCCAGGGAGTCATGCTAGCGCACCTGGGAGCGGAGTGAGACATGCCGTGAAGGCCTGCACTTCGGGATGGTCGATTTTGGGAAATTCCTTAGGAGAGCAGTCAACGATAATTCTGCCATTTTCGAGAAGGATGATGCGCGAGGCGAGCAGGAGCGCCTCGCGAAGGTCGTGGGTGACAAAAACGATGGTTTTGCCGAGACGACGCGCGAGAGCGCTGAATTCACGCTGAAGCTCGGCGCGGGTGACGGGATCCAGGGCGCCAAAGGGCTCATCCATCAGGAGAATGGGCGGGTCGGCGGCGAGAGCCCGGGCGACGCCGACGCGCTGGCGCTGGCCGCCGGAGAGTTGGTGCGGTCGGCGATTGCAATATTCTGCAGGTTCGAGTCCGACCAGGGAAAGGAGTTCGCTGACCCGGGCGGCGGTGCGAGCGGCGTCCCATTTTTCGAGAGAGGGAACGAGCGCGATGTTCTGGGCGACAGTGAAATGGGGGAAAAGCCCTGCGTCTTGAATTACATAGCCGATGCCGCGGCGCAGACGAATGGGGTCCCATTCGGTGGTAGAGCAGCCACGGACAATGACTTGGCCGGCAGTGGGCACGAGGAGGCCATTGATCAGTTTCAGCAGCGTGGTTTTGCCGCTGCCGCTGCGGCCCAGGAGGACAAGGGTCTGGCCGGAAGCGACGGAGAAGCGGATGTTGCTAACAATCGTGCGCGGAACACTTCCGTTAAGACTGTACGTTACATCCTGGAACTGAATGGCAGGGCCGGTGTTTTCTGCGGCCGTTTTCGCATTCATTTCGATTGACACTCCGCGCTCGCGAGAGTGAATATGATAGTGCACCGGGCCTCTCTCCGTTGAATTTTCACGTATCTCTCTCGCGGAAGCCGCATCCAATTGGAGGGGAAAATACATGGGAGCCACTGCCAGTGCTGTCCGCATCCGGAACGACCTCCACACCCGGCTGATCAACGCGCGCGCACACACCGACGAAGTATTTCGGATCGTCCGGGAAGATGCCGTCTACGATCGTCCGATTGCCGAACGGCATCGCATTATTTTTTATATTGGTCACGTGGAAGCCTTCGATTGGAACCTGCTGGCGCAGCGCGCGTTCGGGCTGCAATCGTTTCATCCTACCTTTGATCAACTGTTTTCGTTTGGCATTGACCCGGTGGGCGGCGGCTTGCCGACGGATCAGCCCAGAGACTGGCCGGCGCGAGAGGAAATCGAGCAATACAATCAGAGGCTGCGCAGCGACTTGGACGAGGCGATTACGCGGGCGATGAGGCGGCCCTCGGAAGGTCATCCGCAGCTGGCGAGCATGCTGGAAGTGGCGGTGGAGCACCGCTTGATGCACGCGGAAACGCTGGCGTACATGCTGCACCAACTTCCGGCGGAGAGGAAAGTTCCGACAGGACACGCACCCGCGTGGAAAACGCCGCGGGCAAAGTCGCACCTGGTGGAGATTCCCGCGGGGCGCGCGACGCTTGGACTGCAACGCGTGAATGGCGACGAGTTCGGCTGGGACAACGAGTTCGAATCGCACGAGGTGCGCGTGCCGGATTTTGCGATCGATAACTACAACGTGACGAACCGGGACTTTATGTTGTTCGTGGAGGCCGGCGGATATTCGGAGCCGTCGCTGTGGGATAAGGAAGCGTGGGCTTGGAAGAAAAAAGAGGGCGTGCAACATCCGGCTTTCTGGCGGCGAGCGGGAAACCTGTGGTTGTGTCGCACGATGTTTGGGGAGATGCGGCTTCCGATGGATTGGCCGGTGTACGTAAGCCACGCGGAGGCGACGGCCTACGCGAAGTGGCTGGGACGCAAGCTGCCAACCGAGGAGCAGTTTCACCGCGCGGCGTACGGCACCTCGGACTCTGAAGTGGAGCGAAATTATCCGTGGGGTGAGGAAGCGCCGGATGCGCGGTACGGCAATTTTGATTTCGCGCATTGGGATCCGAGCCCGGTGGGATCATATGCTCGGGGGGCGAGCGCTCTGGGCGTTCAGGATCTGGTGGGCAACGGCTGGGAGTGGACCAGCACCGAATTCAAGGCATTCCCCGGATTCGCGGCGATGCCCTTTTATCCCGGATACTCAGCGAATTTCTTCGATGGAAAGCACTACGTCATGAAGGGAGGTTCACCGCGCACAGCGGCTTGCATGCTGCGCCGGTCGTTCCGCAACTGGTTCCAGCCGCATTATCCTTACGTGTACGCAACGTTCCGTTGCGTTGAGGACTGAACGCTTCTACCCAGGACCTTGGGAGCCGTCATGCTGACCTACCAAACACTACCCGCCAGACATGTGTCGGAATTTGCCGCAGCGGTGCGCGAAGGCTTGTTGAAGCCGGGGCAGCGGGAGCTGCCATCAAAATACTTATATGACGAGGTGGGCTCCGCGTTGTTTGAGGCGATTTGCCTGCTGCCGGAGTATGGACTGACGCGAGCCGACGCTCGCCTGCTGCAAACACACGCGCAGGAAATTGTGGACCTGCTGCCTTCGCCGATTCACGTAGCGGAGCTGGGTAGCGGGAGCGGAAAGAAGACGCGCTGGATTTTGGAGGCGCTATCGCGCAGGCAACAAACCTACTATTTTCCAATCGAGATTTCGCCCTCTGCGCTGGCGGCTTGCGAGAAGGAGCTTGGACAGATCGATCTGGTAAGCATGGTGGGCTACGAGCAGCCGTATCTGGAGGGACTCCAGGCCGTGGCACAGGGGCGGGATGAAGGCGATCACCTGTTGGTGCTTTTTCTGGGGAGCACGATTGGCAATTTTGACCGCGCGGCCGGAGAAGATTTCTTACGCGCAGTGCGCGATATTCTGCGGCCGGGCGACGTTTTGCTGCTGGGGACGGATTTGGAGAAGGATGTAGCGACACAGTTGTTGGCATACAACGATCCGGCAGGCGTAACAGCGGCGTTCAATTTGAATTTGCTGGGGCGCATCAATCGCGAGCTGGGAGCGGATTTTGATTTGGCACTCTTCGAGCACGAGGCGCGCTGGAATTATGAGGAGCGCCGGATTGAAATGCATTTGCGTTCCATGCAGCGGCAATCGGTGAACATTCCGGCGGCAAATTTGCGCGCGATGTTCAACCAAGGGGAGACGATCTGGACGGAAAGCTCGCACAAGTACCGGCCGGAAGAAGTTGTGCGCATGGCGGAGCGGACGGGATTCCGGTGCGAGGGGCAGTGGATCGACGAGGAGTGGGCGTTTGCGCAGAATTTGCTGGTAGTAGCCTGAGGCTGCAATGAGCAACCAAGGACCAAGAACCAAGGGCTGACAGCCAAATCTAAAAGGACTCGACGCGCCAGAACAAGTGAGCGGCCCAGGGTTTGCCGACGGAGGGGGAGGGACGCCAGAGGGCGAGGATTTGTGAGCCCTGGTAGACGCGTTCGAAACCCTCTTCAGATTCCGAGACAGTCTCAATCGGAGAGATCCAGAATTGCTCGGCGCCTGGAGCGTGGAGAGCCACGCGAATGCGCTGCCAGCCGTCTTCAACGCGCAGCGTGGGGCCGGGGAGGCTGCCGCTGAAGCGCAGGTTCTGCGGGCCGGAAGGTGTTTGGAAAAAACGATCGGGCTCGGTGGGCGCCAGGAAATTCAGCACGGACTCGATGCCGACGGCCAGGGGGCGATCGAGGACCACGGGCAAAGAGATTTTCACTTCACAGGCGACTTCGCAGCCGCGAGGCGCGGAACCAAACGAAAACAGTTTAGAGACGGAAAGTCGCGGGCCGGAATCATCTTGACCATGCCATGCGAGTGGAGCTTCGCGAACCAGCTCGGCCTCGCGTTCGGTGGTGCGGCTGATGCGAAACTCGCCGCCAGCGAAGCCGGGATCTTCTTGCAGCTGGATACTCTCGTAATCGGCGTGACTCCGCGAAGGATCGAAGAGGAGCAGACGAAACGTGTGGCGCGGCCAGCGATCGTAATGGAGATAGCGTTCAAGACCAGGCTCTTTGACGCGCGTTTGTTCGTGGATGGAAGTCACGGTGCCCGACGGGTTCTTGGCGATTTCGCGAAGCCGCGAATGATAGGCTTCGGGGCGGCGCAGAATGGAGTTGATGAGCGTCGAACCGGTGGGGCGAAAATCGAGAGCGGCCAGCGTGCCGCCGTCAGAGGGCTTCACCAGCCCTTGATATTCCGTAGAGGTGAAGAGGAGTTCGCTTGCGCCGTCGCCATCATAATCTAGCGTTTCCACGCGCGGAGCGAGGCCTCCGGGCGTTTGCTGGTCCGCGATGAACTCGGCGCGGATGAGGCTTCGCCAGAGCTCCGTGCGCAGGTGGGGAGCGTAAAGACCGCCAAAAATGCCGTGCCAGTAGGCGTCATTGCACTGCGCGCGGAGGAGCAGGTCGCGGGCCTTCTTCAGCTCTTCACCGGCTTTTGAAACGCTGCGCCGCGCGGGCGAAGTATCGATGCGATGGGCAACGTGCAGCATTTTTTTGTGCAGCAGGTTGGACTCGGAATACTTGCGGAAGAATCCGCGCCACGAGCCGCCGCGCAGGAAAGCGAGCACCTCGTTGCGCGAGGCGAATTCCTTTTGGACCTGGTTGTAGCGCTGGCGAACGCGCGTCGGCAACGCCCATTCCATCATCTCCGTGTAAGAGGCGGTGGGGAGATCAGCGCGGCCCGCGGGGGTGTGCGTCGCCAGGTATTCGCTGGGCGTGGAAGAGTGCAGCCAGGATGAGTTTTCTTCCAGGCCCGCGAAAAACTTCTCGAGCCATCCATCCTTGTAGCAATGGTCGAAGGTCCCCGGCCACACGCCAAATTTCTCCATGTCGTCGCCCATGGCTGCCATCTGCTCCGGATGCGCGCCCGCCGTTTCCTTGAGATAGGTGATCACCTGCTCGATGGTGCCGAACGGGATCAGGTAGCGAAGAATCTTCTGTCCGGGCAAGAGGCGAAGGGTCTGGCCCTGATCTTCCGCGATGTAGTCGGCAAACAGCTCTTCCGGCTCGAAGCCGGCGGAGAGGAAATGAATGTCGTCGAGAATGGTGTAGCCGGCGTTGGCTTCGGCTAGAACGGAAGCAAGCTGCGGCTCCCAGACGCGCTCGGCCAGCCACGCGCCGGCGGGGCGCTCGCCAAAATGGTGCTCGAGATAGTCGGCCAGACGGATGAGTTGCACGCGCTGGTCCGCGGCGGGAATGGTAATAAGAATAGGCTCGTAGAAACCGCCGCCGACCATTTCGACTTGGCCGATTTTCACCAAAGCTTTCAAGCGCCGAAAATATTCCGGGCGGTTCTCTTCGATCCAGGTCAGCAGTGGGCCGGAGTAATGGAGGCCGACGTGGACATTTGGGTGCTTCTCAAGTGTCTCGACAAAGGGCAGGTAGCAGCGCGCGTAGGACTGCTCGAAAACATGGTCGAAATTGCCGCAAGGCTGATGGGCGTGGATGAGTAAAACCAGATGGAACTTGGGTGGCACGGGGACGGAGCGTTCTCCAGAGAAACAGAATACCTCTGCCACGCAAACTTACAATGCTGCGACAGAGTAGAAGTGTGCGAATGACGCACCGGGTTGGGTGATGAATTAGTCTTGAGCCTGGACGCGCCGTACGTTCCTCAGGGTAAACTAACGCGCGCGCCGGCCTGCAATGGATGTTGTTACTTCTTGGCGTACCAATCGGCGTTGACGGGGGTGAAGCTCTGCCACTTTTCCGGCAGGTCTTCCAGGGCAAAAATGGCGGTTACCGGGCAAACCGGAACGCAGGCGCCACAATCGATGCATTCCGTTGGGTTGATATACAGCTGCTTTTCGCTCTCGAACTGCGGCTCATCCTTGCGCGGGTGGATGCAGTCGACCGGGCAGACATCCACGCACGCCGAATCTTTTGTGCCGATGCACGGCTCTGCGATCACGTAAGCCATTCAACATCTCCTTTTGCTCTACCGCGGCCCGGCACCACGAGCGGAGTGCACGACGAGCGAAAACGTCTTATACCACGGCTCTATCGGGGGCAACAAGCGGCAAGGATTCATTGTACGCGGGGGGAATAGGTTTCTCAACTTGGGGGTCTACAGATAAAATGGTGAAGAAAGGAACCCCGATGCGAATCCGAATTGGTGTTGCCTCGTTGCTGCTCGGCGCAGTCGCCGCTGTTGGCGCTTCGGTTGCGGGGGCTCCGCAAACCCAGGCGCCGCACGACCCGCAAATCATCGATGTGCAGGGTTATCAAAAGCTGGTGCGGCAGTATCACGGGAAGTCGCTGCTGATCAATTTCTGGGCCACCTGGTGCGAGCCTTGCCGCGACGAATATCCCATGCTGAATGAGCTGGCGAAGGAGTATGCGCCGAAAGGACTGCGCGTGGTGGGCGTGGATTCCGATCAGGATGGCGATTTGATTTTGATGCGGCGTTTCATCGCGCGCTACAAGCCCGTGTTCCCGAACTATCGGAGGAAGCCGGTGAAGCCGGAAGAAGAAGCGCAATTTATTCAGGCGGTGCTCCCGGAGTGGCGAGGCCAGCTTCCGGCGACATTTCTCTATGACAAAGATGGCCAACTAGTCTGCCACTATTTCGGCGCACAGAGCCGCGAGACCTACGAGGCGACAATACGCAAGCTGCTGGGTCCAGACGGTGGTTCAGCCGGCGCGCCCCAAACGAAGTAGAGAGTTCCAGTTAATCCCTCACAGGCCATCCAGAGGTGTCTGATGCTCGACAGGAAGGGCAACAAAGTGACTTATTTCGGCCACAGCACGTTTTCGCTGACCACGCCATCGGGGCAGGTGGCGCTGATCGATCCGTGGGTGATGACGAACC
>Ga0210409_10002525_pt1 | contig 21631 bp, 18 predicted proteins | sample IncBWH17MmetaG_FD_161649 | JGI IMG/M metagenome (GOLD analysis project Ga0210409, IMG submission 161649) | Forest soil microbial communities from Barre Woods Harvard Forest LTER site, Petersham, Massachusetts, United States - Inc-BW-H-17-M | ecosystem: Environmental > Terrestrial > Soil >...
GGGGATTCGACTGGGTGGTGACCCGGCCCTTCGCCTGGCGCCTCCTCAACGTCGAATATACCCACTCCTGGATGAACGACGTGGCTCAGATCCACCCTCAGGAAGGTCTGAAAATCTCCACGCAGGCAGTCGTCCGCATCGGCACTTGGTAAGGCAGAGCCTGTCATTTTTCGGGATTGAATTAGTTTCTTGATATTCGCGACTGCGCCGCCACCCATTGCGTTTCCGGTGGTCTTCTTGTGATTACATCACCACATAAAGTTGAGCTAACTCCCGATTAGCGCGCTGCTATGAAAATAGCCGGAATGCGTAGTGAAAATGAAAGACTTAGGAATCAGACCGACTATTTTCGTGTTCGGTGGTGCGCCTACGGCGCATGAAGTCTTACCGGTCAGGCATAAAGAAAAGTCACTATCAAGGAGTGTGAGATAGGCGACAATTATTAGCTCGACGCGGACGAGAGGCTTCCGCAACCGAAGGGGTGAACGCGGATATCGCAGTTGTCGACAAGTGCTGGGTTTTTTGTGAAAGTAAACAGCGGAAAGAACAAGTCGTAGAGAAACAAGTCGTAGAGACATAGCCCAGATGGAAAACTCTTCCGCCAATACCGCGCAAAATCGATTTCTGGCGCACCCGAGGACGATGCTCGAGCGTTTCGTCCACAGCGAAACTTCCGGTTCGGTCCTTCTCTTCGGGGCCACCGTTGTCGCCCTCGTTTGGGCGAATTCACCATGGAGCGGTTCTTACTTCGCGATTTGGAAGCTCCCCTTGAATGTGGGCCGCCGCCCTCTTTTCTCGATGGACCTGCATCACTGGATTGATGACGGATTGATGGTGCTGTTTTTTCTGGTGGTCGGGCTTGAGATCAAGCGTGAAATCGTGAAGGGTGAGTTGTCTTCGTTTAAGCAAGCGGCCCTTCCCATCATGGCAGCGCTCGGTGGGATGATCCTCCCGGCGCTTATCTATTTCGCCTTAAATCGCTCCGGCGTAGGGGCGCCCGGGTGGGGCATCCCCATGGCGACGGATATCGGTTTCGCATTGGGTGTTCTCGCGTTGCTCGGCAAACGTATCCCTTCGAGCCTGCGCGTGTTTATGCTTGCGCTGGCCATCGTGGACGATGTAGGAGCGATACTCGTAATTGCGTTCTTTTATACCCCTCAAATTTCTCTATCAGCTTTGGCGGTGGCAGGCGTTTTGTTGGTGGTCCTTGTAGCCGTCGCAATGCGTCAGGCTCCCCTCTCGGTATATGTAGTTGTGGGCTTTTTTTTCTGGGCCGCGGTTCTGAGTTCTGGAGTGCACGCCACGATTGCGGGAGTGATTCTGGGACTAATCGCGCCTATCAAGCCAAAATTCCGCCCTGAAGAGCTGGCTAATGATGCGGAAGCGCTCCTGAGAAATTTCCGAAGCCAAATCTTGAGCAAGGACAAATCATCGGCGGAGGCCACGCTCACAGAACTGGATCAACTTCTCCGTGGCACTGATTCTATTGCAGAGCGCCTAGAAAGAATCGTTCATCCCTGGGTCTGTTTCCTGGTGCTTCCCCTATTTGCCTTGGCGAGCGCAGGAGTTGCTTTATCCGCCGAACAGTTGAAGGTGGCATTTTCGAGCCCAATCGCGCTGGGTATCCTTCTGGGACTGCTCGTTGGGAAATTCGCGGGAATAACTGCGTTCTCTTATTTGGCTGTGCGGTCAAAAATTGCTGGGATGGCCGAGGGTTTGACGTGGGCGGGGATTGCAGGAGTTGGAATTCTTGCAGGCTTGGGATTTACCGTCGCCCTCTTTATCAGTGGCCTCTCATTTGAGGACGAGGCGATAGTCGCTACTGCAAAGGTCGCGGTTCTTGCTGCGTCTTTAGCGGCCGGATCGATTTCTTACATCTGTCTTCGGTTCACACTGAAAGATAATTCGTTGCGATCCTAGCTTCGGCCTCCCGCATTTGACAGATTAATGGTTAGATAGTCGCGCAGCCATTGTCCGAGCGGAACGCGCGGGTCTCCTTGAGGATTCCCCTGCCCTTGCGCTGAGTGTCTTGACGGGCTGCTTCCTAAGGCTTGAGGGCTCCACGTGTCGGCTCGGAGTTGGCGCCGTTCATACCCAGCCTTCTTCAGGTTTCCTGCCGATTTTCCCACCGAAGTTCAAGGACAGCACGCACCCAAGGTGTCACTATAGCGAGTATGGCTGCAACAAGGCTTGGGCAATTGGCACTTTATTCGGCGAATAAGAGGGAACATGAGGAAAGGAAACTGCGAGGATTAAGGGTTTTATCGAAACGCCCGCGTTCGACGGCGTGCTTACAACGGTTCAGTATACGCGAACGCGGGAGTTCCGATGGTTCATAGGACTATGGGCTAACTTCTTTTCCCAAGGCCTCCTTTGGTCATCTACGACCCGTACATTCTGAACAAAGTGACCCCTGCGCGGGGCAGGTCACATTCAAATGCCCAGAGGGCTGGTCAAGCGTCAAGCGAACTCCCTCTGAAAATATTATGACCTTATAACTATATGAAAATAGAACAGATAGCAGGTCATATGAACCGCTTCTCTTGAAGAGATTCTCCATGCTATAGTGTCACATCGTTTTGGGGTCGCCAGCCTGTGGCCAAAACCGATACCACAGTCAAAGTGAGATTTGGTCTCTTCGAGGTTGATCTGGCTCGCGGAAGCCTCACCCGTCACGGGATTCCGCTCCGGATTCAAGAGCAGCCCTTTCGCATTCTGGAGATGCTCCTTCGGCAGCAGGGAGAGATCGTCACACGAGATCAGCTCCGCCAGGTCCTCTGGCCCGAGGGTACCCATGTCAATTTCGATGGAAGCCTGAACGCCGCGCTGAAGAAACTTCGCGCGGTATTGCAGGATGACGCGGAGAATCCCCGCTTTATCGAGACCGTCCCGCGCCAGGGCTATCGCTTCGTGGCGCCAGTGCACACTATCAATGATATGCCGGCAACCGTGTTAGCCGGACAGATTGCTGGTGTGGAGAATGGTGACTCATCTCTTGAGGTACGCCTGCGCCTGCATCCCGAGTTTTCTCAGGAACTCACCGCAAGCGCCCCCTGGGATCGGCAGCGAGCGGAACGCGCGCAGCGCTGGTTTGACTTCCTCCTGCTTGCCATCGCCATCATCTTTGGATCCTGGCTCTTGTTTTTTATCGTGTACCCCGTCCCGCGGCCCAGCGTGCAGCGCATGAATCGCATCACCAACGCCAGCCGGATTGACGAGTGGGGCGGGATCGTCTCTGACGGTACGCGGATTTTCTTTCTGGAGCATGAGGCCGGGCGCTGGAAACTCATGCAGACTTCGGTGGAAGGCGGTAACGCCGAGCCGATACCCGCGCCTTTCGACAACACCCGGCTGTTCGCCATTTCTCCGGATCATTCGCAGTTCCTTATCGGCCAATTCACACGCCGCGATGATGAGATGCCGCTGTGGCTCTGGCCGGTTCAGGGCGGCGAACCGCGCCGTCTAGGTAAAGCCACGGGGCATGATCCAGCATGGTCACCCGATGGGACGCAGATTGTTTTCGTCCGCGGGCAAAACCTCTACTCCATCCGTCGCGATGGAACTCAGCTTCGCCAGCTGCTGCATATCGACGGTGATCCGCGCGCTCCAGCATGGGCTCCCGATGGCGAAAACATTCGCTTTACCGTCGATCACGGTGAGGACGGCACTCCATCGATCTGGCAGATGACCACGGATGGCAACGGCGCACACCCACTCCTTCCGGGCGCTACACCACCGGCCACTCAGTCCGCTGGGAACTGGACGGCGGACGGCAAGTACTTCCTCTTCTCCGGCTGTGAGCAGTACGAATGCAATCTTTGGGCTATGCGCGATGCCTGGAGTTGGTTCCGGCGTTCTCACCATACACCGTTTCCGCTGACCAGCGGCCCGGACGTCTTGCACGTAACTATTCCCACGCAGACGGGTTCTCGAATTTTCGCATTTAGTTTCCGCTCGCGCCGCGAGCTTGAAAATCTCGATCCTAAAACAACGCGCACTTCTATGCTCAGCCTCGATACCCTCGCTCAGGAAGCCAGCGTCTCGCCCGATGGACAGATGGTCGTTTATTCGAACCGTCCGGACGGTTCGCTTTGGAGGAGCAACACAGATGGGTCTCAGCGCCTGCGATTAACAAGCTCACCCCTTGGAGCTTTGTCCCCGCGCTGGTCCCCCAAGGGCGAACAAATTCTCTTTACCGGCGTTCGCCCCGATCAGCCCAGGCAGATTTATCTGCTCGCTTCCGACGGCGGAGCACTGCGTCCCGTCCTGCCTAAAGGCTGGGAGGGAGCGAGCGCGGATTGGTCGCCGGACGGTTACCGTATTGCGGTCATTATGCGTAATCTTAAGATTCATCCCCGCTATGCGCTGTTCACTCTGGAGCCCACCACCGCCGTCTGGAAGGAGGTGCCGGATTCGACGGATTTCAGCGAGCCTCGCTGGTCGCCGGACGGAAACTACATCGCCGCGCTCGATGGCGCCAATCATCAACTGATGCTCTTCGATGTCCAGAAGAGAAAATGGGCTCCCATCGCGTCCGGTGGGTTCTTGGAGGCGCCTCACTGGTCTCCCGACAGCTCCTTCCTTTATTTTCAGGATCAACTGGATGAACAGGAGTCTGTGTTTCGGGTCGACGTCGCCACCCAGAAGGTCCGGCTTGTCCTTGGGTTTGGAGAGATTCTTCGAGTAAGCGCCACGCACTGTTTTTTCAGTGGATTGGGCCGCGACGGTTCGATTTATGTGATGCTGGAGCGAGGACTCACGGATATTTACGCACTGGACCTCGATCTTCCGTGATCATCCGCAAGGCGTAGGATGCTAGCAAACAACTAATCTTCGTTGAACTGGTTCCGCTTTTTATAGGCCATCACTGTCAGCCCAATGCAGATCAGCACCGGGGGAACGACCAATATAAGGATGCCGCCGCGTAAGGCCTGGATCACCCGCGAGCCGGCACCGGCAGCTTGCGTGTAACAGAGCGCGCAATTTTGCCCGAAAGTCGAGCAGGGAATCCACAGGGCCGCGAGGAAAGCCATCATCCGGCACAACCAACGGGTCCCGATAGTAATTCTCGAATTCATTTCCTGAAATTCTCCAGCTCGGAACCCATCCTAATGCGCGAACGGCCGGAAATGCAACAGCCGAAAACTGTCCGTCCATATCATGTTCATCATTAGAAGGACAAAGATCAGCGCCGGAATCAGCGTCAAAAACAAGCTGCGGCGCTCCTGCGCGAGGTGCATGAAGTACATTACCGCCAATGCGCCGCCACACACGGCGAGTGCCAGCAAGATGACGAGCAGGGAGATGGTCGAGGTTGTCCGGTAGGCAATGAAGACTTCGAGTACAGCTATGGCCAGCAGCACAAAGTAGACCGGAAGATACTTAGCAATCAAGTTCCCTGAAGGAGCTGAAGCCGCCATCGTCGTTTCCCTCCGCGTCTGCCTAGCGCGACAGATTCAATAGATAGATGAGTGGCACCACAAACATCCAAACCAAATCAACGAAGTGCCAGTACAAACCGGTGGCTTCCACGTGACCCGCCGTCAGGCTCCCCCGCGCGAATTTCCGCGCGACAACCGCAATAGCCACGACACCGCTGACCACGTGCAGCAGGTGCAACCCCGTAATGCTGAAAAATGTCGCGCCGAAGAGTGGCGACCCCCAAGGGTTCTGAAACAAACGCACACCTTCGTCGATCAGCCCGAACCATTCCCGAATGTGCGATCCCGCGAAGATCATTCCCAGCAGAATCGTGGACCATAGAAACCGGCTCGCTTTGGCCTTGTCACCTGCCTTCGCAGAATCCACCGCTCCAAGCATCGTCAAGCTGCTGGTCAGCAGCACAAACGTCATGATCATCACATTCAGGATGGTGGGATTGAATTTGAACGGCGCGGGCCAATCCGGGCTCGCCGTCCGCAGATAGCCATATCCGAACAAGAGAGCCCCAAACGTCACCGCGTCGGAGATGATGAACAACCACATCGTCAACTTCCTCGATGGGATGGCAAAGGGCGAAGCTTCCATCAAGGCGGCTCCGTGCCCATGCACGGCCATGTCGGACTCGCTCACTGTATGTCCCCCTTCTTTTCCATTCACAACCTCGTACTGATCACCAGGAGCAGGTAGAGCCAGAGAACGCCCATGAAATGCCAGTAAATCGCCGTGGCGTCAAACAGGCTTTGGCGAAACGTCCGAAGGCTGCCGGCCAGTCGCCCGATCAGGTAGGCGAGTGCGGCAATTCCGCCGAAAAGATGCAATACGTGCATCGCGGTAAACACATAAAAGAAACTGCTATTGGAATTTGTTGCGAGATAAAGTCCCTGCGCCGCAAGAGACCGCCACACCAGGTATTGCCCGGCAACAAATGCCAGACCCAGGATCAGCGTAAACACCATCCATCCCATGCCGGCAGCTGACTTGGGCACTTCCGACCCGAGCCCTCTCGCGATGCCGCGCCGCGCCTTCTCTAACGTAAGGCTGCTAAGCAACAGAGCCAGAGTGTTCGCGTAAATCACCGGAGGCAGAACAATATGCGCCGCTTCACCAGATCCTTGCTTCACGTACAGCGCACTGGTGAATGCCGCAAACGACATCGTGATCGCAAAGATGCCAACCCAGATCCCGCTGCGCGATGCCCTGTCCGGACCCGCCAAATGTGCCGGCGCAACCGCTTGTGCATAGCTGCCTGAAGCCATTGTTCCCCGTTCTTTTCGAATGCTCGATGGGCTGCTTACACTTGCTCGGGCGAATCCTGCATCACGAAATCGCCTTTGGAGCCCTTCACTCCGTACTGATACGGATCGTGGTAAATGACCGGATGCTTCCCTCCAAAGTTGTCCCACGGAGGGGGCGAAGGAATACTCCATTCCAGAGATGTCGCGTTCCAAGGATTCTCGCTGGCCTGCTTGCCGCGAAAACGGCTGTGAATCAGGTTATAGAGAAAAATAAACTGCGCCGCTCCGGTAACAAAAGCTGCGATGGAGATGAATTTGTGCACCGGCATCAGCGGCGCCATGAAGTCATCCACAAACGACGAATACCGCCGCACGTTGCCCACCAGGCCCAGGTAATGGAAGGGCATGAAGATGCAGTATGTCCCGATGAAAGTAATCCAAAAATGCAGCTTGCCGAGAGTTTCGTTCATCATGCGCCCGGACATCTTTGGGAACCAGAAATACGTTCCAGAAAAGATCCCAAAGATCGCCGCAACGCCCATCACCATATGGAAATGCCCTACGACGAAATAGGTCGCATGCAGATAAATGTCGATGGAAGGCTGCGCCAGAAAAAATCCGCTGACACCGCCGCTGACAAACATGGAAACGAATCCCAGCGCAAACAGCGACGCCGCATTGATCTGAATGTTCGCGCCATACAGGCTGCCCAGCCAGATCAGCGTGATGATCGTCGCCGGAATCGTGATGGTAAGTGTCGGAAACGAAAACAGGAGCGAGGAAGTCGGATTCATGCCGCTCACGAACATGTGATGGCCCCAAACCATCCAGCTCAGGAATCCGATGGACATCATCGAATAGATGAGCACCTTGGCGCTCAACATCGGCTTGCGCATGTTGGTGATCAGCACATGCGAGACGATGCCGATGGCCGGAAGAATGGCGATGTAAACCTCGGGATGGCCGAAGAACCAGAAGAGATGCTGCCACAGCAACGGTGATCCGCCCGCGTGATTCTGCAGGCGATCGCTGATCACCAGTCCCGCCGGAATAAAGAAGCTCGTTCCCGCCATGCGATCGAGCAAGAGCAGCAAGCAGGCCGGGAGCAGCACCGCGAACGCAAGCAATCCAATCGCTGAAGTGATGAACCAGGCCCAAGTGCAGATCGGCATGCGCATGAAGGTCATGCCTTTTGCGCGCAAGTCAAGCGTCGTAGCGATGAAATTCAAAGAGCCGAACAGTTGCCCTACGCAGAATATCGCGATGGACATCGCCCACAGGCTCTGCCCCCACGCCAAGCCGGGCCCTGCGTCCTTACCGACAGCGCTGAGCGGCGCATAAGCCGTCCACCCGGAGATCGGTGGCCCATCGGGGATGAAGAACGCCAGGATCAAAACAAGGAACGCGCAGAAAGTGATCCAGAACGACATCATGTTAAAGCGCGGGAACGCCATGTCTTCCGCGCCAATCTGGATAGGCAGGAAATAATTTCCAAAACCCGCGAAAGGTGCATTAGTCAGAACGAAAAACACCATCAACGTTCCGTGCATGGTCAGCAAGGACAGGTAGTACTCCGGCGTGATAACGCCACCCGGCGCCCCCGTCGACGATAAAAGTTCGAGTCCCGGAACTTTCGTGGTCGGCCAGACCAGATGAAAGCGCATCAGCCACGAGAGCCCCATGCCAATAAACACGGCCGCCAACCCGAGGCCGTAATACTGCTTGCCGATTACTTTGTGATCCAGGCTGAATACGTTCTTGCGGATAAATCCTTCCGGCGGAGCATGAACGTGCGCCGCCGGGACGACTGCTTCTTCCATGTACTCACCTCGTCCAATGGCGCCGCAGATCAGTCCGCTTCCAACGGGCCGCCGATCCACGGGCTGCGACTATTGTTCTGACGCCTTCTCTTTCAGCCACTTGTCAAAATCTTCCTGCGACAACACGTTGAGATACGCCTTCATGTTGTAGTGCCCGAGCCCGCACAGTTGCGTGCACACGATCTCGTATTTCCCTGTCTTGGTTGCCGTAAAATGGACAGACAAATCCAGCCCCGGAACGAAATCCTGCTGGATGCGCAGCTCCCGCACATAGAAAGAGTGGCCCACATCTTTGGCATGCATGAGCAAATGAATTTCACGATTGACCGGTATCGCTAGCTCCGCCGTCACGATATCGTCTCGAGCCTCCACATCATTGGCGGGGTCCAGCCCGAAGTAATTCCCGTTGCCTTCATCAATTTTGTCTGGATGAAGCGGGGCAAATTTTCCATCTGCTCCGGGATAACGGAAATAGAAGGCGAACTGGCCTGCCTGTGCCTGGACTTGAAGTGCATCCGGCTTCGGGGCTGTAAAGTAAACCTCGGCCCACGCCTTTTGCCCCAGAACGCCCAAGGCCAGCACCTCCGTGCCCACGAAAATGAATGCCGTGGCCACCATTAATTTCGCTCCACCTGGCAAATGCTTCACCTTCACACCACTTTTGCGGCTGGAGTATTTCCACACGAAAAACGCCAGCAGCAGTTGGGCGCCCAGAAACGCAAATCCCGCCTCAGCCATGGTGTCCGACAACTGTTCATCGATCGCGTGCCCGTGGGTCGAGATATCCACCGGTTGCACATACATATGCGTCAGGATGGGATAGGCGGACGCCAGGGCAATCAGCGTTAGAATTATTGCGAAGAGTTTTCCCACAGTCCCTCGATTCTGCCCACGGTTCCTTTGGGCGCACTTTCACTCATCCACCGCCAGTTTCCATTTCGATCGAAATCTTGATCTCTGCCTAGTAGGGCTTCGCCTTGAAAACAAAATTGACGGTTTTCGTCTCGCTCCCCGTAATCGTCACTTCCTGCGACTGGTCGCCGTAGGATTCATGCCAAGCGGTGATGGTGTATTTTCCCGGTGGCAAGTTGGGAAGTGCGAAGCTTCCCTCGCCCTGTGACACCGCGTAGTGCGAGTTCTTCAAGACCGCAAAATTTCCATGCATCCACGGATGAATATTGCACTTCACGGGAATGAATTCCGGCTTGTCATACTTCTCGGAAATCGGCGGAGTTCCCGGAGGCTGCGATTTGTTCCACTCCCGGTTCACCTTCGGCAGCGGGTGGATGTTATGGGAGGTCTGATCGTCGTTCGCGATCTCGAGCGTCTGATTCACCTCGAAGGCCAGCACGTGCGGCAAATACTGGCAGCCCTTCTGCGTAAACTTGACGGGCTGACCGGGCGGCGTCGAATCATCCGGCGCTCCTGCCGATATATATACGACGACATTTTCAAGCGCATTGTTGGGACCGGTCACCACAGTTTCCGTGGTGATTGGTGTGGCATGCTGCTGGGCGCAGCTCGGCTCTTTGGACATGTCGATCGGTTTCTGCTTGGCCGGTGTGCCTTCATACGTCACTTTGCCGCCGATCGTGCCGCCGCTCGGTCCCGCATAAAGCGCTACGGACACAACAAGCACGGCTACTCCCGCCACCAATCCTTGCTTTATACCCATACTTGTTATTCCCCCCTGAACTTCAGCACTCTCAAACAGACACTACTGCTTCACTCCGGATCCCGTCGGGGTCCCGTAGATTTTCTTCGCTGCCACTTGCTCTGCGCCTTCCTTGGTCGATTCCCACAAGGTCAGTTCCGGGCTCTTGTGGGTCACTTGCAACGTCCGCAGGAAATGCACAAGATCCCACGCTTCTTCCGGTTTGATCACATCCGCGAACGAAGGCATCGGTGTTCCGTCCAGCCCGGTCATGAAAATCTTGTACAAATCGTGGTTGGTTGTGCCGCATTTGAACCGCCAGCCAACCGCGAAGTCATACGGTTTAATTGGCTGGTCATTGCTGTCGGTGAGCGTCGCGGCCGACGGACCATCTCCGTAGCCCTCTTGACCGTGACATTTCCAGCATTCCAGCTTCTCGAAGAGTTCATGTCCATGTCTGATGCTTTCGAGCGTGAGCTTCGGCTCCGGGGGAACCGCGATGGGCGTGCCTGGTTTCTCGGTCTTCCAGCGCGGCGAGAAAGACTTAATGAAAGCGATCAAATCAGCGCGGTTCTGATCGGTCAGCTCGATCCACGACGGCATATTGGTCGTGTTAAAACCCCGTCCAACCGAATTGTAGAGGTCTTCGTCGATCGGAAGCGTCCCCGTGGGTGTTGAACGGCACTTGAACACCGCCGCGACAAAGTTTCTTGGTGTCGGATTGAGGTAGGGGGCGTTTTCGCCTTCGCCATTCCCGCGAAAACCGTGGCATCCCCAGCAATACCGGAAGTACAGGTGCTTGCCCGCATCGGTATTCCCGCTGAGTTTGCCGATGTGAGCGTCTACCTGCTGCCCGGGTGTGAACGCAGGCAAAGCGGCGATCGCAAAGACTGCTAAGAAGAGCTGAATGGACTTCATCTTCAGTGTACGCATCGTCTCCACCTTTAGAACGCGAAGTCAAAGCCAAACAGCAAGCTGCTGGTGGTTAAATCGAGCCCGTTAACTGGTGAAGCGCCGCGTTGCCGGATGATGGCGTACTCATTGTGGAACGCGAATCCCGCTCGGCTGGAAATAAACGGGTAGTATCGGAACCCGACAGTCAGCACATCATCATTCCCAAAATTCCCCGGATTGGTCGCGAACACTTGCCGGGACATCCGCACCAGTTCATACCGATTGATCAGAATGAGCTGCGGACTTACCGTGTAGTGCGTTTCGAACAGGCCGCCGTTCCATGTTGGCGCCTGTGCCCCCACCGGAAGCGGCGCGGTGGCCGGAGTGTTCGAACCAAGGAACGCGTTATCCCATCCATGGAAATACATCGTGGTGACATCGACTTTCTTGATGTACCACTGACCGATTAGTCCCAATCGGTAAAAGCTCTTGTTCCCAATTCCCGTGCCTGGAACTCCGACCCCGCCCTGTGTGAACTGAAAATAAGTCGGGGCCTGTCCAAGGTAAGCAAATCCGCCGACACGCTGTAGTCCGAGGCTTCCAACCTGGAAAGCTTGGCTGGCGGCAAAGAATCCGCCGTAGCCACGATTCGTGGGTAGTCCCGGCTGGCCGTCGCTCGAGCTAAGCAAGGCGGCCGAATACCTGGTCCGGTCGTCCTTCGAATGGCCCATCACCTCCACTCCCACTTGGTTGTCGCCAATCCCGAATGTGTAACCCTCTGCGACAGCCCCAGGGTTTGCCGGATTTCCAGGAGACACCAACGGTTGGAAATGGTAATTCGTGTAGGTTCCCGCCACGTTTGTGAGCGTCAGGATGCGCTTTTCGGAGAGCAGGTTATCCAGCTCGAACTTGCCCATTTTGATGTTGAACCAGCTGCTCCCGAACAGATTGTCGAGGCGCGCCCAAACCGATTCGAAGTGAAATGCTCCGGTATTGTCCGAGGACGGCAGTACGTAAAACGAAAAATTCTTTGCCAGCGTGCCACCCGTATGAAAGTCCAAACCGCTCCAGTCAAAGCCGTCCTTTGTGATTTTGCCCTCAGCCGAATTCGGCCCGGCTGTTCCGTCGACCAGCGTGCGGTTCTGGCTATCTCGATGCCAGATTGGGGTGATTCGAAACGTCACGGGCCAATACGCCGGTTGCTGGTAGATCGGGGCGTCGCGATCATTCCCCAGTTGATAGCCATTGTCTTTGAATGCCTGCCCGAACGCGCTAAGCATCGGCCAGGCAAGATGGCATGCCGAGCATGGCATTCCATACTTCCTCGCGAATGCTGGGAGCGCCCTGACCTTAACTGAGGGCAGTGGAAGCGCCTCGACGGGGCGGCTATTCCCCAGAGCGATGGCGATGATCAGTAAACCGGACAGAAGCGCGGATGCAGCCCGCGATGCTCTTCTCTTTGCTATCTGAAGTACCCGTTCGAACATACTGCCTCCTCTGCATGCCGATCAGCAGCAGCCCAACTGGCTTTCGTTTTCTGGAATGTTCGGACAGGGAGGGATATGCATACACTCACCCTGCTGTGCCTGAGAGGCCAGCAAAGTTCGTGCGCCGTTCGAAAGTGATTTTTAGAGAGCACGCCCATAGAGAATCTGACCCTTTTCTTCGTGACAAAAAAGAACGGGTCAATCCCCAAGTCCCTGAACCGTCGCGGACTTTACTCCCGCAAAAAAGCGAATGCAAGAGTTTTCTTATTCGAATTACATTTTTTTTTTACAATTTCCCTTACGGTCGGGTACTAGACCTCTCCGCGAACTCCCCGTTCACCCATACAACGCGGATGCCACCTCTCGCCATCTCTTGCGTCGGCAAGGGTTGACAGTTCTTCATCCTGCGGGGTACCAATGAAACGCCTCGCGCTATAATTCTGTCTAACGAGAGGATCAGTTACACTTCAAGAAGCCATGCAACCTGCTGACTTGCACGCAACACGAGGCACTGCCATCCGTGGAGTCTTTGTACTCAGTTCCATGCCTGCGTTGGCTGCTGCCTTGCTCTGGGTGCTTTTCACTCCGACATGGCTTTTCGCCGCGCACGACCACGACGAACCCAGCCCAGGCTACGTGAAGGAATTCTCGGCTTCGCTCGACGATACTCTGCAGGCGCTGCAGGAAGTTCTCCAGGATCAGACCATCCATGGAACTTATGTCTTCGACAAGGTGAGGACGCTTACCGGGGCGAAGATCGTGGAGTCTACTCCGTTGTTCGCGCCCTGGAACAGCGCCGGCAAGGTCTTCTACAAAATTCTCCTGGGCGCGATTGCTCCACGGCATTTCCGGGAATCTGCGGACCAGGGAACGATCGCGGTTCGTTTCGTTGTCACCAGCGTTAGTCCAGAGCGCACGCGTTTGCGCATTGATGCGGTCTTCGTCGAAGATGCTCACCGTACCGTCCATGCTTCCGACGGCACGGTGGAATCCAGCGAGTACAAGGTTTTTCAGGACCACCTTCAGGCGATTCAATTTGCGGCGCAGGAAGCGATCGACGCCAGGCGCCGCCGGGATAGCATCGCGCTCGCCCATCAAACTGTAGTTCAGGAGCGCGAGGATGAGAATACGCGTTTGGCCGCGGCGAATTCGTCCGTGCAGGATCTCGAGCAACAGCTGAACGCGTTGCGGCATAAAGTGGAAAAAAGAATCAAGGCTCCGGGTGCCACCTTGAAATCCGCGCCATTTCGCTCCGCCGCCAATGTAGCCAACGTTGGCGCCTACACAGAGGTAGTGATCGTGATCGTCACGCCTCACTGGTACGGGGTCGAAACACCGGACGGCCAGCACGGGTGGCTTCCTTTGGATGAATTGGAATCCCTCCCATGAAGAGATTAAAATCCACTCTTTGCCACTCAGCGATCCTCCCCTCCTTGATGCTATCGATGACTTGGATTTCCATTCCGCCATTCTCCTGTGCCCAAGCTGTTCCCTACGCGCGCACGTTTCCCAAATCAAAAGTAGATGTCGAAAAGGCGCTGAAGGAACTTCAGGCTTACACCGGTCAAAAACTTCCTGTCATTGAGGGTTTTGTCGCTACCGGCGATCAGCCCCTCGATCGTTACGAGCGCGCCTACTTCCAATATTCCATTGACATGCTCTCCACGTCGCCTCAAGCCACCACGGTTCGCGTCACCGCAAAAATCACCGCCTGGCATGTCGATCCTTCGCCTTGGAAATCGGGCTATGAAGTCCTGCCTTCAAACGGACGCCTGGAACTGGATTTACTCGATCGGCTCGGCGAACAATTCGGCGAGAAGCCCGTAACTTCCGTTCTGAAGTCCGAGGTACAAGCCCCAACGCCCAAACTCAACTTCTCGGCGGGCTTGCCGGTCGGTTCCCCTCAGCCCGGTAAAAGTTCCGCAATGCTAGGTTCATCTGCGGCAACACCGAGCGCTGAAGGAACAGAGGAAGTCGCGGCTCTTCGTGCAAAACGCGAAGCCGAAGAAAAGCGCATGCTCCAGCTCACTTCCGAGCTGCAAAGCTGGCGAGACGTCCAGCATAACCAGGCCCACCCCCTGAATCTCGTCGTTGTCAAAAAAACCGGCACCCCGGTGCTGGCGCGGCCCGTGGAAGATGCCCATGTCCTTTTTACCGCTTCCGAGAACGACGAATTCGAATTTATCGAAGCCGAGGGACGCTGGATTCACGTGGAGATTTCCGGCGCTTCGCGCGGATACATTCGGCGAAGCAGTCTGGAATTGCCGGAGTATATCGCCGCACGCCTGAAATCGCCGAACGGGACTGCTTCCGATGAAAAACAGGAACCCTTTCGCATTGAGCGTGAAGAAACCGCCGCTTTCCCCGGCGACTGGGAGCCGCTGCGCGGTAAATCCGTGAAGATCTATACCGTGCAGCCCGCTTCGCAGGACCCCAAGGAAACCGGCGCCGCTGCAAAGCTCAATTTCGCATTCTCGATTTTTCAAGAGTTCTCTAGTGAGCCCATCACGGTGACACCTCCGGTGGAAGGTGTCGTCATCATCTTCGACTCGGTCGACGGGGGAATCATTGGCGCCACCTTTCTCAACGTCCAGCAGTTCGCTGGTGGCTCTCTTCCGCGCGATAATTTCTGGAAGCAGTGTTACGTGGATCCGCCAGAGGCCTTTCGGCCCAATTCTAAACCGTAGGCCTCCCCGCCGTATTCCCGAAGAAATAACGTGCGAAAAGGAATCTCAATCGTCCTGATGGGAGTCACACACTTCCGCAGCCAGGTGAAACGCGGTATTCGCCGCCGGAACCGGGCAATAATCTCTACGCCGGCCACGGTGAAACTTCTCTGGGACACCCGGAACTAGCAGCAGTAAGAACTCCGTTCGAGTGGCTGTGATGCTTCGGCTCGGCGGGCGCCTGCATCTTCTTCGGACTGGGAGACTTGACAGCCACCCATGCGGAGAAGATCTCCTGGCGCGTGGAGCTGAAAACGAAGTCAGGCTTCGGCGATGTGCATGTTCGAATGGCATAGCGCACGAGGGCCGCGGTCGAGTGCGGTAGATTCAAGGAACTCGATAAGGGTGCACTGGATGGCGACCATTGGTGCTGCATCCTTGAAAATCACTGAGTCGATTTCAGGGGCGGGGCAAACAACTGCACTCCACTTAGTGTTGACGATTTCTCGCAGGTCACGCGCTACAATTCCCGCTAAAGTCACAGCACAGAGTTTCCTTGATCTGCCGTAAGTAATTGAAAAAGTGGCGCGCCCGGGGAGACTCGAACTCCCGACCCTCTGCTTAGAAGGTACGCAGTACAAAACTCTAAGTGCCGCTTCTGGTGTCGCTTACGAGGAAGCGCGCCATTTATCTCGCCCTTGAATTAGACCGAAGTTGGACTGAAATTGCTGAAAGCGCATCCGTCGGCGGCCCAAAACGAGCCTTGGGGAAATAGATCGCGCGTAGTCGCGAGAGATCGGCGCCTGGATGGGACCCGACTCAATTACAAGAATCGATAGACACTAGCGCGTTTACCGCGATCTATCCCAGAAAGTGCTATGCCACCACAAACTTCCTCGACCCGGACTTCTGGGGCCTGAGCCCGAAAGTCACTTATCCGATTAGCGCGTTAATCAGGACTCAGGCCGCCAATTGTCGCTCCGCTACTCGCAGCGCAGCGAGACCATGGGGTCAATTCGAGTGGCGCGTTGCGCTGGTATGTAACTGGCGAGCAGCGCGATCAGCAAGAGCAACAATGAAATCGCAGCAAATGTGATTGGGTCGGTCGCTTCCACGCCGAATAGCAGGCTTCGAATCAACCGGGTAAGGAGGAAAGCTGTTGCCAAACCTATAAACACACCGGAAAAAGCAAGCGCCATCCCCTGCCGGACAACAAGACTCAGGACGTTGCGCTGCGAAGCGCCCAGTGCCATGCGAATCCCAATTTCTCGAGTTCCCTGAGTGACCAGGTACGCCATCAGGCCATAGATGCCAATCGTTGCGAGAACCAGAGCGAAGCTGGCGAAGACCCCCAGAAGCAGCATCGAGAAACGTCGGCGGGCCAGTGATTCGTCCACACGCTGTCTCATCGTTCGAACATAGTACATTGGAAGATCCGGATCGAGATTTCGCAGCTCATTCTTGACGGCGGTCACCATTGCAGAGGGATCCGTGGAGCCTCGAAGGGCTACAGTCATCGCTCGCGTGGGGAATTGCGTGTGGGGCACGTAGAAAGCAATTCGCGGGTTAGAGTCCAGAGAGTCTTGCTTTACGCGTCCGGCCACGCCAACCACCGTCTGCCACGAGTCCTTCGACTGAAGTTCGACAATATGAATCCGCTTGCCGATGGGATCTTGTCCTGGCCACAGTTGGTCGGCCATGTACTCATCAACGATGACTACGATTGGCTTCGTCGTGTCGTCCTGATCGGTGAAGAATCGGCCACGCCGCAGCGGAATTCCCATCGCTTCAAAATAGTGTCCCCCAACCAGCCGTTCGTCCGCATTGAGAAATTTCTCGCCGGGAAGCGGCGTTCGTCCTTCGACGGTGATCGGCGTCCACGCAAAAGCCTGGCTCAAAGGAAGCGAGGTGACTCCCCCCGCTGCGTTCGCTCCAGGCAAATGCTCCAGCCGTTCCCAAAGCTGCCGGTAAGTATTCAAGATCGTCTGTTTGTCGTTGTATTTTCGACCGGTCATCGTCAGGTCGAACGTGAGCACGCCGCGCGGGTTGAACCCAGGCAGCACATCTTGCAGGCGGGCGAAACTTCGGATGAGAAGCCCTGCACCGATCAAGAGGACCACGGAGAGCGCCAACTCCGAAATAACGAGCAGCCTCCGAACACTATTACCGCGACCCCATACCGCGCTCGTTCCAGATGCGCCACGACGCATATCTTTCAGAGTCGAATTCAAATCCAGCCGAGAAATGCGCAAGGCCGGGGAAAGGCCGAAGAGAATCCCGGAAAAAAGGGAGAGCACCAGAGTAAACAGGAGCACGCGTCCGTCGATCCTCACGTCCTGCAGCCGCGGGATGCTCTTCGTTCCCAAAATGTAAATCCACTTCACGCTGAGAAGGCAGATGAACATTCCCACCGCTCCACCGCAGAGTGAAAGCAGCACGCTCTCCGTCAATAATTGACGAACGATGTGCCATCGGCTTGCGCCCAATGCCGTCCGCACGGCAATTTCTTGCTGGCGCGCCACGGCCCGCGATAACAAGAGATTAGCGACGTTGGCACACGCGATCAGCAGCACGAAACCCACCGACCCAAGCAGCACTAGCAAAGAATTACGCACGTTGCCAACAACCTGCTCGAGAAGCGGAACGATACTGAATGTCAGCCCGCCATTGGGCGGATAGTTATCTGGGAAGTCGCGCCGCAGCCGCGCCGTGATGATATCCATCTCCGCTTGGGCTTGCGCCAGCGAAACCTCCGGCTTTAGTTTTCCGACGATGTTGTAATCTTCGTGGGTCCGCACTTGCGAAGCGGCGGGCGCAAGCGGCAACGGCAGAAAAATCTCTGCCTGCTCCGTTCCGTCGAGCAAAGGGAGAACTTCCCGCGGCAAAGAAAAGCGTTGCGGCAGGAGGCCTACTACTTCATACGTTTGTCCATTGATGATGATGGACTTGCCGATTATTCGCGGATCGCGGCCGAAACGCCGCGCCCAAATCCCGTCCGTCACCACGGCCGTAGCCGGACGTCCCGGAGAGTCTTCGTCCGGGGTCAGCAGACGGCCGAGAGACGGGTGAGCACCGAGCATCGGAAGAAGATTCGATGAGACTCGGATGACGCCCACTCGTTCCGGGTCACCCAGCCCAGTCAAGTTGTAATTGCCGCCAATCGCGATCGCGATCTGCTCAAACCCATGGTGCCCTGTTTTGATGTCGCAATACTGCGCCGTGGAAAACCAATCTTCGCTGATGTTCAGTCCGGGTGAACGATTCCACAGGATTACCAATCGGTCCGAACCTTCGTACGGCAGTGGGCGGAACAGCAGCGCGTTCGCAACACTGAAGATGGAGGAATTCGCGCCAACTCCAATCGCCATGGACAATACCGCGGCCAGTGCAAACCCAGGATTCTTCACGAAAGAGCGAAGTGCGAAGCGAATGTCCTGGGTCAGCGTATTCATGGAAAACGTCCCGTTCCAGTGTTCATCCCGACAACTGGAATCTACCACAGTACAAATGCCTGATAAGTGGATTACCGGACACTGAGGATCAGGCCAATTTCCGATTACGGCGCTTATCAGGCACGATCTGGGAGTACCCTGCGACCGAGGGAGAACTGATAGCCAACTGTATCTGGTTGAGGATCGTCATCACAGCCTGTTGAACGATTTTGTCTTCCAGCGCTGCGATGCCCAACGGACGTTGCCGCCCGTCAGCCTTCGGAATAAAGACTCGCCTCGAAGGTTTTGCCCGATACGCTCCACGGTGCACCCGGCTGTGCAGATCGACGAGTCGATCCTCAAGCCCGGTTTCATACTCCTGCCACGTTACGCCGTCGACTCCGGGCGAAGCCTTACGCTGAAGCGCGTAGAAGCTGTCTCGGAGTAAATCAACGTTAAGATGGTGGAGCAAAGCAGTGAACCGTTCCTGCTTTCTTTCCTTTGCTACCTTCCGCACACCGTCCAACCTCTGGGACATGCGCTTCCCGCTCTGTGTCGGGTGCATGTGCGATTGTCGGGTAGGACAGTGGCGCGTAGCGGGCTTCGAATGATGCCGACGTTTCCACTGTCCCCCTATCATTCCGTACGGCGGGTTTTCCCCAGTACGGCTGGAAGGTTGGCCTATCAGGTAGCGCCTTCCCTCATATCGCTCAGGTTAAGCCAGCACCCGGCATACCCTGCACATCACGTAGGTTTGCGTCTGCCCTTCGTGCACTCCGTGGCCTCACCTGGTGCCCCGCTCTGTGTCGGAACAGTGGACTCGGTGGCGCACTGCCATTCGAGGAGTCAACTCCTCGACCCCAGAGGTCCTCGCTCCGGTCTGGGTTCTATTGTCCCAGCCCATCAACGCTTACTCGACCTCATCCGCCCCACTCGTAGGCACATCCCGATTTCGCCGCTTGGCGGTTTATACGGAATGCCCTCGCTGTGCTGGTGCGCCTAGGCGACCCACGAGTGGATCCAAGCTTTCGTTGATTGTTCTTTATCGACATGTCGCCCTCTGAGACCACGGGAAGTTCGTCGGCTGCATGCACCCAGTTCCTTTGCCGACGACGCTGGCCTTAGACCATCGTTCACGGTCTCGGCACTTCCTTCTTCCCCCACCCTCCGATTCTTGTGGGGGGACATTTTCGGGGCTTGACCACGGTTTGCTCGCGCTACGACCTGTCGATTCGCTCGCCCCCCTGTCGGAGCTGACCAGGTTTCACCCAGCCAACGGGGACTTTTACTCCCGGGCTTTCGACGGATTGGTCACCCTTTCCGCCGCCAGGTATAACTACAGGTGTCTGTGCCCTTCCCTCCCCAACCTCCGCGGAAGGTTGCCCTCCCTTGTTCGGCTGGTTCACAGGTACTACGAAACAGTCCGACTTCTCCGGCACGTGCGTGTCCGCATTGCGGCTTGTGGCCTTCGCGGACCGGCCTTGATCGTCAGACCAAGGCGTGCTGGAGATCTCCCGGTTCTCGTGCATGTTGTTTCTCAGCGTGCGCGGGTTCTCAGACTACGCAGGACAGACAGTCCACTCGCGTTTAGCGTGGCTGCCGTGTTGCCTTCCTCTCACTCGGAATGAAGTCGGCATCCTGATCTACGGGCTTTTCGCAGCTCAATCGCCCCGCCCACCGATGCCTCTGTCTACACTTCAAGAGACACCTCGCGATGTCCCCAGCAAGACTCGAGGTCAGGATGGATTCGCTACTTCCTTTCCTGTAGGGCTCTTGCATCCCCCACAACATGCCGGTTTATCCCGGCGCTCTCCGGTTTGCCCGTGATCCGCCCGCGATCGGCGGTAAGCCTGCGAGTGCCTACAGTGGATGGCTTTTAGCAACGATGAACGCCGGGACAGGCAGAAACCACCTGGTTGCGACGGTCACGCAAACGGCTATTCATATCTCAGCGCTACCATCGGATTGACGCGCATGGCGCGGCGCGCAGGGATGTAGCAGGCGGCGAACGCGACGAGCGCGAGCAGGATGATGACGCCAGCAAAGGTGAGCGGGTCGGTTGCGGTCACGCCGAAGAGCAAGCTCGACAGAAATCTGGTAGAGGCCAGAGATCCTGCCAAACCAACCCCCAGACCAACCAGAATCACCAATACTCCCTCGCTTAGAACCAGTCTCATCACGTCGCTTTGCTGAGCGCCGAGGGCCACGCGAATGCCGATTTCGCGAGTGCGCTGCGAAACTGAATAGGCGATAACGCCGTAGAGGCCCACCGTGCCCAAGAGCAGCGCCATCGCTGCGGCGATACCAAGCATCGCAAGAGTGAACGAAGCGCGCGCCATAGATCTGGTATAGAGATAGTTCAGCGTGTAAACGCTCGCGAGAGGCAGATTGGCATCGACGGACCAAACCGCCCGACGAATCTGGTTCATAAAGCTTGCCGAGCCGGCGAGGGGACTGCGGACAACGAAAGTAACGTAGCGCTGCGCACGGAGCGGCTGGCTCTGAAATTTTGCCATCAGCGTGGGCCAATAGACGTCCGTGCGCGGGGGCTTGTCCATCCCGTCATCGCGCACATCACCCACGACGCCGATGACTTGACGCCAATCGTCAACCGTGGTGACTCGAATGCGCTTGCCAAGCGCTTCGCTGGGCGTGCTCCAATATTCGCGGGCGAAATTCTCGGAGATAAGCGCAACGGGAACTTTGTTATACGTATCAGCCCAACTGAGATCACGACCAGCGATGAGCGGTATTCCCAACGTATGAAAATATCCAGGCGAGATGAACAGGAGATGCCGAGGTGGGGAAAGCGCTCCTTCGACGTACGGGTGGTCTGCTGCGAAGACATTATCGAACCGGCTGTCTCCATCTAAGGGCACCGCGCTGGAAAAGGAGACCGAGGAGACGCCAGGAATAGTAGCGAGCTCATCCTGAATTTGCTGCTCGACGCGAGGGACGCCGGTATCGTCAGGCACATCGGAATCCGCAATCGAAATGCGAAA
>Ga0210409_10002527_pt1 | contig 21614 bp, 18 predicted proteins | sample IncBWH17MmetaG_FD_161649 | JGI IMG/M metagenome (GOLD analysis project Ga0210409, IMG submission 161649) | Forest soil microbial communities from Barre Woods Harvard Forest LTER site, Petersham, Massachusetts, United States - Inc-BW-H-17-M | ecosystem: Environmental > Terrestrial > Soil >...
CTATTGATTGCTCCGACAGCCCGGGCGGTTTTTTTTATGCGGCAGTCGCCGCTTGGCGCCTTTGAGACGAAGGTTACTAACGGCCGCCGGTCTTCGCCGCCTTTTCGGCATCCCACCACCACAAGGTCGGGAATGCGGAGATGCCGTATCTCGGCAGCGGATCCGGGTGGCCGAACCGATCCCAGCGTGCCGTGCGCAGCTTGCTGTAGCTCCATTGCGGCACGAGATAGTTGTTCCATAGCAGGATGCGGTCGAGCGCCTTGGCCGCGGCAGCGAGGTCGTCGTAGTTCTTGGCGAGGACCACTTGTTCGATCATCGCATCGACCGCGGGATTTTTGATGCCGATCACGTTGTCCGAGCCTGATTGGTCAGCCGCCTGCGAGCCGTAATAATCATGCAGCTCGCCACCCGGCATCTGCGTTTCCCGCCAGGCGAAAGTGGTGATGTCGAAGTCCCAGGTGCGCAGCCGGTTCTCAAATTGCGCCAAGTCGACCGTGCGCACCGTCACGTTCATGCCGAGGCGCTCGAGCGAGGGTTTGTAGAACAGGAAGACGCGCTCGAACATCGGATTGGCGCCGAACAATTCGACCGTGAACGGTTCCCCGGTCTTGCCGTGGACGAGTTGCTGGTCGTGCCAGTCATAACCCGCCTCCTTGAGCAGCCGCACCGCCTCGTGGAGATTGCCGCGCACCGCCGCGGGATTGCCGCCGACCGGATTGGCGTAGGGTTTTTTGAACACATCGGCCGGAACTTTATCGCGCACCGCCTCCAGGAACTCGAGTTCGCGACCGGCGGGCAAGCCGGTCGCGGCAAGGTCGGTGCCTTCGAAATAGCTGGCGATGCGTTTGTACTGGCCGAAGAAGATCTGCTTGTTCATCTCCTCGAAGTCGAACGCGTAGTTGAAGGCGAGCCGCACGCGCGGGTCCTGGAATTTCTCGCGGCGCAGGTTGAAGGCGAACGCCTGCATCATGCCGATATTCTTGATGGGAAATTCCTCGAGGATGACGCGCTTGTCGGTCACCGCCGGGAAGTCATAGGCGGTGGCCCAGTTCTTGGCGCTGTTCTCGATGCGCCAGTCGACCGCGTCGCCCTTGAACGCTTCGAGCGCCACGGTGCCGTCGCGGAAATATTCGAACCGCAGCTCATCGAAATTGTCGCGGCCGATGTTGACGTTGACGGCGTGGCCCCAATAGTCCTGCACCCGCTCATAGGCGATGCTGCGGCCGGGCGTGAACTCTTTGATGCGGTAGGGGCCGGAGCCAAGCGGGGGCTCGAGCGTGGTCGAGCCCAGGTCGCGCTTCTTGCCGTCCTTGTCGGTCCCCTCCCACCACGCCCTGGGCAGGACGGTGAGCTGCCCGAGGACCTGCGGCAGGGAGCGGTTGCCGGGCCCGTCGAACGTGAAGGTGACTTCGCGATCGCCGGTCTTCGTCGCCTTGACGACGTGCTTGTAGTTGGCGCCGGCCTGCGGACTGAGTTTCTTGAGCGTGTCGAAGGAAAATATCACGTCCTCGGGCGTGACCGCGGTGCCGTCATGCCATTTCGCTTCGGCCCGCAGCTTGAACGAAGCGGAGGAGAAGTCGTCCGGGTAGTTCACCGCCTCGGCAAGGAGCCCATATCCGCTCGATACTTCATCGAGCGCTGCCACCAGCAAGGTGTCGTAGGTGAGATCGACGCCGACGGCGAGCGCGCCTTTCACGCCATCGATCACCATGTTGAAGTTGTCGTAGGTGCCGAGCGCGATCTGCCGCGCCGCCCCGCCTTTGGGCGCATTGGCGTTGACGTAGTCGAACTGCTTGAAGCCGGATGGATATTTCAGGTCGCCGAACGCCGACACGCCGTGCCGCCACGCCGTCCCCCCGGCCAGCGCGCTTCGCGTCCAGCCGGGTAGCGGGAGCCGCTGCGCGGCCAAAGCGACAAGGGCGGAGGTGAGCAAGGATCGCCGGTTCACGGGGTGCTCCATCAAGCGGGGCCGGGCCGGCATCGTTTGTGGCGTCGATGCCGCGGTACCACAGCTTGCGCGATTTTGCTCATGGCGCGCAAGCCTTTATCGCATCGAACTTTTCCGGAACGACGGGGAGCCGCCTGGAGCCGGACCCCGGCGCCGGCGGCGCGGGCAGGCGCCCCGGCGAAACCTTCAGCCCGCCTTGACGTACTTTCTACGTTGCCGAGATTCGCACCGCCCGGTCTGGAAATGCTGCGCATGAAGAGCGTCTATCGCTACCGCAAGGAACGGCACTTCGCTCAGCCGCCGGAGACGATCTGGCCTTTTGTCGCGGATAGCGCGCGCATCAACGAGATCGCCGGCATGCCGGCATACAAGGTCGAGGAGCGCGCCGATGCAGATGGCCGCATCCACCGCCTCGCCAGCATCAAATACGGTCCGATACGGGTGAAATGGGAGGAGGAGTTCGGCGAGTGGCAGGAGAACCGCTGGCTGACGCAGACCCGCCATTTCATCAACGGCCCGTTCGGCCGCTTCATTGCCGCGGCCGAGGTTTATCCGGAAGGAACCGGAAGCCGGATGGTCTTCTCCGCCGAGTTCGAGTGCCTCGGCGTGCTGGGATTGTTGGCGAAGTTGTCCGGGCAGATCGGGCGCGAAGGCGACAAACGCCTCGGCGCCATCGAGCGGATGATCCGCGAGTCGGAAACGCCGGACCATCTGGCCGGCGCCACCGCGCGTGAAGCCGCAAAACCGGCCGCGTGCCGCCGCCTCGGAACGCTGATCGCCGACCTTGCTGGCGATCCGGCGAGCCACAGCCTTGCGCCTAAGCTCGCCGACTTTCTGCTCCATGCGCCGATAGTGGCCTTGCGCAGCATTCGCCCGCTGTCGATGGCGCGATTTTGGCACGCGACGCCGGAGGACACTGTCGAGCTGTTCCTCGCCGCGCAACGCCTCGGCATCATGGTCATGGGCTGGGATTTGCTGTGCCCGCGCTGCCGCGGGGCCAAGGCGCGGGTCGAGCACCTGCACGAGCTGCCGCAAGCCGCGCATTGCTCATCCTGCAATATCGACTACGGGCGCGATTTCACCCGCAACGTGGAGCTGACCTTCCATCCCGAGCCGTGGCTGCGCCCGCTGCCGGAAGGCGAGCTGTGCCTGCTGGGGCAGGGCACGACGCCGCACGTCAAATTCCAGGCGGAAGTCGCCGCGCGTGCGCGCAAGAGCTTCGCGATGGCGTTGCGGCCGGGCCCTTACCGCTTCCGCACGGTCGAGGTCGGCGGCGGCGCCGATACCGAGATCGGCGCCGACGGGATGATCCCCGAGGTCACCGCGAGCGGTCGCGATGTTGCGTTGGGGCCATCCGGCCACAAGGACGAAATCGTCGTCAGCAACGACACCGACCGGCCGCTGTTCTTCGTTGTCGAGGATCGCAACTGGGCGCGCGACGCCCTGACCGGCGAGCGCGTGATCGCCATGCCCGCGTTCCGGCGGCTCTGTCCGGAGCAGCTGTTGCGGCCCGGCGACGACGTCGAGATCGGCCGCGTAGCGATCGTGTTCACCGATCTGCAAGGCTCGACCAAGCTCTACGACGCCCTCGGCGATGCCACCGCTTTCCATCTGGTGCGCGATCACTTCGCCTTTCTGTCGGAGCGGGTGGAGCGCCACAACGGGTTGATCGTCAAGACCGTGGGCGATGCGGTGATGGCGGCGTTCCACGACCCGGCCGATGCGGTGCGGGCCGTGCTGTCGATTCAGGACGAGGTAGCCGACTTCAACCGCGGCCGCGGCGACGGCGGTGTCATCCTCAAGCTCGGGCTGCACCTCGGCTCCTGCATCGCGGTCACCGCCGGCGGCGTGCTCGATTATTTCGGGTCGGCGGTCAACACCGCCTCGCGTCTGGAGCACCAATGCCGCGGCGGCGAGGTGATCGTCTCGGACGCGGTGCTCGCCGACAGCGAAGCGCGCGAGGCGCTCAAGGGGCGCATGGTGACCGAGGACAGCGCGACGCTTCGCGGGCTCATCGAGCCGGTCCGCTTCGTGCGGGTCGGCGCGGCCAAGGCTATCGCTGCTTAACGGATGATCAACACGCGTCGCGCAAATCCGCGCGAGCCCGCTGCCGCCAGTGCTTGGCACGCCTGACCCGCCATGATAGGCTTTTTTTGAGCTCACGTGGATGGAGCCGGCGAACGAGTTCGCCACGGCACGACCGAGGGGTGGGCCCAGCCCCAGAAACGAGAAAGGATCCGCTATGGCACAGAAACCGACTGCGTCCGGGAGTTCTGAGAAGATCGAAGGCGTGGCGGCTCCGGGCGCGATCACGTCGGAGCCGGTCGAGACCGAGAATCGCGACAAGGTGGCCTCGAAGCTCGTAGACCGTTTCTCCATCTGGGCCGGCGTCGCCGGTTTGATCCCGGTGCCTGTTGTTGATGCCGTCGCCGTCGGCGGACTCCAGCTCCAGATGCTGCGCCGCCTTTCCCAGATCTACGACGTGCCGTTTTCCGACAACCGCGGCAAGGCTCTGATCGCCTCGCTCGCCGGAGCGATGATCCCTGCGACCAGCGGCATCGGCGCCGCGAGCGTGCTCAAGGCCGTCCCATTGGTCGGCACGATCGTCGGCGGACTCGTGATGCCGGTACTCTCGGCCGGCGCCACCTACGCGATCGGCAAGGCCTTCATCCAGCACTTCGCCTCGGGCGGCACCCTGCTTGATTTCAATCCTCCGGACTACCGCGACTTCGTGAAGGCCCAGAAGGAGAAGTGGGATTCGCGATCGTTCCGGTCCGGCGGCGCAAGCGCCGAGCCTTCGTCCAGCTCCTCCGGGCGCGCTGCTGGTGCGACCACCGGGGCGACGACCGGTTCTTGATACGCGGGGGAGCATGCCAGCGAACGGGGGGGCGGTTCCAGGAGCCGACGCGCGACCAGCGTTGATCGAGGAGGCCGCGCGGCATGCTCGCAGCAATCGTGCATGCCGGCGGCTGTGGCCTGATCGGAGTTCGCCGCGCCGACCGTCCTCGCTATCTTCCCGTAACCATTCTGCTTGCGCTCGCGTCCGCTATGCTGCCAATGCCCGTGCCGCCTCGCACCGGGCCGTCGCGCCGCATCGAACGGCGCGCGCGGGACTAGACCGGTTCTCGCCTCTGCCTCGGCAAGCGTTGCCTCGCTGAACCGGCGGCGGCGCCTTGTGGACCTTTAGACGGACGACATCACACCAATGTCCTTCTTGCAGCTCGTTCGCCGCGGAATGCGCGGCTCACTGCGGAAGCTGGTGTTCATGTCCGGCATCGGCGGCATCAGCAGCGCCGCGATCCTCGCCGCCATCAACGCCGGCGCGCATTCCGCCGACACGAGCCACAAGCCGAGCCTCTGGGCGGTCGCGCTGTTCCTGATCTCGCTGTTTCTGTTCATCAAGACCCAGACGTACGTGACTACCACGGTCACCGCCGAGATCGAGGCCATCATCCACCGGCTGCGCGTGCGCCTCATGGACGATGTGCGGCACGCGGAGCTGCTGGCGATCGAAGCGCTCGGGCGCTCGCGCATCTTCGCCGCCATAACGAGCGACGCCGCAGTGCTGACGCAGGCGAGCAACACGCTCTGCTATTCGATGCAGAGCGTTGTCGTCGTCTTCTTTGTCGCCGGCTATGTCGCGTATCTGTCGTTTGCCGCGTTCGTCTTGAGCGTGGTCATCGTTGCCATGGCGGGCGCGATATTCCATTTCCGCGGCAAACGCCTGACCGCGGAGCGGAGCCGGGCGGCAGAGCAGGAGCGCCGGCTGTTCGATCGCCTGACCGACTTCCTCGACGGCTTCAAGGAGGTGCGGCTCAACGCCTCGCGCAGCGCCGACCTGTTTAACGACTCCGTCGCCGTGTCGCGGGTCGCGGCCAATATCAAGATCGGCGCCCAGGTCGAAACCTTCCGTCAGATCGTATCGACCCAGAGCTACATGTACATCCTGCTCGGCGCCGTCGTGTTCGTGGCTCCGATTTTCAGCTCATCATTCGCTGGGGAGTCGATCACCCAGACCACGACGGCGCTGCTGTTCGTGGTCGGGGCAGCATTCGGCCTGGTGCAATCGATCCCGATTTTGTCGAACGCGAATGCGGCGGCCGATCGGCTGGAAAAGCTCGATTCCGATCTTCATGCCGCGACCTCGCAGGAACGTGGCCAGATCCAGGCGGCGAGCGGGTTCGACCGCATCGAGATGCGCGGGATCGAGTTCAGTTACAAGGACCGGTTCTCCGAAACCGCCTTCAGAATCGGACCGATCGACTTCACCGTGCAATCCGGCGAGCTCGTCTTCATCACCGGCGGCAACGGGTCGGGGAAGTCGACCTTCATGCGGGTGCTCGCCGGACTCTATCCCCCGGCCTCCGGCACGACTACGCTCGACGGCATGCGCATCACAGCGGCTACGCGCAACCAGTACCGCGCGCTGATCTCGACCGTGTTCACCGACTATCACCTCTTTCACCGGCTCTACGGGATTTCCGATCCCGATCCGGCCGAGGTCGACCGCCTGCTGCGGCAATTCCGCCTGATCGACAAGACCGACATGTCCGGCGGCGAATTTCGCACCCTCGATCTTTCCGACGGCCAGCGCAAACGCCTCGCGCTCATCGTCGCGCTGCTGGAAAAGCGGCCGATTTTGTTGTTGGACGAGTGGACGGCCGACCAGGACCCGGAATTTCGCCGCAAATTCTACCACGAACTGTTGCCGCAACTGGTGCGAGGCGGCGCCACCGTCGTGGCGATCACCCATGATGAGCGCTATCTCGACGAGCTGACGGTGCCCGCACGCCGGATTCGCATGGATGAAGGCCGTATTGCCGAAGAGCAGCGGTTAGGCCCAGGGTCGCCTTCGACGGAGAACGGCTGATGGCCAGGTACGATGACCTGCTCGATGAGGAGCCGCCGGCGCCGAAGCGCGGCTGGCGGAGCTTCGTCTGGCGCCACCTGCCGGCCGTGACCACCTCGCTTCTCTTGGCCTTGCTGATGATCGTCGTGCTGTGGCCCAACGTGGTGATCACGGTGCCGAGCGGCCGCGTCGGCGTCCTTTGGAAGCGCTTCAACGGCTTCGACATCTATTGCTGGTGCTTTGTCGGCCGCGGCACCCTGCTCGATCCGCGGGAGCTGCGCGAGGAAGGACTGCACATCATCGCGCCGTGGGACAGGCTCTTCATCTACGATCTGCGGCTGCAATCATCTTCCCAGTCGATCAACGCCATCTCCAAGGACGGCGTGAACGTGACCGCGCAGATGAACATCAGGTATCAGCTGGCGCACCGCTCCGTCGCCGTGCTGCACAAGTTCATCGGCCCAAAATACCTGGACACGGTCGTCGGCCCCGAGATCGGCAGCCAGGCTCGCGAAGTCATTTCCAAATACACGGCCGAGGAGGTCTACACCTCGCGCGACGCCATCCAGGATCAGGTCCGCAGCAGTACGCAGAAGAGCCTGGGCAGCAATCTCAACAAGCTGGTGCAACCTGAGGCCATGGAGCAGCCGGACCCCAAGCACTACAACGACTTTCTGCAAGGGGCGATCCAGATCCTCGACACGCTCGTGCTCAGCATCGAGCTGCCTCCAGCGATCGTCAACGCCATCAATCGGCAGACCGAGCAGTTTTACCTCATCCAGGAGTACAGATTCCGCGTCGCGCGCGAAGCCGAGGAGTCGAAGCGCAAGCAGATCGAGGCCAATGGCATCGCCGCGTTCCAGCAGACGGTCAGCAAGGGCATTTCGGATTCCTATCTGCGCTGGCGCGGCATCGAGGCCACTCTGATGCTGGCGCAGTCGCAGAATTCGAAGATCATCATCATCGGCGCGGGCAAGGACGGCCTGCCGATCATCCTCAACGCCGAGACTGCGCCGGGAGTGACGCCGCCGTCCGGCGCGAACGGCACGCAGCCGCCGGCGGCGCCGGCCGCCCCGACCGAATCGGCCCCGGGCAGTCCGCCCGGCGGCTCGAGCGAAGCGGCGCCGCCGGCCAAATCATCGAACGTCAGCATGCCGCCGGCTTCCGACAAGATTCAGGCAGCGCAGCCTTCGGCCGCCGCAACGCCTTCCGGTGCGCCGGCGGCGCCGGCCGCACCGAGCCGCAGCGAAGCTTCCGCCGCCGAATCGATACTTTCGCGGATTAACGGCGCTTTGCACGGATCGGCGCCGCCGCCGGCAACGCCGGGAGAAGAATCGAAACACTAGAGCGCTATTGCTTGGTGTTGAAGCGACAGCGCTCCAGCCCAACGGGACCATTCGGAGGGGATCGCAAAGTGAGCAACAGGCCCGCATCGGCTCGCCCGCGCGCGGTCAGGATGTTTCCTCGACTGTTCGGCGCCTTGTTCGGACCCAGCGGCAGCCTTCGGCTGATTGTCCTGCTTGTGCTCCTCGCACTCGGCGTCGCGATCGGCGGCCACATGTACGGCCGGCGGCTCGCTGCCAGCGACCTCGCCGAGCGCGACACCACCATTCAGCTGCTGCGCAGTGAAGGCGAAAAGCTTGAGACCAGATACAACGATCAGCTCGCACAGCTCGCTGCGCTGCAGGCCAAGCTGACGAACACGCACGCGGCGCTGGATGCGATCACGCCTTCGGAGAATACCTATCACATCAATCCCAACCAGTCGCTCGTCGTCGCCGACGGTCATCTGACCATAGGCTTGATCGGTCCGCCCACGAACGAAAAGATCACCCTCAACATCAACGGCAAGCAGCAGGCGATGGCCGCGGGCGACAAGCTGCGCATTACGCCCGACTCATCCACGGTCTGCCAAGTCAACCTCAACTCCTTTGACATGTTCAAGGCCGTCGTCTACGCGGCCTGCGAGATGGCGGACATGCGCTAGTGGAGCGGATTTGACATTCGCTACCCACCGGGCCGCTAGCTCGTGAAGCGAATGTCAAATCCAAAGCTCCACTAGCACTGATATTTGCTAGTGGTCCTTTTGATTCTAACATTCGCATGAGGGGATGCGGAGGCGGGATGCGAATGTTAGAATCGGACCACTAGAGCCGATAGCGCGGTCGGGCTATTCCCAGATCAGGACGTTCGGCAGCGAGCCGTCGAGCCGGCGCAAAGCGGTATAGCCGACGCCCGCAAGTCCGCGAAACAGGCCGAGATTGAACCGGCCTTTGCCGCTGTTCCAACGGTAATCGCCCCTTGCCGCGGCCGCTCGCAGCACGGCAAGCAGCCGCTGCGACGCGAGTTCGCGCAGGTCGCCGCGGGCAAGGGCATCGCCGGCCGCGCTGAAAAATTCAATGCTGCCGAGCGATCCGCAACAGAGCGTATCGACGAGGCCGCGCCAGCCGTGCTCGACGCCCGCGACGGCGTTGCGCGCGTCGCCGTCAAGGAGGCGCGCATCGACGCTTCCCCGCTTGGCCGTGGCGAGGCGCGCAAGGCCGATGCCAGGCGCTCCGTGGCACCACTGGCACGGCCACGTCGGTTCGCCGCCCCAGCGCAGATCCGGCCAGTTGTGGCGCGCCGGGTCGTAGCTTGAGTCTTCGAAGGCGATGCATTGCGCTGCCGCGGCCGCGAAATCCTCGCGGCCCGTCGCCGCCGCCAACGACGCCAGCGCGTAGGCAAAGCCTGCCGCGCCGTGCGACATGCCGTTGAGCGGATGCGGGCCGAAACCCTGGCCGACCCAGCTCCGGCGGCCCTCAGGCCCGATCCGGCTTTGCGTCATCAGGTGTTCGCCGCATTTCAGCGCGCGGCCGAGCACCTCGGCGGATCCGGTGTCGCGATGAAGCCGAAGCAGGCCGAGGATCGCGCCGGCGCTGCCGCCGATGACGTCGAGACGCTGGTCCGCCGCGATGAGGTCGTCGGTGAACTGCTCCGCCACCGCTTGCGCGTCCGCGAGCAACGCATCGTCACGCAGGCTCTTCGAGATCACCGTCAGCGCGTAGGCGATCGACCCCAACCCGGCGGCGCCACCGATGCCCAGAGAGCGGGCGAGGCGCGGCGCATTCCGGCCTCTCAGGGTCTTGCGCAGGCGCGCCAAGCCGGCGAGGGCCAGTTCGCGCGAGAGCGCGCTCCCGGTCACCTGCGCGTGCGCGGCCAGAAAGAGCGCAATGCCGGAGACGCCATTGTAGAGTTCGGGACCCAGGCATACGAGCTGGAAGACTTCGGAGTCGCCCAGCCAATCGAGCCCGATCCAGGCCGCGCCCGGCCCGCGGCGAATGGCTTGCCGGCCGATCTCTGCGGCGATCCGGTCAGCTTCCGCCGCGAAGATTTCTTCCGCCGGCGCGCCGGCCGCATCGGCGCGAATGTCGTCGGGCGCGGCAACGCCTGCCGAGATACCGGCCTTCGCAAGCGAGCTGGTATTATGCCGGATGACCTCGACCTGCCAGGCGATCTCCTGCGCATCGAGCCCGGCGGCGCGGGCGCGCGCGCGATCGAGGCCGGAGATCGCGGCGGTCGGTACTGAGATGCCCCCGGCATCGCATATCTCCCTGCCGTCGCTGGGCGAGACGAAATGGGGCACGTTCAACGTCAGCAGCGCGGAGCGTTCAGCGCGCTGCAGCTGCCAGAGCGGATCGGCATCGCTCTCCCAATCCGCGAGCCTGGCGACGAAATCCGCCTGCGCCGACCAGAGCACGCCGTCGGTCATGCTCGTGTGGTTTTTCAGGCGCTGCAGCAGCATGTAGTAGAAGCGGGTCGCGCGAACGACCTTGCGGACCGGAACGGCGGCAAAGCCGTCGAACAAGCCGGCCCCGTTCGCGCCGCCGCTCCGACAGTGCAAAAAATTCGCGTACTCCTCGAAACTCGCTACGAAGTCGCCGACGTGATCGCCGAATTTGGCGTAACGTCCCTCGACATGCGGCAGGTTGGGATTGGCCTCGCCGGTCTCCTTCGTCCTCGCCGGCCGCATCTCATCGGAGTTTATTTGATTCCACCGCAGCCGGGTCTTCGAATTCCAGTCCGCCGTCATGCCGCCGACGGCGAAGACCTTGTTTTCCGGAGAGCGGGCGAAGGCGGGAAGCAGGCCGACCGTCATGACCGAGTTGGCGAGCATTTCGATAGCGGCATCGAAGGCCTGACCCTCGGGATCCTCGGACTTGTGGTCGTCGGCCGTCGGCTGCAGCACTGTTTCCAGATCGATGGGCACCGGGTGATCGCCCGCGGCGATCAAGTTCTCCTGATGCATGTCGGTCGCGGCGAAAGAGTGCAGGAGCGCGAGCCAGGCGCCGGCCCGCCGGAAGAACCGCCGGCAACCTTCCGCGTCGGCGCATCCCGCGTGCGTGATGAATTCGGTCCAGCCATAGCCGTCGCGCGCGATGGCGCGCACGGGCCTCAGTTCCACCGGGGCATCGCTCCGGTTCAACCGATCGATCAAGGCGCGCCAGGCGATGTCGAGCCGCAGATCCTTGGGCTTGTAAACGACCCGCGCGCCATCCTCGAAGCCGACAATGAGGACCGAGCGGCCGCCATTGTGCGGATCGGAAAGACCGCCTTCGATCGCGGCGACCCGGCCGGCGGCGCCGGCGACGAGAATATCGCGGCGGATCGGCGCGAGGTCGGCGTCGAGCCGGAGGACGAATTCGCGCGCCGCTTCGATCCACTGCCGCGTGAGGGTGGCGACGAGCCGCAACAGGACCGGCTTGTCCTCGAACAGACGCCGGAACCCGCCGCCTTTCATTTCGGCCACGAACTGATCGTAGAGCGATGTCGAGGCCGAGGCGGTCTGCGGCGCCCGTGCCGTAGCGGGCGGCACGGCTGCGGCCTTGCGCGCCTGGTCGAAGCGCTCGTAGAGCGCCGGCGCCGTGAGCGTGGACAGTTCGTCGAGCAGCGAACGGCGCAGGCTGGCGCGGGCGGATTCGGTCAGGTTGTTCAGTGCGCGCGCATCGACGTTCGAGCAAAGCCGCGCCTCGGCTTCGAGCACGACCGGCGCCAGCAGGTGTTCGAACGCGCAAGGTTCGGCTCGGTCGTGCGCGGCAGGTTGCTTGGCGTCTTCGCCAGCGCTTTGCAATGCTGCGTCTATCCAGATCGCGTCGGCGATCCATGGCGGCGGCGCGGCCGACGGCTTGCGACGAATGCTGGCGAACCGGGTGAGCGCCTGCGCGAGGGTCAGCCCGTCGCGCATCAGCCGCCGTTCAAACAGCGACCAGTCGCCGCTGGCGCATGACCGGCACCATGCGGCGAGGCGGCGCCCGGCGAGATCGGCGTCGCCCTTCTGACCCGGCAGGGGTTCGAAATCAGCTGACAGGAGTTCGTCGATGGTTGCGGCACGAACGATCAAGCGTTCGTAGAAGGCGTCCATCCGGTCACTCTCCGAGGGGCTTCTCGCTTGGTGGCCACGGGCGGGCCATTCTATTGCCGCGGAGCCTCATGTCATCCGCGGCGGCTCCGGCTGCCCGATCCGGCGGGTGGTGCGCCTTGCGCCGCACAAATCGCGGCGGCGGTCGGGCGGTTCGTCTCGGATCTTTAGCGCTTTGATCTATGGGCCGCTGCGACATCGTGTCAAAGCGACCTGTCGTTTTCAATAGATCGCAACCGTAGACTGCGGGCTTTTGCATGAACCAAAGGTGTACGGCGCGACTTATACTGCGCGGTTGGCGCAGCGAACGTGTTAAGAACATTGTCCGCTACGACTTTACAATGTACGCAGTGAATGATTTAATATGGTGTTGGTGTGGGGGTTTAGCCCTATTTCTCCTCCTACCTGATAACTGCCGGCGCCGCTGGCGAACGAAAGGATCAATGCCATGAATGAGAAGATCATCGACCAGTTTGAAGACGAGGTGCTGAGCTACGAAGTCTCCGACGAGGCTCTTGAGTCGGCCGGCGCGACTGAGATCGCGGGGGCGTGGACGGTCGTTTGCACCGGCATTCAGTGCCCGGGTTGATCAGCAGCTGGTCCTAGCTTCTTCATTTCGTCAGTGACTGCCGGAGTGTTAAGTCTCCGACATGAGGCGCCGGAGGCCACGGCGCCTCTTCTTTTTCTCTGTCCTGTCTGACCTGCTGGCGCATGAAGGGGTCAAACAATGAATGGCACCACTATCGGTCTCGACCAGACGGAAGCCGAGGCCCTCAGTTACGAAATCTCCGACGAGGCGCTTGAGGCCGCGGCGGGGAGCGATGCGCTGGCCAACTGGACGATGTTCTGCACCGGCATTCAGTGTCCGGGCTGAGCGCTCGACAGGCTCTCGTCTTCCGCTTTTACGCCTGACTGTCTGAGCGATGGGTCTCCGGCGACGCGCCGGAGGCCCACATTTTTTCCTTCTACCCGCTCCGGCCTGCGGTCACTGCCGTCGGAAGGTGGTTTGGATCGGGCGAACGCCGGCCGGCAGGTTGGCGCTGTCCGCTCGTCCAGACCCTCAGGACCGGCACGGCCGGAGCTTTCGCGCTGCATGGTTTTGCTTGCCCCGTGGGTCCTCCATGCCCCGACCATCCTTGGCACCAAGGATGATTTTTGCCGACGCGCCTTTTATATGTCCCGCAATTCTCGCGCGGTTGCCGCGATTGCCGGCCGCGTGACGGTGCGCCGTCTGCGGCCGCTCTGCCGCGTATCTCGGAACGTGCGCGACCTTGGCGGATGCGTGAGTCGTCCGAAATGTATCAGTGCGCCCGCGGCCGGCGGAGCGCCGGCAGGACGTGTTCCCGCGGGAGGGGCGCGTGCTATACGGGCTTGCGCGAGTGCGTCATCTCGCCGAGCGTGAGTGCGCCGCCGGTCGCGGGGAAGGCGCCCATCTCGCCCGCAGGGCGAGGACCGGCAGTTTCATTGAGGAAAAGATGAGCAGCGCTAACTTCGATCCGGCCGCGATCCTCAACCGCGCCCTCGAGCTTGCGACACAGAATCTCCGGGTCGAAAAGGTGCTGATCCAGCTTGGCCTCGATCCGAGCCACATTTCCTATGAAGCGGTGTTCAACCGGCTCGTCGACGTTGCGCTCGCGAACATCACTTTCACCAACCTCCTCGCGCTCACCGGCGCGAGCTTGTATGTCGCCACCCTGATGGTGCGCACGATCGTGCCGTTGCGCGTGCTCGGCATCGTCAGCATGGTGTTCTTCATCGCCTACGGCGCGCTCGCCGGGGCGGTGGCGACGTTCTTCCTCTATCTCCTGTCGCTGCCGATCAACGTCATCCGCCTGCGCCAGATGTTGAACCTGGTCAAGAAGGCGCGCATGTCCGCGCAAGGCGATCTGTCGATGGATTGGCTGCGGCCGTTCATGACTCCACGGAAGTATCGCAGCGGCGAGGTGCTGTTCCACAAGGGCGATGTGGCGAAGGAGATGTTCCTCACAGTCACCGGCAAATTCCTGGTGAACGAGATCAACGTCGAGCTGCCACCCGGCCGCTTCATGGGCGAGCTCGGTTTCGTCGCCCCGAAGAACCGGCGCACGCAGACCGTCAAGTGCATCGAGGACGGCGACGTTCTCACCATCACCTACGAGAAGCTCCTCGAGCTCTATTTCCAGAACCCGGAGTTCGGCTATTATTTCCTGCGCCTGACCAGCGAGCGGCTGATGCAGAACATTTCGCGCCTCGAAGCCTTGCTCGAAGCGACCAAGGCGAGCCCGCGTTAGGGACTTGCGATGAACACAGCCTTGCCGGCCCTTCCCGTCGTCGATATCCGCGAGGGCGGGCCGCTCCATCACGCGCGCCAAAGCGCGACCACGGCGCGCGCGCTGCGCGACGCCTGTCTCCGCTTTTTCCCGCGCGCGGCGCTGCCGCTCGTGCCGGCGTTCGACCGCCTGGCGCGGCGCTGGCTTGCGCGTTCGCGCTCGCCGTATTTGCCGGAGATCGCCGAGATCGCCGCGACGCTCAACTTCTCGGGCGTGTGGTTGCTCAACGCCTCGTATCAATGGGGTTGTACGGCGCTCGCCTGCGAACGGGACGGCGCGCCCTGGTTGATGCGGACGCTGGATTGGCCATTCACCGGCCTTGGACGTCACACCGAGCTTGCGCATATGCGCGGCGAGCATGGCGATTTCTTCAGTGTCACCTGGCCGGGCTATGTGGGCGTGCTCACTGCGATGGCGCCCCGGCGCTTCGCGGCGAGCGTCAACCAGGCGCCAATGCGGCGCCGCACCGGGCACCCCTGGCTGCGGCCGTACGACTTCGCCGCCAATGCGCTCGACGTTTGGGCGTGCTCCGACTGCGTGCCGCCGGATCAGCTTTTGCGCCGGACGTTCGAAACCTGCGACGGTTACGCCGCGGCGCGGCGGCTACTGGAGCGCACGCCGGTCGCGCGCCCGGTGATCTACACGCTCGTCGGCTGCGCAGCGCACGAGCGCTGCGTGATCGAGCGCACCGAGACCGATTTCCTCACCCGCGAGCAGGAAACCAGCGCGGCCAACGACTGGCTGCCGACGCGGCCGGGCTGGGAGGGACGGATCGGCACACGCCGATTCCTGGTGAGCACATTCGCGGAGGCGGCAGGCTTCAGCCGCGCGCGCCGCGAAACGCTGGCCGCCTGGAGCGGCCCGCTCGCGGATGCCGGCTTCGACTGGGTATGCGCACCGATCCTCAATCCCTACACCCGGCTCGCGGTCGCGATGTCGCCGGCACGCGGCATCCTGCGCGCCGTGGGCTACGACGTTGCCGGCGGCGATTTGCCGGAGCCGGTGACGCGGCCGTGCGAGATCGAGAATCTCGCGCAGGCGGCTTGACGCGCGCGGCGGCCATTGCCCAGTCGAGCGGCGCTGCGGATGCTGCCGTCATGGCAGAAAAAGGCGGCGCATCAGCAGCTTGCGGCAAAATCCGATTTCTCCCGTAAAAGCGACGGACTGTGCTTTCCATCACATTGTCCGAAGGGGGATCAGCTTAGCGTCCATTAAACGCCAGTAATGGAGCGAGCTATGAGCACGATGAAGCATAGCGCCGCTAACTCCCGTGTCTTCCGCTCGTCGCCATGGAGTGCGGTGCGTACGTTGATCGTTGAATGGCGACGGCGCGTTCGTTCGCGCTACGAGCTGAGGAGCCTGGGCGACGCCGAATTGCGCGACATCGGCCTCACGCGCGGTGAGGCCGATTTCGACCAATCGAAATCGTTCTGGCTGAGCTGAAGCAAGCAGTGCGCGGTGAGGGCCGGGCCGCCCGCGAGGGCGGCCCGTTTGCTTTCGGGCGGCGCCTTGCGCTATCTGCGGTCGGCCGCTCCGCCGCGGGCGCGGACGGCGCGAACGGGAGGTGCCGGGGATGCCCACAGTCGCGAGTACGGACGGCACGAAGCTCTATTACGAAGAAGCAGGCAGCGGAACACCGATCGTGTTCGTTCACGAGTTTGCCGGCGACTATCGGACCTGGGAGCCGCAGCTGCGCTATTTTTCCCGCGCGCATCGCTGCGTCGCCTTTTCCGCGCGCGGTTATCCTCCCTCGGAAGTGCCGCCCGATCCGGCGCGCTACGGTCAGGACATCGCCCGCGGCGATGTCATCGCCGTCATGGATGGGCTCGGCCTTAAGAAGGCGCACGTGGTCGGCCATTCGATGGGCGCCTACACCGCCCTCCATGTCGGCATCCGGCACCCCGAGCGGTGCATCTCGGTGACCGCCGCCGGCTGCGGCTGGGGCTCGGTCGCCGATCCGGCCGTGCGTGAGGCGATGCGCAAGCTTGCCGTCGAGACGGCTGCGATGTTCGCCGAGAAAGGCATGGCCGAGGCGGCGGTGATCTACGCCGATACACCGACCCGCCACGCCCAGAAATACAAGGATCCACGCGGCTTCGCCGAGTTCGCCCGTATGCTCGGCGAGCATTCCGCGCAGGGTCACGCGCTGACCATGTCGATGCTGCAAGCCAAGCGCCCGACGCTGTGGGACATGGAAGCGGACCTCAAGCGATTTTCTGTGCCGCTCCTCGTCATCGTCGGCGACGAGGACGAAACGTGCATCGATGGCAGTGTCTTTCTCAAGCGCACGGCGCCAACGGCCGCGCTCGCCGTCATTCCGCGCTCGGGGCACAACATCAACAGTGAGGAGCCGGCAGCCGTCAATGCTGCGCTCGCCGATCTGTTCGCAGCCGCCGAAAGCGGGCGCTGGCTCGCGCATCGGCCACCGGCCTGAGCCCTGTCCTCGCCTCGTTCACTCGCGTTGCGGCAGCGCCTATGCCGCGACGTCCGCCATCAGCCGCCGGAAACATGCGTCGGCGACGGCCGCAAGATCCGCACCTTGAGTCTTGCTGATGATGAAGTCGGCGGCGACAAAGCCGTATTGCTGCAGCGTCTCCATTTCAATCTCAGTCGGCGTGTGCACATTCGCGAAGTGGGTCGAGACCACGCCTACGCACTTGCCGCCCGCGGCGATGAACGGCGTCGACTGCATGGCGCGAATTCCCATCGTGTTCGCAAGCTGATGATACGGCGCCAAGGCCCGATCCTTGGACAGATCGGGAATGACCACGGATTTGCGGGCGGCGAACGCACGGGCGCTGGCGGCGCCGCCGTCGCTGGCCACCCGCCGCAGGCTACGCAGCGACGGCTCGTCGAAGCCGCGGTGCTCGATGAGCGCCAGGGTGTCGTCGTCGATCGCAAGCTGAATGTTGCCGAACTCGGCGCCGTGCAGGGCGATCACGTCGTTGAGGATGGTGCGCAAGCCCCCCGCCAGCGTGTTCTGGCCAAGCAGCCGAGCGGTCATTTGCGGAAGCATGGCAAGCAAAAATCGCCAGCGTTGGGCTCTTCTGAAATCCCCACGCGACAATAGAACGCAAATGGGAAGCTCTTGTGGCGAAATTTCACCGACATCGTGCGCCCCTCAAGGCGGGTGACGGACTCGGCAAGGCTTTCGCCAGGCGTCAGAGCCGGCGCAGCGGCATCGACCAGGCGAGCCACGCCCCGATGCCCGTGAACGCTGCGATGGTGACGAAGGCGGCGCGGAAGGCATCGCCGATCTGCATCTGGACGGCGACTTGCCGCACCGGCGCGAGCGAAGCGATGGCGTCGGGACCGCGGTCGAGAATCATACCGAAAAGGCTCGCCCTTTCCGGGTCGCCAGCCGCGAGCACGGAAAACAGGACCGCCGCCACCGCCGCCGTGCCCAAGGCGGCGCCGACCGAGCGCGAGAACTGCACCATGGCGGCGCCGGCGCCGAGCATCCGCTGACCGGCGATCGCCTGCACCGTGACCTGGACCACGCCCATGACCGTACCCATGAACAAAGCCGTACCGCCGAACACCCACGGCAGCTGTGACAGTGTCAAATGCGGTACCCAGAAAGCGAGGAACAGCAAGCCGGCCGTCGCCGCCACATATCCGTAGGAGGGGAATATCGCGGTGCGTCCGGTGCGCGTCACCAATTGGCCGGTGATCAGCGAACCAAGGCCGACACCGAAGGTCAGCGGCAGCAACAGCAAGCCGGTCTCGGCTGGGCCCGTGCCCCGTGCCGCGCGCAGATACATCGGCAGGAACGTGATCAGCGACACGAGTGCGGCGCCGTGGCAGGCGGCAAGGCCGGCGCCGCGCCAGACCGAAGGCTCCCTGAACAGGCGCGGCGGAATGAGCGGCGAGGCGCTGTGCCCTTCCTGCCAGATCAGCAGCAGCAGCGATACTGTCCCAAGCGCCAGCAGGCCGAGAATTTCCGGCAGCGAACCGGCGGTCATGCGTTGCACCTGGGCGAGGGCGAAAATGACCGGGCTTACGAACAGGATGAACAGCACCAGGCCGGGTGCGTCGAACGTCGTGCGCCGCCGGTCGCCGGGGCGCGCCTCGAGGCGCAGCACGAGGAGGACGGCGCCGAGTCCGAGCGGGATGTTGACGAGGAAGATCGAGGGCCAGCCGAAAGCCTGGGTGAGGTAGCCACCCGCGACCGGCCCGAAGGTGCTTGAGCTCACCATCACGCCAGCGAGGTAGCCTTGATAGCGGCCGCGCTCGCGCGGCGGAATGGTTTCGCCGATCAGCGCCTGCGACAGCGTCATCAGCCCGCCGCCACCGAATCCTTGCAGCACGCGCGCCGCGGTCAGCCAGTTGATGGTCGGCGCCAGGGCGCAGAACACGGAGCCGGTCATGAAAACCACGAGCGCCACGAGCATCATGCGCCGGCGGCCGAACGAATCGCCGAGGCGCCCGTAGACCGGAGCGGCGATGGTGTTGGCGATCAGATAGGACACCACCACCCAGGACACCCGCTCGACACCGCCGAGGCTCGAGGCGATGGCCGGCAGCGCGGTGGCGACGATGGTCTGATCCGCCACCGCCATAAACATCGGCAGCATGATCGACGGAAAGACCGTCCAGAACAGCGATCGGGGCGCGGGCGGCGCGCTCGGCTGGGCTGCGGTCTCGACGCCGGGAGGCGCGTCGGCTGTGCCGCGCGAAATATCTTCGGTCGTCGAATGAGTCATGCCGACATTTTTTTAAGAGTTTCTTGTAGCCGAAATTGTCTCGTGAGCAATCACATGGGCAACCCGCACGAGCCGCGGCAACGGCGCATTCGCGAACGGCGCGTGAACCCGGCGCGCCGTTGCGGCCGCGTGACACGGCGCCGGTTCCGCTGTTCCCACAATCATCCAAGCCCCTTCAATGCCGGCGGAGAGAAGCTATAATACGCTGGATCGAGGGTGGGCGTCGCCGGCTTGCCAAGCCGGCGGTAGCGGGTGGCTCGCAAACCAAAACAGCGGGAGCCACGCATCATGCCTCAAGAACACCCACGCAACGAAAGCCAGCGCTCCGACAATCCGCGCAGCGAGAGCCTGCGCTCCGAGCATCTCCGCGGCGAAAAGTCGGCCGGCGCCAGCGCCGTCAACGCCCAGTTCGCCGAGATGGGGGCGAAGAGCGTCACTGCCGGCCTGCGCATGCAAAAGGAACTATTCGAAACCTTCCAGGACATCAGCCGCGACTGGTTCGCGCGCGCGACGTCGGAGGCGGAGTTGGCATTCAAGCTGCCGCGGCAGCTGACCAATGCGCGCTCGGTGCCCGACGCAATGTCCGCGTACCAGGAATGGCTGAACGAATGGCTGAGCATGTGTGGCGAGGACGGGCGGCGCCTCATCTCTGACGGCCAGAAGATCATGGATACTGGCGCGCGCTGCTTCGCCAACGCCTCGCCCACCGCCAACAGCTGACGCTACGGCATCAGACTGATGATAGCCCGCATGCCCACGGCACAGCGACGCGCTGTGCCGCTGCGAGACTGTGACGGCGTTGCGGGACGAGGCGCGAACAAAAATGGACGCGATTGAGGCGTAGACACGCATCGACCGTTCGCTGGCGCGGCCTCTTTCGGAAACGCCAACCGCCTCCTCGCTCGGTCGGAAATCGGACATAGCGCTGCACGGCAGCGTGCTGGCGTGCACGTGCATTTTCGGAACGATTGCAGTTGGTTCGCGTTCCTTTGCTGCGGCGATGCCAAGAACGGTGCCGTCACTCGATGCGGCTAGCCTCGGGTCCGTCGCCCCGAGGTTGCGGCGAAGCGGCCTCGAGAAAGCTGCGGCCCTGCGGCCGTTGTCTTGCGAGGCTCGCTTCGCTCGCATCGCGGCGAAACGCCGCTCTCATTTCTCGGTGAACATTTGCGTGAACATGTACACGGCTGCGGCTGACGACGGCCGTATCAGAGGCAGCGGCGAAATTAAGCTCGTGCTTACCAAGTGAAAAAAGACCGGCCGCCCGAAGGGCAGCCGGCCTCAAGAGCGCCTGCCGCCTTACGGCGGAGGCGAGCGTCCGGAATGTGCCTCAGCCGAGAAAGCCGACGCGCTCCTGCTCGCGGGCCTCTGCCGCGGTGGTCGGTTTCGCCGGCAGCTGCAGCACGGTCGCCACCTGCCCCTCGCACAGGAGCGTCAACAGCACGGTGCGCCCATCAGGAAATTCCAGCGCATCGTGATGTGCGGCCAACTTGTCCTTGTTGACCTGGCGGAAAATGGCCGTCTCATGGTTGATCGTCTGTGTCTTCCAGCCGAGCAGGCCGGCCGGCAGGCAGGCGATCTGGGCGGTGAAGGCCAATTCGGTGCCCGGCAGCAGGCACACCGCCATGCCGGGATCGGCGGCGGCGGCGAATCCGCGCGTCCCGGTGCCGAAATCTCGCGTCACCAGCTTATCGCCGACTTTCGCCGGCCGCGAGCGCACGCTTTGGAGGCTAAAGTCACACATTGGCAGTCCTTTCTCCCCGGGCGATCGTCCCGGGTCTTCCCATGACAACCCCCACCAGCCCCTCCGACAACGAGCTTAAGCAAGAATGGTGCCGGGTGTGGCGCGCAGCGGACAATTCGGCGCAGGTGCATTTCGACGACGTGCTTCCGACTCTCAACGCCGCGTCCGTGCCGCCTTACTGGCATCCTTTGTCAGGCTCGACGCCGTCGCGATGGCAACGCGTTGAAGGGAAGAATGTGCCACGCGCCGTGGCGCTTTTTTGCTCGCGCCTGCCTTGGAGGAGGGCGGCGCCGGTCGCGTGTGATTGAAGGTGATGGCGATGTGTCGCTGGGACGGGGTTTTCAGTGCATCGCCGTCGCTTCGGCCGCGCCGCGCCGCACCCGCCGGATCAGCAGCAGCACTACTGGAATGAGACAAGCAGCAAAGATCGCCCAGCTGTAGAAGATGTCGATATAGGCCAGGATGGCCGCCTGCGATTCGATCATGTGGCCGATATAGCCCATCGCCCGGCCTGCGGCGTCCGCCGGCGATCCGGTGTGCGCGAAGAACCCGGTGATCTGCTTCACGATGGACTGGTACGCCGGCGACGACGGCACGACGTTCTCGGCCAGCCGCGCCTGGTGGAATTGCGAGCGCTGCAGCAGTTCGGTGTTGGCCAGCGACACA
>Ga0210409_10002528_pt1 | contig 21613 bp, 18 predicted proteins | sample IncBWH17MmetaG_FD_161649 | JGI IMG/M metagenome (GOLD analysis project Ga0210409, IMG submission 161649) | Forest soil microbial communities from Barre Woods Harvard Forest LTER site, Petersham, Massachusetts, United States - Inc-BW-H-17-M | ecosystem: Environmental > Terrestrial > Soil >...
CTTTGGATCTTCCGCTACGTCAGCGCACGGGACTCGATGAATTTCTTCCAGCCTAGTTCCACGACGGTTACCACCCGCACGTGGCAGGAATGGATTCACGCCGCCCGGGAAGCCGCCGCGCGGGGAGATTTCCGCGAAGCTGTCCATTCAGCGTATTGGGCTGGAATTACTCGACTGGAAGAAACCGGATCGTTGCCCCGAGACCGCACCAAGACGCCACGCGAATATTTGCGCCTGATAGATACCCGGCCTCGCGGAACTGAAGTGGACGATCCTGTAGCCCAGGATTATAAAAAGCCGCTCACCGCGCTGACTTCACGGCTGGAACGAATCTGGTACGCGAATCGCTTGGCTGGCCTGGAAGACTTCGATGACAGTCTGCGCCAATTGGAGGCGTTGGGATGTTCCTTGGAATAGCAGGACCGGATCGCAAGCTGCTGATGATCGGCGGAGGCTTGCTTATCGTGATGCTCATCGCTTCCGTAGTTTTATCGCCTCCGGAAGGAAGCATGTCCTCACCGGTTCCTTCCACATACTCAACACAATCAGCCGGAGCGAAGGCCGCTTACATGCTTCTTTCGCAGCTGCACTATCCGGTGCGCCGCTGGGAAGAGGCGCCGACTGAACTTCCAAAGGATGGCAGCAATACACTGCTGATCCTTGCGGGACCGACGCAAACGCCTTCCGCAAAAGAACGCGAGGCGCTGACAAATTTTGTAGAGAGCGGCGGGCATGTGCTTTTTACCGGCCCGAATATTGCCAACTTCTTCCGGGAGGCAGCGGTTTCCTGGAAAGCGCCAGATCCCGAGTGGGTCTCCTACGCTCCGAACTTTCCCAGCGCCATCAGCCGCAACGCGCCGCGAATCACCATTCAACCGCAGGCGTACTGGAGTGAACCAACCGAAGAACAATTGGCCTTGTACGGAGATGCGGATTCGCGCGCGGTAGTGTCATGGCAAATTGATGATGGAGCCGTACTCTGGTGGTGCGGGCCGACACCGCTGGTCAATTCAGGAATTACCAAGGACGATAACCTTGCGTTTTTTCTGAATTCCGTCTTGAATTGGGCGCCGGAAAATTCTCACCAAATTTACTGGGATGAATATTTTCATGGCCAGCGCAGTTCTTTGTGGAGTTACACACGTAACACGCCACTAACGTGGGGGCTCGTTCAAGTTGGATTGGTCGCGGCCGCGGTGATTTTTACTTTTGGGCGCCGCAGGGGGCCGGTTTATCGTCAAGCAACGGTCTCGCGGTTGTCGCCGCTGGAGTTTGTGGATACCCTCGGCGGCTTGTACGAGCGTGCCGGCGCGGGATCGTCCGCAGTTGCGGTTTCGCAGTCGAGGCTGCGTTATTTGTTGACGCGACAATTAGGGTTGCCGAGCGATACTCCCGATGTGCAGCTTGCGCAGGCCGCAGAACAACGACTCGGATGGAAGGGCTTCAGCGCCGAAAATGTTCTGGGGCGCGCTGATGTTGCCAGTCGCGTTGCCACGTTGAAGTCTCGCGAAGCCCTCGATCTGGTGCAAAATTTGGAGCGCCACGCACAGAAGCTTGAAGTGCACCCCCGACTCTCTCAGGAGAAAACCTAACTGTGGAACATCTTTCCGCGCTTTCCAAACATGTCCGGGATGAATTATCCAAAATAATAATCGGTCAACGCGAAGTGGTCGATCAACTGGTGCTGGTACTTATCTGCGGCGGGCACGCGGTCATGGAAGGTGTGCCGGGATTAGCCAAAACGCTCGCGGTCAAATCTTTGGCGCGAATTTGCGGTCTTGGATTTCAACGCGTGCAGTGCACAGCCGATTTGATGCCGTCGGATGTTACCGGCACCAATGTTTTTGACTTGAGCAAAAATACTTTTTCCATGCACCGGGGACCGGTTTTTACGGATTTGCTGTTGGTCGATGAAATCAACCGGACTTCGCCTCGCACACAGGCTGCTCTGCTGGAAGCCATGGAAGAACGGCAAGTGACTATTGACGGAGTGCGTTATCCGCTTCCAGATAACTTCACCGTCTTTGCCACGCAGAATCCCATCGAGTTTGAAGGGACTTACCCGCTGCCAGAGGCGCAACTGGATCGATTCCTGCTGAAGATTCATGTCGGGTATCCTTCCGCGGAAGATGAGATCGAAATTCTCTCCCGATATGAATCGGGCTTTGACTCTCGGCGCGTGAATGAAATTAGCCTTGTGCCGCTCGATCCGGCATTGCTTCCAGCGGCGCGGCAAGAAATTGGGAGTGTGCGTGTTGAGCCTGCGCTTCGCGGTTATGTTGTGGCGCTGGCGCGTCGGACGCGCGACTGGCCCGCTATTTCTCTGGGCGCGAGTCCGCGTGCGGTAATTGGTCTTTTCTTTGTGGCTCGCGCATTGGCAGGCATGGACGGCCGCGATTACTTGTTGCCGGACGATGTGAAAAATGCGGCTCTGCCGGTTCTACGCCATCGGATTTTGCTCAAGCCGGAAGCCGATCTTGAAGGATTGACCGCTGATCAAGTCATTCGCCAGGTTATCGGCGCCGTCGAAGTCCCGAAGTGAGTATTGAAATGAGTTGCGTGTCATGAACGAACCCCGGTCTCTGGCTCCGCCGGAGGCGACTTCGCGTCTGAAAAAATTCGGCAAATTGCCGTTTGGATTCGGGCCGCGATTTCTGGTGATGATGTTGTTGGGATTGCTTTGGATCGTGCCAGCCTGGTGGGCGCCGCGAATGATCGCCGGTTTGTTTGTGTGGGATTTTGTGGTGCTCGCGGCTTTCGTGTTTGATTTGTTGCGTCTTCCCAAGCCGCGCGATATTCAGGCTTCGCGAGTATGGGAACATGCACCATCGCTGGCGACGGCCTCGGAAATATTTATAAATGTGGAGAATTTTGGGCGTACCACCATTCGGTGCGGGCTGGTCGACGAAACTCCCGGTTCGCTCCGCAACATGCCAACGGCCTTGGAATCGATCGTTGTTCCCAGAGTTCCCGCGCGCGTGAACTATCGGATTTTGCCTCGCGAACGTGGGGACGCGCGCATGGGCCGCCTGTTCGTGCGGTATCAAACGCGGTTCGGATTCGCCGAGCAGTGGGCCGTCGCTGAAATTTCGCAAACCGTGCGCGTGCTGCCTGACATTGCGCAGGCCCAGAAACATGCTTTGTATTTAATTCGCAGCAAGCAAGTGGAAATGGAAAAGCGGCGCCGCCGACAAAAGGGCCAGGGGCGGGAGTTTCAAAGTCTGCGTGACTACCGGCAAGGCGACGACTTGCGCGATATTTGCTGGACGGCTACCGCACGCCGCCACTGCCTCACGACGCGGGTCTTTGAAATCGAGCGCAGCCAGACGGTGTGGATCGTTCTGGACGCCGGCCGGTTGCTCCGTGCGGAAGTGCGCGAGGAAAATAGCGAGCTGCGGCTGTCGAAGTTGGACTACGCAGTGAACGCGGCATTGTCGCTGGCCCAGGTGGCATCGCAATGTGGCGACAAGGTTGGTTTGCTGGCCTACGGGCGTAGCGTGCAGCAGAATATTCCGGTTGGCCGCGGCGCTGCACATCTCCGCGCCATCGTCGAAAGCCTCGCGCAAGTTCGCGGCGAAGCTTCGGAGGCCGATCATTCGGGCGCGGCGCGCACACTTTTGCAGGGACAACAACGGCGCAGTCTAGTGGTGTGGATTACCGATTTTGCCGAAACGCCCACGCTGCCGGAAGTCATCGAATATGCCACGCAGATCACCAAGCGGCACTTGGTGGTTTTCAGCGCGATCAGTCAACCCGATCTGGCCCTATTGGCGCAAACGATTCCGCAGACGACAGAGGACATGTACCGGCACGCCGCGGCACTGGAAATTTCGCACCGTCGAGATTTGCTGTTGCGGGGTTTACGTCGTCACGGTGTCTTTGCTTTTGAATTAGTCCCCGGGTTGCTGGCGTCGGCAATGGTGAATCAATATTTGGATATTAAAGAACGGAATCTGCTTTAGAAATTTTTGTGGGAATGGCATTGGCGAAAGAGAGATAGATGATTAAAGCAGCGAACAGCACCGCTCCCAGAGCAAACTTCATAGCCATGGGCACGTGGCTGGGTGAAAAAAATCCCTCAATTACCCCGGCGATCACCAGCATGGGAATGGTTCCGAGCAGCAGCCGCGTTGCGCGCCCTCCGGCCAGCTCCAGCGAATCGCGCCGCGACAATAGCCCAGGGAAAAGAAGTCCGCGCGCAATTTCCAATCCCGCACCGCCGGCTATGAAAATCGCCGGCAGTTCCAGCGAGCCATGGGGTGCGACAAAGCTCCATAATTGCAAGGCCATTCCAGCGTGTGCTGTCGCTGCTCCCACAACACCCAGCAACAATCCATTGACCACCAGCATCCAGATGGTTCCCAAGCCACCGGTAATTCCAAGCGCGAACATGCTGAACGCGACGGATAAATTATTGGTCATAATTCCCGACGATGCCAAAGGTTTAACGGTGACGATGGAATCGGTCCACATGTGTTGTTGTTCGATAGCATCGATCATGTGCGGGCCTAACAGACGATAAGCAAAATCAGGATTTCGCACCGTCAAGAACCAGGCTACCGACGCGGTCACTAGACAGATCACGGTGGCCGTAATTGTTTGCGGCAGCGTCTCACGGAATATTCGCGGATAGGTATCGCGATAGAACTGCACCAACGCGGCGACCTTGGGTTTGTGTCCCATGTAGATGAGGTTGTGGCTGCGCCCCAGGAGCTGGTTAAGGTAAATCTTTAGTTGCCGGTTGCTAACATCCTCGCGCACCGCCGCGAGGTCGGACGCGGTTTGACGGTACAATAGACCCAGTTCTTTCAAATCATTATGGCTGAGCGCGGTAATGCCACGGCTCGATTGCTGCACCAGTTGCTCGAGTCGAGCCCAGTACGGTTTTCTCTTCTCTACCCAGCGGATGGTGATCATGTCTTCCGGCTTACTTGGCGACCGTAACGCTTCAGTATCGTTTGTCGACCAGCTTACCATCGAAACTCCGGAGCAAACGGCGCTCGATTTTCATGTTGCTGGAATCGGCAGCCGCTTTATTGCTCTGGCGCTCGACACTTTGGTGCAAACCGGTGTGGGCTTGATTGTATTAATCGCGGGAGGTTTTGGCATCGCAGGCTTGGCTAAATATTGGCCGACTTCCTCGACGTGGGGTGCGGCGCTGATGATTCTGTTTTACTTTCTCCTCTATTTTGGTTACTTCGCGCTATTTGAGGTTCTGTGGAATGGCCAAACCCCGGGAAAGCGCTGGACGAAAATACGCGTGATCAAGGATTCGGGGCGTCCGCTCACCCCGGCGGAATCCATCGGCCGTAATTTAATGCGCATCGTGGACTGGATGCCTACGCTGTACGCGGTGGGTATCGTGAGCGCCATTCTCACCAAGGAAAATAAAAGGCTCGGGGATTTGCTGGTGGGTTCCCTGGTGGTCCGCGAATCGTCGTTGGCGGACATTAGGCCTGGATTTGGGACTCAAGCGGACGCCAGTTTCTCGAGTCACGCTCCGCTTGGTTCGGCGTTGTTATCGGCGGGCGACTTCGCGTTGATCGATTCGTTTCTCAATCGCCGATTCGACCTGGAGCCGACTGTGCGGTTCCGTATGGCTGACGACATACTTCGGCGCTTAAAGCCGCAGTTGACGCTTCCCGCTGAGAACAACTTATCGAGTGAAAAAGTTCTTGAGGCCCTGGCCTACGAACGCCGGGCCACCAGCCGTTACGCCTGATCTTCAGCACGCAAAAAAAGTCCGGTCGGGCGAAGAGCTGACCATGGATTACAAATATTCGATAAAAGTGCGACGTATTCCCTGCCGTTGCGGCGCTCGCAATTGCCGAAAAACATTTATGGTCGAGTTCGCAAAGTAGGTCAACGTCGAGATAAAAGGTGCACTTACTCCGTGGAATATTTTCTCCTCGGCGATGGTTTAATTCAGTCGAACGATTGACGGGTCCCGACGGGGTCTATAGGATGACATTATTTAGCAGGAGGTTAGAAATGGCCAGAAAAAGCAAGCTAACTGAAGCTGCAGTGAAAATCGGAACGGCTATGGGAAAAGCAGACCGCACCGCGCACCAAATTGCAAAGGCCGGCTTGGCGGCAAAGGATGAACTGGCCGACATCGCCGCACAGATTAACTCGCTAAAACGTCAACTTTTAAAAACGAAGAAACGATTGCAGCGCGCTTTGAAGTAGGCACGGCCATTATCTTAATGTTACGACGTTCGGGAAGGGTTATTCATATCTCAACGCGACGGTGGGTTCGACGCGCATGGCGCGCCTCGCAGGGACGATGCACGCAGCGAGCGTCACAATCGCCAGCAACACCATGACGCTTGCTAATACAAAAGGATCGAGCGGCCGCACCCCATAAATTTCGGTGGCCACAACTTTTTGCAGGGATGCAGCGCCGGCAATTCCGAAGAACAAGCCGATCACAACGAGCTCGAGTCCCTCCCGCAGTACCAGTGTAAGAATGTCTCCACGCGTGCTGCCCAGCGCTACACGAATCCCAATTTCGCGAGTGCGCTGAGCGACCAAATATGCGAGCACGCCATAAATCCCGAGCGTTGCCAGAAACAAAGCGACTCCACCGAACGCGTTGGCCAGCAACATGGAAGTTCGGCGGGAAGACAACGAAAGGTCGATACGCTCGGACATGGAATGGACATCAAAAACCGCCAAGTCTGGATCCAAGCGGAACATCTCCGCGCGAAGCGCCCGCAGGGCGGAGCCCTGATCACCCGCAGTCTTCAAAGCAAACGTAAAACGACTGGCCGGGTGCTGAGCGTTCGGGAAATAGTACGCACCGACCGTCGCGCCGGAATCGTCGAGGTTTTCATAGCGCAGCGTGCGCGCAACCCCGACAACGGTCAGAAAAACTGTATGCTCGTCAATTTTTAGAAGGTTTTTGGAGTCGCCCGGTTCGTACATCCGGCGGCCAACGGGATCGCGATTCGGCCAGAAATGCTGCGCGAGGCGTTGGTCTACGATTACCACACGTGGAGCATTCTCGGTGTCACGCTCATTGAAGCTCCGGCCCTTAACGATCGAAATTCCCATGGCTTCGAAGTAGCCGGGCGTTACGGACATGCTCAAGGGAGAAACCAGGGATTCACCAGGCTTCATCTGATACTCCTCGGCCAAAATCACACTGTCATTGTGATCGTCGCCCAAGGGAATCACTTCGGTTGCACCTGCGAGGGAAACGCCGGGAATGGCGCGAACCGCCGGGAGAGCGCGGTTCATGAAGTTGCGCCAGGCTTCTGCGTTGGCATATTTGGCGCGCGGCATTGCGACTGACGCGGTAACCACGCCATCGGGCTTGAATCCCGGATCAACTTGCAACAGCAGTCGAAAACTGGCCAGAAACAGAGCCGCGCCAACGAGCAACGCGAACGCAAACCCAATTTGCGCCGCGACGAGAACCTGGCGCATGCTTCGCGTTTTTTTACCGGTCGTCCCGGTGCGGGTGTCCTCATGGAGTGCGTCGTTGATGCCGATTTTTGAAACGCTAGCGAGAGGAAAAAGTCCCACAAACAGTCCGGCGGCCAACGATAACGCCAGTGAAATGACAACGACGGTGCCATTCATGTGGACTTCCCTGGCGCGTGGGAAGTGCTCGAGGCCAATCAGGCTCAGCGTTCGCAAGAGGCCCGCGCCGAGAACAACTCCGATCACGCCTCCGAAGAAAGCCAATCCCAGATTCTCCAGAATCAATTGCCGCATCAGCTGCGCCCGGCCAGCTCCTAAGGCGATGCGCGTCGCCATTTCCTTGCGCCGCAGCGCCAGTCGCGTCAACGCCAGGTTGGCGACATTTAGTCCGCCGATCAATAACACCAGAAACGCGCCACCCCACAACAGATAAAGCGTTCTCTTGACGCCCCCGGTCAGCATGTCCTGCAATGGCGTCACTTTGGTATTGAATCCGGCGTTGATCAGGATTTCTTTGAGCTCCGGGGAACGTTCGAGGTTCTCATTGTTCAAAGCATTCACCTGCGCCTGGGCCTGCTGCAAGGTAGCGCCAGGCTTCAAACGGCCAATGTGATACCAGTTGTTGCTGTGATGAACTGTCTTTTCTTCCGCCGTGAATGCGACTGGCACCCATAGACGAACGTCCGGGTCGATGAAATCAAAGTTAGCAGGCATCACGCCGACGATTGTGAAGGGCTGGCCGCTGATCCGCAGATCATGACCTAGGACGGATTTGTCGCCAGCGTAAAGCTGTTCCCACAACCCGTGGCTGAGGATCACCTCTCGCTCGTGCCCGATTTCGCCCTCTTCCTCCATAAAGGGACGCCCCAGCGCCGGAGACGTACGCAGCAGTTTGAACCACGATGGAGTGACCACCATTCCATGGATCCGTTGCGGTAGCCCATTCAGCTCCACGGTCTGATCCCGTTGCCGAAACACGGCCTGACTATCAAAGACCGTCATTTCGCGCACCCGGTCGAAGTAGTCACCGGAACTGCTGTTGTTGATGCCAATAACCCCAGCCTTTGGGTATTCGTTGGACATCAACAAGATGGAATTGGCGTCGGGTACCGGCAGAGGTCGCAAGATGACGGAGTTTACGACGGCGAAGAGAGCCGCATTGGCTGCGATACAAACGCAAAATGTGAGCAGTACGGTTAAGGTGAAGCCCTTGGCGCGCCGTAGAGAACGGGCCGCATATTTCAGATCGAGGAAAAATGCATCCATGATTTGCGGTCCCTCCGTTATGGATACCGTAGATCTCCCAATTTCGAGACACCCTGGCGCCTAAGGGTTGTACGCATGTACGAAGGACAAAGTTCAAATACCATCGCGCTGGGAAAAGATCGGGCAAATACGACGATGTTGCGGAAATAGAATGTAATGGACTCAGTGACAATCACAACAGCGTTCCCATGGTTGCCAACTCGGAAATTATCTGGGAACGGGGCGTTAGAGCGAAATTTAGACGTGGCGGAGGCGTGTGGGAGTCAAATCCATAAGGCCTACTGAAAACACGTCAGTTATTGATTCTGCGTGCGGACAAAAGGGACAGAAACGTCAAAAGGGAGGGTCTTGGTACAAATTGGTACAATGTGCTGGTCGGGGGTGAACTCAGGGCGCCAGTCTTTTAATCGTCGCACCCAGGTGATCTTGCCATCAGGCTCCATTTTCTCTAAGAGTCCAGTGTGGGGTTCGGTTCAACCCGACTCGTACGATTCGCATTGCAGCTTTTCAGTGCATCCATCTAGAATTGAAATGTGCAGTTCCCTGCGTAAATTAATTCGGAGGGAAGTCATGGCAGATATCGAGCGAATCAGTGCTCAACAAGCGCGTGCAAAAGCCGAGTCGAAACAAGCCCTGTTGGTCTGTGCTTATGAGGACGAGGCCAAATGCCGGATGCTAAATCTGGACGGGTCCATATCCTTCACCAGCTTGCAGTCCCGAGCGGCGTCGCTGCCGAAGACACAGGAAATCATCTTCTATTGAGCTTGACCCGCCGAAGCGAGCGCTGTCGGTCAGGCAGCGAAATATCAGGCACAAGGATTTACCAACGTTAAGGTGCTGAAAGGCGGAGTCGAGGCGTGGAAGGCTGCGGGATACGCGATGAATTGATGGCTTGGATGTGATTTGCCCCACTCTGGGGCAGCCACTTAGAATCAAATCACGCAGCAATTTCCGATCATCCGGCTCGCCACTCCAACGCGTGCAGCCGCTGCATTCGATCATCCCGAGTGGGTCTTTGAGTTGAAGCATGACGGTTTCCGCGCTCGCGCCCACATCAGTGATAGACGCTGCGATCTGATCTCCGCTCGCACACGTTCCGCCGGCCGATTCGATTCCGCAGCGCATGTAAGCGTACCGGTTCCAGGATTGCGGTGCCGTCGGATCGACGGCGGCGAGGCCAGCTGGGTCCTTACGTCAGACGGTTTACAAACCTCTGATCGGTGGTTGCGATTCCATCGAGTCCACCATTGATGTAAATATCGATTTTTCTGCCGGTAGTTAACGGACTTAGGTTACTGCGGGTACTGTTTGACGCTGGTTACGCGTGTGCCGGTGAAGCGCACAAACACGGTTTTTGATGGGGGCTGACCGTAAATCCAGTCTTCGATGTCGTTGCCTTCGGCGTCACGTTCGCGGACCTTGTGCTCCGGCTTGCCAATCGCGGCAACCACTTCTTCACGGTCCATGCCCACGATTGCGATTCGTTCCTGAATGGCTTTCTTCATTTCGACGGGAAGTGTGTCAGCCCATTGCACCGAGGCGGAGCGTTGCTTCGTAAAATCCAGAAACGGCGCCAGCAGTTTCTTCAGATCATCAGGAGACAAATCCGGCAGCGGTTTGCCGAATTCAAGAAACAGCGTGCTTCCCAGCCCGGGCTGCATTCCTGGAGGGCCCGAGTCCTGTGGCGTTGTTGTGGTTGTGCGAGTGGTCGGGATGCCGCCCGTCTCTAGATGAATGCGATCGCGCAGCCGCTTCTTGCCTCGGCCGCCGCCATTTAAATCTACGATGATTTGTTTCTCATGAAATTCCAGCTTCGTAATCTGAACGTGATCGCCGGTACTCACGGCCGCCCCGTGGCTGGCCACCTGGCGGTCAAGCATGTCGAAATCCGTGGGCTGTCCGATGTGCACAATGAAGCCATCTTTACCGGCGGGCAGGGGCTTGAGGGCTCTCGCAAATTCGCCGGACACGTAGCGGATCAGATTCAATCTCGAACTATCCTGCAGCGAGGTATTCTTGGTGCCGTTTTGAGATTTGTCCTGCGCGCTCGATGAATTCTGCTGATCGCTATCGGACGCGTCATTTCCGAACAGGGGAATTTCGTCGCCGGGAAGCGTCCCCAGATTGGAACCAGCAGGCGGGCGCAGGCTATTTACCTGCGGCACATCGGCATCCGCAAACAGCAGGAACGTCAAAGCTAGAGCTAAAATCGTCATCCGTTAGGGTTCCAACCGGCGGGGTGATCCCGGGCCAGTTTACCTTAACTCTTATTCTATGATGCGAAAAACTCGCTGAACAGCCAGATGCAGGGCCAGCCTTATCCTTTCGCTTAACTGGCCTAAAGGGCTATTCCCTTCTGGATTGACGGAGGTTCCTGCGCAGCGGGCGGGCGGGGCCTGCCTGCCTTGGGCACGGCGTTCCTGTCTTAGCCACGGCTTCCCTGTCCACTTGCCTCAGGCAGGCCTACGGTAGCAAACCGAAGTGCCCGGAGGCTATCTAGGCTCTATTCTGGGTCAATGGGCAGGTGATCTTAAGCCCCCATGCATAAGACGCGCCGACCCGCCTAAGGCGCAAGCAGCACCAACGCTCGATCCCGCAACAACCTGTTATCGGGAGATTACTTGAACTCCTTGGCGGTCGATCTTCACCGGAAGCACTTCAGCTCCCGCGTCTCGAATGCTGGCCTCGACACGATGGCGCGCGTCGGGCTCAATGAGCAGGACCACGCAGCCTCCACCACCTGCGCCACAAACTTTGCCCGCCAGCGCGCCCTTTTTGCGCGCTCCTTCAATGACGCGGTCCACTAATTTGGTCGATATGGTGGGCAAATTCCTTTTGCGGAAGAACCATTCTTCACGCATCAACCGCCCAGCTTCGTCCCAGTCCGTGGCCTCCAGCGCCACACGCAACAGCTGCGCGACTTTGGAAATTTTCTCCATGCCGTTTTGCACCGCGAGCTTCCCGTTAATGTGCGCTTTGAAAACTTCCCAATTATTGATCCCATGCTGGCGTGGCTTGCCGGTGTAGCAGACCACAATGCGGCGTTCCAGCTCATCCAGATTCAACCGCAGCTCTACGCGATGTTCTCCGCCCGCGGGCAGCTCGATGGCTGCTGCGCCGCCAAACGCTGGAGGATAGTGGTCCTGCGTGCCCGTGGGCACGCAGATGACTACCGCTTCCGCGTCACGGCTGATATGAATCCAATCCTCTTTGCTCTTGCCCGCTCCGGTGAAGCGATCCAGCGCCGCGCAGATCGCCACCGCCATGGCGCTGGAGCCACCGATGCCCGCGCCAGCCGGGGCTTCTGAGTCGGTGGTAAGAGTGAATCCTCCGGGCGGCCGAAAGAACTTCACAATTTCGGCGAGCAGCGGAAGTCGATAGCGGCCAGCTTTTGCAAGCTCAGTGAGCGAACTGAAACTCTCCTCGCGCTTGGTGTCGCGAGACACCAGTTTGATTTGTTCATCGCCCGGCCGGTTGGTTTCAATTACGCAGGAAGCGTAACGCGAAATTGCCACGTTCACCGTCAGCGCCCCGGGATGAAAGAGGTACAACGGCCAAATATCGAGAGTGGCTCCAGCCAGATCGACGCGGGTCGGCGCCTTGGACTCGATGATCATGTTTGTCCTTGGAAAAAAAGACGACTGGTTATTTTAACGTTGCGGCGAGTTACCGGCCCAATTTAGTTCAGTGAATGTGACGTGAATTACTTTGCGCCCGAAATACCGCGCGCGCGGAACATCAGTTGCGGGCCATCTTGCTTTCCTTGTGCCAGCGCAATATTGGGCTCGAAGCATCGACGGCAGCGCGCTTCGTAAATACCGGTAGCACCGACCACCACCAATTCTTCGCTTTCCACCAGCCGTTGCGTGTGCACCGCGGGATTGCCACAGCGGACGCAAATAGCCAGCAACTTGGTGATCTCTTCGGCGATTGCCAGGAGCCGGGGCATGGGCTCAAATGGCCGGCCCAGATAATCGGTGTCCAGGCCTGCAACGATCACGCGCTTTCCGAGATTGGCGAGCTTGGTGCAAACGTCCACCACTTCTTCTCCCAGGAATTGCGCTTCATCGATGCCGATAACTTCAGTGCGCGGCTGCACCTTGTCCATGATTTCGGAAGCCCTGGTGACGTTGTCCGACGCAATGCCCAGTCCGGAGTGCGACACAATTTCATTTGCCGCGTAGCGCTGGTCGATGGACGGCTTGAAGATCTGCACTCTCTGGCGCGCAAATTCCGCGCGGCGCAAGCGGCGAATAAGCTCTTCGCTCTTGCCCGAGAACATCGGGCCCACTACCACTTCAATCCAACCCATGTTGCCTTTGACGATATCCAAGCGATTAATCCTTCCGTTCAACTCTTGATCTGATTATCTCACCAAAATAATTTCATTAAAATTTAACTGCCTACACTCAACTGGCAGCTCGCGCGACACGAAACAAATTCGCGTTGAAAAACGGTGCGAAGGCCGCGACTAAGGCGATGCGAAATGCTTCGCGCCGTGTAATTAAGTTATTGGAAAGCACGCCCCACGCGCCCTGGTTATCTCGAATGCCGGCCATGCCTGCAAACTTATCGATGGCGGTAGCCAGCTCGACGCCTTTATCCAGAACTTCACGAGCAAGCGCGGGCGGCAACTCGATTCCTCCACTACGCCCAAAGTGCCCCCGCGAGCCATCGCTCACATACGCCCAGCTCTCCAGGAAAACGCGACGATCACCTTCTCCGGTCGAACTGGTATCTTCCGCGCGGCTTTCGTTGCTTCCATGGCTTTGGGTGCTTTCCATAACTTCGAGGCCGCCCTCCAGACCAACGAAGTATTGATAAACCGCGCCCGTCCCCGAAGCCATTTGCATCAACGCTTCGGTTCGTTGTCGCGCGCCGCGCATGGATTCCTCGGACGACAGCGGAGTGTGTCTGACGCCACTGTCCACAGCAAAACCTAATACTCCAAATTGCGCACTGGGATTGAGTTGCTCGGCACACAGCTTCAGCGCATCGTGCACCGCGTCCAACTTTGGTCCGCGCGTGCTGCCCACAGCGATCAGGCTTTTGCTCATTATTTTGCCGGCTGTATAGTAAGCGATTTTTGTGCGCTTCGCGAATGACCACCTGAGGAAAAGAAAAGCACGGCGTTTGCCTTCGGTCGAATAATTCAGGTCTGTTTGCTGAACCAAATCTCCTGCTCGTAGCTACTGGGGATAAATCATTGAGCTGCAACACACAATGTAGTAAATAGTTCCGTGGGAAGCCTCTCTCCCTTCCCTTGGGGGTTGTATGGAACCTAATCTAACGGGGCCACACGTGCCATCTGTCCGACTTTTAAACGACATCATGGTGGGACTGCGAATGCGATACGCTTCCCTAAATAATATTCATTACGAAGCCGCCTGGACGGACAGTTGGTGTGACTGCCGCTGCATGCATAAACATCAAACGCTCAGCGATGCCGCCCAGTGCGGCCTGCCTCGGGCTGCCGGTTGGTATGTCTTGGCGATCGAAGGTGGCGAGCTGCGAGAATTGACAGCTTCGGAAGACAAGATCGTGAATGATTTCCGATTTGCATCCTGGAAAACTAAATCTTAAATCCGTAACCGGTCATGCAAACGGAGTCTTTGGAAAATATGGAGAAACAAATTGCGATTAAGCACCAGAGCCAACTTCTCTTCCGTATTCATCTTTGTTTGCGGTTTTCCAACATTCTTCCACCACTACCGTGACAGCAACGTAACAGCCAAGCTGTTTTGCAATTAAGGACCTCATGGACGGCTGAGTACCGCCAGTTTCACAATCTTCAGAGTTTAATTCTGAGCTTCGCTAGCTTCGAACGACTGCCACTTCAGGGCGGTTCGTAACCGCGGCGCTTCTGACCCAATATCGTACGAGAACCTTCACGCTTCCGGAGAAGTCTTGAAACGATTCTTATTGATTTTCAGCGAGCGAATCTTCGATTCCAGTGTTGAGCGGGGAATCCCCAACTTGGTCGCGGCCCCAGTGGTTCCAAACACACGCCCACGACTCGCGGTTAGAGCCTCCTCAATCATGTTCTTCTCTTGCTCATCGAGTCTTCGAGGGAGCTCAATTGGGTTTTTCGGTTTCGCCATCAGAAATGGCTGTGGCTGGTGTGGCAACCAGCTTTCATCGATCGAAAAAGTCTGCGTTTCGCAAAGGATCACGGAACGCTCGATGAGGTTCTGCAGTTCACGGATGTTTCCTGGCCACGCATAGGAGTGAAGCAAATCGAGTGTTTCCCGGCTGACACGTGTGATGTTCTTGCCTGATTTTCGCGAATAGCGATCGATAAAATACTGCACCAGCAGGGGAATATCCTCTCTCCGTTCCCGAAGAGGAGGCAGATCAATCGGGAAAACGTTGAGCCGGTAAAACAGGTCGCTGCGAAAGGTTCCCGCAGCGATGGCCTCCTGCAAATTACGGTTGGTAGCAGCTATCACGCGGACATTCGTTGGGATGGACCGGGTTCCGCCGACACGCTCAAATTCGTGTTCTTGCAAAACGCGCAACAGAGCGATCTGAGTTCCGGGAGGAAGTTCTCCGACTTCATCGAGGAAGATCGTGCCTCCTGCTGCGACTTCGAACCGCCCCAGGCGCCGCTGCAACGCTCCAGTGAAAGAGCCCTTCTCATGGCCGAATAATTCAGAGGCAATCAAATCGCGTGGGATGGCTGCACAGTTTACGCTTACAAAAGCGCGAGAGGAGCGCCGCGAGTGTCGATGGATTGCGCTCGCGATAAGTTCCTTGCCTGTTCCAGTCTCCCCGGTAATCAGCACGGTGGCGTCTGTGGGAGCAACCTTAGACACAAGAGAGAATACTTTTTGCAAGGCGCCAGAAGTCCCGACGATCCCGTCGCACATCGATCCGTTATCGATTTCTTCGGGGAGGGCGACGCTCTCGTGTTTGAGTCGCTGTTCAGATTGATTTGGATCCGCCATGATTACCGCGACGCTAGCCATAATTTGTGTCACCGATCTACGCCTGTTAGACCCCATTTGTTCATGTGCGCATTGTGGAGTCGGTCCCGTCTGGGGACTACCCCCGATGGAGTCACCGTGGACACCATATCGGACCGGGAGGAATACCCTTTGAAGTGCGTGAGGACTAACACTAAAGAGGTAAGCGATCTAACTCTTTCGGTTTGGAGGGTCGATGCGCTTCCATCCAAAAAGGCGGGCATCGACGGACCAGGCTCCCGGTCCGAGCATGGCCAGGGCGGCGCAGAGGGTTCCCAACAGAATATAGCTCCACGGATCATGGAGATGCGTGAAGGCACTCCAAATTTCAATGATTGCCAGAAGGACTCCCGCGACGGGCGTCCATAAACCTGCGAGTAGTAGTAACCCTGCGGCAATCGCGAGAACGTGGACCGCTGCCAGCCCGATAGGCGGCGCACTTTGCAGTTCGATAATTCTTCGAACGATTAATGCTAGGCCACCGACCAGCCGCATGAGTAGAAGGCCGACTCCGGGCCAGCCGTGAGCGAATGTGGAGAAAAGTCGTCGCAAAACAGGTCGAGCATAGAATCTCCCAACGCCAGCCGAAAACCCCAAAAGGCAGGCGCGAAACACTCTTTTGAGTGAACTAAAACTCGATGATTCCGCGCCTCAGACCGATCATGGCGGCGTGGGTACGGTCGTTGGCGCCCAGTTTGGAAAGGATGTTTCGGACTTGGCCCTTGACCGTCTCTTCGCTGACCGAAAGCTGCGCTGCAATCTCTTTATTGGCATTCCCGTCCGCAATCAGGCGCAGGACGCGCACTTCTGCCGGGCTCAGCACGTCATCGGTGGCATGCTCCGCAAGTTGAAAAGATACCTCTGGCGAAATCGTCTTTTTCCCGGCATGTACCGCACGAATCGTTTCCAATAGTTCCTTGTGCAAGCTATTCTTCAGCAGGTAGGCCCGCGCGCCAGCCTTGAGGGCCCGCAGGACCTGCACGTCCCCGGTGTATGTGGTCAGTACCATGATTCGCGCTTCGGGAAATTCTCCGCGAATCGCGATCATCGCATCAACGCCATTCATTTCCGGCATCTGCAAGTCCATCAAGGTGATGTCCGGACGGTGCGTACGGAACTGCTGGATCGCCTCCCGCCCATTCGACGCTTGTGCGACTAAACTCATGTCCGATTGACCCGCCACAAGTCCCGCTATCCCCTCGCGGATAAGGGCATGGTCGTCGACCGCCAGGATCCGAATCGGACCGGGCGCGGCGCTCATGACTTCATGTCCGTGTCTTTCCCAGAGAACATTTCTGCCAACCTCGAACGCCATCGAGCAGGAGATGTCTCGTAAGCCCGGGAGGCAGGAATGCTCAGCTCAACCTCCGTGCCAGAATCGAGTTCACTCCAGACAGCCAGCTTACCGCCCATCAGCTTGGCGCGTTCGCGCATGCCACGCAAACCGTAGTGCCCGGCGTAGCCGTTTCCATCAAGATGCTTTGCGTCAATGCCCTTTCCGTCATCTCGGACCCGCAACCGAAGTTGCCGTTCGTCATAGCGGATCTCCACTTCGATCCGCTGCGCCTGTGCGTGCTTGAAGGCATTGCGCATTGCTTCCCCTGCGATCCGGTAGACTTCATCTCTGAGGATTGCATGGAGATTCTGCGGGTTTCCTTCAACCTCCACGTGAAACGCGGTTGCATTCGGGTTTGTTTCACCGGACGCGAGTTCTTGACCCAATGTGTTTATCGTCAAGGCAAAATCGCTGGCCACGGCCGTGGATGAGCGCAAGCCCTGTACGGCATCCCGGCCCTCAGTGATCGCTTGAGCGGCCTGATCGATAGCGCTCTCGAGTGTTTTCCTGGCTTCGGCCGGACGCTCGGGCAGTAAATTAGTCGCCGCCTGAAAGCGCAGCAACAGTCCGTGAAAACTTTGCAGCAGAGTGTCGTGCAATTCTCGCGCGACACGCGTGCGCTCACCGACACGCTCTTCCAGGCGAATATTGAATTCCTTGCCGAGTTGGTGCAAGCGATAGAGGTACACGCACCAGACCAAAAGAAGCATCGAGGCGACGCCACTAGTCCGAAACCACCACGTTTGCCAGACGGTCGGTTCAACCTCGAATGCGACCGCAGCCTCGGACTCACTCCACAGCCCTTCGCTGTTAGAGGCTAGGACGCGAAAACGGTATGAATGAGCGCCAAGATTAGTGTACACGGCCTCCCGGGTTGCAACGGGCTCACTCCAGGAGCGGTCGAAGCCTTCGAGAAAATATCGAAAGCGAACTCGCTCAGGGGTTGCAAGGCTTAGACCTGTGTACGTGAACGTGATTCTGCGTGGCGAGGCAGGAATGTGAACCATGCCCTCGGCGTTTACCGGACTGCCATCGACGGAAAGCCCCTCAATGTGGGGGATAGCGAGCGTGGAGTTAGCGGCGACTCGAGATGGGTCTAGAACGGACAAGCCGGTGCTGAGTGAAAACCAGATCTTGCCCGCTGAATCCGAGACCACTGATCGGCTCCGCTTCACTCCTTCAGTGCTCTCGAGACCATCGGCCTGGTCATACTCGCGAACATCAGCCGCCTTCACGACACCGCTTAGCAGTTTGTCGCGCGAGACACGCAAAACATGATCTGACGTGGCGATCCAGAGTCTGCCGTTCTTGTCTTCTTGAATGCCGAATATTGGTGCTTGCAGGGGCGCTGGTACTCCGTGGGGTACATGCACCTGCCCATCGCTGAGATAAGCGAGGCCTTCGGCCGTTCCTATCCAAAGTACTCTCGTCGAATCCCGCAGGAGGCAGTTGACATCCTCGGAGGGTAATCCGTCGTTGGCGGTATAGGTTCGCCACCCCTTCTGCAACATTGCACTGATGCCCTTCGGGGTCCCGAACCACATTGTTCCGTCAGGATCCTCGGCAATCGACGATATTGTGTTCGCCGCTAACCCGTCCATAGTGGTGTAATTTGTGAAGTGACCGTTCTTTAGTTCGCTTACACCACTACTGAGGGTCCCGGACCAGACGCTCCCATCACGACTCACATAGACCGCGTACACGGCGTTTTGTGCGAGGCCGTCTGCCTTCGTGTAGGTCTTGGCTGTAAACGAATTGCCGGAGTAGCGCAGATGGGTGAGTCCACCCTGTTGTCGTCCCACCCAGACATCATCCTTACCTGTGCCGGCGATAGAGTAGACGACATCGTTGGCGATTCCATCGGCGGTGACAAGCCCACTTTTTCCTCCCTTCAGCCATCGCAAACCGCCCTGAATGGGTGCAATCCAAGTGCGGCCGCCGGAGCCAACGTGCAATGGCCCCATACTCTGCGATTTCAAACGGGGAAGAGAGTACGTAACGAAAGCGCTGTCTCGCAGTCGCTCGAGGCCGCGCGTGCTACCGATCCAGATGTTTCCCTCCCGATCCTCGAAGAGCGCAGCTACCGGTCCAGTAGTACTCAATAAAGAAACCCCATTCGCGTTGTACCGAAACAGTCCGCGACTTGTGCCAACCCAGATGTTGGAGTCCCGGTCGCGAAGAATGGAAAGTACGTCGAGATTGAGAAGAGATGGCGGTACGCCTGCCGAAGTAAGCTTTGTTCCGTTCCAGCGGACCACACCCTCAGCCGTTCCGACCCATAATTCTGAGTTCTGAAGAGGAAGAAGGCAATTGGTCTTCGTATCAACCCGCCGATTCGACGCGTTCAAAACGCGGCCCTCCTGGAGATAGAAGAGCCCTCGACGCTCTGTGCCAAGCCAAATCTTTCCGTCGTCAGTCTGCGCCATGGCGATCACCACCGAGGTGGACGCCGCCAGACGATCAAACCAACTGAAGGGAGTTGCTCGCTGGTCAGGGGCCTCGCCGTTCGCGACTCTTGCAGCGTCGGTGAGAACAGCTGCGGTCGACAGGCTTCGAAATCGGTTGTCACTGTATGTGAGAGTTCCCTCAGCTAATGATGAGAGCAAAACCGCACCCGACGTCCCCCGTGCCATTGCGGTTGTGCCGTTCTCAGTCTCTCCGCGGATAAGCTCGAAGTTTCCATTGTGGTAACGAAAGACCTGGGTGTTTTGTACCAAGATCCAGAGGTTATCGCTTGCGTCAACCAGGAGTGTTCGCACAGGACCAATCCGAATTGGATCAGGATAGGCCCGCTCGAACTGGTGAAAATTCAAACCGTCGAAACGGACCAGGCCCTTATCTGTCCCAATCCAGAGATAGCCATCGGAAGTCTGTGCGACGGCCGTTATAGATCCGCCCGGCCAACCTTTCCCAATTCCCCATGAGTTGTAGAGATATTGCGACACGGCCCGATTGGGATCCAGCGCAGACGCCGAAACAACGAAGGAGAGAGCCGCGAGTCCGGCAATGGCGCACTTAAGTAGCCAGCGCTTTCGAAAACCGTTCTCACGGAAGGTATTCAAACTTCTCAACCACAACCTCGCTTGGCTTCTGCATAGGATTTTTGTCGCTCGCAATGACGTAAAAGATCAGACGAGGCATGGCCTTACCCGGTACCGGTATGCCGGACGTGAACTCATGTTCAGAAACGAGTTGCGCTCCGGCACCAGCAGATCTTCCGCGAAAGGTCTTGAAAATTGCATGTCCAGATTCCCAGCGCAGGACATACGTCAAGGTGCCTGATGGCGCCGCAAAAAGGAATAGGTTCCCAGGAATGTAGAACGGTTGAATTATATATCGCGCATTGTTCTTATTCGCAGCGTTACGCCTGCCGCCGACCTCTACGTCCATCTCGCGAAAGTGCTGCTCGCTAGCCGCGTCCTCGAAGGTAAACATACTGAAGGTCGCGGCGGGTTCTAAGTGAAAAGTATCACGCACAGTTACAGAATACGTGCCGTACCCGAGACTGCGATTTAGATATATTTCTGCACACGACCACCTACCCGCTTTCTTTTTGATCTGCATGTGGAGCGCCCCGCTCGCATCGGTCCATGCATTTTCAGGATCGTAGAGGTTGTCCGTGCCTCCCTTGTCACTTTCAATCATGCGAACACCCCAATCATAGCCGCTGAATTTAAGCGATCCGGTCGGAGCAAATTGCGGCGTTCCAACGCCCTTCACAATGGTCACGAGAGCAACGGAACTGCCTTGGGTTGGAGCTACATCCAGCTCGGGCAGCGGATGATAATCCGGCCCCACCAATAACGCAGCATACTCAAATCCCAGATGAGTTTCCGTGCTCCACGTCGAATCTGCTTTGATGGGAATGAACGGATGCTCAGGCCAAGGCTGCACCCACCATGGCCCGCTGTGCGCATAAATAACAATCTGTTGCTTTGGTCGAGCGTTTCTTACGCGGCCAGAGATGGTGTCAACTCGTTCTCGACCACCTTGCGCCGCCGGCGGAATATGGGTGAACTCGATGGATGGGGCGTTAGTTTTCTGGGAATGGCATCCCTGACCCGCAAAGTTGAGAGCCAAAGTGCCTAGAATAAGGATAAGGGTTCGTGCGAAGTTCTTCGTCGCAACGCTTACTGCGCGCCCCGCAGTGCCTCGAGGGCGTCCTCTTCCGGGCATTTCAAACACCATGATTTTTCGCTGAGGATATAGCAAGTCTGTTCTGTAAACAAACCCCAATCGAGGTTCTCCGGACACTCCACCGAAAGAGTGGTGAATAGGCCGGCCCGGGTCAACATGCGATGCAGGATGCAAGGAGACAGCCAACCTAGCAAGTTGAAAGGTGGGCGCTTATGAGATCTTTAGGTGCTGAGTTCGACAAATCGCCAAAAGTTCGATAGTAGACGAATGCCCTTCTAAGTCTTGTAGCGATTCTTGTTGATTTTCAGCGACCGAATCTTCGATTCCAGGGTAGACCGCGGGATGCCCAACTTGACCGCAGCGCCCGTGGGTCCAAATATCCGGCCGTGACTTTCTTGTAGGGCGGCTTCAATCATTTCCTTCTCTTGCGCCAGAAGACTTCGGGGAAGCTCCATTTGGTTTTTCGGTTCTGTCAAAGGCC
>Ga0210409_10002530_pt1 | contig 21611 bp, 17 predicted proteins | sample IncBWH17MmetaG_FD_161649 | JGI IMG/M metagenome (GOLD analysis project Ga0210409, IMG submission 161649) | Forest soil microbial communities from Barre Woods Harvard Forest LTER site, Petersham, Massachusetts, United States - Inc-BW-H-17-M | ecosystem: Environmental > Terrestrial > Soil >...
ACTCTTGCCTGTGCGGGTTTGCGATCGTTATAGGTTCGCGTGGTTGCGCACGCAGCTTACGAAACCACACAGCCAGGAGTGGCTGTGCTACCACGGAAGGTACCCATTGATTTCCCCGCCAGCCTTAGACGCCGTCCTCAATGGCGTAAGCGCCGTTCTGGTCACGGTGGGGTACGTCATGATCCGCACGAAGCGCGTCCTGGCGCACAAAACCTGCATGCTGGCGGCGACGGCGACTTCCGCGGCGTTCCTCGTTTCCTACGTCGTCTATCACTACCACTTGTACGCCTCGGGCGAAGGTCCGGTGCATTTTCCGGGGACGGGCGCGTCGCGCTACGCGTATCTAACCATGCTCACGACGCACACGATCCTCGCGATCGTCATTGTGCCGCTGGTGATCCTTTCGCTTGTGCGCGCGTTGCGCTCCAATTTCCCGGCGCACAAACGCATTGCGCGGTGGACGCTGCCGCTGTGGGCCTACGTCTCCGTGACAGGCGTGCTGATCTATGTGGTGCTCTACCAGATTTACGCGCCGCGCCAGTAGCGCCGGCGTCCTTACGAATAACAAACACGGGTTCAAGTAGCACAGCCACTCCTGGCTGTGCGGTTTTGTGGATTGTGGAGTATCGATTGCGTTGTCGAGGTGCAATAGCTCCAAAACCCGCACAGGCAAGAGTGCCTGTGCTACTTGGGCCGAAAGCGCGATGAAGACCGTCCCACATACCGCGGAAGCTCCGGCCGCCCCTGCCAAAGCCGGGATGGCCAAGAAGTGGCTCGTCGCGATTCTTGTGCTTACCTTTGCATTTGTGTTGATGCCGTTTCTGCTGTGGTACATGACGACGTTCACGCGGCCGCTGAACGACGCCGACCTTGCATCCTACTTTGCCGACACGCTGCACCCGCGGCGCGCGCAGCACGCGCTCTCGCAAATCGCCGACAGGATCATGAGCCCGAATCCCGGAATCCGCGCGTCGGCGAAACTCTGGTATCCCGAAGTGATCAAATTTTCGGAGCAGGGAAGCGATGAATTGCGAGTGACCTCAGCGTGGGTCATGGGCCAGGACAACCAGTCGCCGGAATTCCACGCCGCGCTTTTAAGGCAGCTGGCGGACGCGAATCCGATGGTGCAGCGCAACGCGGCTCTTTCACTTGTGCGATTCGCCGATCCTTCCGGCCACACGCTTATTGCGGGGATGCTCGCGCCTTACACTGTGGCCGCGCAGCGCACCGGCGTTCTCTCAATCCGTCTAAAACCCGGAGACGTGATCAACCCGGGCACCTTGCTCGCGCACATCATCATTGGAAATGACAAAACGGAAGTCCGCTCCGATGTCCCCGGCACGATTCGCCAGTGGATTCCCTCCGACAACGCGCAGGTCAAGACCGGCGAGCCTTTGCTGCTTGTCGATCCCAGCCCCGAAATGGTTTGGGAATCCCTGCGCGCTCTCTTCTTGATCGGCCAGAAGGACGACTTGCCCGCCGTAAATCCCTACGTCCGCGCCGCCGAAGGAATGCCGCCGCAGATTCAGCAGCAGGCCGCGTTGACGGCCAAGGAAATCGCGGCACGCGGCACTAAGCCATGACCCGTGGTACGTGATCCGCGACCCGTGTAAAACCGCGTTACCATCACACCCATTCGGAAGTGTCACAAAGGTTGGAGACGATGCTGTGGTGGGAGGCACAACTCAAATCATAGCCGACGAGTGACGGATCCCGGCTCACGAGAAACGGATTGCGGGTCACATGTTCTCAGAAGGGCAGTGCGCCATTCGCGGCTTCAAAGTCCGCGAGCGGAACCATATCGATCGCGTCCCACGGGCAGCCTTCCAAAAACGCGCCGTCGGGGCCTTTGCTGGTGCACAGTTTGCAGCCGATGCAAAGCAGGGGATCGACGATGATGCGGCCAAACGGGGCGTGGTCTTCATCCGGCGCCCAATACATGCAATCCGCAACGGGGCAATACTCGACGCAGGCGGGCGAGCCGGCGCATCCCGTGCAGCATTCATTGATCACCGCAAGAATGTGCGGCTTGCGCTTCCTCTGCGTCGTCGTGCCGGTGGAAATTGGCGAGTGCTTGACGACCGTTCCCGCCTGAAATTCCTCGATGCTGGGAGCCGAATACGCCACGTCGAGCCTCCAAATTTGTGGGTTACCAAAACATATTCTTGCCGACGCACTTCGACTTGTCAATGCTCCATCCGCCAAGCCATCGCTGAATCGTGACGCTTTCGATTCCAGTCATAACAAAATTGGATTCAAAAATTAACATCTCCATAACGAAGATGTCACGCTCCATTAACAATATCCATTTCAAATAGCGCCGCAGAAACAAGCGCATCTCAACGTTGGCTCGACCTTGGCCCGAGTCAGGATTCTTGATGCGCCGTTGAAAACTCGAACTCGCCGCACGGGAGAGAAAAATGAATTGTCAACTAGCCAGGCTATCCAGGTGGATGTGTCTGTCCATTTTGATTCTGTCGCTTTTAGGGGCCGCCAGGGGGACCCTTGCGCAGGGGCAAAAGGGCGCGATTTCCGGACTAATTACCGATGAAAGCGGCGCCGTGCTCAAGGGAGCGCAGGTCACTCTTGAATCGCCGGTTTTCAAGACGATTTCAGACGAAGAAGGACGATTTTACATCAACGATGTCGCTCCGGGAAGCTACACACTTACAATTTCATACGTGGGCTTCACGAAATTTCAGCAGCCGGTGAGCGTTGCGGCCGGGCAGATCGCGAATATTGAGACGAAACTGAAACTCGAATCGCAAAACGAATCCATTCTGGTGACCGCCCCGCGCGTCACCGGCGAAGCCGAAGCCGTCAATATTGAGCGAAACTCCGACAATCTGGTGCAAGTAATGCCGGCGGAAGTGATCCGCAGCTTGCCGAACGCCAACCTGGCGGACGCGCTGGGGCGCCTGCCCAGCGTGACGCTGGAGCGCGACGAAGGCGAGGGCAAATACGTCCAGGTCCGGGGACTTGAGCCGCGGTTGACCAATGCCACGATTGACGGCGTGAATGTTCCTTCTCCCGAGCCTGGGGTTCGCCAAGTTAAGTTCGACTCGATTCCAGCGGATATGGTCGAATCGGTGCAAATCAGCAAAACGCTGCAGGCGAACATGGAGGGCGACGGGATCGGCGGCTCGGTAAACCTGATCACCAAGGTGGCCACAGATCAGCCGACAATTTCGCTCGGCAGCATAGGCGGCTACACGCCCATTATTCACGGGCGCGGCGAAACTGAAAACACCGGCACGATTGGATATCGCTTCGGCCCGGGCAAAAAGTTTGGCGCCCTGCTCAGCGGATCGTACGACTGGAATGGACGGGGAATTGACGACATCGAACCCGTTCCCGATGTTGCCACGCTGGCAAGCGGACAGCAGGTGAATTGGAAAGACGCTATGGACATCCGTCAGTATCAGTATTTCCGTTCACGCTGGGGACTTGCGGGCACCACCAACTATAAGATCTCGGAAGCCTCGAACATCTACCTTCGTGCGTTCTACGCCGACTTTCACAACTATGGCGACAGGTTTCTCTATTCGCTGACCGACAACACGCCTGGGATTTCATTGCTCAACCCCAACAACGTCGGCTGCGCAACCAATAGCAACAGCAATTCGCCGCCGTGCGGGCAGCCACCCACCTATGATGCGGAGCTTCGTAATCCCAACATCGGAATCTCGAACCTCGTTCTCGGCGGTGTCCACAATTTGACGACGACCTGGTTTGCCTGGGATGTGGCCGTGTCGCGCGGCTGGTACGGCAACTCACCCTATTCCGATGCGCGATTCGGGCCGAGCTCGAATCTACCTACCAGCTCGTGCCAGTATGATCCCTCTAGTACTTCCAATGAGTTTCTGCCACGATGGAGCGGGGCGTGCTTTACCGACATTTCCAATCCAACTAATTATCAATTAACGAATATCACGCACGATTTAGGACCCTCCGCCCAGCTCGATATCGAAGCGTCTGGCTCGGGCGCCAAGCGCTACCACATCGGGTCAAAATTGGCGACGATCGAACTCGGTGGATTATTCCGAAATGCGCACAAGTTCAACGACGGCTACGTGCTGACGTTCACTCCGAATACGGGAGTCACGATCCCAATGACGGACTTCCAAAACCGCATGATTAACCATAATTACTACAACGGCGGGAACTATAACCTCGGATATAACCCGAGTCTGGAAGACGCTCTCGCTTTTTACAATGCAAACCAGGGAATGTTTACTTCCAGCAGCACCCAGGGACAAGACGGCCAGGAATACGACCTGGTTGAAAAAGTCAGCGCCGGCTACATCATGAACACCATTGACCTTTCCAGCCGCTGGCGACTTATCGCCGGGTTGCGAATCGAAGCGACAAGCGACAACGTAAGCAATTTTTCGATTTCCCAGGATACCAACACGGTAACCCCCAATAAGTTTAACGGCTCCTACATCACTTATCTGCCCAGCGCCTCGCTCAAATACGCCGTCACTCCAAACGACAATCTCCGCTTCATTTATGCGCGCGGACTTTCCCGGCCCGATTATGACCAGATCGCGGAGGCTGTAAGCTGGACCGTCAAGGGCAACGGTTCAAATCCGTTCCAGGCTTCGCTTGGCAATCCCAATCTTCGTGCGGAGACAGGGGACGGGATTGACGTTTTGTATGACCACTATTTCAATACGTTTGGAGCCTTCTCCGTTGGGTACTTCTATAAATATCTGCATGACCCGATCGTCGACGAGCAATCCATAGTTAACCCGTTTACGCCTCCTGGCGGGCCGACGGGCAACTATCTGGTTACGCAACCGGTCAATGCGGGGTCAGGATGGGTCACTGGAGTCGAAGTGGCTTACCTGCAACACTTCTCGTCGCTCCCTGGGGCCTGGGCGGGGCTTGGTTTGTCCGCCAACTATGGCTACACGGCGTCTCGGGCACATGGAGTCCCTGGTCGCTCAGACAGTCCCTGGCTGCCGCGAACGTCTCCAAACACGTTCAACTTCAGCCCGACTTACGACCGGGGCCGTGTCTCGTTGCGCATCGGAGTCTCGTATAACCAGGCGAACATATATGCCTACCAGTATTCCGACGGAACTCCCGGGGGGATCAACGGACCTCTGAGCGACGTCTACTTTTACACGCACGTCCAAATAGATGCGCAGGGCAGCGTTCGGATGAATCACGGCTTGACGATCTTGGCTCAAGCTCTTAATTTGAATAATGAAGTGTTCGGTTTCTATCAGGGTAGCCAACAATTCATGATTCAGCGCGAGTATTATCAGCCGACGATCTCACTGGGGCTCCGCTGGGAGCCGTTGCATGAAAAATAATGGGAGGCGAGGCCCAGCGCCCAAAGCTGGAGCCTCGTTTCCACCTCACGGCTTTGCGCACTTCGGACGGGCACATTACCGCCGGGATGCTTAGAAGGCGATGTAATCTTATTTCGAACGGGCTGAGGCGGCGGTCGAATTCGGATCGAGAGGCTGCCACGCCGGCCCGCCGTCTTCCCATTGGTTGTCGGTGAGTTGCTCGAGCTGTGTGCCGTCATAACGCATGACGAAGATTTCGCCGTAGGGCTGCGGCGCGCCTGAATAGAGCGCTTCATCTTTAAATCCCATCCGTGTGCTGGCAAATGCGATTCGTTGCCCATCTGGCGACCAGGCCACATGCGCTTCGTTGCCGGGAGTGTTGGTTAACTGGCGCAGGTCTTTTCCGTCCGGCCGAATCGTAAACACCTCAAAATTTCCGTCAATTTTGCGGATGAAAGCAATCACATCGCCTCGCGGAGACCAAGCAGGGAAGTTGTCGTACTTGCTGGTGAGCACTGTAATCGAGTGATCCTCGAGATTCATGATGCGCAAGCCTTCGCCGTCGGGGCCCGCTGTTCGGTAGACGATTTGCTTGCCGTCAGGGGCGAACGCGGCAAACGCATTATTGTTCGAGCCCGAAGTAACCAGGTGAAAATTCGATCCGTCGGCGTTGATCATCCCGAGCTGTGCTCCGCCATTCACTGGATCGATCGGCTTTTTTCCTCCGGCAGCGAAGTCCAGAAAAGAAGTGAACGCGCCGATGCCGAAGATGATTTGCCGGCCATCGGGAGACCATTGCGGGCTCAGAATCAATTCCTTACGGTCAAGGATCGAGCGCCCCGGCTTTCCTTCCTCCACGATTAACAAGTTGGACGACAGGTCAGGGTTTATCTTCGTCACCGCCAGGCGCTGCCCGGACGGATCGTACGCGGGCAAGAATTCAGTGTTAAACAGTTCATACTTCGGATTCCGGCTCCAGAGTTTCGCAGGTTCAGCGGCACGTTTCGTTGTGTACCGGCTGTAGACGATATGAGTTCCGTCTGGAGACCAGGAAGGGGAGCGCACATCCGAGCCTGCAGGACCTGCTTTGCCGCCGGCATAGAACACACCCTGTTCCCGGCTCTGGCGGCGAACGTAGGCGACCTCGCCGGATGGCAACACCGAAGGGAATTCTTTGACGCCAGGGCCGGCGCTCACCGGAGTTGTTTTGCCGTCAGCAATATTGATTTGCACAAGATTGGTCTGGCCATCCTCGGGGCCAACACGATAGGTCCACGTTTCTTCGGCCGACATGCAATAGGCGACGACGCTTTGGCTATCGTGAGTCCACTTCGGACTGCCGCAAAAATTTCCGTGCTCCGAAATTCGTTTCAGGCCGGAGCCGTCCGGGCGGATGACATAAATGTCGACCACATGCAGGCGCTCCCATCGACCTTTCGCTTCTGGCAGATTGCTGTCACGATCCGAAGAGAAGGCGATCCATTGGCCGTCGGGAGACCACGCGGGCCGGAAGTCACCGCCGCGACCCGACGTCAGAGGCTTCGCGGTGTGAGAGGCGGCATCGAGGATCCAGAGATTCGCCCTGCCTGTGGCGCGCGTTGTGACGAAAACGATCTGTTTGCCATCGGGTGAGAAGGCGGCCTGGTCATCGTACGCGGGATCGTCCGTCAGGCGATCGAGACCCGTGCCGTCCGGGTGAATGCGATACAGATCGGCCGAGCCGGCGCGCTCCGATGTGAACGCGATCCAGTCGCCTTTTGGAGACCAAGCTGGATTGTAATCGAGCGTATTCGATTGCATGAGGGGCCGCTCTCCGGAGCCGTCCGCGTTGGAGACGAACAGGGACGCTTGCGTCGGGGCGAGGTGCAAAAAGAGAATGCGATCGGTCGCCGAGCAAAGCGCCGCCGCGGAAGCGATCGCGAGCACACACAGAAAAAGACGGAGACGGAACATGGGCCCTCCGGAAAATGACGTGAGGTGCTAAGCCGATTGGTAGTCTCGGAGATTAACACCTATGGATGCGGCTTTGCACTTGGATTCGCGAAGCTCCTGAGTAGGACAGGCTTCAAGCCTGTCTGGTTTGCGCGTATAGCTGGTAAAAATTAAAAGTAGACAGGCTGGAAGCCTGTCCTACCAATGGTTCATTTTCCGAAGCAGGGACTGGTGGCGCGAGTCGGAGCGGTATGGGTGGAATGGCGGCGGGTTACGCTCGGAATATTGCCGTGCCGAAACTTTGATGGCCACGTCGCGTGATGGAAAAAGGCCGCTGGAATTCACGGCCCCTTGGGAGGATAGAAAGTTTGCTTCCTACTGTTTGTCGTAGACAAAGGTTATGCTCACCTTTTTGCCGGTTGGATCGGTTCCACTGACGTTGACTGTGCGGGTCTTGCCGTCGGCCGAGATGACCACGCGGCCGGTATTGGTAGCCTTGCCGCCTTTCTTCTCCGTCAACGCCAGGGTGTGATCGTCGACCGGCTTGTACGCCCGCGTGTCGGCCGCAGGATCACCCGTGATTGCGTAGTCTTTGCCGTCGAATTTGCCTGTCCATTCGTTGTGTGCGGGCTTGCCGTCGGCGGCGACGCCGTCCACGGTCACCTTCATGCTGTCGCCCGCGGCGGCGATTACGACCATGGTATTTTTCGGGGCTCCGGCGGCAACCTTGGATTTGGCTTCGTTTAGCTTCCACGTGCCTGTATTCACATCGGCGGCTAAGCACACTGCCGCGCCAGCGAGCAGCGTTGCCAGAGCAAGCAAGATCGTCCTGATTTTCATCGAATCTCCTCTCACGGATTTCTTTCTTAATTTTGAAACGGGGAATTTCCGACTTGGGCCTTTGATTGGGGGATCGTACGCCTCTGCAGCGCAAGACACAACACAATTGGCGGCGGAGCAGACTCGAGACTGCGCGCAAACCAGACAGGCTGAAGCCCGTCCTACTTGGGCGTCTATGCCAGGTTCATTTTGTGGAGCAGGGCGTGGTAACGCGGGTCGGAGCGGTAGCGGTCGAAGAATGGCAGATTTTGAATCTGGACAAGGTAATAATCGCGTTGCCGGTAGGCCCCTTCGAGCGCTTCGAACATCGCATCCGCTTCGCCCGCGGCGGCGTAATACAGCGCAGCCCCCACGCTGTGACCGTGGGGGCCGGCAAGCTTCCGCACCAATTCCTGGCTACGCTCTAGATCGTCGGCCTGGTAGCTGGCTGCGGCCAGTAACCACGCGCTCAAGGGGTACCAAGGCGCCAAATCCGCAGCTCGCTTAAAGGTGACAATCGCTTCCTGTGGCAAGCGCGCGTGAAACTGGGCGAGTCCCATAGCAATCCAAGCTATGTGGAAGTTCGCATCGATTTCCAGTGCTCGGCGCGCGAACTCAATCGCTTCCCGGTATTGTTTTGCCGCGACCATGGAGTGAATCATGCCCCAATGTAGAAACATGGATAGCGGATCGGTTTCGAGGGCCAACCGGCATTGCTCCATCGCCTCAGGGACTCGCCTCTGCGGAAGCAGATAATGCATGGCGTAGCTATTTCGCACTCTGGGGTGGACGAGTTCGGCCGCCATGGCCCTGCGGTAGTGCGTTTCGGAAAGTTTCCAGTCATATTCGAAAAGTGCCGCTATGCTCCCCAACACACTGAGCGCGATGCTATCGGCGGGATCAATGGCCAGCGCTTTCTCACCGGCCGATCTCGCAAAGGCCACCATCTCGCCAACCGGTTTTAAGCCGAACAGACCTTGCAAGTAGTAGTACAGAGCCAGGCCGCTATAAGCCGGAGCGTAATTCGGATCGATGGCCAGGGCCTGCTGATAAAAATCCTTGCCTTTCGCCAGGCTCTCCGGCGCAAATTGAAGGCCGTGATACTGTCCTTTCAAGTAATTCTGGTAGGCTTCGACATTCACCGCGCGCGCGTGAGGAGCGAGCCGCACTTTGAGCGCTTCCGAGATGGCCTGGGCGATTTCATCCTGAATGGCGAAGACATCGGTCATGTCGCGGTCGTAGCGCTCCGACCAGAGATGCGATCCGTTCTCGGCCTCGATGAGCTGCGCCGTGACGCGAATGCGGTTCCCGGCGCGGCGCACGCTGCCTTCGAGGATCGTGCCCACGTTCAGAGTTTCGGCGATCTTGCGGATGTCCTGCTCCTTGCCCTTAAATGCGAAGGCGGACGTGCGCGCAATCACCTTCAGACCCGCAATCTTGGCGAGCAAGTTGAGGATTTCTTCGGCCAGTCCGTCGCTGAAGTATTCGTTCTCCTTGTCCGCGCTCATGTTGGCGAAGGGCAGGACGGCGATGGAGGGAGTCTTTTTGGCGGGGGCGGTGGTTGCCTGTTCGAGGGCTGCACGAACTTCGCTCATAGTCTGGAAACGGCTGGCGGGTAGCTTGTGCAGGCAGCGGGTGACAATCGCGGAGAAGCTCGACGGCGCGGCCAGTGGCGCGGGTTCGTCGCGCACGATCGCGGCCATGGTTTCAACGGCTGAGTTCTTCGAAAACGCCCGCCGGCCGCTTAGCATTTCGTACAGCACCACGCCGAAAGAAAAAATGTCGGAGCGCGCGTCCGTTGCCTCACCTTTGGCTTGCTCGGGCGACATGTACGACGCCGTGCCCAGTACCGCGCCCACTTCGGTGAGGTCCGCGGCTTGCGTGGGCTCATCGGAAGCTGGCGATGCACTGGCACTTCCCATCTTCGCCAGCCCGAAATCCAGCAACTTCACGCCGCTTGCGGTCACGAGAATGTTGGCGGGCTTCAAGTCGCGATGCGTGATGCTTTTCCTGTGTGCGGCATCGAGCGCTTCGCAAATCTGCACGGCGTAGCGGAGCGCCCGATCGAGCGGGAGAGGGCCCTGAAGCGGAGTTCCCTCGATAAACTCCATGACCAGGTAATTTGGGCCGATGTCGTAAATCTGGCAGATGTGGGGATGGTTCAGTGCGGCGATGGCTTTTGCTTCGCGTTCGAAGCGCTCTGAAAATTGCGAGGCGGAAACTTTGATCGCGACGTCGCGATTTAAACGGGGGTCTTTAGCGCGATACACCTCGCCCATGCCGCCCGCGCCAATCGGCGCGAGGATCTGGTAAGGGCCAAGTTTATCGCCTGCGGAAAGTGGCATATAAATTTGCGGGCTTAGTGTAACCGATTTTAGTAGCACAGCCACTCCTGGCTGTGCGGGTTTGCGAGCCGAGTCGGGACGTATAGCCTCCAGGCGACTTACAAAAGCGCACAGGCAAGAGTGCCTGTGCTACTAAGCCGGAATCTGGAAGCAGAAACGCCAATCCGGAAGTGGATTCAAGGCAAACATGAGGTAAGCTGGAGCCCGTTGAGCGAATCCCCAAACATCGGCATTGCGATTCGCCAGGATGACTCCCGCGCGGGAGTGACCGTCAATAGTCCTGCCCAGGTGCTGTTTGCGAGCCTGATCGGAACGACGATCGAGTTCTTCGATTTCTACATCTTCGCGACCGCGGCGGTACTTGTTTTCCCTAAATTGTTTTTCCCGTCATCCGACCCGGCTTCCGCGACCCTCGCATCGCTGGCCACATTTGCGATTGCATTTTTTGCGCGTCCAGTTGGCTCCGCGCTGTTCGGCCACTTCGGCGATCGCGTTGGGCGCAAGGCGACGTTAGTTGCTGCGCTGCTCACCATGGGGGTTTCCACCGTCGCCATTGGCGCGTTGCCGACCTACGCCACCATCGGCGTGGCCGCGCCGGCGCTGCTCGCGCTTTTTCGCTTCGGGCAGGGGCTGGGCCTCGGCGGCGAATGGGGCGGCGCAGTCCTGCTGGCAATCGAGAATGCGCCGCCGGGGAAGCGCGCCTGGTACGGCATGTTTCCGCAGCTTGGCGCGCCGATCGGATTCCTTTTTTCCGGGGGCATATTTCTGGCGCTCTCGAGGTGGCTTACCGACCAGCAATTTTTCGCTTTCGGCTGGCGCATTCCTTTTCTGGCCAGCGCTGCGCTTGTGCTCGTCGGCCTCTACGTGCGGCTGACGATTACCGAGACGCCCGTGTTCCGCGACGCCCTCAGCCGGCGCGAGCGAGTGAAGGTGCCAATGCTGACAGTGTTTCGAGAACACCCCAGAACAGTGCTGGTAGGCACGCTCGTAGCGCTCGCAACGTTCGTGATTTTTTACTTGATGACGGTCTTCGCGTTGTCCTGGGGCACTACCGCGCTCGGCTACAGCCGCCAGAAATTTCTGGTGATGCAGTTATTCGCTATCGTGTTCTTCGCGATTTTCATTCCCGCAGGCGCGCTCCTGGCCGAGCGGGGGCGCCGCAGCACGCTTCTCTGGGTGACCGCAGCGATCGGCGCGTTCGGCCTGGTGATGGCGCCGATGTTTCTTGCCGGGACGACCGGAGCCGTGCTGATGATGACTCTGGGCCTTTCCTTGATGGGCCTGACCTACGGCCCGCTGGGCACGGTGCTGTCGGAGCTCTTTCCTACTTCGGTGCGCTACACTGGCAGCTCGCTGACGTTTACCTTCGCCGGTATTTTCGGCGCTTCGCTCGCACCTTACATCGCCACGTGGCTTGCAAAGAATTACGGCCTGCAATACGTCGGCTACTACCTCACCGGGGCGGCGGCCTTGACGTTCGCCGGGCTGCTTGCCGCGCGCGAGACGAAGGACGATGAATTGTGACGGGTGACCGGTAACTATAAGCCATCTCATAAATGGCATACCATCCGACTTCGATAGGGCGTCAGGGGCTAAAGCCCTTGTTTCCACGTCTGTGATTGTCGCGGCTGAACAGGCTGCGGAAAAAGTAGCACAGCCACTCCTGGCTGTGCGATTTTCGCGATGGATCGCGTCCTGGATGCGCGAAAGCCCAGAAAACCGCACAGCCAGGAGTGGCTGTGCTACTAAAACCTTCCCGGAGCGAACGTTTTCCGCAGCCTGTGAAGCCGCGACCCACAAAGACGATTTATGAGATAACTTCTGGTGACGGGTGAAAACCCACCGGGCCGCTGCTAGCGAAGCTGTATAAGCGCAGCGTCTCTCGGTTCCAAAAAGACCTTGAAATGCGATACGCTACACCTTCATAAGACATTTCGGCACGCCGGATTCGTCCGCATTCGGAGAGCGATTTATGACCGGGAATAAGCCACTACAAATAAATCCCTCCCCAAGAAATGTTGTTAAAACGGCGGCCGCAGATCTCGGAGCAACAGCCCAAAGCGGGATTGCAGCAGTCCCGACGGAATCCGCGCGAACGGCCGCCTCGCGGCCCGCGAAGCCGCTGACTTGCCGCCGAATTCATCGACGAAGAGTTGAGTTGTGATGTCAAAATCGCGCAGGGAATTCTTAACGTATTCTTCGCTTGCTTTGCTGGGCGCTGCCGCGGGATGCCGGAGCAAGCCACAAGAGTCCGCTGAAGTTCCTCCCGGCGCGCCGCCCGCGTTCGGCACTTCGCCACCTGTGGGACCTGAAGTGTCGCCTGCAACCTTCGCCGAAGCGGAGAAGCTCGTGCAGATCAAATTGGCGGGGGCGGAACGGAACCTGGCAGCAAGCAGCTGGCGGCTCAATATTGCCGCAGTTTACGGGCGCCGTACCGGTCCGCGCAAAGTTTCGCTGAAGCCGTCGCTGGCGCCCTGGTCGCGCTGGGATCCGGTCCTGCCCGGCGAAAAGCGCGGCCCAGACCGCGACCAATTTATCTTCAACGCCGCCGATCCGGGACCATTACCAGCAAAAGATGACGATATTGCTTTCGCGCCCCTGACACAGCTATCACGATGGATTGAGCAACGAAATCTTACTTCCGAGCGCCTCACCCAAATCTATATTGACCGGCTCGAAAAATTCGGTCCCAAGCTGCGCTGCGTCATTACCCTGGCGCGAATATCCGCGCTCGCGCAGGCTAAGAAGGCCGACGCTGAAATTGCAGCAGGGAAGTACCGTGGCCCGCTGCACGGCATCCCTTGGGGCGCCAAAGACCTGTTGGACACCGCTGGGATTCCAACCACGTATGGCGCCGAACCCTTCCGGAACCGCATTCCCGCGGCGGACGCCGCAGTGGTGAAATTCCTCAATGAGGCGGGCGCCATACTCGTTGCCAAGTTGAGCATGGGCGCCTTGGCGCTCAACGATATCTGGTTCGGCGGGCAAACCATGAACCCGTGGTTGCTCGAAGAAGGATCGTCGGGCTCAAGCGCTGGCCCAGGCGCGGCCACAGCGGCGGGTCTTGTAGGCTTCGCAATCGGAAGCGAGACCGACGGCAGCATCGTGAGCCCCTCCATGCGTTGCGGAATTACCGGTTTGCGTCCGACGTACGGCCGCGTGCCGCGCACCGGAGCAATGACTCTATGCTGGTCGCTCGACAAACTTGGGCCGATGACTCGAAGCGTCGGGGACGCCATGCTGGTTCTGCGCGCCATCTCCGGGCCGGACGCAGGCGACCTGTCGAGCGTGCCCAGCAAGCTTGACTTCGACTCAGGCGCGGGCGTGCAAGGCCTGCGCGTGGGCTATTTCCCTGGCTGGATGAAGCAGAGGCCCGCCACTGATGTAGATCGCAACGCCTTGGAGGCGGTCCGGAAGGTGGGAATGGTTCCTGTTGAAGTGTCGATTCCGGACTGGCCTTATGACTCGCTGGACCTGATCCTCTTTGCGGAAGCGGCAGCGGCCTTCGAGGAACTCACGCTGAATCATGGCGTGGACCAGCTTAAAGCTCAGGTTCCCGACGCCTGGCCCAACATTTTCCGCCAGTCGCGATTTCTTTCAGCGGTAGATTTCGTGCAGACCGACCGATTCCGCCGCAGTGTCGCAATGGAAATGGCTCGCGTCTTCTCCAGCGTGGACTTGCTTTTGGTGCCTTCGCTTCGCGACGAAATGCTCACCATCACCAATTTCACCGGACATCCCTCGCTGACCTTGCGCGCGGGATTCGTGCAAGTATCCACCGCGCGAAGCGACTGGGCGCCCGACCCCAAAAAGCCGCTTCCAAGATTCAAGCCGCCGCGCCGCGTCCCCCACGGCATCACCTTAATTGGCCGCCTTTTCGACGAAGGCACTTTAGGGCGCGCAGGACTGGCCCTGGAGAAAATCTTTGGAGTAGGCGCCGAGCGGCCACCTGGGTTTTGAGTGGAAAACGTTTCAGAGTCTGTGTGATTTTAGTATAGTTGGTCTGGCGAAAGTCAAAAGAAGACAGGCTGAAGCCTGTCCTACCTACCCCATCTCCGCAATCACTGCCCGCGTGAACTCCTGCGTCGTCCCTGTTCCGCCAACGTCGCGCGTGGTGTGTTTTCCTTCGCGATACACTTTGTCAAGCGCTCCGAGGATACGGCGCGAAGCATCCACTTCGTTCAAATAATTCAGCAGCATGGCCGCCGACATGACGATCGCCGTCGGATTCGCAATCCCTTTGCCGACGATATCCGGCGCCGTCCCATGAACCGCTTCAAATAGCGCGGCCACATCACCAATGTTCCCGCTGGGCACGACGCCAAGCCCTCCTACCAAACCCGCCGCGAGATCGCTGACCACGTCCCCATAAAGATTCGGCAAAAGCAAAACGTCGAATTGCGCGGGATTCATCACCAACTGCATACAAGCGTTGTCCACAATCAGTTCGCGATACTCGATTTCCGGATATTTCTCCGCCACCGCGCGAATCGAATTCAGAAACAGCCCGTCGGAAAGCTTCATGATGTTGGCTTTGTGAATCGCATGAATTTTCTTGCGCCCATTCTTGCGCGCGTATTCAAAAGCGAACCGCGCAATGCGGGTCGAAGCACGCTCCGTGATGATCTTCAAACTTTCTACAACCCCCGGAACCACCGTGTGTTCGAGCCCGGCGTACAGGTCTTCCGTATTTTCCCGAACGATGACCAGGTCCACACCCGACCAGCGGGAAGAGACCCCGGCGACATTCCGCACCGGACGCAAGTTGGCATACAAGTCGAGATCCTTGCGAAGCGCCACGTTGATGCTAGGCGGCCCTTCAGCGACGGCAGTTGCCATCGGCCCTTTCAGAGCGACATGCGTGCGCCGCACCGATTCCACCGCCCGCTCCCGCGGAAATTCCCCCACGCGTTTGCCGTCTTCCAGCGGCGCCGCGAACACTTCCCATTCCACCGAAACCCCCGAGGCCTCCACAATCTGCCTGGCCGAATTCGCGACTTCAGGCCCGATTCCGTCCCCGGGGAGCAAAGTAATCTTGTGTGTCATACTTTCTTTCATCTTAACTGAGAAAATTGCTCATTACTTTTAAACAAGCAATATTTAGCGAGCCTGCGGAACGTACCCTGAAGTGGAAATCTACTCATCTAGGGGAGTGGTTTGCGGCGCCAAAGATTCGAAGCTCAGGCGCGACGCAGCCATAATGGTCATGCCGCAAGCCTTCACCCGTGACGCCTCAAGCCGAAGCGGCTCTCACAGGCTTGGTTCTCTTCGCCAGCAGAGCCAGCCTATGTTCGTGATTCATGGGCTCCCACGGCACAAGTTTCTCGGCGAGCACATCCATTCTGCGAAGGACGGTCAACTCAAAGAAAAGGTCCATAAAATCCAGGTCCCGAAAGACCAGAGAGCCGGACTCTCTCATTTTGTCGCGAATCCGCTCCAGATGGGCGGGCATCTCGGTCCAGTGCAGGCCAGAACGGTGGTGATGACAGAGGTGGTATCCTTCGTTCATGAAGTTCACCTCGTCAAAAATGGTTACAGTGTTGGCAAAATAATCCTCGGGACGATCCGGGTCGCAAAAGGCATGCTGGACCCATGCGGCGATTGCCATGATGAAGTTCATGCTAAGAAGAGGAACCAGCACGAACACGATTCCGATTTTCCAACTGTAAATAAAGACAGCTCCGAAATAAACGTAGTACCGCGCCATCCCCCATAACATTCGTCTTCCGTTCTTTTCATCGCCTCTTGCCTTAAAGTAGGCGTACGGAGCAAACCCCAGGGCCGTCCAAATGTTGTCCGAAAGAAACCAAAGGAAATCCAGCGGCCTCGTTCGATCGTAGCGACTGGAGAAAACAGTATCGTCGGGTCCGCCGTTCTCTTTATGGTGGAGACGGACATGAACCGTCCGACCCAGTTCTGGAAGGTCCCCATACAAGTACCCCAGAAAGAATTCGACATAACGGCCGAAGACCTTATCGTATTTCTCCGAGAAGTACCCTTGGGGCCGGTGCGCCTCCAGGTGTTTGGCGCTGAACATCCTCACAACTTGCCGAAACTTGAGACCGTATAGGGAAAGAAAGAAAGCGATCGCCAGCGGAAGCCGAAGTTTCCCTAGAACGAGTTGGATCGCGAATATGGGCACGGCGGTAAAAGTGAGCGAGACCATGAGTCGTAACGCAGGGGTGTCTCGTGGGTCCCGAAGAACTTCTTTCCCGAGCCGTTCGAGGAGCCGGTCGTACGCCCGCGAGAGATATTGATGCGCGTCGCGTAAGGGACGAACCTTCCCGAAAAGTAGGGCCACGCCGTAGAATCCGAAAGAAAACACGCCCACGAGTGATACGGCAGCAATGCTTGCCAACGCCAGGAGTACTGCCAACCACCTGGATAAGAGTTCGGGTATGGTTCCAAGCCTCGCCGCAAGCCAATACGTCTTTGAACGAGTGTCTTTTTGCACGCCGTTCAAATCCGTTGCCGTTAACTTGTCTGCGAATTGCATATTCGTCGCCATGCCGTTTCTTCGGTAATCTTGTTGACCGAGTAGCACGCGTCGCACATTACTTCCACACGGAAGCCGCTCTCCATCGAGCCGATCGCGGATGGAAGCTTTACCCTCGGTCTATGACTCGCAATTTCCATTTCGATTTCCTTACCGAGCGACAATTTACGCCCGACCGCCTCAGTTTGCAACACCACACCGAGGATATTGATGGCATAGCTTTTTCAGATGTTGCAGAAAGATCTCAAAGGCAGGAATTGGCCTGCCCCGACCCATACCCTAGCCCACCTAGCCAGCGCTTGGGAGACGATTGGATAATGAAGCGAGCCCCCGCAGGGCGACACAGGGAACGTCCCGCGCGAATCTTCAGCCCCTCGGCAGCATCCAATGGTTGTCGGGAGAATTAGGATTTGCCGTATGGGATAGACTGCTTGCATCCTGTGATATAATGATTCTGGAAGAAATCTCGCCGAATCCGGCAGGGAGTGAAAACACTGAAATGATTACAGTTACTCCAGTGGCGACAACGAAAGTAAAAGAAATTATGGGCCAGCAGAATCCCGCCCCTGTGGCACTCCGCGTGGCCGTCGTAGGCGGAGGCTGCTCAGGCTTCAGCTATCACATGGCGTTTGAGAACTCGGAAAACCCAACCGACAACGTCTACGAATTCGACGGACTCAAAGTCCTTGTCGATCAGATGAGCGAAATGTACCTGGAAGGCGTTTCCATCGACTATATCGAAACTCTGGAAGGCGCCGGCTTCAAGTTCAATAACCCGAACGTCAAGAGCACCTGCGGCTGTGGCAGCTCGTTCAGCGTTTAAGAGCGCCGCAATTCTTTCTCAATTCGGATGAGTTTTCCCATGGGCCTTTGCGAGTCTTCGCATCGGCCCATCTTATTTTGCATTCGAAGTTTATATGGACCGCAGAGAACTCGTTGCCATCTCAAAATTCGTCTTTGCGGGTCGCAGCTTCAGCTGCGCCGTCCAGGAACGTTAATACAAGGGCCGTAACCCCTGAAGGCCTTTCGAGTTTGGATGGCCCGCCATCAAAGAGCTGGCTTCTCGTTGCAATGCGCTACCGCGCCCCGTATTCTAGAGGGGGCCCATGAAAATCGCTCTCGCGCAATTGAACCCTACCGTCGGCGACTTCGCCGGAAATTCCGCCAAGATATTGGGATTTGCGCGCCGCGCCGCCGAACAAGGCGCGGACTTGGCGGTCTTCTCCGAGCTCTGTCTTTGCGGCTACCTGCCGATGGACCTGATCGAGCGCCCTCAATTTATTGACCGGAACGAAAGGGAATTGGCCTGTCTTGCGAAGCAGTTGCCGATTCCCTGCATAGTTGGCTATGCTGGCCGCGCAACTGGATCGACCGGAAAATCCGCCGCCAATGCCGCAGCCCTTCTCGCCAACGGAAAAATCGCGTTCGTCCAACACAAAATGCTGCTCCCCACGTATGACGTGTTCGACGAATCGCGTTATTTTCAACCCGCCACAGCGCAAAACGTCTTCTCTTTCGGCGGCCAAAACCTGGGCATCACAGTCTGCGAAGATATCTGGAACGATAAAACGTTCTGGAAGAAACCCCTCTACGAACGCGACCCAGTCGCAGAATTGGTTGCCAAGCGGGCTAGCCTGATCATCAATATCTCCGGGTCTCCCTACACGATCGATAAGCGAGCACTGCGGATGGACATGCTGCGCGCGCTTGCTAAGTCTCACGGTCTGCCCGTTCTCTACGTCAATCAGGTCGGAGGGAATGACAGTCTGGTCTTCGATGGAGGAAGCGTCGTCGTCCTCCCCGACGGCCGTGTACCGGCCCAGGCGAGCTCTTTTGCGGAGGACATCGTCTTGTTCGACACGGAAACAATGACCGGTGAGCTTCACTCCCAGCCCGCGACCGAAATCCAACTCGTCCTTCAGGCGCTCATTTGCGGAACCCGCGACTATGTGTGCAAATCTGGATTCCACGCTGTAGTAGTGGGCCTCAGTGGGGGCATCGATTCCTCGGTAGTCGCCGCCATTGCCGTCGCCGCCCTGGGCGGCGAAAATGTCCTCGGCGTTTCCATGCCCGGCCCATATTCCTCCGAGGGAAGCCGTGCCGATGCCAGGAAGCTGGCGGAGAACCTGGGAATTGAATTTCTGACAATTCCGATTACGGAAGTCTTTCAGTCCTACCGAGCGTCGCTTTCCGGCGCTTTCCGCGGACGCCCGGAAGACGTGACCGAAGAAAATCTCCAGGCAAGAGTGCGCGGGAATTATTTGATGGCGTTATCAAATAAATTTGGCTCCATGGTTCTCAGCACCGGCAACAAATCGGAGATGGCGGTAGGGTATTGCACTCTTTACGGAGATATGGCAGGCGGTCTGGCGATGCTTTCGGATGTCCCCAAGACTATGGTGTACGAGCTCGCGGAATTGATCAATCGCGAAAGGGAACTCATCCCCCGTGCTTCGATCGAAAAGCCCCCTTCCGCCGAACTTCGCCCGAATCAGAAGGATTTGGATTCCCTCCCTCCGTATGCAGTTCTGGACCGAATTCTGAAATCCTATATCGAAGAGGTAAAGAGCCCCGAGGAAATTGCCGGGCAATGTGGTTTCGGTATCGATCTAGTACGCTCGATCGCCCGCAAAGTCGACCGCAACGAGTATAAAAGAAGGCAAGCCCCACCCGGCCTGAAAATTACATCGCGGGCATTTGGACTGGGCCGACCTTTCCCTATCGTTCAAAAGTTCAATCCCTGACAGGAGTATTACAGTGCGACGAAAATTGATGTTTTGCATTCTCTTGGTACTTACGGTGTTTCGGCTTCCTTCGGTTGCACAATCCACTTCAGGCAAGGAAAAATCCCCAGCTCCGAAAGCCGCCGATTCTCCTAACGATAAATCGGGAACAGTCGAGACCCGCGTCGAGCATTATCTAAGGAATTTATACGCATGGGGCCCGGATTTTGATGTCAAAGTCGGCCCATCAAAGCCCTCGGCCCTTCCTGAATTTCTGGAAGTTCCCGTTGCTGTCTCCAAGGGGGGACAATCCGACACCGCCATTGTCTACGTATCCAAGACCGGCAATTTCCTGCTGCGGGGCGAACTCACAGATATGTCCGTGGACCCCTTCGCCGACGTCCGTTCCAAGCTCCACGTTGGCACATCTCCCTCAATGGGCCCAGAAGACGCAAAGATCACACTCATCGAATTTGCCGATTTCGAGTGCCCCTCATGCCGCGCCCTTGATCTGGTCCTCAGGGACCTTCTGCCGCGACATCCAGAAGTCCGCCTCGTCTTCAAACACTACCCCTTGACTGATATCCATCCCTGGGCGATGACCGCCGCCATCGCCAGCCAGTGCGCATTCCGGCAAAGCCCCGCCGCCTTTTGGAAAATCCACGACGCCATCTTCGACGACCAAGACGGAATAAACCCATCAAATGTTTGGGATAAGATGCAAGACCTAGCAAAACAATTAGGACTGAATCCAGAGTCCTACCGCGCCTGCATGAGCAACCCAGAATCCGCCAATCAAGTAAACGCAAGCATAAAAGAAGGCCACGCCCTGTCCATCGCAGCCACCCCAACCACATTCGTAAACACCCGCCGAATCATCGGCCCCGATAAATCACTCCTAGAGCAATACATTACATTCGGCGATCAGTAACTAAACATAGTATAGCAAAATTTTACTTCCGAACCCGCATTCTCCCCCGAACTGAATCCTCCAGCCACACCGGCCTCACACTCTTAGGCGGTACCGGTAGCCTTCCTTCGGTCACCGTCCCGCGCTCGCTCCTCTGTAATGGTTCTGGGCGTGGCGGTGCGTACTCCATCAGCATTCCCGCGGCCAGATCCTCCGCGCGGGTTTCGACGATCTCGTCCAGCAGCTCTTTCAGTCGTTTCCGCAAATTGGCGAGTTTGTTGAGCCGCGTCAGTTTGAATTCCGCGATTCGGCCCTGGTGCACCGACCTGAGGTATTCGACGATCCTTCGTTCCCGTTCGTCAGCAGTGGCCGGGTTTCGCACGCGTGCCCTCCCCAACGGAGAATTGTGCAGCCAGGTATTGGAGTGTGTTGCTGGTCCCGCGTTCGCATCTAGGCCACTCGGTTGTGAGTATTCTTTCACCTTGGTGCCTAGAAAGGCAACTTTCATTAATTGCCATAGGAGCGTTCATGGGCGTTGAGAAGGTCAGTCGCACGGGGAAGCTGGACATCGAGGTGGACCTGTGGATCGAGGGGATGCGCACGAATGTGTTTCCCTGGCTTACGCGGAGCGCGGCGATCAACGAGATCCTCGGTTGCATCATGCACGCCTTCAAGGCCAACGATTTACAGGCAACCCGCCTCGTGTGGCAAGAAATGAGTCGTCTTTATCGTCTGGATCGTGTGCAGGGTATACCCCAGGAGGTCCTGGGACCAGGTCCGAAGTTTGTTTCCGCGGAGATCCGAAAGGATTTTTCCAATCATGGCACCCAAAATCATCGACGCCGAGGAAATCAAAAAGAAAGAGCAGCGAGCTAAACGCCGGCTGATGCCCGTGGCCACGGCTGCGTACGCGGATGAGGCCGACCGCTGGAAAGCGAAAGCCCAAGCGGAGAGCCGTCCGCTCAGCAGTTGGATTCGCCTCCGCGTACTGCAGACCGAGGCCCTCGAGGAAGAGCGCGCCGCGCGCGCGTCTGAGAGACGTGACTCGTGACGGACATCAGAAAAACCGATTCAGAGATAACG
>Ga0210409_10002531_pt1 | contig 21608 bp, 19 predicted proteins | sample IncBWH17MmetaG_FD_161649 | JGI IMG/M metagenome (GOLD analysis project Ga0210409, IMG submission 161649) | Forest soil microbial communities from Barre Woods Harvard Forest LTER site, Petersham, Massachusetts, United States - Inc-BW-H-17-M | ecosystem: Environmental > Terrestrial > Soil >...
CGCCAACAAGAAAAACATCCACCAAAAGCAATCGTTCCTGCCCAAAACCTGGAAGGCCGGCCGTGAAATACCAGATGAACCGGTGCAGCACACGCTGCCAAACGTCGTCCACCAGGTCCAGCAGAACGTCCGCGAAGTCAGCCGGGACGTTCCCGCCGACGACCTGGACGTCCCAACTTTTCTGCGCAGGCAAGCCCAGAAGGCATAGATGAGCGCTCTTTATTTTTGAAGTCAAAACCCGCACCCTCAGCCAGTTTCGCCGCATGGCCGCCAAACAATCCAAGCCCTACCAAACTTTGATCCACGACTTGCTCGAAAAAGCCGCCCGCAAAGTGGCCTGAGTCGCGCCGTCCTGGTCTTGTTGGGTATCGCCGCCCGCCAAAGAAGTTAGAAGGTTGACGGCTGAAGAGCGGTTTCTCGCTGCGCTGGCCTGCGGCAGGCAGGCTCGAAATGGCGGACGTCATCTTTCAAACGATCGTTATTCCAACCCGATCCGAGAGTATACTTAAAGAGCTAAATCACGTTGGCCACGGTGAGTGGGACGGCCACGCACCCGCGTGGGGCCACGAAAATTTCGCATCAAAGCCTTATGGCAATGGCGCTCGAAGTCAAATCAGACGATCCATCAATCAAGGCGCATCGGGAAGCGGCAGCCCGGCGCGTGATAGATCACTTCGACGCATCTCTGCCTGACTCCAGATTGCTCTGCTTCTTGGACGACGAAGACCCGCGCGAACTCAGGCAAAAGTACGGCCCCGCAAATCGGGGAGGTTACCTGCGCGTCCATAATCCCGCTGCCCTTGATGGGTGGCCGCCCTACGTTAGGAGGTTGGTCTACCCTTATCACCTTGCCGGCGGACAAACGCGTGTTTTCGACGGGGTAGTCTATTTGTATGGGAGCACTTGCGCTGATGAGGTGGGTCTGAGCATGACGTTAGCACACGAGCTTCAACACGCGATTCAATTCTCCAAAGAGAGGCAGCTGTGGGCGGTCAATAGCCTTGTTGCTCAGGGGCTGACCGAGGAGACTGTGGCAATCTTGGGATTGGAGTGGAAGGATATTCCAATTGAAGTCGACGCGAGAATTGTCTCGAAACGTTTAGCCGAGAGTTTGTTCGGGGAAGAGCGGGTGTTGCGCTACGTAGACGACAAAATCTCTGCCCGAATCACTGACAGTGATGTTGCCGATTGGCAATTCGTTCGCACATTGACGGGCTTGAGTACGGTGGATCTCGCAAGTGAAACTCGGCGGCTTTACGAAAGGCTGAGAGGTTACAGGTCGGAACTTGAAGACGCGCTCCAGCTACCGCAGATGGAGAGCCCAGACTATGCGGGCATCGATTTGGACGCCTTTTTCGATCTTGCTGCAACGCGAGGCTGACGGAAACTGAGATCAACCGGAACCTTTCCTACCGAAGCCTTCCGGCGCTTTCTCGACCTCGATATTCGCACCCACACCCGCAGTACGCCTAAGAGCGGTGACGGTAAGCTTCTGTACCATGCACCATGACTCTAATCTCCATAGATTTGTGTTGCAGGACGTGTTGCGCTAGACCCTGCGCGGAGGATCAAGATGACTCACCTTAGGACACTAGCTGTAATTGGTGCCGTTGCTGCTGCTCTCCTCGGCGTCAGCAACAAAGCACAGCGGAAACAGGAGCAGCCGTCCATCGCCTTCGGCACAGCAGGGGTCTCGCTCGGAATGACCGTTGAACAAGTCGAGAAGGCGCTCGCCGAAAGTGCGCGACATATTGAACTCATGTCCGACAAGCACACAGGGCTTGTCCGCATCAATAACGTACCCGCTCCCAAGGGCCACGAGGGGCAAGTTACGTTTTTTGATGGACGCGTTGTTTATGCAGCATTTCACTTTCCTGACGCGGAAGCCGCCGACCAGTTGGCTCAAGAGATTGCCGGCGCGGTCGAAAACATGGATGCCAAAGCCTGTGCGGTCTCAAACTACAGTAGTCACGGAACAGGCGGGAGTCTCTCACAGACCACCTTCGACTGTGGGTCAAAGAGTTTCGTCGTGATCACCACAGAGGTTCTGGGAAACAAGCAGCGGTACACGCATGTGGAAATAAAGATAGGCGCCATACCCCACACCAAATGAGTGCAGACGGCTGGAGAATAGGCTGGATCATAGATTAGAGAGGAGGGTGCCGCATGCGCCGGTTTTGCGCGCGCGGGTTTTGACGTTTTCTTGCACTGCTATCCCGCAGCATCCAAAGGACTTAGAATTCCTCACAAGCCGACGATCCCATGGAAATTCTTTTCCTTTTCTAATGACTTCTAACGTGTTGTGTCTACAGGGCTTATAGTTCGTTGATTTTGGACTTGACAGGAAGATAATCGCATGATATAAGGAAAGAGTAGAAAAGTGCGCCCCGGGTTCCCCGAGGGCGTTTTTGTTTGTAGGTGCACCTTTAGCGCCCCGAGGCTGGTCCCGACGAGATCGGGATCGTCGATCGGGGCGTCTTTGTTTTGGGGCACTGTTTCTTACGGCGCGGCTAGAGCGGTGCGTTCCTAAAGCCCTGCCTCCCTTAAAGCGCGTGCATTGAAGTCAGAGAGGGCACGACATGTCGTGCCCCTACAACAACTTGCCGCGCCCACAGCGCGGCGGGCACAGCAGTGCACCGGGACAAAGAGAAGAGCCGGCAAGATGCCGGCGCTACGAAATAAGGCGGGCAAAGCCGAAACAAGGGACGCGCTAAAGCGCGCCCCTACATTAAACAAGCAGATCCCTCACCCACGTTCGCACAGGGCGCGACCCGGTTCCCTTCGACTACGCTCAGGACAGGCGGGATGACACCGCCTTCTTTATCTCCCTTAAGGACAAGAATAATGAAAAGCGAAAAACTCGATGCAGTACAGGTGTGGAAAGACTTTGAAGATGTGCTTGCGCCGCAGCTCAATTTTTCGGGGACTGACCGCGTAGTCTACTCTCATCTCCTGCGGCATAGCCGGTTGGAAGGCAAGCAGCGGCTGCGGTTTTCGATGGCCTGGCTGGCGCGGGGCGTTGGCCTGTCGACCGGGAGCGTGCGGGAGGCGGTGCGCCGGCTGGTTGCCCGAGGGGTCTTGGGCTTAGTCGAGCGCAACAGCCAGGCTCGTCACGTGGTGCACGTGCGGCTGCCCGGAGAGGTTCCCGCAGTGCGGCGCACGGCGACAAGCGCGGCCTCCCGTCAGTCCGAGACCCGTCTGGGAGCGGCCAGCCTTGAAAAGATGGATTTCCTGCGAACGCAGGCGTTGCGGCGAGCTATCCACGAGCGGGAGGGCGGGGTGTGCTTTTATTGCCTGCGCCAACTGATCCGGCGCAGGAGGTGCCTCGATCATGTGGTCCCGCGGGCACAGTCTGGGCGCAACTCGTACCGCAATCTGGTGTCGTGCTGTCCCGATTGCAACTCAAAAAAGGGGGAGCGTTCGGCCGAGGACTTTGTGCGCGAGCTTTACCGCGAGCGTGGCTTGAGCGCTAGCGATCGTAAGGGCCGGCTCCACGCTTTGGATGCGCTGGCGGCGGGGAAGCTGAAGCCGTCGCTTCCCGGACTGGGAGACAGAGAAAGTGACGGGTAGCGGACAGGCGCGAATTGGCAACGAGGCGGAGAAGAGAAGAGCGGCGGGGTAAACCCGCCGCTACAGAAGGAGGGCACGATGTATCGTGCCCCTACGAAAGCCGCGCTAGTTGCTCCACCAGTTTGCGGACCTCTTCTTCAAACTTTTTGTACTCGCGGCTGCCATAGGGCAGAGCGGTGGTTAGTCCGGAGTGAAATTCGGGCGCTTTAGTTCGTCGCGCTACCTGCTCGATATTCGCAGCGTTGATTCCTGCTCCTGGCACGATGACGATCCGTTCCCCCGCGGCTTCAATAATGTCGGCGAGCACCGCGGCTCCCTCCAGCGCGCCTTTCGCGCCGCCGGACGTTAGGATTCTTTTCGCTCCGCTTTGAATCACATTTTCGAGCGCTTGAAGTAAGTCAGCGGATATATCGAAGGCCCGATGAAATGTAGTAGGCAAGGGCCGCGCCAATTCCACCAACTCGCTCGTCCTCTGAACGTCGACACGTCGGTCTTTCTGCAAGATGCCCAGAACGACTCCGTCCAGCCCGAGCTTCTTCGCGGAGGCGATGGCGCTTTTCATGGCGACAAACTCCGCGTCGGAATAAACAAAATCGCCTCCTCGTGGGCGAATCATCACGAAGATGGGGACTTGTAGCTGTTCACGCACTGCTCCCATCAGTTTCACGCTTGGCGTAACACCCCCGACAGATAAGTCAGCGCAAAGCTCGATGCGGTCCGCGCCGCCGCGTTCCGCCGCCAGAGCCGCTTCAACTGTTTCAACACTGATTTCGAGCAGATATTTCTTTTGCATGCTCAAAGGGAGCGCAAGGAGTTTACATGCGTGAGCGTGCCTTGCTTCCAATTCCAGAGGATGCCCAGCAATGCCGCGATGTTCCAGCCCCACAGAAATAAACGCATTTCCGTTGGACTATAGGCACGATTCTTCCAGGTCGCCCCCGCATCCAGCACAAACCAAAGCATGCCCAGCGCGAGGAATCCCGCAATGATCGTGTCTTGAAAATAGAAGTACACGAGCGCCGTTTCGATGCAGAGGAAACCGGCGATTAGGAACTTGGCGGGGACTCTGCCGATGAGTGTCGCCGTTGTCGTCCGGCCGCTCAAGCGGTCCGGTTCAATGTCCATCACTTCACCGAATACGTGCGAGTGCATGGCAAAGAGCGCGCCAAACAGAAAGGTTTGCCAGGGGAGCTGCGGCGCCTTATTCAGCCAACTGCTCAAAACGAAAATGAGCAGATAGCTCGCTTGAATCAACACGTCAAACGGAGGGCGTCCCTTCCATCCAAGACGCGGGCCGTTGTAGAGACCGACGGCCAACAGCAGCGTTGCGTGCCACCACAGGATGCGCGGCCCCACCAAAAAGTAAAACGCCAGCAGGAACGGAATTTGCACTACGGCCACCTGCCACTTCAAAGCCGCAAGCTGTTCGCGTGCGCCGCGCGAGCCAAACAGAAACGTGCCTTTCCGCGGATTCAGCCGATCGGCCTCGGCGTCCACAATGTCATTCACGCCGTACAACAAGAATCCAAGCGGGAAGAGCACGAAAAACAATCCCAGCCAGAGTTTGCCGGAATGCAAAAGATCCGCGTGGCCGAGCGGCATAAGGTAAAACATCGCCGTGGTCGACCACAAACCAGGCCGTGAAACCTGGATTAAAAACGCGAAGTTAGAAACTTGCAGCCCACTACTCTCTTCTTTTGGAAGCGCTACGGTCGCATTGGACATTTGCACCAATATACAAGGCTTGTGGGCCTTCCTCGATTTTCAATTCATTGCCGTGTGACGAATTGTTTCGCAAAATTCGAACGTTTCGAAGAACGCCCTCGGGAGGAAACGTGTTGGTGACAACTTCCCGCCATTGATGTGGTAGGCTTACCCCTCGAAGTAGGCGAATCCAATTGAGTTTCATTCACCTCGTTTCCCGCGCTTGGAACATTTCTGGAAGGAGGCCTCCCATGAAAATTCGTAACATTCCCATTCTTCTCCCGGCCATTCTCCTCTCTGGTTTGCTGGCAGCTTGCCAGCAGCCCTACCACCAGCCTGAAGAGCGTTACGTTTTCGTGGCTTTCAACACGGGTTTGCCGTACTGGCAGGAAGCAGAGGCCGGCCTGAACGATGCGGCCAAGCAGATGGGAGTGAAGGCCGAGCTTACCGGCCCCGCGGCGTTTTCGGCAGAGGAAGAATTGAAGGCTTTTCAGCAGGCGGTGGCGCAAAAGCCTTCGGGAATCATGCTCTCCGCCGCGAATCCAGACATATTCAAGGAGCCCATCAACACTGCGGTCTTGCAAGGCATTCCGGTAATTTGCGTGGATGCGGACTCGCCGGACTCCAAGCGCGTAATGTTTATCGGCACGGACAATTTCCGCGCCGGGCAGGAAAGTGGCAAACGCATGGCGGAGGTTCTCGGAGGAAAGGGCAACATCGCGGTCATCAGCATCCCCAGCCAGTTCAACATTTCCGAGCGCATGCGAGGAGTAACCGAAGCGCTCAAGAAGTATCCCGCCGTCAAGATTAGCAAGACCATCGACGACAAAGGCGATTCGCGCGTGGCGGATGATGCCATCTCCGCGATGTTCCGCGGCAAAGACAAACCCGACGGCATCATCAGTCTGGAAGCTTCCGGCGGTTCCGGCGCTGCGGATGCCCTGCATATCGTCAGCATGGAGGGGAAGGTTCCGGTGGTGACGTTTGACAAGGATCCGGAAACGCTGGACTGGATCCAGCGCGGCGCCATCACCGCGACAATCGTCCAGAAACCGTACGTGATGGGCTATTACGGACTAAAATTCCTGGACGACCTGCACCACAACGCCGTCCACGAATTCAAGGATTGGCGCACGGCTCCAGCGCCGCCAATGCCTGCGTGGGTTGATACCGGCACGGCGATTGTGGACAAGAACAATATTGCGGCGTTCCGTGAAGCTCTGGCCGCGCATCCGAAACCATTGTGAGACATGGCCGAGCCGGAAATTTTCCAGCAGAGAGGGATTGCCACTGAACAGGGCCGCTAGGCCAACCCCATTGAGGCGAACGCAGTAATTGAAACGCACCCCAGTGCAACTCCTAGGAGCATCCCGGCAAGCACGTCACTCAGGTAATGCATCCCAAGCACGATGCGTGACAGTGCGATGCTGAGGGCCAGGAAAAAAAGCAAACCTTCCAGCGAAGGATAGAAGTAGCTCACCACCAGCGCGACGGAAAACGCTGTCATCGCGTGGCCCGATGGAAATGAGAATTGATCCGGTGGCAGAACCTTCGACCAGCAATGCGGCTCAATCTGGCATGGACGGGGACGCTGGCTGAGTTTCTTCAGTGCCTTGAACACAAAGATGCCGAAAGTTGCCGCGGAGCCAGCAGCGCCAATGGCTGCAAAACGCTGCGGCCCGCCGAATGCCAGCAACATCAGCCCCAGGCCGTACCAGATCCATCCATCGCCCATGCGCGTGGCGGTGATCATCCAGATACGAATCCAGCGCGGCGCGCGCCACCGGTTCATCCGGTGCATCAACCGGTGGTCGCGGCGTTCGATGTATCCCCAGACGTTGCGTGCGACTGCCATCGCCTCACCTCATCCAGACGGCCGGAAACAAGCAAGCGCTTTCAATCAGAAAGATGCATATATAGGCGAGAAAGATTTCTCGCGTGTAAATTGCCCGCAAATAGAGTGCTTTGCGTATCGTGTGAAAAGTCGGTTTGTAGGACTTGCCCATGATCGGCCTCAACCTGCCAGGTTGGTCCCCAAGCTCGAATCCATTTCCCAGAGCATCCGCGGCTGCTTCTTGCCTTCCACCATGAGTTTGGTCCACTTCTCGCAAAAACGGATTTCGTTCATCCAGTGGCCCAGGGTGAATGCCGGGACGAGAACGGCCAGCGGTGAAATCGCCAGCACCCAGGGTTTGTCGCAGAGAAGCGCCTTAATGATGGAATAAACGTCCGCTGTGAGCTTTGCGTAGCTGCCATGCGCTCCATGGACCTGCCCGCGCCCGGCGCGCAGCCCGGCAAAGAATTCATCAACCGTACGGACGCCCGGGACTTCCGTATACGTCAATCCCACCCCGGCGATGGTGTGGGAATCGCTTCCGGCGATGGCGATTTTCCCCATACGTGTAGCCAGCTTTGCGGCGCCCTCATTGGCTGCTGGCCACATCTGCCCGTTGCGCGTTTCGAACGATGGCACGTAGGACGCGAACCAGCGGAAATCTTCTTCTTCGCGCCGCCCCGTAAGCCCTGACAATACATGGTTTACGCTGAAAAAAAGCTTTCGCTCGGTTAGGTACATCACCAGAGAGATGAAGTCCTTCCGCCGGCGTTGAATCTCCACATGATCACGCTCGGCCATGCCGTACACACCCATGTGCACTTCCGTCCCGCTGGGGGTTTGGGCGGTCACTTCTTCGCTTAGAAAGAAGTCCGGGTGCCGCCGGAGGACCTCCGCGGCATCAATGGAATCATGGTCGGTTAGGGTAACGATGGACATCCCCAGCAGCTTCAGTCGTTTATAGACTTCGGCGGGATCGTTGTAGGACTCCCGGCAAATGCGATCCAGCCCGGGAGCGGTAAACATTCCGGAAGCGATGGAGTGCACATGAAGGTCACAGCGCATGGTGCAATTCTGGGCCTTGGATATGAACAGCCTGTGAAGAGGTCGCGAATTCTACGTAAATGTGCTCATGGAACTTATTGAACACACATGGGTTACAAACTTATCCACATGGCATGGTGTGTGCTCTTTTCCTACCACAAGCACTTGTGGCACAATCGGCCAAATGAAAAAAGTCCATGTCGTCTTCCATGATGGGGGAGGGGGACACCGCAATGCCGCCGTCGCCTTGCAGACGGTCATCACCCAACAGCACCGCGACTGGCAGGTTGAATTGGTTCAATTCCAGGACTTAACCGACCGCCTGGACGTCTTGCGCAAACTCACCGGGATTCGCATCCAGCAGCAATACAACATCATGCTTCAGAACGGCTGGACCCTGGGCAGCACCTATCTCCTCCGCGTGCTTCAGGCCACCATCCGGCTATTTCACCGGCCGTTGGTCAGGCTGCTCGAGGGATTCTGGCGGGAGAAGGCTGCGGACCTGCTCGTCTCGGTTATTCCTCATTTCAACCGCCAGATAGGCGAAAGCTGGGTGAAGCTCTACCCCGGCCGCCCGTTTGTAACCTTGATTACCGATTTGGCCGATTTCCCGCCCCGCTTCTGGATCGAGCCGATCAAGGAACAATACGTCATTGCCGGTACGGAAAAGGCCGCCGAACAGGCCCGCGCCATGGGCCACGACGATGCACACATTTTTCGAACGTCTGGGATGATTTTACGCCCGGATTTCTATGTCGCTGACACTTCCGATCCCGTGCAACTGCGGAAAGAAATGGGTTTGCAGGCGGACTTGCCGACGGCCATCGTGCTCTTCGGCGGGCACGGGTCGAAGGTCATGTATTCCATTACGGAGCGGCTGGACGCGGCAGGCCTGCCGCTACAACTCATTTTGATTTGTGGCCGCAACGAGGAGCTTGCCGCCAAGCTGCGCGCTCGCCCGTGGAAAATGCCCGTGCACATCGTTGGGTTCACGAAGGAAGTCCACAAACTGATGCACGCCGCCGACTTCCTGATCGGCAAGCCGGGCCCAGGAAGCATCGCGGAAGCTATGGTACGGAAACTCCCCGTCCTGATCGAGTGCAACGTACGGACGCTCCCGCAAGAGCGCTACAACGCCGAATGGGTCCAAGAAAAGCGGGTTGGCATCGTACTGAAAAGTTTTAGGGATGTGGTAGCCGGAGTCCGGCAGATGCTCGATCCTTCTACGTTGGCCGAGTTCCGAAAAAACGTCGCCGCCCAGGACAATCGCGCGATTTTTGAGATCCCCGAAATTCTCGCAAAACTCTTGGGAGAAGCCCCGGAGCAATCACGTCCAACAATGCCTGCAACGTCTGCAACTGTCGCGGCCGACGCAGACTAGTCCGCACCAACGAAGCACTTACAACTAAGTACTTAAAACTACTCTTGCAGTTGAACGTGTTCAGAGCGGTCAGGATGCGGGAATCGCGGTCCGGCGTTCGAATTCTTGGAAGGAGTTTGCATGTGGGGCTTGGCGCACTTCGTTGCTCCCCAGCGCTGCGCATATTTCTTCGAATCGCATAGCTTCACGCATCCAGCCTTGCCGTGCGCTTCCGCGCAATGGCAGTAGCATCCACCTGCCGTAACTCGGCGCAGAAGCGCGGAACTATCCGCGAACAGTGGCATCGAGCTCGCCAGGAGAACCATGCCCGCGCAAAGCAATTTGCGAGAAGAAAGCCGGCGTAGAACGGCGCTGGAAAAAGCCCATCGCATGAATGCATTCTAAAGAGAATGCCCGGAAAAACCGATAGCTCCGCAAGCCCGGGAGAACTGTTACTCGGGTCCTGGAACTCGCCCTCACGGACAACCAGTGGGACGGAAAAGAGGCCGCTGCCCAATTCAGATTTGAAAGCGTCCCGAATTGAACCGGGAGGACGGATTTGGGGCAGCAAGCTGTTGGCCCACGAATCTCAACGTAAAGATAAGAGGCCACTTATGCGCCGCTAACAGAAAAGCGGCATTGGCGCTCTCCGTGCATAAAGGGACCACGTAGGCGCGTTTCAAATGACGAGATGTAGAGAGCGACAAGCGAGGGGGAAGGGGCTTGCTTGTCACTTTTTGCAAATCGTTCCCACCTGCCTCTGAGAGGGAAGCTAGGATGGATGACCCCACGCGCTGGTGTGAAAACGACGCCAGCAATGGAACGCGCCTTCCGGGGCTCCCGGTCCCAAGCGGGAGCCCCATTTTTTTTCTATCTCAATTTCCGCAAGTTTGACCGCTAATCTCAGCCCGCCTAGTTGATCTTTCGGCTTACCGCGATTCGCGCATGTGCCAGGACATGTTCGACCTGCGTCTCGCGTAACCGCGACGCGTCGTATTCAAACGACAACTGGCTCTTCGCTTCGTCCACGTGGAAGCTGCGCAAGCCGTAGGTGTTCGCAAATTCGCCGAGATGGCGCAGCTGGTCATGCGTCAGTGGGGATAGCAATTCGTAGGTGACTTCGACGAGTGTCATGGCGACAGTATACCAGCGCTCTCGCCGGCCCAAACGCTACTCTCCTAATGTTCTTGTGCCTGGGAATTGCCGGAGTCGAATTCCCCCAATGCCAACAAGCCGTAGGAAACCCAACGGAGCACCGTGAAGTGGTGCTTCTTGCCTCCGATCAAACAATGACATCGTTGCGGGCCCGCTGACTTTAAGGCGCCAATAAACTCGTAGTGGCCCCGGCTTCGAAACGGCATGTAGCGATATTCTCCAGGCTTGTCCGGAGGCTGGTCACCTTCAAAATAGCCCACCGGTCGATCCTCGAAGAAAAACGTTTTGGCCTGCTGCTCCGCGTTCATGAAGGTACGCAGAGGATAGCTACAATTCGAAAGGCAGACAACCGGGCCAACTTTGCGTTGAAACGCGGCAGCTTTTCACCCGGACTTGACTTAGATAGGGGATAGGGGTATATATAGGTCTGGGGGGTATTAGGATGGTTCGGGCAAACAAGACCGCTTCTGGCGCGAGAGCCGGCGAAGGGCACAGCTCCATCGCGAATTGCGCTTGTGAAACGGGTGCCCAGGGGCGCAAAGCCGCCGGGGTAGATCCCGCCCTCAAGGAAGCCAATCGCAAGCGTCTCCGCCGCATCGAAGGCCAAGTCCGCGGCCTGCAGAAAATGGTCGAAGAAGACCGCTACTGTGCTGACGTCATCACGCAGATCGCTTCCGTCCAGGAAGCCCTCCGCGGCGTCGCTCGCAATCTGATGAAGAATCATCTGCACCATTGCGCCGCCAAAGCCCTGCGAAGTGGCAAGAAGGAAGAGACCGAAGCCATGTACGAAGAGCTGCTCGAACTGATCTACAGGCATCTCCGCTAGTGCGGGCAAATCAAAAGGAGTTTTCCCAATGAGTTCACAAAATGCAGGCGGAATGTCGCTGCCGGTCTTGCAGGGCGCGCCAAAACACAAGGATCCCGTGTGCGGAATGACGGTTGACCCCGGCAAGGCCGCGGGCAAGGTCGAACACGCCGGAAAAACATATTACTTTTGCTCCACGCGGTGCGCCGAGCGTTTTTCGAAAGAGCCAACGAGGTTTATTGCCACGCCTGGAACCGCGGAGATGGAGCAGAGCCAAGTTTCGCACCAGCCGGCGGCGGAGCACGTGCATTCCGTCGCATTCGATTCCGCGCATACGGCCGCGCCTTCAAAAGAGAACGCGCGCTACACCTGCCCGATGCATCCGCAAATCGTACAGATTGGTCCCGGCAGCTGTCCGATCTGCGGTATGGCCCTCGAACCGATGGATCTATTCACGGAAGTCGAGGCCGACCCGGAGTACGACTCCATGCGCCTGCGCTTCTGGGTCAGCACCGCACTATCGTTGCCCTTGCTGCTGCTTTCCATGTTCGGCGAATCGCTTGGTTTCCATCTCGCCGGGAATACTCGCAACACAATCGAATTTCTCCTGGCCACTCCCGTAGTCCTTTGGGGAGGCCGGCCGTTTTTTCAACGCTTCTGGTCCTCGCTCGTTCTTCGCAGCCCCAACATGTTCACGCTAATCGGCCTCGGTACGGGCTCGGCTTATCTCGACAGTCTCGCCGCAACGTTCTTCCCGCAAATCTTTCCGGCCTCGTTTCGTGGAATGGACGGCGCCGTCCCTGTTTATTTCGAAGCAGCTGCGGTCATCACCACGCTCGTCTTGCTCGGCCAAGTTCTGGAATTACGCGCGAGGCAGCACACCAGCGGCGCGATTCGCGCGCTGTTGAATCTCGCGCCGCAGCAAGCCCACCTGCTCGCGGCGGATGGCACAGAAAAGGAAGTCACGCTCGATCAAGTGAAACCCGGCGATCGCTTGCGCGTCCGCCCGGGCGAGCGTGTGCCCGCTGACGGAGTGATCCGCGAAGGCGCCAGCGCCGTGGATGAATCCATGGTCACCGGCGAACCGATGCCCGTCGAAAAATCCGTCAGCGATAAAGTCACAGGTGGCACGCTGAATACCAGCGGCAGCTTCATCATGGAAGCGGAACGCGTCGGCAGCGAAACCATGCTCGCCCAAATCGTCAAGCTCGTCAGCGAAGCCCAGCGCAGCCGTGCCCCCATGCAGCGTCTTGCCGACAAAGTTTCCGCCTACTTTGTCCCCGCCGTGATCCTCGCCGCCATTCTCGCGTTTTTCGGCTGGGCCTTCTTTGGCCCGGAGCCGCGCCTGGCGCACGGACTCGTCGCCGCCGTAGCCGTCCTGATCATCGCCTGCCCCTGCGCCCTCGGTCTCGCCACACCAATGTCCATCATGGTCGCCGTCGGCCGCGGCGCCCATTCGGGCGTCCTCGTCCGCAACGCCGAAGCCTTGGAGATCCTCGCAAAGGTAGACACGCTCGTCATCGACAAAACCGGCACACTCACGGAAGGCAAGCCCCGAGTGCTCTCCGTGAGTGTCTTCGAAGGCGGTGGATTCACTGAGGACGGATTGCTACGGTTGGCGGGGAGTGTGGAAAGCGCCAGCGAGCATCCCTTGGCACGCGCCATCTTAACCGCAGCAAGAGAAAAGGGGCTCCCGTTGGCCGAGGTGTCTGAGTTCCGCGCGAGTCCCGGCGGCGGAGCGGAAGGACGCGTCCTTGACGACATGGTCGCCGTAGGAACGTCGAAATTTTTGAAAGACCGAGGGGTACAGGCGGCGCCAGGCGCGGACCGTCTCAGCGGGGGACTCGGAGTGGATGGGACCGCGGCGGTCTCCCTTGTTCTCGTTGCCGTAAACAAAAAACTCGCAGGCGTAATTGGCTTGGCCGACTACATGAAGGAGTCCACACCAGAAGCCATCCGCGCCCTCCAACAGGAAGGCCTCCGCATTGTAATCCTCACAGGCGACCGGAAGGACGCGGCGAAGGTTATCGCCGACAGACTGGGAATCAAAGAAGTCGAAGGGGAGGTTCTGCCCGAACAAAAAGCCGAAGTTGTGAAACGGTTGAAGAGTGAAGGCCGCATCGTCGCCATGGCAGGCGACGGAATCAACGACGCACCTGCGCTTGCTGCCGCCGATGTCGGCATCGCCATGGGCACCGGCACGGACGTCGCCATCGAAAACGCCGGCATCACCCTCGTTAAAGGTGATCTTCGCGGGATTGTCCGCGCGCGCAAACTCAGCCGCGCCACCATTCGCAACATCAAACAGAATCTTGCCTTTGCTTTTCTTTATAACGCGATTGGCATTCCCATCGCCGCAGGCGTGTTCTACAAACTCTTTGGGTGGATGTTGAGTCCCATGCTCGCCAGTGCGGCCATGAGCTTCAGCTCCGTTTCCGTCATCGCCAACGCGCTTCGTCTTCGCAAGGCCGCTCTATAGCCTACGCCGAAAACCGCCTCCTTCATTTTTTCTCTGCCGGCTCCAGCAACCAAATCTCATCCGAAACGTGCTGGAAACTGCTTGTGGACAGCCGCTTTCCGTCCCGCGAAACGTCGAACGGAAAATTGGTGCCGTCGAAGTGAAGATTCGAAAGCGTCCGCGTCTCTCCGGTCTTAAGAGTCAAGATTTGAATCTGAGCGTTCCCGTCTGCGCCAACCACTTGATAACCAATCTGCTCTCCATCCGGCCACCAAACTGCCCACCCGCCGCTCTCCGTCAGGCGTTTTAGGCCACTGCCGTCAGGATGCACGATGTAAACGCCGCTGGAAAATCCGCGGTTAGGACTGAAGCTGATCCACTTCCCGTCGGGCGACCATCGCGGAACGGTTCCTGGCGCATCAAGAACGCGCCGAGGTTCGCTCCTTCCATCTATCGATGCAATGTAAAGATGCGAAATCTTGTTTTCCGTGCGTGTAAAAACCACCGAACGGCCGTCCGGCGCGACATCGCCATACGCGTCGCTTGCAGAGCCTGGCGAAATTGCAAGCTTCGCCGGACCTCCCTTCGTGGGCACCCGCCAGATACTCAGAGGTTCCATTCCCCAGGTATTGAAATAGATGGCGGAGCCGTCGGGCGCAAAGCGCGAATAAATCTCCGGCACTTTTCCCGAAGTGATCTGGCGCGGAAGGCCGCCGCTCGCCGGCACGATCCACAAGTGCCACGAACCATCCGGCTCGTCGCGCGAATAGGCAATTTCTTTTCCGTCCGGTGAAAACGCGGGCGCCCAAACGCGTGATGCCTCGGTCAGAAGCGTCTTGCTCGTCCCGTCCGCAAACGAATACACAAGGAGCGAGTTTCGAGTTCGCGAGTTCAGGAACGCGATCGTGCCTTCCCGCGAGATGCTCGGCGAAGTGTCCGGGCCGGGGCCGGTCGTCAATTGCACTGGCGATTCGGACTCCAACGGCTGCAACCACAGATTGGAGGCGCCACCGCGATTGGACCGGTGCACGACCCCGCGACCATCCGGTGCAAACACCGGCCAGTCGCTTACCACCCCCGCGGCGTCTTTCGTCAGCCGGGTTGCCTCGCCCCCGTGCGCCGGAACGATCCAGATATCTCTGTTCATGCCGCCGCGGCTTCGCGATACCGTCAAAGTCATCCCATCCGGCGACCACGACGGGGTCGACAAAAAGGGATAAACATCATCGCCTTTCAGAATCGTGCGGACGTTGGAGCCGTCGGTCCCGGATACTGCCAACGCTTCGTGCTCGCCAGGTTTTCGAAGAATGAATGCCAGACTATTCCCATCAGGGGACCACGCCGGATATTGGGCGTCGGGAAGTAAAGGCACGATCCCTCCGCCTAGAGCTGGGACCACGCAGATCTCAGGTTGCGCGGCGTTTGCGGCGTATCGAACGAAGGTCAGCCTTTCACCGTCGGGAGAAAACTGTGGCGTATCTTTTCGAGAATCATCATTGGTCAGCCGCACGTGCTCCCCGCCCGCCACTCGGCTGACATACAAATCCTGTCGCCCGTTGCTTTCCCTGACGTAGGCAACCATCTTGCCGTCGGGAGAAAGTGCAGGCCCGCCCAGATTGTCTTCTGAAGAGAGGAACAGCCTCAGCTTCCCGCCAACTTGCGGACCACCTCCACGTTTGCCGAGACGGCCGTAGACGAGCAGCGCAACTACTGCCAGAGCCAAGAGACCTATCGCCCCTAGCAGGAACGAAGTCCGCGATTTCTCGGTCTGGGCAACCCGTTGTGTCACACCCGTGGCCGACTGAAGTGCTTCTAACGCGGCGCGAACCTCACTCGCTCGCTGATACCGTTTCTCCGGTTCCTTTGCCAGACACCGCGTGATGACCGCGCGGAGCCCCGGCGTAACATGCGTTGGCAGCGCCGGCGGTGTTTCCCGGAGAATGGCCGTCGTCAATTCGAATCCGGTGCGGCCCTGAAAGGGAAGCACACCCGCGGCAAGCTCATACAGAAGTACTCCCAACGACCAGATGTCGGTTCTGCTGTCGGGAGGTTTGCCCACGAGAAGTTCCGGCGCCATATACGCCAGCGTTCCCACAACACTGCTCGTATCAAGATTGGTCGAGCGCGTGAGGCCCTCAACGCCGGCGTCATTGAGGTTCAGGGCCAGCCCAAAGTCCAGCACCTTGAGCTGACCTGACGAAGTCATCCGCACGTTGGCCGACTTTAAATCCCGATGGAGAATTCCTTGCGTGTGCGCATGCTCCAGCGCGTCGGCGATCTGCGCCCCAAGATCCAGCACCGACTCTGCCGGCAACCCATTCGGAGGAATACGCCGGCTCAGCGTCTCGCCGCCAATATATTCCATCGCGATATACGGTTGCCCCTCGAATTCACCCACCTCGTAAATCGTGCAGATGTGTGGATGGTTCAGCGCCGAAGCCGCACGCGCCTCCCGCAATATGCGCTCGCGGGCATCTTCATCCGAGTAGGAATTCTTGGATGGCAGCTTCAGGGCCACGTCGCGATGCAGCGTTTCATCCCGCGCGCGAAAGACCACACCCATGCCCCCGGCCCCCGCCTTTTCAAGCACCACGTAGTGCGCGAATGTCTTGCCAATCATGGAGTGAGCCTGTGAGCGGCATCATAGGCTTCTCCCCGGAATCCCGTCAAACCACTTAAACACATACTTAAACACAGGAAGAGGACCTGACCAATCGCTCCCTCCATCGTCTAAAGCGTGACGGTGAGGGAACTTTTCGGTCGGGTCTGCGTACTTCTAAGTAGCAACGGGTGATAACCGCGGGGGTCTTGTATGTCCACGAATGGCAATGGGTTAGCAAACGGGAAGAACGGCAAAAAACGCCGCCGGCGCATCATCTGGGCCGCCATTGCGGTCCTGGTTCTGGGAGGCGGCGGCTACGGAGTCAAAGCGGCGCTCAGCCCGAACCGCACCATTGATGCCTCCAAGTTGGCTTCCGTCGAGCGCGGCGATCTGGCGCGCGTGGTTGTAGCCACTGGAAAAATTCAGCCCCTCTCGAAAGTCGAAATCAAGTCCAAAGCTAGCGGCATCGTGAAAAAACTCTACGTGGACTATGGCGATCACGTAAAGCAGGGCCAGCTTCTCGCGGAACTCGACAAGGTCCAGCTCGAAGCCGCCGAGCGCGCTTCCCGCGCGAATTTGCAGGCCGCCGAAGCCGCTCTCGATTCCTCCAAAGCTACTCTGGAACGCAATAAGGTGGATGCCGAAGGTCCCGACGTGCCGTTCCTGAAGCTGAATATGGAGCGCGCCGAGCACATGTTCAAAGACGGCGTAATGTCCAAGAGCCTCGTCGAAGACGCGGAAAAGAACTATCAACTCGGCCTCAATAAGCAGGTCAGCGCCCAGCGCACCCTCGCTGTCTCCAAGGCGGAAATCGCCAAGTGCGAAGCGCAAGTCGCCCAAGCCAGAGCTTCCTTGGAAAACGCGCAGGAAGATTTGCGCAACTCCACGATCGTTAGCCCCATCGATGGTCTGGTCCTCTCGCGCGACGTCAACGTCGGCGATGCCGTCAGCAGCATCCTTGTGCTGGGCTCGCAGGCGACGCTGATCATGACTCTCGGCGACGTCAGCGAAGTCTACGTCCAGGGCAAAGTGGACGAAGCCGACATCGGGAAGGTCTATCTCAACCAGCCCGCGCGCATCGTCGTCGAATCCTTCAAAGACAAGAAATTCACCGGCAAGGTCACCAAGATTTCTCCGCTCGGCAAGGAAAAAGACAACGTCACCACCTTCGAAGTCCGCGTCTCCATCTCCAATCCCGGCGGCGAACTCAAAGCCAACATGAGCGCCAACGCGGAAATTCTCCTCGAAGAAAAGAAAAACGTCCTGATGGTTCCCGAAGCTGCGCTGATCTACGACAAGGAGCGCAAAGCTACCGTCGAAATCCCCGACGCCGGCGCCGACAACGGCAAGAAAAAACTCAGCGTGAAGCTCGGTATTTCGAACGGCGTGAAAACCGAAATCCTAGACGGCCTCAACGAAAAGCAACAAGTTGTATTGCAATAACTGAAACCAGAGGCTGCGTGCCATGTCCTTCCAGGACTTACTCAGAGATACACTAGCCACCCTTTGGGCCCACAAGCGCCGCACTTTGCTCACGATGTTCGGCATCGCCTGGGGCATCATCTCCATCACGGTGATGGTCGCCGCCGGTGAAGGTCTGGGCGTCGGCATTCAGAAAAATCAGGAAACCTTCGGTAAAGACGTCATGATCGTCTTCGCCGGCCGCACCAGCATGCAAGCCGGCGGAACGCGTTCCGGCCGCATCGTCCGCTGGAAAGAAGAAGACTACCTTCAGGTCGCCAAGGAATCACCCGCCTGCAAATATGTCATGCCGGAGCTTGGCAACAGCGTTCAGGTGCACAGCCTCTTCAATAGCGGCGACATCCAAACCGTTGGCGCGCTGCCCCCTTTCACCGAAATTCGCAGCATCACCGTCGCCGAAGGCCGCTTCTACAATAACGAAGACAACGCCGAAGCCCGCAACGTCGCTTTTCTCGGAAGTGACGCCAAGAAACAACTCTTCGCCGATCGCGAGGCTCTCGGCCAAACCATCTGGATGAACGGCATCCCCTTCACCATCATCGGCGTCATGAAGCCCAAGGAGCAAAACTCCAGCTACGACGGCGCCGACGTGCGCAAAATCTTCATCCCCTTCAACGCCATGCGCCGCGATTTCCCCAACAAGCCCCCGGCTGTCGAGCATAGCGTGGACCGCTTACTCGTGGCCCCCTGGTCCCTCGAAACGAACACCGATTGCGTTAAACAGCTCCGCCGCACGCTCGGCCGCCTGCACAATTTCGATCCCCGCGACAAGGAAGCCGCGGGCATCTGGGACACCGTGAAAAACGCCGAAGCCAACCGCATGATCATCGTGGGCATGGAAGTGTTCATGGGCGCTGTCGGCGTCGCCACCCTTTTCCTCGGCGGCCTCGGCGTGATGAACGTCATGCTTGTCTCCGTCCGCGAACGCACCCGCGAAATCGGCGTGCGCAAAGCCCTTGGCGCCACGCGCGAATCCATCCTCCGCCAATTCTTCCTCGAAACCATCATCGTCGTAGCCCTAAGCGGTGGCACAGGCCTAATCTTCTCTTACGGCTTCTGCGCGCTAGTCAATCTCCTTCCCATGCCCCCATTTTTCGCCGGCCTCCTGGCCAGTTGGAAACTCGGCGCCCTCTCCATTTCATTGCTGGGCATTATCGCCGTCCTTTCCGCACTCTATCCAGCCAACCGCGCTGCCTCCGTCGACCCCATCGAAGCCCTCCGCTTCGAGGCAGGAGGCTAGCGATGCCCTTCGAAATCTTTCGCGAAGCCTGGGCAGCATTAGGCCGCAACCCCGTCCGCAGCCTTCTGACCATGACAGGAATCTCCTGGGGCATCGTCGCAGTCACTCTTCTGCTCAGCTACGGCTCCGGTTTCCGCAACGTTCTGATGTACACGTTTGAAGTCTTCGGCAAGGGGGCGGTGATTTGCTGGCCCGGAAGGACCAGCGAGCAGGCCGGCGGCGAGCGTGCCGGCAAAGCCGTGCGTTTCGAACAGGAAGACGCCGACTGGGTGAAAGCGCAATCCCCGCTCATCAAGCGCGTGACGCGCGAAACCGTGAAGTGGAAGGGAATCACGCACGATGAGCGGCTCTCGGACACCGCCATCCGTGGCGTCTTCCCCGAGTACGGCGAGATGCGCAATGAAGTTCCCCTGGAAGGCCGCTGGATTTCTGCCGATGACATCGCCGAGCGCCGCCACGTCGCTTTTCTTGGCGCCATTTGCCGCCGGAAACTCTTCAGCGGCACTCCCGCGATCGGCGAAACCGTGCGCATCGACGGCGTGAAATTCACCGTCGTCGGCTCCATGGACACGAAATTTTCCGACAGCAACTACTTCACGAGCGACGACGAATCTGTCTTTATTCCATATACGACCGCAGGGGACCTGTGGGACGCGCGTTACGCCAGTGTCATGCTCTTCGAGCCGGTCGCGCCGAATTTCGAACCCGCCGCGATGCAGCAGTTCCGCACAGCCATTGCCAACCGCCAGCGCTTCTCGCCCAACGACAAGCGCGCCATCACCATGTTCGGTCGCGAAGAATTCAAGCCCATCTACGAAGGAATCACGCTCGGCATCGAAGCATTGCTCTTTTTCGTCGGGGCCTTAACCCTTGGCATCGGCGGCGTCGGCGTAATGAACATCATGCTGGTCTCCGTCGAAGAGCGCGTCCGCGAAATCGGCCTGCGCCGTGCCCTCGGCGCAAAAAAATCCCACATCCGCTGGCAGTTCCTCCTCGAAGCTTTGGTCATGACGCTCGCCGCCGGCGTCATCGGCATGTTGCTCTCCGCGGCCATCACCTCCGCCGTCGGCACGCTCCCATTCCTCGGCCCCGCTTATGAAGACGACTCGGGCAAAGTGGACATCCACCTTCAGCTTTCCTTCATCACCATGATGCTCTCCACTGCCATCCTGATCCTCGTCGGTGTCATCAGCGGCTGGCTCCCCGCGATGCAAGCCGCCAAACTCGATCCCGTCGAAGCCCTCCGCTACGAATGATCCGCAAGAATGTCTGAGTTAAGTTGCAAGACTAGGAAGGGAAAATAAAATCTGACGAAAAAGCAGAATAGTTTCTGCCTCTTCTCTGCGTTTCCTCTGCGCGAACTCCGCGTCTCCGCGTTACCTTTTTTCTTGAATTTCGCTCTTACGTCTGCCCGAGGATAGCATCGAAGTACGCCAACATCTCCGGCGAATCCCACTGCTGGAAACCAATAATCTTCCGCGCAATTTTTCCATGCCGGTCAATCACATACGTCTCCGGATACATCGTGGTGCCATACTCTTGCGCAATCGACGAATGATTGTCTTTGGTGGACGGATCGCGGTACGTAGGAAAGACGACGCCCTGGTCCCGCAGGAATTTCTCGTAAGCCGCCGGATCCTCGTCCGCTGCCACGCCCAGAACAACACCATTGCGTGAGGCGATGTACTTCTGCAAGCGGTTGAGCGCGGGAGTCTCCTCCACGCAAGGCGGACACCACGTCGCCCAGAAATTCAGCACCACCACCTTTCCTTTAAGATCGGAAAGATGCCCCGGCTTCCCGGAAAGCTCGATCGAGAAGTCCTCCGCGGTCTTGCCCGCCACCGAAGCCTCACCCTGCCGGTACGACGGCATCGCGAAAAACACCACCACCAGCGCGGCAATCGCCACCACTCCCCAAGCTGCAATTTTTCGAAGGATGACCATCAAATGCTATACTAACCCAACCGCCCCCCGGCGGGGAAACGACCCTCCTCCTCGATAACATCATGACCAGCGACGCCCACACTGCTTCACCAAGCGGCACCATCGTTCCAGCGCTGGCAGCAGCCTCTGTCTCCGCGATCATCCCCGCGCGCAATGAGGAGGCGGTCATCGCCGCCTGCATCGAATCACTGGCACGGCAGCCGGAAATCGGCGAAATCCTGGTGGTCAATGATCAGTCGAGCGACGGAACCGCAAAGGTCGTCCGCAGCCTGATGAAAAAAATCCCCCAGCTGCGTTTGCTCGAAGCGAACGGCCTGCCAGACGGCTGGGTTGGCAAGAACCACGCCCTGTGGCTCGGCGCACAGCAAGCCAAAGGTGCTTGGCTCCTCTTCACCGACGCCGACGCCGAG
>Ga0210409_10002533_pt1 | contig 21597 bp, 16 predicted proteins | sample IncBWH17MmetaG_FD_161649 | JGI IMG/M metagenome (GOLD analysis project Ga0210409, IMG submission 161649) | Forest soil microbial communities from Barre Woods Harvard Forest LTER site, Petersham, Massachusetts, United States - Inc-BW-H-17-M | ecosystem: Environmental > Terrestrial > Soil >...
TGCCTGCCAGCACCACCAACGGCACGCCCGCTTCGCGATATCGCACCGCCGCATCGTAAATAGACATTTTTTCTGAATTGTTTGCGTCGTTGCCGTCCAGATAAAGTGTCCAGCCGCCTTCTGTACCGGGGGCGAGTTGATTGCGCAGCCGAATATTCGCAAACGTGCCGCGCATCATCACTTCATGATTGCCGCGCCGCGCTCCGTAGGAATTGAATTCGTGTGGCTTGACCCCGTGCGCGATCAAATATTTTCCCGCCGGGCTGTCGACAGGAATAGAGCCCGCCGGCGAAATGTGATCGGTCGTCACGCTATCGCCAAGAATCGCCAGCACCCGCGCGCCATGCACATCAGCCAGAGGCGGCGCCTCCTTGGGCATGTTGTCGAAATACGGAGGCATCTTGATGTACGTCGATTTAGGATCCCATTGATAAATGTCGCCCGCAGGCACCGGCATGGATTTCCAGTGCGCGTCGCCTTCAAAAACCTGCGCATATTGCTTGCTGTACATTTCTGAAGTCACTGCTTCGCGAACGGTTTTTTCTATTTCCTGCGGAGTGGGCCAGATGTCCCGCAAATAAACCGGCTTGCCCTTCGCGTCCGAACCCAGCGATTCGGTCGTCAGATCCACATCCATTCGTCCAGCCAGCGCATAAGCGACCACTAACGGCGGCGACGCCAGATAATTCGCGCGCACCAGCGGGTGAATGCGTCCTTCGAAATTGCGATTTCCGCTGAGCACCGCGACAGCCACCATGTTGTTATCTTTGATCGCTGCGCCGATGGCATCCGGCAGCGGCCCGCTATTGCCGATGCAAGTCGTGCAGCCATAGCCCACCAGATGAAATTTAAGTTTTTCAAGATAAGGTGTGAGTCCAGCGGCTTGAAGATAATCCGTAACCACTTTTGATCCCGGCGCCAGGCTGGTTTTTACCCACGGCTTAACGCTTAGTCCGTGCTCCACCGCTTTTTTAGCAAGCAGCGCCGCGCCCAGCATTAACGAGGGGTTTGAAGTGTTGGTGCAACTGGTGATCGCCGCAATCACTACCGCGCCGCTCGAAAGATCAAAGCTGTCGCCATTATTTTTGACCGCTGCGTGAATGGCCGGCGCGCCTTCCACAACTTTGGCGAAAGAATGTTTCGCATTGCGGAGTGCCACGCGATCTTGCGGCCGCTTCGGACCAGCCACGGTGGACTCCACCTTGCCGAGATCAAGCTCCAGCGTGCCGTTGAAATCCGGAGCGGGCGTTGCATCCGTTCGGAAAAGCATCTGCTCTTTGCAGTACGCTTCGACCAGCGCGATCTGCTCGGCAGGCCGCGCCGTGAACCGCAGATAATCCAATGTCTCCGCATCGACCGGGAAAAACCCCATGGTCGCGCCGTATTCAGGCGCCATGTTGGCGATGGTCGCGCGATCCGGAATGCTCAAGGTGGAAAGTCCCGAGCCGTAAAATTCTACAAATTTTCCGACTACGCCGTGCTTGCGCAACATTTCCGTGACCGTCAGCACCAGATCGGTAGCGGTCGCACCCTCATTTAATTTGCCGTGCAAGCGAAATCCCACAACTTCGGGAACGAGCATCGAGGACGGCTGTCCCAGCATCGCGGCTTCCGCTTCAATGCCGCCCACGCCCCATCCAAAAACGCCCAGTGCGTTAATCATGGTGGTATGCGAATCGGTTCCTACTACCGAATCGGGATACGCCTCAACTCTGTTGCCCGACGGCACGGCGCAAACCACGCGCGCAAGATATTCCAGATTTACCTGGTGGCAAATCCCCGTGTCTGGCGGAACTACCTTGAAATTGTGAAATGCGGTTTGGCCCCAGCGCAGAAAGGCATAGCGCTCCACGTTACGCTGAAATTCCAATTCGGCGTTTAGCCCGAAAGCATTCACGTTGCCGAAACTATCGACCTGCACGGAATGGTCGATGACCAATTCAGCGGGAAACAGTGGATTGATGCGTTTGGGATTTCCGCCCATGCGCTGCACCGCTTCGCGCATTGTAGCCAGGTCGACGATGGCCGGTACGCCGGTAAAATCCTGCAACAACACGCGCGCCGGCATGAAAGCGATCTCTTTTTCGGCAGTTCCGGGACGCCAATTGGCCAACGCTTTGATGTCCGCGGCGTGCACGAATCGGTTGTCTTCGCAACGCAGAAGATTTTCAAGCAGAATACGCAGGGAAAAGGGGAGCTTGCCCAAGTTCGCGACGCGCGATTTTTCGAGCGCTTCCAGCCGATGTATTTCAAAGCTTTGCGCTCCAACGCGCAGTGTGTCACGCGTGCCAAACGAATTTCCTGCGGAGATGGCCATCCTCGCGGTCCTTTCAACCCTTGCCCAGCCCTCCATGATAACCGAAATCGAATTACGGCGCGGGCGACTATACTGGTAATGCCGTGAGCACCACTTTGAAAATCGTCTTAATTTCCACCTATGAGCTGGGGCGCCAGCCGTTCGGGTTGGCATCTCCCGCGGCATGGCTGCGTAAACGCGGCCACGATGTTGTCTGCATGGACCTGGCGCGGCAAGCGTTGAATGATAGCGCGATAAAAGAAGCCAATTTAATCGCCATTTATCTGCCTATGCACACCGCGACGCGCCTGGCTGCGCAAATTCTGCCCGGGTTGCGTGCGCAAAATCCCAATGCACAGTTTTGCTGTTACGGCCTTTACGCGCCCATGAATGAGGCCTACTTGCGAAGCCTGGGTGTATCCACAATTTTAGGCGGCGAGTTCGAAAATAGTTTCGTTCATTTGGCAGAACGTTTGGCGCAATCCAGCGGGAATGGCGATCGCGAAGAGCGATCAGCACCGCAAGAAGAATCGTTAATCTCGCTGGAACGCCTGAAATTTGAAGTCCCGGATCGCTCCGGAATGCCCGCATTGCAGAAGTACGCGCATCTTATTATTCCCGGCGATGGTTACCGCATTGTGGGCTCAACGGAAGCTAGCCGGGGATGCAAGCATCTATGCCGCCATTGCCCCATCGTTCCGGTATACAACGGCGTTTTCCGGATCGTGCCGCGAGAAATTGTCCTTGAGGACGTCCGCCGTCAGGTAGCCGCGGGTGCGCAACATATTTCGTTCGGCGACCCGGATTTTTTTAATGGCATAGGTCACGCCATTCCGCTAGTCGAACAATTTCATCACGAATTTCCCACCGTGACCTATGACGTCACCATAAAAATCGAGCATCTGAGAAAATACGAAGAATACTTGCCTAAATTGAAAGAAACCGGTTGTCTGTTTGTGATTTCGGCCGTGGAGTCCGTGGACGATATATTCCTCGTCGCCCTGGAAAAGGGCCACACACGCGCCGATTTCCTGCATATCGCCGCCACATTTCGCAATTTGGGCCTGACTCTGCATCCCACTTTCGTTCCGTTTTCACCGTGGACCGCCGTCGAAAATTATCTGGATCTGTTGCGCGTTCTGTATGAAGAGCAGCTCACGGAAAATGTAGCTCCCATTCAGCTGGGAATTCGCCTGTTGATTCCAGCGGGCTCCCACATGCTGGAACTCGAAGAAATCAGCCGAGCGATTGGGCCTTTCGATCCGCAATCGCTGGTATATCCGTGGCGGCACTCCGACCCCCGCGTGGACGCATTGAGTGAGGCAGTCCAGGAAATTGCCGCCGCGGCCGACCGCGAAAAGGTCTCTCGCGCGACCGCCTTTGAACGCATTTGGATCGCTGCGCATCGCGCCGCCGGAATAGTGCCGCCAGCACTTTCGCATGCTCAAAACGCGCAGGCCGTTCCATTCCTCAGCGAGCCCTGGTATTGCTGCGCGGAACCCACAACCGATCAGCTGATTTCCATTGGACGCCCGAAACCAGTGGTCAGCAGTCCGACCGTGTCCGCAGACAGTTTTGTTTGAAGCTGAAAAGATGTCATTAACAATGGACGCTCCATCCAAACAAAATCCCTCGAAGCGATTACTTCTGTTCACCAATAAACTGGGCTATCAAACTCGCAACTTTGAGGAAGCGGCTCAAGAACACGCCACCGAAATCATCTACGTTACCGACCGCTGTCATCAGTTGGAAGATCCCTGGGGCGACCGAGCCATCGCCGTGCACTTTGAATCCGCACAAATAGCTGCAGCTAGGGTCGTGGCGGCGCTGAACAGCAACAGCGTCGATGGAATCCTGGCCTTGGGAGATTCACCATCGGTAGCTGCTGCATACACCGCGCGCGAGCTGGGAATTCCTTACAATCACCCGGCTTCAGTGGAAGCTTGCCGCTCAAAATTACGCATGCGCGAAGTATTCCGCGAGACCGGCCTGAAGACGCCGTGGTTTCGCGTCATGAATCTTGATCCATTGCCCGAGCCGGCCTTGTTGGGGATTTCTTATCCGTGCGTTTTAAAACCGCTCTCCCTTTCCGCCAGCCGCGGCGTGATCCGTACAAATAATCGGGAAGAGTTCGTTTCCGCGGCACAACGCATTCGCAAGCTACTCGAATCGCCAGAAGTCCGCGCCACTCGTGAAGCGCACCTCGATCAGATTCTCGTTGAGGGTTACATTCCGGGCAGGGAAGTCGCCGTCGAAGGCCTGCTGACTGATGGCGTTCTTAAGGTTCTGGCGATTTTCGACAAGCCCGACCCGCTCGAGGGTCCGTACTTCGAAGAAACAATTTATGTCGCGCCATCCAGCCTCACGGAAGCGCAACAACTCGCAATTCAAAAATGTGCCCAGGACTCCGCGCGCGCCATCGGCCTTACACGCGGACCGGTACATGCTGAATTTCGTATCCACGGTAACGGAGAGGCGGACACAGAAGTCTGGCCGCTGGAAATTGCCGCCAGGCCCATCGGGGGATTGTGCGCTCGAGCTTTGCGTTTCGTTGAAAACGAAAACCAAACCCTCGAAAATAAAAACGCGCATGAACCAGCAAGCATTGGACTGGAAGAACTGCTGCTGCTCCACAGTTTAGACTTGCCGGTAAGCACCTGGATGCGCGAACGAAGGGCCTCTGGTGTGATGATGATTCCAGTACCCAGCAGCGGAATACTGGAAAGCGTCGAGGGAGAAGAAGCCGCTCGCGCGACTTCCGGGATCAGCGAACTGCTCATTACCGCGCGACTGCATGATTACATCGAGGCATGGCCGGAGGGCGCCAGCTATCTGGGATTTTTGTTTGCGGCCGCAGAGACGCCGTGCGAAGTTGAGCAAGCGCTAAGAACCGCGCACGCGAAATTGCGCTTTACGATGACTCCCAGGCTGCCCGTACAACACCCGGCACAACAAGCCAGCGGCAAATCGGCTCGATAGCGCAGTCAACTTACTCACACAAATTATCCCTTAGCTTTTGGCGGCACGTAGCCTTCCGGCAACTTCGAACCTTCCCCAAAGAAAAATTGCTCCATCTGTTCTTCCATGATTTTCTGGGAGTTGGGATCCAGCGGATTAAGCCGGTATTCGTTCATCACCATCTTGGAATGTTCCAGCCACAACTTCCACGCGTCTTTCGACACACTTTCGTACACGCGTTTTCCAAGCTCGCCTTTCCACGGCACTCGATCGAGGCCGGGCAAATCTTTATTGAACTTCACGCAATGCACGATGCGCGTTCCGGGCTGCGATGCCTGGTTGGCGGGAGGCGTCGAGCCGCCATTTTCACTGGCCATAAACTGATTCTCCTGAAAAAGCTGCTTTTCGACCTTACTGCAAGTTGCAGGAAATTCCTAGTCGCCAAGCGCTCATTACTGTGGACGGCGCGCGCCAGAAATGGCCAACCCAGGCCCCGCCATTTTCGACGAGATTAGTCACCTGGGGAAAATAGTTTGAAGCAACTCGCGGATGTTGTTATACAAGCAGTGGTCCAAATTCGAAGATTCACAAGAAATGCAAGCTTGATCGTTTCAGTTCCTAATCTCCAAACTGTGGAGGTTCGCGTTCTTGGCCGACATTACCACTATGTTCTGGGACATTGGCGGGGTCATCCTCACCAACGGCTGGGGCCGCGCTTCCCGGCACGAAGCCGCAAAAGTCTTCAACCTGGACTGGGAAGAATTTGTGGACCGGCACGATCTGTGCTTTCCGGCCTTGGACGCCGGCCTCATCACCCTCGACGCATATCTAGACCGCACCCTCTTTTACCGGCCGCGGCCCTTCACCCGCGAGGAATTTACCGCTTTTATGTTTGCGCAATCGAAAGAATTTCCAGAAACGCGCGCCATTCTCGATGAAGTCACGCAGTCAAAGAAATATTTTATTGGCTCGATAAACAACGAGCCCCTGGAGCTTAACCAGTACCGCATCGACGTCTTCGATCTGCGCCGTAACTTCGACGTTTTTTTCAGTTCCTGTTACGTGCGCTCGCGAAAGCCCGAGGAAACCATCTTCCGTATCGCTCTGGAAGTTTCGCAACGTCCGCCAGAAAAATGCATCTTTATAGATGACCGGGCCCTGAACCTGGAAGTACCCCGGCGGCTGGGCATGCAAGTGATTCACTACCACGATGCCCAGAGTTTGCGTTCTGAACTGCGAAAGCACCGTGTTGAGGTATAGTCTCCTGAAGCTTAAATCGGTTAAATGCGGCCTTTTTAGATGGAAAGGGAACCCTGATGGTGGACAACTCTAATCCTTCCGGCGGCTACAACGGCGCCACCGAACCCGTTACCGTGGTTCTTTTTGGAGCCTCGGGTGATTTGGCAAAACGCAAAGTGATTCCCGCCATGTATGACCTCGCTATTCACAATTCCCTGGGACCTCGTTACACCATCGTAGGCTTCGCGCGTACGCCCATGAGCGACGACAGTTTTCGGTCCGCCTTGGGCGAAGCGGCAAAGAGCATCTCGGAAGTCGGCCCCATCGACCCGAAACAATGGGATGAATTCGCCAGCAATCTGCATTACAGCCAGGGCGAATACGACGATCCGGAATCCTACGCGCGCCTCGCGAAAAGTTTGGAGGACTTGGAGGCGGCAAAAAAACTTGGTGGAAACCGCTTATTTTATCTGTCCACTCCACCTGAAGTTTACCCCCACATTGTCGACCAATTGGGTAAAGCTGGATTGGCGAAGGCCCAATCGCCCGATATATGGGTAAGAATCATCATCGAAAAACCTTTTGGGCGAGACTTGGCGTCCGCGAAAGAGTTGAACAAAACCGTTCTAAATGTTTTCGAAGAAAAGCAGGTCTACCGCATCGATCATTACCTCGGAAAAGATACCGTGCAGAACTTGCTGGTGCTGCGGTTTGGCAACGGCATTTTTGAGCCGCTATGGAACCGCAATTATGTGGATCATGTGCAGATTACCGCTGGAGAAACGTTGGGCGTAGAACGTCGCGGCGGTTTCTATGAAACCACCGGGGCCTTGCGCGACATGATTCAAAGTCACGTCCTGCAACTTACCTCGCTCGTGGCTGTCGAACCGCCCGCCTCGTTTGATGCCACCTCGGTGCGCAACGAAAAATTGAAAGTGTTGCAGTCAATTCGCCCGTTCAATCTCGAAATGGTTGCCCAGAACGTCGTGCGCGGCCAGTACGCGCCCGGCCAGATTGGCGGCAAGCCCGTCCCAGGATACCGCCAGGAGCCGGGCGTAAGTTCCACTTCGCGCACCGAAACTTTTGTGGCTGCCAAGTTATTGGTCGATAATTGGCGTTGGGCCGGCGTGCCATTTTATTTGCGCACCGGAAAACGTCTCGCAAAACGCAGCACTGAGATCGTGATTGAGTTTCGGCGCGCGCCCCATATGGTCTTCCGCGAACGCGATCTGGAACCCAATCGCCTGGTCCTCAATATCCAACCCGATGAAGGTGTCTCCATTTCCTTCGTGGCCAAGCGCCCGGGAACGGAAATGAGCATTGGCAATGTAAATATGAATTTCAAATACAAAGAGGGCTTCGGCGATGCTCCCCGCAGCGCCTACGCTACGCTGGTGAATGATTGCGTGCGCGGAGATGCCACACTCTTCGATCGCGGCGATAACGTCGAGGCTGCTTGGGCGCTAATCGATCCGATCCTGGACGTCTGGACCGCCGCAAAAAGCGCCGGCGTCCCGCAATATTCTGCCGGAAGCTGGGGCCCGCATGAATCCGACGTTCTTCTCGAGCGCGACGGCAGGCATTGGCACAACCCATCGTAAAAATGCCCGTAATACTTCTCGAAGATTTAGGGGGAGCTGGTGATCCTTGCTGGGGATGTCGGCGGTACGAAGTGTAATCTCGCGTTGTTCTCGGAAAAAGACGGCAAGCTCACTTTTGTTTTCAAACAAAGGTTTGCAAGCAAGGAATTTGCGCAATTCAGCCGCATCGTGAAGGAATTCTCGCGCCAGGCCGCGCCCTATCTCGCTGGCGAGCGTATCGAAGCCGCCGGTTTTGGCGTCGCCGGACCGGTAATTAAAAATCGGGTTCGCGCCACAAATCTTCCATGGGTCGTGGATACCGAGAATCTTGTCGACGAGCTAAACGTAAAACAGGTTGTCGTGCTGAACGATCTGGGCGCCACGGGCCACAGCATCGAACATCTCCCGGCGGAAGATTTCTGCGTTCTCAATACCGGCAAGCTCGAACCTGGCGGCACCAAAGCCCTGCTCGCGGCCGGTACCGGGCTCGGCCAGGCAATTTTGGTGTGGAATGAGCTTGAAAACCGTTACAAGGTCGTGCCTTCCGAGGGCGGTCATTCCGATTTCGCGCCGCACACTGAATTGCAGATCGAACTTTTGCGCTTTATGCGACGCCGTTACCCGCAAGTGAGTTGGGAATTGATTCTTTCCGGGCGCGGCTTTCGCACTTTGCATGAATTTCTTGCCCCCACTGTAAGACATCCCGCCTTTGAAGACCCGGACGCCGACCCCGCGCCCGAAATCACCCGCCAGGGCCTGGATAAATCGTGCCCTGTGTGCGTGGAGACCCTGGATTTGTGGTGCGCTGTTTACGGCGCGGAAGCAGGAAATTTGGCGTTGAAAGTTTTGGCCCTCGGTGGCGTGTTCGTGGCCGGCGGAATCGCTGTAAAAATATTGGAGAAAATCAGAGACGGCTCGTTTTTTCAGGCTTTTCAGGACAAATGGAAATTTGAACAGCTCATGAATAATATTCCTGTGTCGGTGATTCTAAACGAATCAGCGCCCCTGATTGGCGCGGCCTACGAAGCCCTTGCAGCCATCCAGAAGTAATCCTGAAATCAACCTTCAGAAATAAGGGTTGCGTGACACTTCTAGAAGAGCAACTCGGCCCCTGGAAACCGGTCAGTCGCGCGGCGGTCATTGGCTGGCTGGTGTTCTATTTAATTTTCTTTTTTTATGCCGCTTTCGATCGTTCGGGCTTTCTATTCATCGATTACGTCAATCTGATTATTCACGAAGGCGGCCATCTTTTCTTCAGCTGGTTCGGCTACACGATAATGATTCTTGGCGGAACGCTCGGCGAATTAATTGTGCCGTTGTTGTGCGCCCTTTATTTTTTCTGGCAGCGCGAGGTCACCGCGGTAGCTTTTTGCAGTTTCTGGTTCTTCGAAAATTTTCTGTACATTGGCACGTACATGGCGGACGCGCGAGCTTTGGCGCTGCCGCTGGTCGGCTCCGGCGATCATGACTGGGAAATTCTGTTCGGCCAGTGGGGTGTGCTGCAGTACGATCAGCGCATCGGGGGAATTACCAGAGACCTAGGCTGGCTTGGAATGCTGGCGGTCATCGCGTGGTTCGCCTGGCGCACAAAAGTAGCTTCTTCTCAATCAGTCACGTAGCGATTTCTGCTCCGCCCGCTCGGTCCTCTGTGTCTTACAGATTTTTGGTAGACTACCATCATCCGTTCTTCCGCGGTCCGCTCCGCGATTAACGTAAATAATAAGGAATCCCAACATGAGCACCACTGCCGTGACACAGACTCCTGATTTGCAAAACTATATTCAAGGTGGATGGCGCCGTTCCGCCACGCAAGAATACGTCGACGTGACTAATCCCGCGACCGCTGAGGTGTTGGCGCGCACTCCGTTATCTACTGCGGCGGACGTTGACGCCGCTGTCCAGTCCGCCGCGGATGCTTTTCCGGCATGGCGACGCACGCCACCAGGCGAACGCGTTCAATATCTCTTCAAGTTAAAAAATCTGCTCGAAGAACACATCGGTGAAATTGCGCGGCTCATCACCGAAGAAAACGGCAAAACTCTGGCGGAAGCCAAGGCCGAAATGCGCCGCGGCATTGAAAATGTCGAAGTGGCCTGCGGAATTCCCATGATGATGCAGGGCTACAACCTCGAGGATGTCACGCCCGGCGTGGACGAAATGCTGATACGCCAACCCTTGGGCGTTGTCGCTGCCATCGTGCCATTTAATTTTCCCGCGATGATTTCTTTTTGGTTTCTGCCCTACGCCATCGCTTGCGGCAACACCTTCGTTCTGAAGCCCTCCGAACGTGTGCCGCTTACGATGCGCCGCATTTTCGAGCTTGTTGAAGCCACCGGTTTGCCGCGCGGTGTAGTAAATCTGGTGAATGGCGGCCGTGAAGTAGTTGACGCGCTGTGCGATCACCCGCAGGTGCGAGCCATCAGTTTCGTGGGCTCTACGCCGGTAGCCAGACATGTCTATTCTCGCGCGGCTGCCAGCGGCAAGCGCATGCAATGCCAGGGGGGAGCGAAAAATCACGTCATTGTGCTGCCCGATGCGGATATGGAATTGGCTACGCAAATTATCGGCGACAGCGCCTTCGGCTGCGCGGGTCAACGCTGCCTCGCCGTTTCCGTTGCGGTCACCATTGGCGACGCACAGAAAACTTTCCGCGATTCAATCAGCCACGCCGCATCGTCGTTGCGAGTCGGTAATGGACTGGGCGCCGATGTCCAGATGGGTCCGGTAATCAGCAAGGAAAGTAAGCAACGCGTGGAATCCTTAATCGCGGCTGGTGTCGCCGAGGGCGCCAAGCCCATCGTCGATGGGCGCAACGCAAAAATTCCCAATGCTGAAGGCGGCAATTTTATCAAGCCCACCATACTCGATGGTGTGCCGGCGTCGAGCAAACTAACCCACACAGAAATTTTCGGCCCCGTATTGAGCTTGGTGCACGTGGATTCAATAGACGAGGCCATGAAATTTCTGCACAACAGTCCTTATGGAAACCAGGCTTCGCTGTTTACCACCAGTGGCGCCGCCGCTAGAAAATTCCGTTACGAAGCCCCTGCCGGAAATGTCGGCATCAACATTGGCGTTGCCGCGCCCATGGCGTATTTCCCTTTCAGCGGATGGAAAGATAGTTTCTTCGGCATTTTGCACGGCCAGGGCCGCGACGCAGTGGAGTTCTACACCGAATCAAAAATCGTCATCGAGCGTTGGTCCAGGCAGGAAACCAGAAAATTCTAATGCGGCGGAGGTCATGAACAGCAAGCCGCTGCAACTCGACGTAAACGAGCAGATCGAGTGCGCGCACACCCTTGCGTCCAGGTTTTATACCGATCCCGCGATTCTTGATATCGAAAAGACACGTATTTTTTTGCGCACGTGGCAATTGGTTGGCACTCTCAACCACGCTTGCGGAGAAGTCGACGGGGTAAGACACACCATAGCCGATCCGGAGAGTTTCTTTACTGCCGACGTTGCGGGCGAGCCCATTATCGTTGTGCGCGACAAGCAGGGCATCTTGCGCGCCTTCAGCAATGTCTGTCGCCACCGCGCCGGGCCCATAGCATTAGGTAGCGGATGCAAAAACGTGTTGCGCTGCCAATATCACGGCTGGACGTACACCCTCGACGGCCGCCTAATTGGCACGCCCGATGTGGAAGGCGTGGAATTTTTCGATCGCAGCACCATGGGCATGGTTCCGCTGCGCGTGGAGATTTGGGAACAATTCATTTTCGTGAATTTCGATTTGCAAGCCGAGCCTCTGTCTTCGTATTTGGGACAAATTCCTGAGCAGGTTCACGGATTCCAGTTTGAAGGCCTGCAATTCGCCGAAAGGCGCGACTACGTTATCAACTGCAACTGGAAGGTGTACGTCGATAATTACCTGGAGGGCTACCACATTCCCATCGCGCACCCAGGATTGATGCGCGAGATCGATTACGCAAACTATCGCACCGACACATATCGTTATTACTCGCAACAGTTCGCGCCCATTCGCGCCATGAAAGCGGAAGAGAACGCCGAGCGATTTTATAAGCCGGGCAGCGGATTGCAGCGAGCGGCGTATTTCTGGATCTTCCCGAATTTAATGCTGAATATTTATCCCGACAATGTCTCAACCAATCTGATCGTGCCGATTTCACACGATAAGACGCTGACTATTTTTGAGTGGTTTTTTGACGACGTAGCCGACAGCGCAGTGCAGGATCGCATCCAACGCGCTATTGCGTTCAGCGATGTAGTTCAGCAGGAAGACATCGGCCTTTGTGAAAATGTGCAGCGCGGCCTGCGCTCCGCGACTTACGATCGCGGCCGCTACTCTGTAAAGCGTGAAAATGGCGTGCACCATTTCCATATGCTGCTAGGCGAGTTCCTCGGGCGCACGTAATCTCCGTTCAACCGTTCTCATCCGCAGACAAAATATAAACTACTGGCTCAGGTCGCTCTTTCTACGGATGAGCTGGAGCCGGTGTCGGCGCTGGCTTCGCGGGAGCCGGAGTTTCCGCGCCGGGATTTTTCGGGTAATCGAAATTGACCTTGGGAGCCTGACGCGCGCCTGCATCGGTTTTGAAGTACGCGTCGTTACGTGTAAATCCGGCCATGCTTGCGACCAGGCTGTTGGGAAACAGCGAGATGTAGGTGTTGTAGTCCTGCACCGCTTGATTGTAATTGCGGCGTTCGATGGCGATGCGATTTTCCGTGCCCGCCAGTTCATCCTGCAAGCGCATGAAATTCTCATTAGATTTTAGCTGCGGATAATTCTCGACGATCACCAGCAAGCGCCCGAGCGCGGAGTCCAACTGCCCGTTGGCCGCGATTTTCTCTGCCGGAGTGCCGGCGCTGAGCAAAGCAGACCGCGCTCGCGCGATCTCCCCATAAACAAGTTGCTCCTGGACGGCATAACCTTTAACCGTCTCCACCAAATTGGGAATTAAATCGGCGCGCCGTTGCAGCACTACATCCACCTGCGACCAAGCCGCATTCACCGCTTCGCGCTTGATGGCCATCTGGTTGCGCCGGCCCACATAGGCGCTGCCCAGCACCAAAGCAAGAATCAGAAGAATTACCAAAATCACGATGCCTATTTTCATGTGCTCCTCGATTACGCGAAATTCAAGAATGCGCCTGCTTGGTCCGCTGCCACTGCTCCTTGGGCAAATGCCGGTCTAACGCGCGAATCACTGTTTCCACCGCGGTCAGATATGCTCCGTAAGCTTGCGCGAGTTCCAAATGCGCATCGGTATGCTCTCGCAAATGCAGAATAGTTTCAAATGCGGCAGCATTCGAGTGCGTTAACTCCGTGGCGCGCCGAATGATATCGCGCGGCTCCGTAGGTGGCTGTTCCCCCAACGCGATGATCACGTGGCGCAACAGAGTAAGCACCGACGAAAACGATTTGCGCAAAATGGGAGTTAATTCCCGGGCATCGCCCGGGGACCGAAGATATGCGTTGCGCAATTTTAAGAGCACTGTTCGCAATTCGTGTTCGACCTGCACGCGATGCAGATTAACGGGCAGCTTCAGCGTGGCGATTGAATCGCTGCCGAACAATACCCGGCGGCTGTCCTGCATATCGCGCAGCTCGATGGAAAAAACATCCGCCGATTGTTGCAACTCTTCCGCGGTAAAAAATAACGGAGCCGGCTCTTTTTGATCCACCACCCACCAGCGCACCACGGGCGCCACGCGGCTTAACTCTTCAACGCTCAGCGAACCGAGCACGCACAGCACGTTCAAATCAGAATGATCGGGATGGTAGCCACCGCGCGCTGCAGAACCGTACAGGATCACCGATTGCAGATTTGCTGAGGACACTTCTTTCAAGCGATTCACCAATTCGTTTAATTTCGCATCCGTCGAGAGCATGCTTTTGTCACTCCTTTGCTCTGCCGCCAATATCAAGTGGCTCGCTCACCAACTGCCAGAGGCTCCGCCGCCGCCGCTGCTTCCGCCCCCGAATCCGCCGAATCCTCCGCCGCCGGAACCACCACCGCCCCAGCCGCTTCCACCAAATCCGCCGCCGCCCCAACTGCTGCCTCGCCCGCCGCCACCCATTCCGCCCAAAAGCGGCCAAATCCACCAACCACTGCCGCCGCCTCGCCCCCCGCCTGATGCTCGGCTCATGAACCAGATGAACAGGAAGATTACGATGATCAACCAGAAGCGATTTCCGCCGCGAGAACGGTTATCACGACGCTGGACCTGGTGCACCGGCGGCTGACCGCTCAAAGTTACGCCGCGATCATCAGCAATATATTTGGCAAGCTGCCACGCAGCGACTTCTATAGCGCTGCTGAAGTCACCGCTTCGCAGCAACGGAACCATCGCGCGCCCAGTGTCCCCGGCACGCGCATCATTTATAACCGGCTCCAAGCCGTAACCGACCTCAATCCGATATTTGCGCTCGTCCGGCGAAACCAGCAACAGCACGCCGCGATTATCCTTCTTACTCCCCGCGCCCAGCTGCTTATAAAGGTCCACCGCATAATTCTCGATGCTTTGCCCCTCCAGCGAATGCACGGTGACAATCGCCATCTGCGCGCCGGTTTTCTGCTCTAGCTCGGTGCACAGCGCTTCCAGTCGAGCCTTGGTGTCCGGCTGAATCGCGCCAGCAAGATCCGTTACATAGCCCGTCGCATGAATTTTCTTGATGTCTTCGCCGGCCGCCGCGCCGGCAAACGCCAGAATCAGGCAAAACCACGAGAGGAGTTTCAGAGAATGCGCACGTGTCATGGCGGGGTTAGCGAGCAACTGAACTATATGTTGGCGCGTTACAGGTGTAAAGGCGCTATGAACGCGCCGAAACACAGCAAGAAAATTCCCCAAAACTCGCCATCAGCATCCGAAACGCTCTGTGCTATGAGTCTGCCGCGTGGATTTCCTTTCCCGAATCGTACGCGTTGTCAAATACTTTTCCAATCTCGCTCCAACCAGGAAAGTGTCTCTTTTTGCACAGTTTTGCCCGATGCCTGAATGCTAGTTTTTATTTGTAGGCCCCCTAGCCTCTCCATTCGGGCTCACACGCACGTCGAGACAAAGAAAAGACTATGAGAATCCTGCTTTATAACCCCGACAACGGGGTTACGCGCAATTTCATGCCGCACCTGTGGATGTTCCTGCTGCAGGCACTTACCCCTGCGGGGCATGAGGTGGTACTGATTGACGGCAATGCCCAGCCCATGGATGAAGAGAGCATCGCGAAATTCGTGATTGCCGAAAAGATCGGCCTGGTGGGCATCGGGGCCATGACCCGCATGATCGCCAAGGCCTACCGCATGGCTGACGCGATTCGCGCCGTCGGCGTGCCGGTGGTTATGGGCGGGCCGCACGTAACCGAAATGGCCGACGAAGCCCTCGGCAGGGCCGGCGGACCGCGCCACGCCGATGCCGTAGCTCTCGGCGAAGCCGACGAAACTTGGCCCAGAATTGTTAACGATGCCGCCAAAGGCGCGCTGAAGGACGTCTACGCTCCGGTCGACGCTTTTGGCCAGGAACATAAGCCTTCCTTGCAAACCTACCCGCCAATCCCCTGGGACACCATTGACCTGAAACAATTCAATATCGTCCCGAAGTTTTTCAAATCCATGTTGCAGAAAATCGGCGGCGGCTGGGGAACGTTCCGTATCATTCCGGTGGAGTCCGGGCGGGGCTGTCCTTACGGCTGCGAGTTCTGCACCGTGACTGGATTTTTCGGCGACTCCATTCGCTTTCGCACCAACGAAAGCGTGGTGAACGAGCTACTGATGCTGAAAGCGCGGGCCAAAAAAGAGCGTGGCCAGATTGCGGTGTTTTTCATCGACGACAATTTCGCCATCAACATCAGACGTACCAAGTCCCTGCTGCGCGACATTATTGCTGCCGAGGCCCAAGTGCATTGGGTGGCGCAAATCAGCGCCAACCTGCTGCGCGACGAGGAACTGGTCGACTTGATTGCCGCCGCCGGTGGCAAGTGGATCTTTATCGGCATGGAGTCCATCGATCCTGCCAACCTGAAAGACGTGAACAAGGGCTTCAACAAGCCCGGGGAATATGCCGCCGTGCTGCAACGGCTTGCGGACCGCAATGTATTCGCGATTACTTCTTTTATTTTCGGCATGGACAACGACACCACCGGGGTAGCCGAGCGCACCTTGCAGCAAATCCGGACATGGCCACCAGGATTGCCTATCTTCGGCTTGCTGACGCCGTTGCCGGCCACACCTCTGTATAAAAGGTTAGAGGCCGCCGGAAGATTGACCCGTCCGAAGCATTGGCAAGAATTCATACCATTCGCGATGGCCCATACCCCGCTGAAGATGACCATTGACGAAGCGCATGCTGAGGTGAAGTACGGCTGGTCGAAATCCTACAGCCCCGAGGCCATCGCAAAAGCTCTGGCGGCCGTTGCGCACAAGCCCTTGGGTTACCGCGTGAATATCCTCATTTCTCGACTTTGTTTCCGCGGGATTTATTTTCCACAACTGGGCCGCTTCGCCTGGGTCAAAACCATCGCAGAAAACCGCCGCGCTATCTTTAGCCTGATAAGAGAGGGCTTCGGAGCCAAGCGCGCCGCACGTTCAGGCGCATTGAGCCTCTCTTCCACCCCCCCGCGCTAATCGCCTGCCCGGGTAGAATCAAATCACGATATTCCCCTGCCAGCACAAGCTTGTTCTGATCACCCGATACCCTATAACGGCTTTCTGGCCAACTTTTTTATTAAGTTCGGGGCGTCTGCAGGATGGTTGGGCTATCTCAATGTCATCGACGAAAAACTGGGAGCCAAAGTTGCGGACGGCTTGGGGATGACCGCTGAAGCCATCGCTGCGACGTCAGCGGCAAAACCGATCGATCTCGATCCTAGCCCGGCGTTGCGCCTGTACGGAAAACACAAACCCACACTGAAAGGCAGGAAGGTCGGGATTCTTCTGGCGGACGGCTTCGACGCGAAACTAAAAGATGCGCTCGTCGCAGCCGTCAAGAAAGAAGGAGCGACACCAGCCATTATCGCGCCCAAGGTGGGCGGGGTTATGGATTCTGCCGGCAAGAAAATTATGGCCGAGATGGCGCTATCAGGTTCGCCCTCCATTATGTTCGACGCGGTCGCGATGTTTGCCGGGCCTCCCGGTGACAAATCGTTGAGCGCAGAACCAGATGCCATCAGCTTTTTGATGGACGCCGACCGGCATTTAAAAGCGATTGCGCTGGCTGGCGTGTCGAATCTCGCCAAGAAAACTCACGTCGAAGGAGTTGTCGGCGTAACGGATCTTCGCGCCAACGGCGACGTTTCGAAGTTCATCGATTTCGCGCGCGATGGCAAAGTGTGGGAGCGCGATACCGCGTAACGCAGATCGGCTGTCGCGGGTTTTTTCACTGCTGCTAGTGAAAAGCCGCGGCCAACAGATCAACCATTAACCGGATGGCGGTTTGCGCGGTGCGCCCGCTCGGATCGCGATACGGATTCACTTCCACGATGTCGAGCCCTACCAATTTTCCTTTGGTGGGAATCTGCGTCATGAGTTCGTCAATCTCTTGAAAATTCAAGCCGCCCGGCTCGAGCGTGCCGGTTCCCGGAGCCAAGGTAGGGTCCATGGAGTCCACGTCAAAGGTGACGTAAATGTTTTCACTTTGCGGAATCTGTTCGATGGCCGCGCTGATTCCACTGCGGTGGATTTCTTCGGAGGTGACCACCTTAGTCGGAATCGCCTTTGCGTTGCCGGCAGCTTCCTGATCGTTGGCGATCCCGCGCATGCCGATCTGCGTGATGTGCTTCACGGTAGGCAGCTTTGCAACGCGCAGCACCCACGAGGCGTGATCGAGATTGCCTTTAGCGCCTGTCCAGGTATCGAGATGCGCGTCGATGTGCACGACAGTAAGCGGGATGTCATAAGCACGAATGATCGGGAACGTAATGCTGTGATCGCCGCCTAAAATAATTGGGAAAGCTTTCTTCGAGAGAATTTTCTTCACTGCCTCGGTGATTTTCGCGTCAGTCTCAACGGGAACGGTGGGATAAATCAATACGTCGCCGACGTCGACCCATTGCTTGCCCTTTAAGACCGTGCGGTCGCCGTCAATGTAGTAGAAGCCCTCGATCAAATCGTGAGCGTATTCCTGAGAATTTTCGCGCATATCGCGTGGTCCGTAGCGCTCACCGGGCTGGCCCCAGGTGCCTTCATCAAAAGGCACGCCCAGCACCGCGAAATCAGCTTTCAGGTGGTCCAGGTCCGGATCGTAGCGCGCGCTCAGAAATGTACGCACCCCGACGAATGTCGGCGCCGTCTGCGCGAAGGAGATGACCGGAAGGCCCAGCGTCAAACTCAGAAAACATCCCGCCACGATCATCTTGTTCATCACATTTCCTTTAAGCAATTTTAATTGTCGGATGATGCCAACAAACATTGGTGCTTTATTTAACTTACCGTAGCGCGCCATGCTCGCAATACTTCGGCCACCGTCCAGGCCTGTGCGATACATCCGCGCGGAGTGAAAGGCGCGTCACCATCAAAAATTTCGCTGAGCGTGCCCAAGCCGTGCGAACCAATTTGTTTACCGAGCGGTTCGAGAAAGCTCATCGCCGCGACGCGATCCGCGTACACACGTAGGTGCGCCAGTACAAATGGGCCGAGCAGCCAACCCCACACGGTGCCCTGGTGATACGCGCCGTCACGCTCCCGAACGCCGCCACCGTAATGTCCCTGGTAGCCGGGTTCGTTTTGCGCCAGACTGCGCAATCCGTGCGAAGTAAGAAGTCTCCGGGCACAAATATCGACCACCGCTTTTTGTTGTTCCGCGGGCAGTGGGCTCTGCGGCAAAGAAACTGTAAAAATCTGATTTGGTCGAAGCGCGGCGTCGTTTCCTATTCCCGGCGCGTCGATGACGTCGTAGCAGTATCCGGCAGAGCTATTCCAGAATTTGGCGAAGCTTTGTTTTGCGCGCCCCGCTAATTTTGCGAACGGCTCAGCCGATTGTTTCACCGCGGAAGCAAGACTGGCCGTAGTTTCCAGCGCATTAAACCACAGCGCATTGATCTCCACGGGTTTTCCGATTCTCGGTGTCACCACCCAATCGCCGACCTTGGCGTCCATCCAGGTCAGTTGCACGCCGGGTTCGCCGGCGTAAAGCAGGCCATCCGCGTGATCCACATGAATTTGATAACGTGTGCCGGCCACGTGTGCATCGATCATTTGCGCCATAACCGGAAAAAGCGTGGCCAGCGTTTCGGTATCTTGCGTAGCCGCAAAATATTGGCGAACCGCTTCAAAGAACCACAGCGCGGCGTCCACGGTGTTGTACTCGGGCCGCCCGCTTGCGTCGGGAAAATTATTTGGTAGCATGCCGCCGTCGATGTATCGTGCAAAAGATAAGAGAATTTGTTTTGCGATGTCGGCGCGGCCGGTTGCCAATGTCAATCCAGGAAGCGCGATCATGGTGTCGCGCCCCCAATCGCCAAACCAGTGATATCCAGCCATGATCGTCTTGCCTTCGGTAACTTCCGTGTTATCCGCCAAGTCACGCCTCACCACGAATTGATCTGCGGCCAGAATGAGTTGCCGAATCCAACCAGTTTCCGCAGTTGCCGACGGCCAATCCGTAGAAGACCACTGCGCCAGCAGGTCCGCTTCGCGCTTGGCGTTCTGCACGCGCGCTACATCGCCATCGAGCGCTGCGTTTGCGTCTATAGAAAAAACGATGCTCACACTTTGATTCGTTTGTAGCGTGGTGCGAAAGATCGCCGCCAACAGGTTATCTTCCCGATCGTCTAGGCCCCGATATTTCTCAAGCGGCAAAAAATAATCGCGGCACCACTCATGTCGTGCCTCGACCTGAGCGTTCGCGCTCAACAGATAAAAGGGAGTCGCGCCGTCGAAGGCGGTGATCTGCAAGCCGCTCTTTACCGCGTCAATTTTCATGCGCCAATCGCCCGCGTGAGTATTGGAATGAAAATCGCGGTAGTTGATGAGCGTTCTCAGTTCCAGTTCCATGGATTGGCTGCCGCGTAACAGGGTGTACTGCACATGAGTCGTGTTCTCGCCATGAAGCATCCAGATGCGTTTTTCGAGAATTGCATCGCCAATGGCAAAGCGCCAAACTGGCATAGTTCCTTCCAACCTGAAGCTTTCGATATGCACATAGCCGTGGGGCTCGATTGTCCCGCTGGCCCAGCGATTCGTTCCCAGCGCATAATCAGCACCGTCGTAACCGGCGATTTCGTCGAACTTGGCTACAAGTTGCATGCGGCCTACCGGCGGTTGAAGCGCCGCTACCAGCAAGCCATGATAGCGGCGGGTAAGATTGCCACTCACGGTACCCGAAGCGAATCCCCCAATGCCATTAGTGACCAGCCACTCGCGCTGTTCCGCGACATCGAGCACTCCGCAAATTTCGCGGCCGAATTGCACCTCCGCATTTTGCAAAGTGTCCTTTTTTGCGGACCGACGCCGAGAACTCACTCCCGGCCTTCTCGTGGCCATCCCTGAGTGCCTCCTATGGGTTCGCCGTCGCCGAGCGCTTGGCTAATTCAAGAATGACATTTCATCCGACTGCGATGCAAAACGTTTCAATGGTAGAGAATTTTTTTGTTGTCATTGTGAGAAAGGAGTACGAGTCAATTTCTTCTACTTTAGAATTATTGGTTCCGGAGGTGTCCGAAAACGGCGAAGTATTTTGCTACATATCGCGATGGGTACCATGAAGCCAGCGCCGAGTAGCAGTTGAAATGCTAATTTACGCTGGCCTTTGCGCCAGCAGTCCCGGTATGCAAACGCCAAAGCTCTGCCGCCCAGGGTGCCATACCTGTTCCAGCTTGGTTTGCCGAACTCACCCCGCTTATCTAAACGAATGACTCGAAGTAAACCGTTGGCTATACGTTCGAGATCGTTGACGCTATTTTCTCCGTGGAGACGGTAGGCCAGGGTCCAAGGATGTTTGATGACCACAAACGGACTGTAATCTCCGACTTTAAGCTGAATATAAGTGTCGTCGATATGGAATGTTTGCGGCGTAGTATCGCGTCGCCCGCCACCCACCGCATCGAAAACAGATTTTCGTATGATGGTGTTGTTAGAACTGAGAGAGATGGTCTTGGAGGCATAGTTCCGGAACTTAAAAATTTCGATGGTGTCTGGCGGCTCACCTTGGGGAGGGGCCTCGCCGTCCCGGAAAAACGCTATGCTGCCCTGGACAAGCGGCGGCGAATCCGTGGCCCGGATGACTTTATCAAATATTTCCAGCGCGATTGGCAGAAAAAAGTCGTCGCTGTCCAGGTACACAAGATATTCACCTTGGGCTAAAGCGGCCGCGGCGTTGCGGGCGATCTCTGGTCCCTGATTTTTTTGCTGAATAAGGGTGAGCTTATTTCCGTAGGATTTCAGTATTTCGGGCGTCCTGTCAGTGGACCCGTCGTTAACAACAAGCAACTCGAAATCGCGAAAACTCTGGTTTAAAACGGAATCAACGGCCTGCCTGATGTAATTCTCGCGGTTGTAGACGGGTAGCAATATGCTGAAACGGACACTCATTAAACTCAGTATAGCGTGAGGTGTGAATCCCCTCGCAATA
>Ga0210409_10002534_pt1 | contig 21595 bp, 11 predicted proteins | sample IncBWH17MmetaG_FD_161649 | JGI IMG/M metagenome (GOLD analysis project Ga0210409, IMG submission 161649) | Forest soil microbial communities from Barre Woods Harvard Forest LTER site, Petersham, Massachusetts, United States - Inc-BW-H-17-M | ecosystem: Environmental > Terrestrial > Soil >...
TGCCACCGGCGTTGAGGCTCGAAGTCGTGCCCACCAGCAGCGTGCCCGTCTGGAAAATGTTCCCGCTGGCCTGCGCCGTCAGAGCTCCGGTCGTCGTATAACCCGCCAAGATCAGGTCGCCGGCAAAGGCCCGCGCCGCCAGGCTTGCCGAGGTCCCCCCGACCGTCAACGTGTTCACATCTGCCAGGTTCACCGCCTGCCCATTGACGACCGTCACCGCGCCCACAAAGTCGTTGGCCGGGTTGTTGAGCGTGATGTTGCCCCCGGCGTTCAGGCTCGAAGTTGTCCCCACCAGCAACGTACCCGTTTGGAAAATGTTGCCGCTGGCCTGCGCCGTCAGAGCTCCGGTCGTCGTATAGCCGGCCAAGGTCAGGTCGCCACCGTTAGCGTGGGCTGACAGGCTGGCAGAACTGCCATTTACGGTGAGGCTGTTCACGTCAACCAGGTTTACGGCCTGTCCGTTCACGATGACCACCTGGCTGACGAAATCATTCGCTGGGTTTGCCAGCGTGATATTGCCGGGCGAACTGAAGATACTGGAGGCGCCGACAAACAACGGACCGCTTTGGGAAATTGCGCCGCCCGCCGTGACATTCAAGACACCGGCGAGGCTCGACGCGGCGAAGTCGATACCGGTGAGGTCCGTCAGGACTGCGTTATTGCCCACAAGCGACACGGTATTGAAATCGTTGCTCACGCTGTTGAGGGTGATGTTGTGGTTGGTGGCCCACAGGGTCGTCACCCCGCCGACCGTGACGAACGCGGCGTTTGACTGCCCGATATCGCCGCCGACGATGGCGGTAAGGTTGCTGATCACGGCGAAAGGAGAACCGAACACGAGTCCTGCGTTATCGTATTTAAACGTAACGTTGGTGACGGAGAAACCCGCGAAAAAGAGGGGGAGACCGGCGTTAGTTGAAATATTCCGCAACTGGAAATCATGGACATTGACGTTGGTCGAAATGGTGGCGAGCTCGACCAGGCCTCCGAGGTTATTGGGCTGGTTACCAAGAAGCACGCTCGAGCCGTCACGAGTTAAGCCAAAACCGCTGAGCCCCCCAACTGTCAGAGGCCCGGTTTGGGTGATGTCGCCGCCCGCAATGACGACCAGGTCGGTGGAAACCAAGGCTGACGCCAGGTTAATGCCAGTGAGGTCCCACAGCCTGACATTGTTGGCGACGAGCAAAACGGAGTTGAAATCGTTGGTGAACGGAATGGACAGGTCGATATCACCATTGGTGGCGAGCAACGTTGCCAGGCCTCCGACGAGCACCGGCCCGCTGTTAGTGATATTGGCGCCGGCGATAATGGTAAGGTTGCTGGTGATGGCAGTGGCGCCAAGGCCTATCGTGTTGATATCGGCCACGGTGGCGTTGCTGGCGGAGAGCGAAACCGTGTTGAAATCATTGTTCGGGTTGGCGAGGGCGATATTTCTGTTGGCACTGAGAGTGGCCAGGCCGCCCACGGTCACGACACCGCTCTGGGTAAGGTCGGTTCCGGCGCTTGCGTTAAGGTTGTTGGCGACCACGGTGGTTCCGAGATCGAGGGTGTTCACGTCAGCCAGGGTTGCGTTGCTGGCCACCAGCGAAACGGTCCGGAAATCGTTGCCACCATTTCCAAGATTGATGGTGGCGTTAGTCGCAAGCAGCGTCGTGAGGCCTCCAATGGTGACGGCGCCGTTTTGTGAAAGATCGCCGACTGTGCTGACGGTAAGATTGCTGGTTACGAACGTCGGCGCATCGAGTGTCAGCGTGTTGATGTCGGCGATGGCGGCGTTGCTCGACACGAGCGAGACCACATTGAAATCGTTCCCGGCGTTGGTGAGCGTGATGTTGAAGTTCGTTGCGGCGAAGGCGGCTTTTCCGCCGACGACCAGGGAGGTACCGTTGGTTTGGCCGATGTTCCCGCCCGCCGTCACGGTCAAATTGGACTGGATGACCGTGTTGCCGAAAGTAAGGCCCGAGTTGTCGAAGGTCAGGATGACATTAGTCGCAGAGGCGAAGCCGGCGGGCGCGGAGGCATTGGCGGCGATGTTCCTCAGATCAAGAGTGTCCAAAAGGCCAACCACCGTGACCGGTCCTCCAAAGTTGTTAGGCTGACTGCCGAGCAGCAGGCTTGCTCCGTTCGCGGTAAGATCGAACAGGCTGCTGCCGCCGACTGTTAGCGCGCCGGTCTCAGAAATATTGCCGCCGGCGGTGATCTGCAGGTTGCTGCGCACCAGGGAGGCGCCCAGCTTGATGGCATCCACATCGTTGATGGTCGCATTGCTAGCGGTCAAAGAGGCGACGTTGAAGTTGTTGTTGGGGTCGCTCAAGGTCACATTAAAGTTAGTCGAGGAGTTGAAGGTGGCGGTGCCGCCCACCTTGACCGCATTGCTCTGGGTGATGTCGCCACCGGCCAGGACGGACAGGTTGCTGGCGACGGTGACGCCGCCCAAGGTAATGGCACTATTCGGGAAGGTGAGCGTGAGGTTGCTGAGGGTGGTCGGGAACGAAAGATTCGTGAAAGCGCCGGAGACGCTATTCGCGAGTGCGAGGTCATGAACGAAGCCGGAGCTGTTGGTGACCAACAGACCCTGGGCGATGAAATTGGTGGCGTTGCCCAGCAGGACATCGACGCCCGAGCCGGTGGTCACGATCTCGAGATTGTTGCTGACGCGAATAGCGCCGGATTGGGTGACGTTGCCCCCAGACTGGACGAGGAGGTTCGTCCCGACGGTTATGAGACTCAAGGTCGCGGCTCCGCCGTTGGTCACACTACCGGACCCGCCGATGGTTACACTGGTCAGTGTAAGGTTGGTCCCGGCGACGAGGCTGGCGTCCAGACTAACGACTGTGTTGCTCACGGCGAGGTTGCCAAGCGTCGTCGCGGTCAGATTGGTGGCAACCACGTTGGTGAGCGTCAAACCGTTGTGCGCCGTATCGGCATCAGCGAACTGGACGGTTTTGCCGCTCGCCTTAACCCAATTCAGCTCGTTATTCGGGTTGGCGAGGAGGATATCTTTCGTGCCCGCTCCAGCGGTCAAGTCCGCCAAGCCACTCACGCTGATGCCGTTGCCGCCTGTCTGCTTCAAATTGCCAGCAGAAGCCACCGTCAGATTGAGCGCGGTCAGATTGGTCAAAGTCAGATCGTCGGCGAAAGTGTCGGCGTCTTCCAGCTTCACATTCCGACCCAGCGCACTGGCGAGGCTCAATTCGTTAGCTGCGTTCGTTAGGGTGATGTCTTTACTACCCGCGCCCGCCAGAACGTCCAAAAGGTTGCTGACGACGATGCCCGTCCCGCCCGTCTGGTTCACGTTCCCGCCCGCGGTTACGATGAGATTCGCCGCGGTGACGTTCGTCAGTGTCAGGTCGTTGCCGAAGGTGTCAGCGTCAGCTAACTGCACGTTTCGGCCCTGGGCGCGCACTAGGTTCAGCTCGTTGCCGGCATTGGCCAACGTTATGTCCTTCACACCAGCACCAGCGGTGACATCCAACAGGTTGGTCACAATGATCCCCGTGCCCGCGGTCTGCGTTACGTTGCCACCCGCAGTTACCGTCAGACTCGACGCCGTCACATTCGTCAACGTCAGGTCATTGGCGAAAGTGTCGGCGTCATTCAACTTCACAGCCCGACCTAGAACGCTGGCCAGGTTCAGCTCGTTGCCAGCGTTGGTCAGAGTAATGTCCTTGGCTCCAGCACCGGCCGTTACCTGGAGCAAATTGCTGACGGTGATGCCGTTCCCACCCGTCTGCTTCACGTTCCCGGCGGCGGTTACGAGCAGGTTTGCAGCGGTTAGGTTCGTCAGGGTGAGATCGTTGGCGAAGGTGTCGGCGTCAGTCAACTGAACGTTGCGGCCTAGCGCGCGCACCAGGTTCAGCTCATTGCCGGCATTGGCTAACGTGATGTCGTTGGCTCCGCCACCCGCCGTAACATCCAACAGGTTGGTCACGATGATGCCTGTCCCGCCAGTCTGCTTCACGTTACCGCCCGCAACGATGGTCAGGTTCGCAGCCGTGACATTGGTCAGGGTGAGGTCGTTGGCGGCGGTGTCGGCCTCGCTAATCTGGACGCCAAGGCCAGAAGCACTTACGAGGTTGAGTTCGTTATTGGCGTTCGTGATCGTGATATTGCCTGCCGAGCCGCTGCCCGTAGAAATGAAAGTTGCCAGACCGGAATTCGTGATCGCCCCGGCGGGAAGTTCTCCGATGGCTCCCGCCGCTGAGAGGAGCAGGTTGCCGCTTCCGGTATTCAAGGTTCCGATCTGGATTCCACCGCCGGTGTTGAAATAACTGAAATTGAGAGCCGAGCCGTCGTCAGTGGTCACATTGGTCAACGTAGTGAGCCCGCCAGCTTCGGCGACACTGTAGGTCCGGTTCGGTGAGGTCAGGGTTTGGTTGGTGACGAACCCGCTGGTCGTGATGCTGAGGTCTGTGAGCTTGGCGGAATCGGCGATTTGGAAGGTAGCCGCTTCCGTTTTTATTACCAGTTTAGCCGCGGCGACGCCAAACGCGGCACTGCCAATTTGCCCATGGGCATCGAGGGTCAGCACGCCCCCGTTCATCGTGATGTCGTCACCGCTTCCGCCGCTGTCGATGGTTCCGAAGGTTCGGAGGGTGAGATTGGTAAACGAGATATTCGTCACGCCGTTTACGACCATGCTGCTGTTGAGCGTCCGGTCGCCGATGATTAAAGTGGCCGCTGTGAGGTTGGTAAGCTCGTCGCTGAAGATGCCAAAAACCGTCCCATTGGTGGCCGAACTGCTGCCGATGCCGATACTCTCGGGGGTCGAAGGCTTCAGGGTAATGGTGCCGCTCCCAGCGTTAATGGGACCCGAGATGGCGATGTTAGTGGCAATTATGGTAACATTACCGCCGGCGGAGTTCACCGCGCTGCTGGGAGTCTGGGAGTAGGTCCCCGTTCCGTTGGCATTGACGTCCGCATTGGCGGTGAACAAGCCGCCAAAGGTCGAGACGTTGGCATTCATCACGATGCTATTGTTCGCTTCAAGGTCCACGTTCAGCGGATGGCCAGCCGAACCGGAGATGCTGCTGTTGACGGTGATTAAGTCATTGGCCTGGAGTGTTAACGTCGCGAGGCCCCCGGCCGTTTTTGAAATCGGGGCTTCCACATCGATATCCCCGTTTTGCTGCGTAGGAGGAGGTGGATTTCCCGTTGTGATTGTCACGCTGGTGCCGCCATTCAAAGCCGTGTTGATGTCGGCGTTGTTGACGATGGCATCATTGGCACTTGGCGTGAAGATGTTTGTGCTGCCTGCGCTGAAGGTCCCGTTCGCTGTCGTGGCGTTGGTGATGGTAACATTCCGCGGGTCCATCAGCCATTGACCAACGCGGCCCAGGGGCGAACTGGCGTCAACGCGGCCACCTACTACCTCCAGGTAATCTTTCCCGGACGTCTCAACGAAACCGCCGTCGCCGCCGTGCGCTCCGCCACGGGCAGAGATGCTCCCAAAGAAACGCGTCCCGTCGTCGCTCCAGACAATCACTTTGCCGCCGTTGCCACGGTCGGTGGCGCTGGCGTCGATGCTCGCGTCGGGACCCACGTAAGTTCGCATGGCGTTCTGGACGGCGGGGTTAGCGCCGCGGAAATCGCCGCCGACCAGGGCCGTCCCGCCCCCGACCTCGCCACTGACGTCGATTCGCCCGTGATCGACCAGGCCGACGAGGTCACTGAACAGACTAACGGAGCCGCCCTGGCTAGAGGCACTAGCGGCCTCAATCGTGCCCGAGTTGATAACGGTGGACGGGTTGGCGGCATTGTGCCCGCCGTCCACCACTACGGAGCCCGCCCGCCCGCTGGCGCTGCTGGCGGAAAGCGTGCCCGAGTTCTGGATATTGCCTCCGGATGCGCGCAAATAGATCTTGCCGCCTTCGTTGACGAAGCTGCTGGCCCGGATAGCGCCACCATTATTGATGGCAAGAGCGTACATGTTCCCGCCCGCCGCCTTAAGTTCAGTGGTCGCAGCCTGGATCTGTCCCAAGTTGTTGACGCCCGTCCCCTGCCCTGGCGTCGTGGAGTTTCCAGCCTGCACCGTGACGCGTTCCGCGCCGGCCTGGGCCAGGATAATCTGTGAACCGGCGGCCAACCCGACCGTACCTGAGGCCTGAATGGTTCCGGAGTTTTCGACCGAGTTGGCGATGAGGAAGACATCGCCGCCCAACGCGCGGATCGACCCTGCGTTGCGCACCGACGCGGTGGAGGGGCCGGCCAGGGTCAATTTGGAAGCTGCCTGGAAGGCGTCATTGCCAATGTCGAACGTCGAAGCGAGGAAGCCCCGAGTGTCTACCACGCCATTGGCACCGACCATGATGCCCGCTGGATTGACCAGGAATACCCGTCCGTTGGCCTGGAGAGAGCCGTAAATAAGAGACGGGTTCGGCGACAGCACGCGGTTTAGAATGGCGGCGGTGTCGGAGGGCTGGATGAACTTGGTGATCTCGCCTGCGTTGATCGAGAACGAGTTCCAATTGATGATGGAGCGGGATTGGTTTTGGTTAATGGTCACCAGCGACGTGCCCTCCCCCGCGATAGTAGCGCTCGCATTTCCGCCCACCACCAAACCGCCATCCGGGTTCGCAAGGACGTGGTGAGGGATGATGCAGGAGACAAGACCAAACGAACCAAGCACGGCAATCTTAATTCTCATAGACTCCAATCCTGATGGGTACATGGAGCTAGCAGCTCCTAATCGCCAACAGCTGTATTGACACCCTTTTACCGCGAAAGCAGCGGAAGGTCAAGACCTTTTTTCTTGGTTTTTTTGGTACTGCTATTGGCCAGGAGGGACGAGCAACACGCGGAAACCAATACGGGGAGAAGGTTGGTTAAAGGAATCGCTGAAAACGACTTTGAAACCGGCAGCGGTATCATTGTAGCTTCCACCGCGCATTCGGTAGGCGCCGCGGGCGGGATCGAGGCAGATCTCCCAAACGTTTCCGTACAAGTCGCAAAGGCCGTTGCCGTCCGACCCCTTACTGCCAACCGGGCTGGGACTAGTCAGCCGGGGGTTTGGGGGCGGCAGGGAAAACACACCTAAGGCCGGATCTGAGCCGCTGGTTAAAGTCTCCCACTGCGCCACCGTTGGGATCACATAGGAGTAGCCGCTGGGAAATCCCGGCGTAGCTTTATCCAAGGCAGTGAGCCGCTTGCAGAATTCCTCGGCATCCTTGGAGGCGAGATTGTTTACCGGCAACGTGTCCCCCTGGGGCTGCTGGCTGGGGTTGGCGGACATTACTTTGGTGTACTCGGCCTGGGTCACCTCGAATTTTCCCACAAAAACGTCCCCTTTCGCGCCGGACAGCTCACGGACTTGCAGCAATTCCATTCCGATGCCACTGAAAACGCCCTTCGGTGCCGTGGACTGCAAGTAATTCAACCCGGCGAGGACGTTGGTGACGACCGTTTCGGAGCGGAACCGGCCCCGCAAGATGTAGGTATGAGTCCCGAGGGGCTCGTAAGCGACTTTTTCCGCCGGGGTACCGATGGGGGTGGAACCTTCCAGAACGGTGATATCCTTCGGAAGATTGGTGAGGACGAGAGTGCCGTAGGTAAATTGGACGGAGGGCACCGTGTTGGGGCCTGCCAGGCTAATCGTGACGGAATTCGTGTGCGCCCCGAGCCGCGGGTGACGTGCGATGATATCCATCGTGCCCCAGGGGAGCAGGTAATTCTCCCCAGCTGGCTTGAGTTCCAGCCCGTCGCCGCTGTAAAACCTCACTCCCGGGGGAGTGGCAGCGAGCCTGACTGCCACTTTCTGCCGCGACAGCCGAACGCCAATTCGGCGTGTTTGTTTCAGGGCGACTGTGACGTTGGTCGAGTCAGGTTCGTAACCGGGCGCCGTAATCCGGTAAACGACGTTTTCTACGGGCCGTTGGTAGAGCGTGTCGCCCACTCTCACCTGCTTTTGGTCCGGGCGCAGGATGTTCGCGTTGGTTGGCGCGTCCGGCGGCAGTATCTCGAAGCTTACTGCGCCGTAATCGAAGCTCAACTGCCCCAGCCGTGTCGGCTGGCCAGCCTTTACTTCGATGCCTTTCCTCTCGATGGGATTAAGGTCCGCGTAGGTTGCTTTCAAAGCATAGACCCCCGGCGGCAAGGCGATGCGGGCCGTGCCGTCGGCGCTGGTGACGCCGAGAACTTTATTCGCAGCATCACGGATCTCCGCCCCAGCGGGGTCGCTGACCAGTTCGACGAATCCGGCCAGAGCTTTCAATGCGGCCCCTGGCGCAAGTAGCGCCTTGTCGGCCACCGCGACAGTCTGTCGGTTTGTCTCGTAACCATCCGCCCGCAACTCAAGGCGGTAAGAGCCGGGCGGCAGGCTCACGTTGGTTGGGGAAATACCGGCGAGGCGCTCGTTGATGAAGATCTGAACCACGGGCGGCGTGCTGTTGGTAATGCTTAGCCACCCGTAAGGAAAGCTAAACGACTGAGACTGGGCCTGGTCTTTTCGGACGTCCACGCGCCGGCTTTGGCGGGCGAACCATGGCGGCGACTCTGCGGCAATCTCGTGCTGGCCGATCTCGACAGCGATCCGGCGAGGCGCCTTGCCTACGCCCACGCCATCCAGGAACAAGTCCGCGCCCGGCGGGTCGCTGGCAAAATCGACCAGCGTGCTGCCGGGCGGCGGTTTCCGTAACCGCGCGACGAGTTCCACTACATCGTGGTTCGATGGAATCGTGACGTCCAGGTTGGTCGTCTCGAAACCTTCCAGCCTGAGTTGGAGTTCCAGCTTGTCCGGGTGGGAATAACGGTTGGTAAAAGGAGTGCGCAAGGTCTGCTCGTTGAGCTTAAACTCGGCGCCGGCCGGTTCGCTCAGAACCACCAATCCGCCATAGGGCAGGCTGAGATTGGTGCGGAAGGTCCTGCCGGGCTCAATCGTGATCGGCACACGGCGTGAGGCCTCAAGGTCGCCCAGAGGTGATCTATACTCCACTTTGAGCTTGTAGGGTCCTTTCTCGAGCGAGTGTTTCAAGGTGCCATCCGAGCCCGTCGCATTGGTCAGGCTGCGGGCCATATCTTCGTTGCCGTCGCTGTCAACCGGGACGACGATGAGGCGGGAGCCGGGCGGGTCAGTCTTCACAATGAGCGTGCCGGTCGTGCGTTTGTGCAGCACCAAAAACGCAGCCAGGCCGCCAACCACCAGGACGGCTGCGCCCACTGCGACCGGAATGATGGGGACCGGCGGCTTCGGCTGCAGCTTGCGAAGTTCCTTTTCGACGCTCTCCAGCGTAGTGCGATCGAGAGACAGGCTGGGATCCAACAACCGATTGCAGAGCTCGAGCCACGCGGCGGTCTTTTTGCCGAAGACCCGGGTCCAATCGGGCGAAGACTCGATCGGCACCATTACCCAGGCGAAGTCCACCTTCCGCTTCACTACCAGTTGGTAGAGCAGTTCGCCAACGGCGCGCAGGTCCGCACGTTCGAACGGCGCCGCTTCAGCAGCCTCCCCGGGCAACGGATCCACCGCCAATATGCGTGAACTCCTGGGCCGGCGGACCCCTTCGATAAAGACATTTGAAGCCTTGAGATTTCCGTGCGAGCGCCCGCAAGTCTTCTTCAAGTGCAACGCTGCGCGCACGACCGAGCGCAGCACGTGGAACAGGTCTGGCGCTTCCAAAGCAACGATCCGTTCCAGCATGCCCTTGACCGAACGGGCATAGAAATTGGTCGCATACCAGGCGCCGCGCTCGTCGTGGCCGGCGGCCAGGATCGGCGCAAAGTTGCGAGAACCCTCCGCCGCCTTCTTCTGGAGGTTGACCCGGGTCGTAAAGGAAGCGCCGAGATCCTTGAACAGCGGATCCAGCTCCGACCTGACCTGCTCCGCCTCTTCAGCGACCAACCGGTCCGGGGAGAAGACCTTGACGACGTATTTGCCTTTGGCGTCGCCCTCCTTTTTAGCCTCATAAACCGTCGCCCCGTTGCCGGAGTCCAGCACCCGGCCGGCTTCGAACGGTCCAAATAGCTCCATTGCCTGAGCGGGTTAAGCGGCGGGGCTGACCGCCGGTGACAGCAGGGGAGCGCGCAGACTAAGCATGGCCGAGGGCCAGCAGTGTCTTCGAAAGAACCGCAGGCCGTAAGCGTCTCACCATGGCGGCAACGACCATCCCTCCCGCGTTGGACTAACCAGCGTCACGCCGCCTGCCTGGACTTTCACCTCGAGGTCCATCGTTTTGTCCGGCCAGTAGCATTTGCAGAGCGGAATGAGCTGCCGGCGTGGATCCTGGCTGCCGACCTTCCCTTCTTTGAAAAAACCCGGCAAGTCGGCAACCACCACAAGATACTGTACCCCACTCTTGGTCCACTTATCCCAAAGCGGATCGGTTTTCTTCAACTCAACCTGGCTTTGCTTTCCCGGAACGAATTCCGTGCTGAATTTGACGGCATCCTGTCGGAACGGATCGCCTGGTTTAAAGTAATCTTTGACACTATAGGTTTGCCATTTGGGCAGCTCGGATTGATTGATTCCTACCACGTCCGCGACGACCGAACTATCCTTTAACGAGTCGCCCGGGTTAATCTTGAGATTGTAGCTCAGCGGCAGCCCTGCTGGGCCGCCCGGCTTGCAGCTTGAGCAACCCCCAAAGACACCCGCGTCCAAAACCAGCAGCGCAAGCACAAGAGCTTGAGAACGGAACGGTGGTTTCATAATTGAAATAATCCCTGATGTTGGCTTTTGTCCATCTGTGATGGGTTTAGGTTACTGCACCAGTCAGGCCGGTCAATAACAAATAAAGCCCTCCGTGCCCGGTCGGTCAGGGCCGGGGTACACGATTCCGATCGTGCGCTCCGGTTGTTACTTTTTCGGAGTCCGAACGCTGAAACGCACCATCGGACGGCTGGTTTTCGGGATCACCCGGTTGTGGCTTTTTCGCCGGCGGCGCTGAAGCCGGGCCTGGGGCGAAAGGAACGTGAATCCGGCCCACAGGCCGAGCCCAACCAAACCGACGAGTAAAAGAATGAATAAATCACCGCGCATCATGCCAGAGTATTTAGGCCCCGCGCGAGCGCGTGTAAAGCGAGAAGCCCGCGGCAGCGGTGGTTAAATCCGAAACGACGCAAACAGAGTTGCACGCAAAGACGCAAAGGTGCAGAGGCGCAAAGGCGGGAACCGGGCTTAACCTCAGACAAGAAGCCCAGCTTCCAGTGACCTCTGCCACTCTTTGGCCTCGGATTCCCCAGACCCTTTCCGTCCGCCTCTTTGGCGTCTGTGCGTTAAGGATTTCGACTGGATGGGTTCGGCAAACGCGCGCCCGGCAACCTCATTTTGACGCCGCTCATGCAGGGTCTAAGAGGACCGGAAAGGGGGAACCGGCAGGACTTGTTTTTTCGAATTTGCGCAATACACTGTGGGTATGAAGAACGATGTGGTGCCCGTCCAGATCCGCGGAATACTCCCGGCTAACAGCGGGTGCGCGCTGTTCGTGGGCAATGACGAGAAGGTGTTCGTCATAAACGTGGAGCCGAATATGGGCGCCATCATCGGGATGTTCCTGCGCGACACTCCAAAAGAGCGGCCGTTGACGCATGACCTCATGCAGAACATCTTCAAAGGCTTCAGCATCACCGTCGAGCGAGTCGTAATTACTGAGCTGAAGAATTCCACCTATTTTGCGAGGCTCATTTTGCAGCAACAGAACGAGCTCGCGCGGAAAATCGTGGAGATCGACGCCCGGCCAAGCGATTGTCTCGCGCTGGCTACTGCGCAGAAACGGCCCATCTACGTCGCCTCCGCTCTCTTCGAACAGGTCGAGGACATGAGCGAGGTGCTCGACCGAATCAACGAAACCGGCGGCGGAGAACCCGAATAAAAGATGCGGACTTCTGTTCCCAAGCAGGCCGCCCCGTTGATGCTGGTCTGCGGCGAAGATGATTACGCCGTGGCTCAACGCGCCCGGCAGGTTTACCTCGAGTGGACCAAAGAAGTGGGAGGCATGGACCATGAAATCCTCGACGCGAGCGTGGCCAACAGCGGGGAGGCGTTGAAGGTTCTTGCGCGTTTGCGCGAAGCGCTCCAGACACTTCCATTCTTCGGGAGCGGCAAGGTCATCTGGCTTCAAAACTGCAACTTCCTGGCCGATGAACGCACCGCCTCAGCTCAGGCTGTGACTGAATCCCTGGCGGAACTGGCTCAGGAATTGAAGGCATTCGACTGGCAAAACGTTCGAATGCTTATCAGCGCCGGCCGAGTGGACAAGCGCAAGGTGTTCTACAAGGCGCTCGACAAGCTGGGAACCGTCGAAACATTGGCCGGATGGTCCGCCGAGGACCGTGATTGGGCGATGCAGGCTGAGGCGTGGGCTGCCAAAGCCATTCGCGAAAAACAAAAAACGATTTCCGACGAAGCCCTGGCGGAGCTGATTAGCCGCGTGGGACCCAATGCTCGACAACTCGACAGCGAAGTCGAGAAGCTGACGCTTTACGCCGGCGCCAGCAACCGGATCGAGTTCGACGACGTTGCCGCCATCTGCACCCGTAACAAAACCTCGCGCGCCTTTGCACTCGGCGACGCGTTGGGCGACCGGGACTTGCCCCGGGTGCTGCAGCGGCTGGACGAAGAGTTGTGGGAGGTTAAACTCGGTCCGCAGAAATCCGAGATCGGACTCCTCTACGGCCTGATCGCGAAAGTCCGCGCGCTGGTGTTGGTGAAGGAAATGTTGCGTGAAGGCTGGGTGAAACCGGATACTGATTACACACGATTCAAGGCGCAACTGGAACGCGTGCCGGCGGAGCAACTGCCGGCCGACAAACGGTTCAACCCGCTCGCGCTCAACCCGTACGTCCTTTATAAAGCGCTGCCTCAGGCCCTCCGCTACACCCAAGCCGAACTCATACGGGCAATGGAGCTGTTGCTCGAGTGCAATCGCCGCTTGGTCTCGAGCAACCTGGACGAATCGCTCGTCCTGCAGCAAACCCTGGTGCAAATTGTGGGCAGCACCAAGCCGCGCCCGGATGACTCACCGCGAAGCTGAATCGATTCTGTGCGCAAGCGCGACTGAACAGACTTGGGAGCCATGAGCATACCGGCAGCCAGATTGCTAGTCATGGTGGGCGAAAAGTTCGCCTGCGTGAAAATCATCGGCCGTGCCGATTTCGTTTCGAGTGTCGATTTCAAACGGCTGTTGGACGAACTGCTCCAAAAGGGCTATACCTATTTCGTTCTCGACCTGTCGGAATGTGTGCTGATGGACAGCACGTTTCTTGGTGTGTTAGCCGGCTTCGGCTTGAAAATGGCTCCGGCCCAGCCCGCCCGCGAAACAGCCCCGATCGAGCTATATAACCCCAGCGCGCGAATTACCGAGGTCCTGGACAATCTGGGGGTGCTCCACTTGTTCACGCTACGAGAAAAGGCCTTGCCCGCCTGCGACGGTTCCGAACCTCGCGAATACGAGCCGCTCTGCGTCGGCAAGGCGGAAATTACCCGCGCCTGCCTGGAAGCCCACCAAACCCTCATGGCGATCAACCCCAAGAATGTTTCCAAGTTCAAAGAGGTCGCTGCCTTCCTGGCGGAAGATTTGAAGAAAGCCAAACCTTAGAAACAGGTTCAGACGTACGAGCGGAGGTTCAATTCTTCGAGCAAGGCTTCGGGAATCTCCTGCAAGAATCGCGATGCGCATTGCGCGATGTCCCCGCCGGCTCCGTAGCCGGCGCGCACCAGTGGATAACACAAATAAAGTTGATTGCGAGCGCGGGTGATTGCAACGTACATCAAACGCCGCTCTTCTTCGATGCCTTCCTTGCTCTTCAGCGAGAGCGCGGAAGGGAAAAGCCCATCGCATAACATAATCACGAACACCACATCGAATTCCAGCCCCTTGGCTTGATGGATGGTTGAAAGCCTGAGCCGCTCATCGTCCTTTGGGGCCGGTTGACCATCCTCGGCTTCGAGGTTGGTCAGCAACGCCAACTGGGTGAGGAACTCTTCGAGGGTAATAAATTGACGCGCAAAAATAGCGAGCTGCTCCAGGTCGTCGAGGCGTGAACGGTGATTTGCGTAATTTTCCTTCAGGTACACTTCGTAGCCGGCCTCGATGACCAGCCGAATCATTTCCGACGCCTGGTGGCGCACTTGCTCATCTTCGAGTTGGGCCACCGTCGCCACAAGCTGGGCCCACGCCACGGCCGCCTTCTTCGGCGCCGCTGGAGCGCAGGCCTGCAACCCGGCGGCAATCGGTGTCTCGGCGGGTGCGGCCTCCGTGGGTTGCGGCACCTCTGATGTCCCTGAGCCGTGGTCCGTCGTCCGTGGTCCGTGGACTGTGGACTGTGGACTGTGGACCATGCATTGCGTTTCGAAAGAATTCCAGAGTTTATCCGCCGCCTTGCCGCCAATGCCGGGCAGCATTCGGACCAGGCGTTTGAAGGAGAGTTCGTCCCGGGGGTTGAGGACGAGTTTGAGAAACGAAGTCACGTCCTTGATGTGGGCTTGCTCAAAAAACCGCGTGCCGCTCGTGATGCTGAAAAGAATCTGACGCTTGGTGAGCTCGAGCTGCACTTCGAGCGCGTGAAAATGTGACCGGTACAACACCGCCATGCGGTTCAGACTAATCCCTTCGTCGCGCAGTTCGAGGACGCGTCGAGCGACAAAAACCGCCTGCTCCCTGGCATCGTAGCAGGTGATGAGGAAGGGTTTGGGCCCGCCGCGGCGGGCGGGCGCGAGTTCTTTGCTGAACTGTTGCTCATTGGCGGTGATCGCAGCGTTGGCGACCTGGAGGATTTCGGGTGTGCTGCGGTAGTTGGTTTCGATTTTATATACCTTCGCACCCGGATAACGCTGCGGGAATTTGAGAATGTTCCTGAAATTGGCGCCGCGCCAGGCGTAGATGCTTTGCGCGTCGTCCCCTACTACCATCACGTTCTTATGCCGTTCGGCGAGCAAGTCGATGAGCTCGGCCTGGAGCTTGTTCGTATCCTGGTATTCATCGACCAAAATGAATTGGAACCGGCGCTGATAAACTTCGCGGATCTCGGCCTGCTCCTGCAGCAGCCGCAGCCAGAGCGCAAGCAAGTCATCGAAATCCATCGCATTGCTGGCACGTTTGCGTTCGGCATAACGCCGCTGAAGGTCGCTCACCTCTCCAACGAGGTGGCGAAAATGCTTATATTCCTGCTGCAAGACGTCGGCGACGGGCTTGTGTGTATTAACCGCGAGAGAAAAGATGTCGCCCAACTGCTCCGCCTTCGGAAACAGGTCGTTTTTCACGTCGATTCCCGCCTCAGCCAGGCAAGTCGAAACGAGATGCCGGACATCCTCACGGTCTAGAATTGTGAAATCGCGCTGATAGCCGACCAGGTCGGCGTGATGGCGAAGAATTCGGTTGCCGATCGAATGGAAGGTTCCGCCCCAGAGGGACGGCAAATCCTGGCCGAGCAAATCAGCCACCCGCCGCATCATTTCCTTCGCCGCCTTGTTTGTGAACGTCAGCAGGAGGATGCGCTCCGGCGGAATTCCCTGCTCCAGTAGAAAAGCGACCCGGTAGGTCAAGGCGCGGGTCTTGCCCGACCCGGCACCAGCAATGACCAGCGAGGGACCCGGCGGCGCAGTGACGGCCGCGAACTGCTGTTCGTTGAGTTCGCCTGCATAATCGATCTGCAGATGGAGCGACTCGCGGAATGGTTGCAACACGTACTCACGAGACATGAAAGCACCGTAGCCAGCCGGGTCGCAGATGTCGAACCGGAACCGGCCGGGAAGCGGAATGAGGGAGTGATGGAGTAATGGAGTGGCGGCTGAGTGGACTGGCGGATTCTTGGATTTGTTGAGGAACGGGCGCGCCACGGATTGCCGCCCGGCGACCCAACGGTGAGATCCCAAGACTCCAGCACTCCAACACTCCTGGCCGCTGCAATCGGCTTGTCGCCGGCCGCTTTTTGGGGAATATCTGCACCGTGCATCACGTTGCGCATGAGGACCCGACGTTTGTCGCCAGGTCGCGTTCGACCTGGGAGATCTTGCGTCGAGTGGCAAAGTATTTGCGGCCGTACAAAATGATGGCGGCGGGTACGTTTGGGTGTGCGCTGCTGTCCTTGGCGTTCGGTCTGGCCTACCCCAAACTTACCCAGTTTGTTATCGATCGGGTGATCGAACAGAAGCGGTTCGATTTGCTGACGCCCGCCATGCTGGGGCTGCTCGGGTCTTTTCTCCTCCGAGACCTTTTCAATAGCCTGCGCATCCGGATAAATAACACCTTCGAACAGAATGTAATCTACGACATGCGGCGCGACGTCTATGCCCGGCTTCAACGGCTGCCGGTGGGGTATTTTGACCAACGGGCTTCCGGAGACCTCATGACCAGGGTCATTGAAGATGTCAACTCCGTTGAGCGGGTGTTAATTGACGGGACCGAGCAAGGTAGCGTGGCCGTGCTCGGGATCATCGCGGTCGCGGCAATCATGTTCGCCACTAATCTCACCCTGGCCGCAGTGGCCCTCATTCCCCTACCCCTTCTCAGCGCGGGCGCCCTTTGGTACACCCTGACCGCTCACCGTCGTTACCGACGCCAGCGGCTGGCCGCCAGCGCGATGAACGCGCTGCTTATGGATAATCTCCAAGGCGTGCGACAGATCAAAGCATTCGGACGCGAGCCTCACGAGGATAGCCGGTTCGCCCGGCGGGCTGATGACCTGCGCCGCGGCACCCTGGGCGTGATGCGGGTCTGGGCCGCTTATTCGCCAGCCATGAGTTTTGCGGGAGCGCTTGGCTTGGGCTTGGTTCTATGGGCAGGCGGCCGCCAGGTAATCGATAGCCGGATGACCCTGGGCCAGCTCGTCGGGTTCATGTTTTATCTCGGACTTTTCTATGAGCCTATCGCCCGCTTGCACGGCCTCAACCAGATGTTGCAGGCTGCCCGCGCCGCCGGTGAGCGGGTGTTCGATATCCTGGATGCTGCGGTCGAACAGGATGTCCGCACAGGTGGAATGTGCGGTGCAGATGGAGCAACGCCGCCAGAGCGCCGTCGGGAGTTGCGCCACCCGGTTCGCGGGGAGGTCAGCTATGAAGACGTCAACTTCGGCTACAACACAGAGCGGACGGTGCTGCGGAATCTTTCCCTGCGGGCGTCGCCTGGGCAGATGGTTGCGCTGGCCGGGCCGACGGGGGCCGGCAAGTCAACGCTGGTGAACCTGCTGCCGGCGTTTTACGAACCAACCGGTGGACGGATTACTATCGACGGCCAGGATATCGCCGGGATCTCGCTCGAATCGCTGCGGGCGCAAATCAGCGTTGTCAGCCAGGAAGCCTTCCTGTTCAACGGGACCATTCGCGAGAATATTCTGTATGGGCGGCTGGACGCGACCGAGGAGCAGCTCGTTGCGGCCTCGCGCGCCGCGAACTGCCACGAGTTTATCGAACGCCTACCGCTACGCTATGAATCACGAGTCGGCGAGCGCGGCGTGAAATTAAGTGTCGGCGAGAAGCAACGCGTCAGCATTGCGCGCGCATTATTGAAGAACACACCAATCTTGATCCTCGACGAAGCTACGGCCAGCGTAGATACGGCGACCGAAAAGCTTATTCAGGAAGCCCTGGAACACTTGATGGCCAACCGCACGAGTTTTGTTATCGCCCACCGGCTGAGCACCATCCGCAAAGCCGACCAAATCCTGGTGATGCGCCGTGGAGAAATCATCGAACGCGGGACTCACGAAGACCTCGTCGCGTTGAACGGCCTCTATAGCAAACTCGCACGGATTCAGGGAACCACATTCATCGAAGAACGTTTCGAAATGGTGGAGGGCTGACCCAGGCGTCTGTGCCCCAACCTGCAACCTTCAACTTTTAACTGTTCCTCGGCACCTTCCGCACGCGGCCGGCAAAATCGTCGATCTCCTCCACCTTTTCGAAACCGATATTCAACACATCAACACAACCCAGGCCCAGCACATACCGCGCGGAGGCATCGCGTTTTTCCTCATCGTTCCGCAAGCGGCCTTCGCCGATAATCTTCATCCCGACTACTCCCTTGCCCGCCGCGTGAAGCTTCTGCAGCACCGGCGCGACTTTCTCGGGCGGCCCGTCCATGCTCATGCGGTATGGATTGATCCGCGCATGGACCGAATCCACCCAAGGTTCGGCGGCGGCAGCTTCCAACGCTGGAATCGAATGGCAAGAAACACCGTGCGCCCGGATGATTCCCTTTTGTTTCAGTTGAGCGAGAATATCCATCTGCCGGCGCAGCTCTTCGGGCCAGGTCGCGGATTCCACACAGTGCAATAGCACGAGGTCTAGGTAGTCAGTGCCGATCTCCCTCAGAAAACGCGTCACGACCACATCGGCGTTCGGACGCTCCTGATCAGGGATTCCGCCGGGCCGGAACCAGATTTTGCTGACGATGGTCAACCGGTCTCGTGGAATGCCTTTCAACGCCGGCAGCAAATAAGGGTGCGTGCCGTAAAGGTCCGCGAGGTCAAACATGCCGATCCCGCGCTCATGCGCGCCTCGGATGAGGACCTCGAATTTCTCTTTCCCCATCCGGGTCGCATTCGACTGCCGGTTTCCACCATGGACCCCTGTCCCGAGACAGAAACGGCTTACCCTCAGGCCCGTCTTGCCGAGCAGGACCGTGTCGTAAGGGTCGAAGTATGACGGCCTGGTCTCGACTGCGGCCTTTAACTGCACGCCGGTCAACATCGTCGTGACGCCCAGGGCCGATCGTTTCAGAAATTCGCGTCGTCTGATTTTCATGTCACTCTCTTCGTTCAACTTTTGGCACAGCAGGAAGCCGTTTTGCTCATAAAGCAAATTAACCACCGCTCGTGCCGAAAAGCAACCGGGTCATTTGGCGGTATTCGCTTGTCCGTCCACGTCTGGTTCCTACAATTCTGTTGCGCGACACACGTGACCTATGCTCCGGCCTCGTCTTATCACCCTAACCACCGACTTCGGAACGCATGACTGGTTTGTCGGAACGATGAAGGGCGTAATCCACGGAACGGCACCCAGGGCCGCCATCATCGACCTCACCCACGAAATCGCTCCGGGCGATATCCGAGCGGGCGCTTTCGCCCTCGCGGCAGGTTATCGGTTTTTTCCGCTAGGCACGGTGCATGTGGTAGTGGTCGATCCAGGCGTGGGCAGCGCACGCCGGGGTATCGCGGTACGAAGCCGGGATTATTTTTTCGTTGGGCCGGACAATGGCGTGCTGAGTTGGGCCCTGGCCCGGGAGAAAATCCTAGCCCTCCATCGGCTGGAAAATCAAAATTACTTTCTTAAACCGGTGAGCCGCACTTTTCACGGGCGGGATGTCTTCGCGCCGGTCGCGGCGCATCTGTGCCGCGGTGTGCCTATCAGGAAACTTGGACCGCCGGCGAAGGATTTTGTACGTCTTGATTGGCCTGCACCCACAAAGACGGCCCGTGGATTGCGTGGGGAAGTAGTCTATATCGATCGGTTCGGCAACGCGATCACCAACATCGAGGCAAGCCGCCTCCCAAACCTGAGGCCCATTGCTGTCGTCCTAAACGGCAAGCGCTTATGCTCAGTTGCAGATTTTTATCAGGCCGTCGCTCCGGGCCGTCCGGTGGCGGTGGCAGGTTCTAGCGGATTCCTTGAGATCGCGATCAACGGCGGCAATGCCGCCCGAGGCTTGCGAATTCACGTCGGAGCAACGGTGGTTCTCAGGATTCCCTCGGATTAAACCCCGATTCCTTCGACAGTTGCTCCCAGAGCTTCCGTTCGGTTTCGCTTACCTTAGCAGGCACTTCAATGCTTGTGACGACGATTAAATCACCACTCTCGCCGTCACGTTGAGCCAAGCCGCGGCCACGCACTCGAAGTTTCTGACCGCTTTGTGTGCCGGGCGGAATCTTGATATTCACGCGACCGTTGAGCGTGGGTACAGAAATATTTGCGCCGAGGACCGCTTCCCAGGGGGCAAGGCCGGCTTCATAAATCAGGTTATGCTCCTCTACGTCAAAATCGGGGTGTTTGGCGAATCGCACGCGCAAGAACAGGTCGCCTGCGGCGCCACCTCCGACACCCGCCTCACCTCGGCCGGCCACGCGCAATCGCTGGCCCTCGGCGACTCCGGTCGGAATTTTCACCTGGTAAGTGTCGGTGCGTGGCACCTGGCCTGTACCGCCGCAGACATTGCAGACGTGGCGCGCGCGCTGGCCCGTCCCGCCGCAATGCTCGCAGGGCACTCCGTGCTTCACCTGCACAGAACGCACCGACCCACCCATTGCTTCGTCCAGGGTGACCAGGATGTCTCCTTCAATATCACGCCCGCGCTCGGCGCCGAACTCCTCTTCCTTGATGCCGGACCCGAAACCGCCGCCCGCACGGCCGCCGCGCGAACCAAACAGTTGTTCGAAAAAATCGCTAAACCCCGTGCCGCCAAAATGGAACTCAAACTCCTCCCCGCGCTGGCCCCTTCCCGGGAAACCGCCTCCACGCCCAAACGATTCCCACCCGGGCGGCGGGCGAAAGTCGGCGCCGGTGTTCCAATTTGACCCCAGCTCATCGTATTTCTTCCGCTTGGCGGGGTCGCCCAGAACTTCATAGGCTTCGTTGATCTCCTTGAATTTCTCCTCTGCCTGTTTCTTGTTCTTGGCGACGTCGGGATGGTGCTCGCGCGCAAGCTTGCGGAAGGACTTTTTGATCTCAGCCTCGCTCGCGGTGCGCGGCACGCCTAGAATCTCGTAATAGTCTTTGTATTTAACGGGCATACATGCCTGGTTTACGAGCGAAGCACTGCCCCGCCCCACCCCCGATCATGCCCGCCCGACGACTTTTGTCAAAGGTCCATCCGCCGCCACCTCCCTCAAGGTAGGGCGCGTTTTCCTCAACGCGCCTCGTTTTCACCCTTCTGCCCTCTCCGCGTCGTCCCCGTCATCGTCCTCGCCCTCGTTATCAATCCCTCAGGTAATCGATCCTTCCCTCGTCCTCCTCCTCATTCTCTTCCTCCGGATCATTCCCCCTTCCCGCGTGGCACCGAAGCGCAGATGGACTTTCTGCGCCCGCGCAAGCAAAACTCGTGACATTCGTGTCCCGGTCTGATGCTATGCCGAGGCCGGCAAGTAATTGAACAACCTCATCCGCGCGCGACTATCTCGGCCAGCCGCGCGCTTCCACTTGCTTTCGCCGCGCAAAGCGGACTTGAGGACAGCGATTTCCCGCAGCAAGGCCTTCACCGCCTGGTCAAACGCGGGCACAGGGTCCACGCCAACTTTTGCCGCCCGCAGAACGTTCGACGGCAGATAAAGAGTCAAACCCGCCCCGAACCACGGCTTTTTCGGATGTGCCTCCAGGCCCACCTGCAAGAACACAGCGTCCTGCGGGAAATGTTCCAGGTGCGTTTCCAGTTTCCGGATTTTTTGCTGAAGCTTTTCGCGCAATTGCCCGTGCGGGCGCATGCCCTTGGTGCTGAGATTCCATCTTAAAGTCATACCTTAACTTCCTTTCCGCTTTAACAACGAACGACACACTGCAACTTCGCCCGAAGCACAGCTTTGTCAAAGCGCCCTGATTACTGAATACTGATCACTACTGTCCGGTTAACTTTTTCTCGAAATCAATTCCGATTCGGTAAGATTGAACTCTCATGACGGTCTGGACATTTTTCGATTTCAAGTTGGAAGGGCTTTTTCACAGGGTTTGGCACCGCCT
>Ga0210409_10002536_pt1 | contig 21583 bp, 19 predicted proteins | sample IncBWH17MmetaG_FD_161649 | JGI IMG/M metagenome (GOLD analysis project Ga0210409, IMG submission 161649) | Forest soil microbial communities from Barre Woods Harvard Forest LTER site, Petersham, Massachusetts, United States - Inc-BW-H-17-M | ecosystem: Environmental > Terrestrial > Soil >...
CGCGATCCCGGTGGCCGCCGCGGACAGGCCCGTGGCCGCGTTGAGCATCGAGATCACGACGGGCATGTCGGCGCCGCCGATCGGGAACACGACCGCGTTGCCCAGCAGCGCGGCACACACGAGCATGCCGATGAAGATCGCTTCGGACTGGTCGCCGGCCGCTATGTCGGCCCCGGCGGCGACCGCGAGGATCACCAGCACGAGGTTCACGATCTGCTGCGCCGAGCCGAAGGAGATCGGGCGGCCGGGGATGATTTCCTGCAGCTTTCCGAAGGCGATGTTCGAGCCCCAGAAGGAGACCGAGCCGACGATCGCGGCGAACAGGGAGAAGACCGTGATGTACGTCGCGGTGTGGGCGAAGCCGCCGGTGAGACGGAACTCGGCCCACGAGATCAGGAAGACCGCCCCGCCTCCCACGCCGTTGAACAGCGCCACCATCTGTGGCATCGCCGTCATCTTCACCTGCCGCGCGGCCGGCACCCCGACGGCCGTGCCGAGCGCGACGCCGAGGGCGATCAGCCCCCAGTTGCCCTCCAAGGGGTTGAGCAGCGTGGCGATCACCGCGATCGCCATGCCCACTGCGGCGATGCGGTTGCCCCTGACGGCCGTCGTCGGGCCCGCCAGCCCGCGCAGACCCTGGATGAACAGGGAGAAGGCGATGATGTACAGGACGTCGCGGAAGCTCTGGCTCTGCAGGAAGGAGCTCGCGAGGGGCGGGGCGATCACGGTGCCTTCTCCTCCTCGGCCTCCGTGGCGTCCGGCTCCTTCTTGCCCCGATCCGGCTTGGACTTGAACATCTCGAGCATGCGATCGGTCACGAGGAACCCGCCGACGATGTTGATCGTGCCGAACGTGATCGCGATCACGAGGATCACCTTGTTGAACGCCCCGTTGCCGGCGAGGCCGATGATCAGCAGGCCGCCGAGCAGGACGATCCCGTGGATCGCGTTGGTGCCCGACATCAGCGGCGTGTGAAGCGTGTTGGGCACCTTCGAGATCACCACGAAGCCGATGAAGCCGGCGAGCACGAGGATCGCCAGATTGGTGGTGAGCGTGCTCGCGAGGATCATGCCGACGCCTCCACGGCGGCCTTCGCCCCGGGATTTACGATCTCGCCGTCGCGCACGATGCACGAGCCACTGACGATCTCGTCCTCGAAGTCCATGTTCAGGGCGCCGTCCTCCCCGATGAACAGCTCGAGCAGCGCGAGCACGTTGCGCGCGAACAGCTGCGAGGAGTGCTCGGCCATGCCGGCCGGGAGGTTCAGCGGCGAGACGATCTTGACGTCGTGTCGCACGACGGTCTCGCCGGGCACGGTCAGCTCGCAGTTGCCTCCCGCCTCGCCGGCGAGATCGACGATCACCGAGCCCGGCTTCATCCCTTCCACGGCCTCGGCGGTGACCAGCTTCGGCGCCGGCCGGCCGGGCACGAGCGCCGTCGTGATCACGACGTCGAAGCCCTTGATCGCGTCCGTCAGCGCCTGCTGCTGGCGGGCGCGCTCCTCCTCGGTCAGCTCGCGCGCGTAGCCGCCCTCCCCGCTCGCCTCGACCCCGAGATCGAGCCACTGCGCTCCCAGGGATTCGACCTGCTCGGCCACCTCGGGTCGCACGTCGTATCCGGTGGTGCGCGCGCCGAGGCGTTTCGCGGTGGCGAGCGCCTGCAGCCCGGCCACGCCCACGCCGAGGACGAGCACCTTCGCCGGTGGGATCGTGCCGGCGGCGGTCATCAGCATCGGATAGAAGCGGCCCATCTCCTCGGCGCCGAGCAGCGCCGCGCGATAGCCCGCGACGTTGCTCTGCGAGGAGAGCGCGTCCATCGCCTGCGCCCGCGAGATGCGGGGGATCGCCTCCATCGCGAACGCCGTCGCGTGCTTCTCGGCGAGAGCGCGGGTCGTCACCGGGCTGGTGAGCGGCGCCAGGAAGCCGATCAGGATCGAGCCTGAGCCGAGCGTGCGGATCTGTTCGGGATCGGGCGGGGCGATCGTGACGACGACGTCCGACCCCCAGATCTCGGCCGCATCAGGGCTGATCGTGGCGCCCGCGTCGGCGAACGCGGCATCGGTCAGCAGCGCGTCCGCGCCGGCGCCGCTCTGCACGACGACATCGAGCCCTTTGGCCTTCAGCTTGCCGACCACCTCGGGAACAAGCGCCACCCGATGCTCGCCCGCCGCGGTCTCCTTCGGTACGCCTATCCGCATGAAGTGCGAGAACGTACCCCATCCCGGGGACGGGCGGCGGCCCGGTGTGCGAGACTCGAAATGCGATGACGGTGAACCTCACCCGCATCTACACGAAGCTGGGCGACGGTGGAGAGACGCATCTCGGGGACATGAGCCGGGTGTCCAAGCTGCACCCCCGGGTGGAGGCGTATGGGACTGTCGACGAGCTGAACGCGACGATCGGCGTCACCCTTCTGGAGCCGCTTCCGGAGCTGTTCGTCAGGTGGCTGAGCCGTGTGCAGAACGATCTGCTCGACGTGGGCGCCGACCTGTCGGTGCCGATCCCGGCCGCGGGCGCCGCAGAGGCCGAGCGTCCACGGCTGCGCGTCGAGCCCAGCTACACGCAGTGGCTCGAGCAGGCATGTGACGAGGTCAACGCCAAGCTGCCGCCGCTGCGCTCCTTCGTGATCCCCGGCGGGACGCCCGCGGGGGCGCACCTGCACGTCTGCCGCACCGTCTGCCGCCGCGCCGAGCGCCGTGCGATCGCCGTCGGAGAGGACGTCAACCCCGAGGTGGTGCGCTACCTGAACCGGCTGTCGGATCTGCTGTTCATCCTCAGCCGGGCCGTCAACACGCACGGCGGCGCGGGCGAGGTCACGGAGCCGCTGTGGGAGCCCGGAGCGCACGACTCGGGCTCGCCGGGCGGCCCTTGAGCTGCGCTCAGAGCGCCGGACGGGTCGCAGGCCAGCGGCGGTCTGCCACCCGCAGGGCGGCCACGGCGATCGCCATCCACAGCGTCGCCACGAGGTAGCCGCCGAGCACGTCGCTCGGCATGTGCCAGGCGAGGATCAGCAGCGCACAGCCGACCGCCAGTGCGTAGATGCCGCCGAGCGCCCCGACGAGGCGGCGCAGGCGCGCCGGGCTGACGAGCACCGCGCAGAGGACGACGGTGAGCGCGGCAGTCGCATGGCCGCTCGGCCAGGAGGCGGCGCCGATGTGGACGGCCCCGGCCTGGGCGTGGGGGTGGGCGAGGAGCGGCTTGAGCGTCTCAGCCGTGAGCGGCGCGAGCGCCATCACGAGCGCGACGGCCGCTGCGACCCGCGGGCGGCCGCGAGCAAGCGCCACGGCCACGAGCGCGAAGCCCCAGATCGTGAACAGCAGGGGTTCGAGGAGGCGGATCAGGAAGTTCGCAACCGAGTCGATGCTGGGATGGCTGAGCTGCGTGAAGTCACGCAGCGTGGCGGCGTCGCGCAGATGTACCGCCGGAACGAGCTGGGCGACGACCCAGACCGCGGCGAGCCCGAGCAGGCATAGGCCGGCGACGCCCAGCGCGCCGCCCGGGCCCGAGCGCTGAGCCCGGCCGTTCAGTGGGCCGGCCACGACCGCGCCCGAGAAAGCCTGTCCCGACATCCTCAAAAGGGTACGACGGCCGATAAAGCGCGTCTGAACGCCATCTACCGCAGCATCGGCGCGAGGACGGCGCCCAGGAGCACTCCGATCGAGCGCGCGAGGCCGTTCACGCGAGGACCGGCGCCCGCAGGAACATTGTGCGAGCCGGAGCTGGGCACGGCGGCGTGCGTCCTGCGGCGCGAGTATGCACCCCGCGCGTGGCGCGCCACGGCGGTGGCCGACGCGGCTGGCGACGCCGTGGACCCGGCGGCGGCGTGGCCTCTGACGGGGGCGATCGGCAGTGGCCTGCCCGCCAGTGCCGTCAGCGCCTGGGCCGTCACCCACACCGGCGTCTGCGATCCGGTGCGCGAATAGCGCACGCTCCCGTCGGGCGCGAGCAGCGTGGCTAGGTATCCGAGCGGCGAGCGGCTGCCTTCGCGTGTGACGGCTCGCGGATCGCGGCGCGCGGCGATCAGGCCCTGGATCGCCCAGGCGGTGGACTGCGCATTCGATTCGCCGCCGATCTGCTGCGGGTGGCCGCCGTCCGCGTTCTGTGCCCGAACGAGGAACGCGCTCGCGCGCGCCGCGGGCCGGCCGCGCATACCCGCATCGACGAGGGCCTGCAGCACGGCGGCGGTGTCGTCGACGTCGCTGCCGCCACCCCGAGCGCCGAAGCCGAAGCCGCCGTCGGCGTTCTGCTGGCGCCGCAGCCAGCCGCCGGCGCCGCGAACGACGGGGTTGGCGCTCGCGTAGCCGGCCGCGCGCAGCGCGAAGATCGCGAAAGCCGTGAGGTTGCTGAGATGGCCGAAGCTTCCGTCGCCGGCGCGGAAGCGCATCAGCCTTGCGAGCGGATCGCCGCCGGGCAGCGAGTGCACAGACGCGCCGCACGCGTGCAGGGCGAGGATCGTCCGCTCGAGATCCCCAGCTCCCTGCAGGGTGCCGGCTTCGCCGCGCAGAGCATCCAGGACGGTGTGCCCGCCGCGGCGCACGGCGAGCGGGTCGCGCCCGGCCGCCGCGAGGCCCATCGCCGCCCATCCCGAGTAGAGCTCGCTGGTGGACTGACCGCGCGCGCCGCCGAAGCCGCCATCGGAGTTCTGGGCGCTCGCCAGAAACGTGAGCTCGCGCGACACGGGAGCGCGTGCGCCCGACGCGCGCGGCCCGCCGAGGAGGAGCGTCGCCGCCACCGCCACCGCCAGCAGCGAGCCGGCCGCTCCGAGCGATCGTCGCGCGCTCCCTACCCGCAGCTGATCGGCGGGCGCCGCCTGGCCGGGCGCCGGCGTCCAGGTCACGTCCATGCGCACGCGGATCCGCGTGAGCACCCGCGCCAGCTCGGGTGCGAAGGCGAGACCGAAGAGGAAGCTCGCGATCGTGTCGGTCACGTCGTAGGCCACGGCCTGGCCGGCCACCGCCAGGAACGCAGCGGGCGTGTGGCTCGCTCCGAGCGTCCACGTGTACACGTTCATCACCTCCTTGGCGGCGAGCGCGCACACACCACACGCCACGGCCAGAGGGACACGCCCGAGCCGCCTGCCGCTCAGCCTCCCGAGCACGGCGCCGGCGAGGCCCACCATGCCCCACGCCGCCATCTGCCAGGGGGTGTAGGGGCCCTGGCCGAGCATGAAGTTCGAGACGAGCATCCCGAGCGCGCCGACGGTGAAGCCCGGGAGCGGCCCCAGCGCGTAGCCCACGACGAGCGTCATCGCCGTGATCGGCTTCACGTCGGGCAGGGCGGCGAAGGCGTCGCGCCCGAGCGCGGCGAGCGCCGCCATGATCGCCACCACCGCCGCCATGCGGGCGGAGGGACGCGTGCGCTCGTACGCGAGCCAGCCGACGCCCAGCACGAGCCCGATGATCAAGAACGAGGCGAGCTGCCAGCTCATCGGGCGACCTCCGGCGCGATCTTTGCAGAGGGCGGCGCCGAGGAGACGGCCGCAACAGCGTCGCCGGCCGGCTCGCCGGAGGACGCCGCCTCGACTGCAGTCGCGACGCCCGCCATGCGCCGCAGGAGCAGCTCCGCGCCCTGCTCCGGCAGCAGCGCGCCGCCTGCTCCCCCGAGGATCCGGGCCGTCTCGGTGGCGAAGTACCAGCCTCCGGCGAGCAGCTCCGCCGCCGTGCCGTCTGCGATCACGCGCCCGTCTGCGAGCAGGACGGCGCGGTCGGCGCAGGCGGCAGCGAACTCGGGGTCGTGCGTGGCGACGATCACCGCCTGCCCGTCGCTCGCTCGGCGCCGAAGCTCCTGCGCCAGGACCGCCTTCGCGTGCCGATCCATGCCACGGGTCGGCTCGTCGAGGGCGAGCACGGCGGGCGGATCGCCGGTCCCGCTGACGATCGCGAGCGCCAGCCGCTGGCGCTCGCCGCCGGACAGGTCGCGCGGGTTGCGCTCGCCGTCCTCTTGGAGACCGACGGCAGCGAGCGCCGGCGGCGGCGCCTCGTCGGCCACGCGCTCGTGGATGAAGTAGTCGCCGGGGTTCTGCAGCAGGAGCGCCACCCTCCCGGCTCGCCTCACCCGGCCGCGTGTGGGCTCGAGCAGGCCGGCCGCATGGCGCAGCAGGGTGGACTTGCCGGCTCCGTTGCGGCCCATCAACGCGACGCTCTCACCGGCCGTCAGGCGGAGGGTGACGCCTCGAAGGATCGCGGGGCCGTCGCTCAGCTCGTGCCACACGGCGCTCATCTCGAGCGCCGCCGCGGGCTTGGCCGATCGCCGCGCCCTCGCCCTCGAGCGGGCGGGCGCGGGCGCCTCTTCGGCCCCGGATCGGTGGTCCTCGCCGAGCACGCCGTGGGCGCGCAGCGTCGCGCGCGCCTGTCTGACGCCCGCGGGCGCCGGCGCCAGCCCCGACAGCGCGAAGAGCTTTCCGGCCGGCGTCTGCAGCGCCGGCGACTCGCGAGCGGCCCAACCCAGGAAGCTCTGCGGGTCGCCGTCGCAGCCGACGCTTCCTCCCTGCAGCGCGATCACGCGGTCGGCCGAGGCGAGACAGCGCTCCAGGCGGTGCTCGGCCAGCAGGATGGTCGTCTCCCACTCCTGGTTGAGCCTGCGCAGAAGGCCGATCAGCTCATCCCCGGCGACCGGATCCAGCTGCGAGGTGGGCTCGTCCAGCAGGACGAGCCGTGGCCTGCCTGCGAGCGCCGCGCCGAGGGCCACGCGCTGCTTCTCTCCGCCTGAGAGATCATGCGTCGAGCGGTCGAGCAGCGCGTCGATGCCGAGCGCGAGCGCCACCTCCTCCACGCCGCGCGCGACGGCCGTGGGCCCGTGGCCTCTGCTCTCGAGCGCGAGCGCCAGCTCGGCGCGCACGGTGCTCATCACCAGCTGTGTCTCGGGGTCCTGGAACAGCACGCCCGCGAAGGCGCCCAGATCGGCTGGGCCGTGCTCGCGGGTGTCGAGGCCGGCGAGCGTGACGCGACCGGCGAAATGGCCGCCGTGGAAGTGGGGCACCAGGCCGCAGGCGGCGCGGAGCAGCGTCGACTTGCCGTGGCCCGAAAGGCCGGCCAGCAGGCAGAACTCGCCCGGCGCGATCTCGATGGTGACGTCGCTCAGAGCGGTCGCCGGGGCGCCCGGGTAGCGATAGCTGACGCCCTCGAAAGAAAGCAGCGGAGCGCCCATCAGTCCACGCCCCGGCGATCGGCGAACGGCAGCAGCACGGCGACGGTGAGGGCGACGCATAGCCCGATCGTGCCCGCGGCGACCGGCGCGTGGACTTCGGGATAGGCGTCGAAGCGCGCCTCTCCGGCGGCCCGCCCGACGAGCGCCAGCAAGAGGATTGCGAGCGCAGAGGCGAGGAAGGCCATGTCGTGACGGGACCATGGACGCGATAGGCGCGGCGCCCGTCGCGCGGTCGCGAAGCCACGCACCTCGAGCGTGGCGGCCACGTCCATGGCGCGGTCCAGCGAGCCTCCCACGACCGCCCGCAGCAGCGCCAGGCGCCCACGGGGCCCGCGCGGCGGCCCGAGCGGCCGCGTCCGCTGTGCCTCGGCCAGCCGCTGAGCATCGGCGGCCAGCACGGGGATCATGCGCGTCGCGAGCGACGCGGTGAGCGCCGAGCGGAACGACAGTCGCCGCACGATCCTGAGCATCTCGTCGGGATCGACGGCGAGGCTCGCGAGCGTGGTGATCAGGATCAGGAGCATCACCTTCAGCGCGATCACGGCGCCGAACACGACGGCCTCGAGCGTCAGGTCACCCGCTCCGAACGGACCGAGGTCGCCCAGCCGCGCGAACACGGTCAGGCCGTTGCGCGAGACGAGGACGTTGACGAGGACGATCGGCACCCAGACGATCGCCGCGGTGCGCATCGAGCGTGCGAGCAGGCGTCCGACACCGGCACCCGCGCCGGCACAGAGGACGGCCGCGAGCAGCGTGAGCAGCGCCAGGGGATGGTCGAGCAGAAGCGTGGCCAGCGACAGTGCCGCCGCCCACAACGCCCCCACACCCGCGCGCGTCGCGTGCAACGGGCTGGCCATGCGCCGGTAGAAGAGCAGCGTCCCTCTCACGCGCTCACCGCCCCGGCGCCGGCAGCGCGCCAGCCGCGGTCACGGCCACGGCGAAGTGGTTGTGAAGGACGGTGGTTTCGAACGCTCGGGCCGCGAGGTTCACGCCGGCCAGGTCCGTGCCGGTCACGACCCATACCGGCGCGTCTTCCGCGTGGCGGGTGGCGGCGACGAGGCCCGTACCCGCGAGCAGCTTGCGGACCCCGCGACCCCTCTCGTCGAGCACCGTCAACGCGCTCCCGTCGGTGGAGAAGCGGGCGTAGACGCCGCTGGCTCGCGGGCCGCCGTCGATCGCCTGGGCGCCCTCGGCGTGACGCACGCTCCCCCAGCGGCCGACGAGCACGTGCAGCGTCTGCGGCTCTCCGCTGGAGCCGATTCCCGCGATGCCCGCCGGGACCGCGAGTTCGCGAAACCGTGCGGCGACCGTGCGACACGCGTAGCCGGCGACTTCGGCGCAGTCGATGCGCACCGGCACGCGCTTCCCGTCGATCCCGTTCAGAAACGGCTCGGGGAAGGAGCCGACGACTGCGGGCACCTGCTCTGTCTGGCTCCAGTCGTGGTGATCCCACCAGATGTGATCCCCCGGGTGCACCTTCGTGGCCGCCGCGCCCTTGCCCGCCTGGATTCCGTTGACGTAGTAGAACCAGTCGACCGGCTCGCCCGCTTCCTGCCCGCCGGAGACCCCGTCGATGCTCTGCACGAAGCCGCCGCCGTAGCGGGTGCCCACTGCGGCGTCGTTGCGCTTCAGCAGGCTCATCACCGTCTCTTCGCCCCTGATCGCCGGCCTGTCGATCTGGTGGAGCACCTGGCCGCCGAAGTCCCGCGTGACCAGGACCTGCACTGCGCTGGGCGCGCGACCGGCTCCGAGCCCGCAGCCCGCCAGCGCCAGCGAGACCGCCAGCACCGCCACGACGACGGGCGGCGGACGGCGCACGGCGGGCCTGCCTCGGACGTGCCCCCACACCCGTTTCACCTCACCACGATCGTCTCCGGGAACGAGGGCACGAGCCCCGGCCGGCTGGCGTTCAACGAGTACCTACCCGGCGTGCTCGGCGCGATCAGCGTCGCCTCGCCGTGTGTGCCGGTCGAGGCGAAATCGGAGCCGAGCGTGGCGACCGCGCCGACGGCGGGCGTGCCGCGACCTTCATTGTCGTAACCGGTGACGGTCACGCCGATCGAGCCGCCGCGGTTCACGCTCACCGCCGAGGGCGCGACGTCGAGGGTTCGCTGGCACCCGCCGGCGGAGGCATTGCACCAGAACCACAGCAGGTGCGCGCCGGAGCGCAGCCGCCGTCCGTCGCCCCTCGGCCCGCTCGGGTCGGCGGCGCCCGTCGACCCCGAGACGTGACCGACCTTGTACTCCCAGCCGCTCTGCCCGCGGTTGCGCTCGCCGCCGAGCGAGTACACGAACAGCTGCCCGGAGTTGACCGGAGACGATCCGCAGCGGCCGTAATCGCGCAGCGCGAAAGCCGGGCCTCGGCGATTGCGCACCGCCGCGAGCACCGATAGCGGGGTGCCGGCGGCCACAGCACAGCGCTTGCCGCCCACCTGCAGGGTCGTCGCGCCGGCCGTGACGGTCTGCGCGCGAGAGAGGATCGAGCCGCCCGTGCCGACGATCATGCTCTGAACGCTCGGCCCGGCGGCGGATGACGGTGCGGCGGGCGTGGCGCCAACCGACGCCACGCCGCCCAGGACGGCCACTGCCACGAGCACGGCGAGGCGGCTCACGCAGCTGCTAGCGGACATAGAAGCGGATCCTCGACGTACCGCGTGCGAGCGTCGTGCGGTTGCCTACCGCGTCGGTCGCCTCGATGTCCATCACATATTCGCCACGTCCAAGCGCGAACGGCAGCAGGTAGGAGAAGCTGCTCATGCTCGACACTTTGAAGAAGCTGCTCGCGCTGGGGATCTTGAAGAAGCTCCCGTGGGCGCAGCGCGCGGGCGTGAAACGCTCGCGCGCACCTTCGTAGGAGTAGCAGCGGCCCCTGTACTGACGCCAGAGCTCGATGCTGACGGAGCTGATTGCGGTGTGCGCGGCGGCGAGCCCTGCGAGCACCCGCGGCGCGTTCCGCCGCAGATAGACGTGTCCATCGAGCACCCCGGTCGGTCGAGCGACGACAGCGAACGGGCCTTTGTAGGGCGGCGGCGACGCGGTCTGGCCGCCGCTCGCCACGACGGGACCCCCGCCGGAAGCCGGCGCCGTGGTGCCACAGTTGCCGTCGTTCCCGCTGTGGGCGCACACAGGCGCCTCGGCGCGCACTGCACTCGGGGCAGTGGCAACGAGCGTCGCCGCTCCGGCGTGCGAGAGCGTGAGCGTCGCATGACCGGCCGCGTCGGTCAGCGCGGGCGTCGCCGCCCCTGCGATGGTTGCTCCCCCCGCGGGGGTGGCCGACCCGTTCGCCGCATAGCGCTTGACGGTCACAGGCACGGGTTCGCCCACGCCGACGGACGAAGGTGCTTCGAGGACGAGCGGGTTCGGACATTCATGCCCTTCTTCGAAGTGGCACGGGTAGAGCAGCACCTGGTCGCCGGGCTGCAGTTCGCGTTCACAGACGCCTTCTTCCTGGGCCTTGTTGTCGACCCAGAAGTTCCAGAACGAGCCCGAGCTGAACGTCCAGGTCTCGCCGAGGATCGTTTCGACGCTGTAGCCGAGCCCTTTGAACTTCCCTTCTTCGACTTTCCCGCCGAACCACGTCCCGCCCCAGCTGCCTCCGGTGGCGAGATCGAGGGCACCGGCGGCGTTCGTTCCGGGGCACGCGTCGGCGGGTTTGCCGTCCTTGACGACGAGCGCGGTCGTCGTCGTCACCTGGGTCGCGGCGAGCTTGGTTTCGTTCAGCCCCTCGACCCTGACGGTGACACTTGCGGGGCCGGAGGCGGGTGCGGGTGCTGCGGCGATGAGCAGGAGAACGACGGCGATGACGAGGGACACCAGTGGCGTCGAGTGAGATCTGTGCATGAGCCAACCCCTTTCCACGAGGGCTTGTGGGCTTGGGTCGGAGGCTGGTCTCCTGGCTCCCGGGCCTACCCCTTCGCGCCTTCCCGCTCCGCCTGAGGCGGATCAGTGGCTACGCGCCGAGCTGGCGCGCCGCGATGGGCATCCCCGGTCACAGTGGCGGGTCCGCGCCGGACTTTCACCGGCTTCCCATGACCACCGACCTTGAACGCGCGAATCCTACTCGACCGGGCGAGCTCAGCGAATGTCTGTCTGCAGGTTGCTGCTCGGGTCGGCGAGCGCTGCACGCTGGCGCTCGTCGAGCGGGGTGCCATCGACGATCAGCTCCCGCGCCGCCTCGAGATCACCTGAGCGTCCCCAGGTGAGCGCAGCCTTGACGAAGCCGTCCTTCAGGTACCAGTTGGTGAAGCTCGCCTCCTCGAAGGAGCCGCGCAGGATCTCCTCGTCCCACTCGTATGCCGGGCCGACGTACTCGAGTTCGCCGAGCCCCGCGAGCACCGAGTAGAAGTAGGGGACCTCGAGATGGGGAACGTCTCGGCCGAGCATGTTCAACGCGACGGTCTTGCCGTGGTTGAACGCAACGTCCCAGTGCTCGATGCGCACGTGAGCGCCGCCGTGGATGACCGACTCGTATTCGCAGATGTCGCCCGCGGTGAACACGCCGAGGACGGCTGTCTCCAGGCGTGAGGAGCAGCGCACTCCGCCGCGCTCGCCGATCTGGAGCCCGGCCTTCTGGGCGAGGAGCATGTCGGGAATCACTCCGGCACCGACCACGGCCATGTCAGCGGCGAGCTCCAGCCCGCTCTGCATGACCACCTCGCACGCGCTCCTCCCCCTCGAAGCGCTCGAGGGCCTCGCCGGGATGAAACATCACGCCGATGCTCTCCAGCTGCTCCTTGAAGAAGCGCCCGACGCTCGCTCCGAACGACAGTTCCAGCGGCGCCTGCTCGAGCGCGGCCAGCGTGCACGACTTGCCGAGCGCCGTGAGCGAGGCCGCGACCTCGCAGGCGATGAACGAGCCGCCGATCAGCACGACCTCCTCCGCGTCCTGAGCGCCGGCACGGATCGCGTCGGCGTTGCCGAGCGCTCGCAGGTAGTGGATCTGATCGAGCTGGCATCCATCGACGTTCAGCCGCCGGACGTTGGCCCCGGTCGCGATCAGCGCCTGCTCGAACTCGATCTCCTCCTTGTTCGACAGCGTGACGGTACGGCCCTGCAGGTCGAGCGCGGTCACGCTCGTGCGCGTCAGCAGCTCGATGCTCTGCTGATCCCAGAAGTCGTTGGGACGGAAGTAGGTGTCCTCGCGAGACTCCTCGCCACGCAGGTAGCCCTTCGAGCACTCCGGCCTGTTGTACGGCGGGTCGGGCTCGCGCCCGATGAGCAGCACATCGCCCTCGGCGCCTTCCTCGCGCAGCCAGCGGGCGCAGTTCGCCGAGGCGAGGCCGCCGCCGATCAGCAGGTAGTCGACCTTGCGGGTTGGCACTAACGCCAGCCTACAGTCCGGGCGGGTGTCGGATTGACCAGGCTGCCCACGTCGGGATGTGATCAAGGATCCGCCACCGAGGACCGTCTTCGCCTCGGTTCGGGCCTACGTCGGTGCCGTTGTGGCTCGTGTCGAGCCTCAGTCCGGCGATGATCACGAAAACATGCTCGGACGGGTGCGTGGTCGAAAAGATCGTCACCCAGCGTCCTGGCCCCGGCGAGCCCCATCGCGTGTAGTCCCTCGCCAGGGGGTTCTCCCGGACGATTTCCCCGATCGGCCGAACCCCCGCGCGGTAGAGCACGTAGTTGACGGTGCTCGAGCAGTCCTCTTCCGTCGCACCGCGCGGGTCCGGGTGGCCGCCGGGACCATAAGGTAGGTCTTGGAGCTCGTTGCCGGCCACGACCATCGCCTGAACAGGCGCCGGCACATCGCTCGGGACGAGCGCGACGCGACCGTCCTGCGGATCAAGCACGGAACGGGCTCCGGCCACGAACTGGATCGGAGACGGGCTCGACCATTCGGAGACCTGTCCGCCTGCTTCACGCGATGTCTGGAGCGTCGCCATGACGGCGGGGCCGCGGTACCTCGCCGCCCACCTCATGACGTCTGCGACGTACCACTCGGCTCTGTTGTACGCGAGAATCGCCCGGTGATAGTCGCTCGGGGCACCCGACGCGCGCAGATAGTTGGCGGCGCCGAAGATCGCATCCGCCGGATCCCAGCGGCTCGACGTCCCGTCACCATTGCCGTCCAGCCCGTATGCGCTCCATGTCGAGGCGATGAACTGCATCGGGCCTCCCGCTCCGGCCGGGTTGACCGCTCCCGGCCTCCTGCACGCTGGGTCCGGGTCACGACCATGGTCGCACTCCACCTTCCCGATGCCCGCGAGGACGGCCCAATCGAGGCCAAAGCGGTGCGCTGCCTGCTCGTAGAGGCGTAGATACAGCGGCGGGATCTCTCTCTTCGCGAGCTGTGACACGCGCGCGGGCTGCGCCGTCCCGGCATAGACGGTGCCGGTGCTGAGCGACCCTCCCTCCAATCCGGCAAGCGCCGCAACGAGGACGAGTCCGGCCAACACGAGCGTGGCCGCGCCCGCCGCGATCACGCTGCCGCGGGCACGATCGCGGGTGGCTGGTGCAGCTCTCGGCAAGTCCGTCAGGGACGGTTCAGGCCAAGTTGGCGTTTGCGGCGGGCCGCCACCTCGCGCGCGTCGCGCATCACGCTCGATTCAGCAGAGCCCTCTTCTGCTGACCCTCGACCACGGGAGCCAGCCGTGCCTGCATGACTCCGCCCGGCGCCTCTGTCCGCGTCAGGGCCGAGAGCATGCCGACCTCGCAGCGGCGGTCGGCTCCCACCCGCGGACGGGTCGCCGAGGGGGTGCCTCATGTCTCTGCGCAGCGCGAGTTCGCGATCGATCTCGAGGCGCGCCATCCGCTGCTCGGGTGCTGCGAGTCGCTGGTATCGCTCGCGTCCGAGACCGACCAGATACGCGAGCCGGGCGTAGTCTCGGCGCTCACTCGAACTAGCGCCCCCGGACCGCCGGCCTCCTGACAGCCTGGCCTGGGCGTCGAGGAAGGCAGTGCGCTCGTCCGCCTGCTCGCGCGCCACCACACTGTCCTTTCGGCTCGACGCCTGCTCGCCATCGACTACACGTCGGGCCGTGTCGATCTCGTGCTGGTCCTCGACGACCTCGCGCTCGAGGCGCTCAGCGCGACACGCCAGCTCGGCGGCCCGGCGCGTGTCGCCGACCGCCAGCGCCCGCTCGCGCTCGTCCCGCAACCTCACCAGCCGAGAACGCGCGGCCGACAGGCGTAACTCGGCCTCCCGCGCGCCCTGCATGCGCATGCCCGAGAAGCGGCGTTCGCTCTCGAGCATCCGCCTCGCCTGCGCGTCGGTGGCCTCCCGGACCGCTTGGCCACCCGTGGGTTCGGGCCGCTCGCGCGCCCGCAGCTCTGCCCGAGCTTCGGAGAACCGCTCCCTCGCGTGACCGGCGACCCGGCGCACGACGTATGGGGTCTCGAGCCTGCGCCGCCGCCGCGTGACGCGGTGCTCGCGTCCCCGCTCGCGTCCGAACGCGCCCTCGGCAACGGCGAGCGCCTGATGGCGTCTGGCGTAGGCGCCCCACCAGAACGCGGACATGAGCAGCCACTGAGTCCACCAGCCCAGCCCTTCGAGGCTCGCGAGGATCGAGAGGACGGCGAGTACGACCCCCAGCAGCAACGAGAAGAGCAACTTGGAGACGACCGCGGCCAGCAGATGGGCAGCCCAGCGGCGGAACACGACGCGGCCCGCCTCCCCCAGCGCAGGGGCCAGGATCACGGCCGGAGCCAGCAGGAGGTAGAGCAGGCTGAAGATCGCCGCGCCCAGCAGCCGCAGGCCGATATAGCCGAACAGGAGCAGCATCCCCAGAACGCCTGCGAGGATCAACAGCAGACCTCCCACCCGCGACCAAGTACCGCCGTTGGTGCGGAACTGCGCCTGCGCCGCGGTGGGCCCGGTGCAATGAGTCGCTTCGCTGCTCTGGCAGATCGTGCGCAGCAGCGAGTCCTGTTGGTTGATCGAATTCCGCGCCGGACCGTTGGCCGGCAGCGCGAGGAAGATCGCTCCGTTCGTGTTCGCCTCCCTGAGGAGCGTCGCGCCACGTTCAAGCGCGCCGGCCTCCGTGCTCCCCCGAGGCACGCATACCGGTAGCGAGGGCGACCGACAGCCGATCACCGCCAGCTCGGCAGCTGCGATCTTCAGTGCAGACTGGTGCAGGCGCGGGTCAAGGCGCGATGGATCGCGGCACCAGCGAACGTCGCCGAACTCGAGGTAGCACCAGGGGGCTTCGATCGCCGAGGAGAACAGCGCGGCCATGCCGTCCGTCAGGGCCTGGCCGGAGCGCGAGGGCGTTCCGCGTGCGCTCACCGCGAGCGTACCCATGCTCGCCTGATTGGCCCATCCACCGAGCGCGCCGACCGTTCCCGTCGGGTCGGCAATCAGCCACATCCCCCCTGCCATCATCGCTCCCATCGCCACCGCTTGGCCCAGCGTCTCTGCGACACGGCGGCGAATCAGGCCGTTGTACAGCGCGAGCACGGCCGCCACGGCGAGCACGGCTGCAAGCCACGGGTCGGTGAAAGAGGCCTGCATCTGGCGGAGTCCCCGCCCCACGGCGCCGGTTGCGGGGCTGTCAAGCAGATCGATCGCGAAGCACCACTCGAGCATCACGACGAGCGCGTGAACGGACCACACCAACGCCATCCACAGCGGCGTCACGAACACGTCCTGCACCACGCTCAGCAGGCCGCCCGAGCTGACGCCAAGCAACCCGGTGTCTATGTGGACGTCGATCCCGTAGTTCTCAGTCGGGGCACCGGCCGCGCTGAACCCCGACGTCTGACAGTCGCGCCTGCGCGCCGGCGAAAGCGCGCCTTCGCCGACGGCGCCGGTGCAGGACGGACTGCCGAGACCGTTACTCACGAGCGGATCCGCTTCGACCTGCGGCGAGCCCGGTGCGGCCCGGTCGGCGCCCGCTTCGAGCGTCGAGGAGCTTCCGGCGATCAGCGGCGGAGAGTTGGGCGCACGAGCGACGCCGGCGCCCTGCGTGGGACGCGTGCGAGGCGAGTCCGCCGCGCCCGGTGGCGGGCTGCGACTCGCCGGGGTCGCCCCGGCGTCCGCGGTCGTGCCCGCTCCGGCAAAGACGAGCGCAAGCGCCACGACCGTCGCCTTCCCCAGAGGGCGAGCACCTTTCACGCCGCCGTCGGCGTCGTCGAGAAAGCGCGCAGCAGCTGCTGTGCTGCCACGTCCACCTGGATGGCCTCCACCCGCCCGTGGTGGTCGCGGAACAGGCACCTCCCCGCGTCCATCTCGAGCAGGCTTCGCCGCATGCGGGCGTCCTGCGGATCCAGCCCCAGAAGCGACAGGGCGCGGGCAGCCTCGCTCTCCGAGCGCATACCGAACACGAACGTCGCGCCGATCAGGTTCTCCAGCGACTCGCGCTCGCCGATCAGCGCGTCTGTTACCAGCTGCGTGCTGATGATCGGGACGGCGAGCTCGGAGCGGCCCATCCTCTGCAGCGACGCGAGCAGAGCGCGACCGGCCGGATCGCCGAGCAGTCGCCAGCCCTCATCGAAGGAGAACAGCTTCAGCCGGCCTCGCTCGCTGCCCATCAGATGCATCGCCAGCATTGCGATCAGCCGCACAATCTGCTCTCCCACCCGCTCCGCATGCGAGTACTCCGAGCGGCGCAACCCTGGCTCGGGCCCGGGCAGGTCCCGGATCGGCAGGTAGGTCACCTGTTGGTTGCCGACCGGTGGCAGCCTCACGTCGGGGTCGGCGAACCCGAGCTGGGTGAGGCCGGACCGCGCGTAGACCTCCATGGTGCGGCCAACCTGTGCGTCCGTATCGTCTCCCTGAAGGAGAACGCGCACCACCTCCAGGCAGGTTGGATGGCGTGAGTGCCTGATAACCCGATCGACCGCTGCCACCAGCGCGACCTCCCACGACGGCTCGGCCTTGATCGGCAGCAGATCGCGCAGAAACGACACCGTGGCGTCCTGGCGCAGCTGCTCCGGCGCAACCCGCAATGGGTCGAGCACGCCTCGCAGCGAGCGATCGGGCCGCAAGGTGATGCACTCCACATGCGGCGCCACCTCCTCGAGCAGATGGAACCGGTGGTCTCCCTTCGGATCGCAGTCGATCACGCGTGCGCCCAGCAGGAAGCCCTCGTACTGAAGCTTCTGGGCAAGCGTCGTCTTGCCTGAGCCGAGCGCCCCCACGCTGAGAATCGCCGTGTTCCGATCGCAGTCGGATCCCTCCCTGAGGTTGAACCTCACGGGCTGGCGGGAGCCCGACATCGTGTGGCCGAGGTAGAAGCCACGGCGGGAGCCAACGACGTGCGCGGCGGTCGGCATCATCGCCGCCACCTGTTCGGTCGTGAGGGTGTCGTCGTAGCCGGAGACCCTCGCGCGCTGCCCGGGGAGCAGCTGGACGAACAGTGGCAGCTGGTCTCCCAACGGCCGATGCAGACGGATCTCGCCGTACGCTCGCCTGCACATCCCCACCCGCTCCTCCAGCTCGCTCTCATCCTCCGCCCCCACCGCAATCGCCAGCGTGGCCCGGAGCAACGGCGGCCTGCTCGACGCCTGCAGATGCGCGAGCAGGTCGCGGGCCTCCTGTGTCCGCTCATAGCCGAGATCGGACACCCCCTGCTCGCCGTCTGACTCGGCCCTCATGATCTGATCGGCGTCCTGGATCCTTCTTCGTGCGATCCGCAGCGCGAGCTCGTTGGGCAGGAAGCGCGCGTTCAACGAGACGTCGATGCCGAACGGCAGGCTTTCCGCCGGCGCGAACATCAGCTCGGCGCGCGCACCCGGGAACGGAACTCGCTCCGGCAGGGCACCCAGCACCAGCAGCGCCTGCCAGCTGGTCCCGAGCTCCGACGCGATCCTCAGGGATCTGCCCCTGTGCTCGACGTGGCCGTCCGTCCATCGCATCACATCGCCCTCGAGCGGCGCGAGCATCGCCTCCCCGTTGCGTTCGAAGACCAGCGCACGAGGTTGATGTAGGCCGTCGACGCACGGCTCGCCGAGGCCGCGGCAGAATGCCCGGCGCACCAGCCATTGCAGCTCTGCGCCGCGTGCCTCGCGCACGGGGAGGAACTCGGCCAGTCGCGCATGCGCCCGATCGGCGAGCAGCCTCGCACGCTCGAGCTCCGACACCTTCAACAGCCTCCGGTCGCGCACGGAGAGGGCGTGTCGCAGCGCGTCCCACCACTGCCGCGGATGCTGCGCCGCCACCTTCGAGACGTAGCTCGCCACGTCCCGCTCGGGCTCACGAAGGCGGACGAGCAGAAACAGCTGCGGCTCCACCGCGTCGATCTCCCGCAAGCGCTCGAGTTGCTCCTCCACATATCGCCGGCACAGGCGCGGGTGCCCGTGAGCGGCGCCGGAGTCTCCTTTCCAACCCAGCTGGTGCCCGTAGCGGTCCGCGTCGAGGCGTCTGGCGACGCGAAGGATCTGCACGTCGGCTTCAAGCGTCTCGAGCGCGCCGGCGAGGGCGGACAGCCGTGCGCGCTTGTCGTCGTCGCTGAGCCACGTGTACGAAGAGACGGTGAGCACGAACGCGGCCCAGCAATCGTCGAGACTCTCCGCGAACACGCAGTTGCCGTACACGAACGTGATCGGCGTGCTCATGGGGTCTCCCGCCGCTCGCCAGGGGTCGCATGGATGCGCACCCGTGCGCGCGGACCCACCGCGATCACCTGTCCCTGATCCAACGGGCGTCCGCCCGGGCGTTCGCGAACGTCCACGGTGGCGGGCCATGCACTGAGCGCCGCTCCCCGAGCCCGAAGCGTTCGCTCGTGCCGCAGGGAGATGAGCATGGCGCCCGGGCCGGTGTACCTGAGGTGTCGCAATCGACTCTCAGAGCCGTCGGGCAGGAACAGCATCTCGTCCGGGTGCCACACGTCTTCGGGTCCTCGGCAACGGCGGAACCCGGAGAGCCAGCGCGCGCCCAGCGAGTAGCGCACGATCGCACTCGCGGCCACGTGGAACGGCCGTCCCTCGACGCGGATGACACTGAGCAACGCAGCGCTCGCTCCCGGCAGTATGAGGTCGCGCAGGTACCACGGCATCGCTGCTGCCGGCACCCCGAGCAGCGGCAATCGGGCCAAGGCCAGTGACATCACGATCGCTGTGAGGAAGTAGACGACGCCCCGGACCGGCACGCCCCCCGGGTTCAACCGAACACGATCCACTCGGTAGATGCGCCGCTCCAGATCGAACACCCGGCGGTAGGAGCGGATCTCCATCATCGCGACCCGAACAGCGAGTTGACCGTGTCGCGCAGGAGACTCACCCCGGCAGGAGTTGCGAGCAGCACTGCGATGATCCCGACCGCGAACACCGCGGCCGCCTCCTTGAAGTCGCGCCGAAACGCAAGGACGGTTCCGGCTACGGCGAATGCCAGGCCGATCAGACTCATCGCGACGGCCCGACCGGTGTTGCCGGCCTTAGCCGCCGCCGATTCCAGCGAGCTCCCACCGGACTGCTGTTCGACTGCACGCGGAACGCCGGGCGGAGACGAGGAGACGACAGCCGCGGGGGCAGACCCCGGAGCGATCGCCGACGAAGCGCCTGCCGACAGCAGCATGACGGCGACCGCAAGGCGCGCCGTTCGGCCGATGCGCTCACGCATCCGCGTCCACCTGCAACGCCGCGACCTCCCAGCGCCCTGCCAGCTGCACCACATCTACTTCGTAGGCGAGCGTGTACTGCACGCCGCGTGCGTCCCGCGCCTGCACGACCGCGACCACCGACCTGCCGTCGGGCGACCAGTCAAGGCGCTGCGTCGAGACGAGCGTCAGCGGCTCCACGGGGAGCGAGACGCGCGCGCCACTCGTCAGATCTGCAGCCAGCTCACCCGCTGAGGCGGCCAGGTAGTTCCGCAATGCCCGCTGTACGACAGTGGCAAGCGTCGGGTCCGCCACTTCGCGACTCCTCACCGGCGCCGGCGCAGGCCCGTACGCCGGAGGTCCGACGATCGAGGGGTAGCCCGTCAGCGTCAGCCGGCCGTCCGCCGCCCGCGCGACACTCACCGTCAGATACAGCAGGCCGGCGGTGTCCGTCTGGGCGGCGAGCGTATAGACGTGCTCGCCCGCGGTCGGTTCACGTTGCCCGACGACTTCGGCCCATTCGACCCGCTCCCGACCGCTGCCTGGCAGCTGTAGCGCCGCGTCGGCTTCCATTCCCGGTCCGGCGAAAGGCTGCAGGCTGCGTTGGCTGGCGAGGGGGTCCGCGGCGTTCCATGTGAGATAGCGCCGAGCGAACAGCGCGGCGAACCCTTCAGCGGCCCGGTCCGGGGCCGGGCGCTGATTGGCGGCGGCCGCCGGCGCCGCCGGACGCGGCGGGGCGATCGTGAAGCGGGCAGTCGCCGCCAGCCCGGCGACGGCCAACGAACTCAGCAGGTAACGGGGCAGTTCGCGCGCGATGCGGATCGCCCACAGCGGTCTTGCGGTGATCGTCAACGTCGAGCGACCTTCGGACATCGGCTCGCTCAACGCTCGAAGCCGAACTCGACGTGTTCGAGCTGTGCCGATCCGCCACCGGCGACTTCGTGAGAGCGCTCGATCGAGGCGTGCACGCCCGAGGCGAATGACACCGCTCGCGCCCCGATGACATTCCGGGGAGGCCGGCGGGGAACCGCGCGGAGCAACTCACGCGCGCGCGGAGAGATGGGTGTCGCGCGCGCCGGTCGACGCATGCCCGCGCGAGCCTCTGCGCCCACGGCGGGCGGCGCCAGCGCACGCCCGGACACCTGGGTTGGCGGGCGGTGCATGGCGAGCATCGCACCGACCGCCACGACAGCTCCGACGAGCGTGGCGACCCCGGCGACGCGGGGAAGCGGTGGCCGGCCGACGGCATCGTTTCTGGCAGGCTCGAAGAGGTCGCCGGCATCTCCGTCTGCCAGGAAGTCCTGCTCGTCGAACACGCGGTAGACCTCGCGCGGAGCGCGGCGCAAGAGCGCCATCAGCAGCCTCCCAGGTGGTGCACGCGACCGACCGGAGACCGAGCAGGGGAGGTGCCCGGCCCCGGCCGCTCGCGCGCGAATGGGCGTCGCCGAGCGGTCGTCGGTCCAACCGACCGCCGGCGTCCCTGAGGAACGCACCTATGAGTGGGGGGAATGATTTTCATAGGTTGGTTCCTGTGCTCTCTTCCGACCGCCCCTGCGTGCCGGGGACATCGGGCTCGTCGCTCGCCATCAGCCGCCCCAGGCGGACCCTCGCCCGCTGTGCCACCTTGCGGTACTTCTCGGGCGACCACCCGTAGCGACGGCAGAACTCTGCGCGCGAAATTCCCAGAGCGACCTGGGAGATCAGGATCAGCCGCTGATCGGGCGTGAGCTCCGGCATCAGGGCTTCCACCCGGCGCAGATCCATGCGCATGAACACGAGCGTCTCGAGCTCCGCCCGAGCGTCGGTGACGTCGAGGTCCTGCTCGCTCATGACCGCGAGCGAGAGGGATCTCTCGAGCGCCGCCTGTATGGGGCTGCGGCCCGAAAGCGCCCGGCGGCGATCCTGTATGCGTGAGACGAACCGTCGCTCGATCGCCGTCTCGAGGTCGCGCCGGCTCGAGTG
>Ga0210409_10002538_pt1 | contig 21577 bp, 15 predicted proteins | sample IncBWH17MmetaG_FD_161649 | JGI IMG/M metagenome (GOLD analysis project Ga0210409, IMG submission 161649) | Forest soil microbial communities from Barre Woods Harvard Forest LTER site, Petersham, Massachusetts, United States - Inc-BW-H-17-M | ecosystem: Environmental > Terrestrial > Soil >...
ACCAAGGAAGCAAGGAAATTCTGATCCAGTCGGCGCCCGCCGATGATGTAAAAATTCTTATCGCCCACCGGCAAACTTCGCACCACCGTCAACGAAAGTGCCACGCTGTCCGGCAACTCCTCTTTACTCAAAAATGCGTGCGAATCCCGCCAATTTTTATTGGCGATGACCCACTCGTTCTTATATCCGACCCGCGAAGGAAACTGCGCCGAGGAGATCAGCGTTCCGTCGGAATTGACGAACTGCACAAAATCCAGCCCATGATCCTGTGCCGCGCCAGTGCCATCATGCACATATAAAGATTGGTCGGCGTTGGGCCGCGCCAGATCCAGGGCCATGCGCAAGGTGATTTCCGCATTGGCGATATTCTCGACCTGGTGCACGACCTCTTCGCCGCGCTGTGCAAATTCCTTCTGGAATTGCGCCACCAGCGCTTCGGTGCGCTGCGCATCCATCTCCTCAAATGCCGCGCGCGTGTAATGCGTCACGCCGTAAGCCACTACGGTGACCGACGCCACCACGGTCAGCATGAAAATCAGCAGCAACTTGGTACGAAGACTCAACGAAACACCCCAGACACTCTTTTCAGGTCATTTCCCCTAATTAGCTTTGCCCTTCACGAAGAAGAAAGCATATCCCGATTAACCGCCGTGGTAAAACAGTCGGCAGCGAGATGGGCAAATCAGTTAGCCCATCCACGCTGCCTTTTGCGCTGTCCGCTATCGCGCTCAGCATCAGGGACGCCGAGGAGCTTTAGGCTGCACCGCCGCGCTGGTCGTCGGTTGGCTGGATGGATCTGCATCGTCGACGGCATTGCCGTTAGGGCTGCCCAAGCCCGAGAACGCCGAGCGCATCACGTCGCTGGCAAAGAAATTCCTGCCATCCATGGGTACCATCATGATTTGCAGTTTATCCGAAAGACGCTCCGCGATAATTTTCTGAATGAGCATCGGATTGGACTTCAGCACCGCTGCTTCGAATTTCATGCGCTCTGAATCTGCCGCCGCAGTCACCCGGATGCGATTCGCTTCGGCCTCCGACAAATTCCTCTGGCGTTCCAATTCGGCCTTGCTGTCGATCACTTTCGCCTGCGCGGCTGCTTCCGCATTCTGCAATGTAGCTTCCTTGCGTGCCTGGGCCTCCAGCTTGGTTTGTTCAATCTGCTTTTGTTTCAGCGGCAGGGTGTATTGCATCGCGTCCGCTTCCGCCTTGGCCTGCAACACCCGCACTTGCGCCTGCGCTTCGGCTTGCTTCACCGCGCGAGCTTTCTGGGCTTCCGCTTCCAGCTCCGCAATCTTTACTTCTTTAAGTTTAATGTCCTGCTCGGTTGTGAGGCGCTCATCTTCCTGCTCTTTCAGCAACAGCCCTTCGAGGCCCTTGGCATACTCCTCAGGCAACTGCAGATCGCGCAGCAAGACTTCGCGGACCACAATTCCGTCGCTCGCCAGCCGCGCAGTGATGGCTTCCGCAGCTTTCGAACGCAACTCTTCCCGCTTGGTCGCGAATATTTCCCGCGTCATATAGTTGGGCGCCAATTGCCGGTAGATGGTCGACACCACCGGCGCGACCACCTGTTCGCCAACCGGTTGCGGCAGATTGGTGTGAATCGAATCGAGACGCCGCGGATCGAGCCGGTAACGCACCGAAACCGCCAGCCCGATATTCAACCCCTCGCGTGCCTGAACGGAGAGCACTTCGCCTTTCTTCTTGTCGGTCTCCGCAGCCACCGTCGAATACACTTGCTCGCGCGTATCGTACAGCGCCACGCTGTCGATGAGCGGCGTGACGATGTGCACTCCCGGATACAGCGTGCCGGGACGCGCGCCCCAAATCTGGCTGATGCGAACTCCCGCCGACCCGTCGGGAACAACCACAATGCTGAGCGCCAGCAGCAGCGGCAAAATTGCCGCGGCTGCCAATTTCTTCGCCAACTTCCAACGCATCGGCGCTAAAGGGAGCGGTGGTAACGTCGCCTGCGCATCACTGTCACCATTCCCCTTTCGCTGGATCAAGCGCCTCAATCGTTCTGAGACATACACATCGTAAACAACCACCGCCCCCGCGCTGCCAAATAGGCCGACACCGAGAAGCATCAACAGGTATTTCAAAGCCAACATGATATTGCTCCCTTCTTTCTGTGGTCATGCAAAACAAAAACTGTTCGCGTGATGCCGTCCCGGTACCGTCGTACGGAAATCTCGGCTCGCTTTGCCGTCCCCCGGGAATTAACTGGAGGCGCGAGCACGTCGCAGTAAAGCCCCGGCCGCGGTTCCCGCCGATGGCCTGGCCGCAGTGGCCGGGCGCATAAGTTGAAAAGTCGCACGCAACAAAAGCCAATTGACCAGCGCCGCCGCACCGGCCGCGAATAAAGTGGTAATTACCAACATCGTAAAATGCAGTATGGCTAACATGTGCCTCTCCTTAAGTTCGCAGTGTTGAGTCGCACGACGCACACCATCGCAAAGAGAAGGCAAGGAAACGGGTTATGGGTGCCAAAGGGAGTTGCTTTGTGGGGCGAGGAACACGCTGTGGCTACCCTGACTCGGCGCGGCCGGGTTTGGCGGAGCGCTCAATAAAGGCGTAATCTAGCTGTAGCAATCGAGGACAAAAGTGCCCGGGCGACGGCTAACCCGGCTTAGTCACGTATCATGCCAACGAAATCAGGCCTTCGAATCGGCAGCATCCTAGGGATCCCCATCTATCTGCACGCCAGTTGGCTGCTGATTTTTGCCTTGATTACATATTCCCTGGGCACGCAATTCACAGACAGTCATCCGCAATGGAGCTCCACGGAGCATTGGACCGTGGGCATCCTCACCAGCATCTTGTTTTTTGCTTCCGTCCTCTTCCACGAGCTTTCGCATAGCGTGGTGGCCATGCATTACAAGATTAAGGTGGCATCCATCACCCTGTTCATTTTTGGCGGAGTGGCACGCATTGGCCGGGAACCCTCGAAAGCAATTCAGGAATTCAACATCGCCATAGCCGGTCCGCTCTCCAGCTATTTTCTCTGCGCCTTTTTTTTTGGTTTAACTCTGTGGTTTCCCAATAGCGAGGCGGTTGGAGCTTTGGGCCTATGGCTGGCGCAGATCAACTTTGCGGTTGCTACCTTTAATTTATTGCCTGGCTTCCCGCTGGATGGCGGCAGGATATTTCGCGCTGCCGTGTGGGGAGCGACCAAAAACTTTACTCGTGCTACGCGCATCGCCGGCGTCAGCGGCCAACTGGTCGCGTACGGACTGATTTTACTGGGAGCCTGGTTCGCCGCCGTCAAGCGTGATTGGCAGTCGGGACTGTGGTTGGCTTGTATCGGCTTTTACTTGCAGAGTGCGGCTCGCGATAGCATCGCGCAACTTGCCATACGCGAAACGCTGGCGGGCTTGCGCGCTTCAGACGTAATGAATAATGAAGTTCCCATCATCAATCGCAATACTTCGCTCCAGGAATACAGCGCCGAAGTGTTAAGGACCGGCCGCCGCTGCCATCTGGTGGTGACCGAAGATCGCCTGGTGGGGATGATGAACGTGCAGGCCCTGAACTCCGTGCCACGCGACGAGTGGAACACTAATTCGGTGCAGGCGGTCATGATTCCGCGCGAACGCATTTCCTGGGCGGCGCCTGAAGAGCCTCTCCTGCGCTTGCTCGAAAGGCTGCTCGCCGCCGACATTAATCAAATGCCAGTGGTCAGCGTCTCGGGTGAAGACGACGCGCAGGTAATTGGCATGGTTACGCGCGACTCGATTCTGCGCGTTATGCAAACCAGGGCTGAGCTGGGAAGCGCGATCGCCGCCAAGTAACGCTCTTGGTCAGCAGGCTCGGCATATTTTCAAATCCCATTAACGACCGCCGCTGGAATATTCACATCAGACTTGGCGCGGCGCCTGGATTCCAGTCGCATGGCCACGCCGTTCTTGGGTCGTAACGTGATGGACGCCAGCGGCACGATCTCCTGATTCGGCATCATCCGCAATCGAAACCGCTGCGCGACCGTCGCGAGCACCAGCGTAGCTTCCATCAACGCAAACATATTGCCAATGCACTGGCGCGGGCCACCGCCAAAGGGAAAATATGCAAACCGCGGCAGCCGCTTTTGCAAATCCCCTTCCCAGCGCTCTGGACGAAACTCATCCGGCGCTTCAAACCAGCGCGGATCGCGTTGCACCACCCACTGCGCAATCGCCACTCCAGTTCCAGCCGGCACCGGATAACGTGCGATCTCATGATCTTCAATCGCCAGCCGCGCCATCCCCCAAGCTGGAGGATAAAGCCGCAGCGACTCCGTCAAAACGTGCCCCGTATATTGCAGTCTTGGCAAATCATCGATGCCAGGAGACCGTCCCCCAAGCAATCCATCCACTTCCTGGTGTAATTTATTTTCGACCTCCGGGTGCGTCGCAAGCAGCCACCAGGTCCACGCCAGCAGATTTGCAGTGGTTTCATAACCCGCCAGAAACAGCGTCAGCGTTTCGTCACGTAGTTGCTTATCGTCCATCCGCGAACCGTCGTCGTCTCGCGCGGCCAACAACATAGACAAGAGATCCCCAGCATCACCGCCCGACGCGCGGCGCTCCGCAATCATGCGAAAGACAATTTTGTTCAACCGGCGAATCGCCAGGCTGGTCTGGATATTGCGCGGCGTGGGAAGCCACTTGGGAGTAAAAATCAGCCGCCGGAAATCAGAACTAAAATCCAGTAGCATGGTGATGGTCTTGCCAATTTCTCGCGCGTCGCCCGCTACATCGGCGTCAAATAAAGTCTTGCCCACGATGTTTAGCGTCAGCTGCATCATCTCCTGATGCGCGTCGACTTCCTGTCCATGGCTCCAATGCTCCAACATCTCCTCGGTGTACCGCACCATCGTTTTGCCGTAAGAAGCGATACGGGTGCGATGAAACGCCGGCTGCGCCAGCCGCCGCTGCCGTAGCCAGAAATCGCCTTCGCTGGTCAGCAATCCATTTCCGAATAACCGTTTGTTGGCCTGCAGTACGCGACCTTTCACATATTTTCGCGGATGATTCACGAGCACATCTTCGATGTCATCCGGATGTGAAATCAGGTAGGTGCGGAAATGCAAAAATCGCAAGCCCACAATATCTCCATACTCGCGCGCTGCGTTGGTCAGAAAAGTTAGCGGATCACGCCGGAAAGGACTGAATACGCCATCGAGCGCGCCGGGTTCAGGACCAGGAGGAAATTTAGAGGGAAGCTTGCCCTTCATCTTCGGATGTTAAGCGTAGCTAGTTGCGACGTCAACGCATCATCTTTTATTGGAACGTTGTTTTCCTAACTGCGTTCTGCTCGTATTCGAAACCCTCCATTTCGATTGGTCACTCTTATGTTGGAAAATCCCGCGGCACACAGCCTGCCGTCCAACCCATCTGTTGATACTGGCACGAAGGTGCTGCGGAAATGCGCCACGCGTGTCAGCCAACTATCCTGAATCTCAAGCGCGACAAAAACACCGCCTGGCTTTAGCACCCTAAAGATTTCCGCGAAGGCTCGATCTTGCGCCTCACTCGATCGGAGATGATGCAACACCAATATCGCGATTGCCGCGGTAAACGTCTGCGCCGCGAATGGTAAAACCGAAGCATCTCCTTGAACAACCCCCGCGGCATGAACTGTGGTGCGCAATTTCACGCAAAAATTATGGCTATATTCCAGGCTGGTAACCCGACGCGCACGTCGCGCCAGCTCCGTGGTAGCCGCCCCTAAGCCGGCCCCAACTTCCAGGACATGTTCACCCAGGTCCGTGCTTTCCAGCGCCCATGGCAGCAACTTACGTTCTGTAAGGTTCCGCCACAATCGCGAAGCGCAGAACCAGTTCTCGAGACTATTCATGCCCTGTGCTGTGGCCGATCTTCACAACATTCCGTGGAGCCGGCGCAACGCGGCGGCGAATTGATCAGCATTATAATTGGAAGGATTTTCCAGCTGCTGAAATAATCCATTGATGGCGCTACGGACTTCCTCGGCATTCTTGGGCTTAGTTTCCTTGCTATACGCGATATAGAGCGAGTCGATGGCCATGGTAGCTTGTTCGGCGGCGCGCTCGTCGGCCAGGGAAATATTCTCGGCATCGCTGGTAATCTGCTGCAACATTCGAAGCGCCAATTCCTGATCGTATGGCATGGTCGCCAGAAGTTCCGCCAGACGCTGCGCAATCGGCGCGGCCACTGAAGCCTCGGACGCCACCGCCGAGCGATCAGAATTTAGTGTGCTCATTGTCCCGGCCAGCTTAACCAAATGTTGCTCTAACTCCTGCGCCGCCGCCGGATCCACCTGCTTCGCCAGCAGACGAAATACGACGTAGCGAGATTCGTTCCACGACGGATCCCCAGGCCGCCGCCCAAGATATTCGTGCGCCTGCCGCCAACTGTCTTTCGCTGGACCCAGCGCGTGATGGCACGCAAAGCACGAGAGCTCCGCATATTCTGGCCACGCATTGTTTTTGTCGTAACGTTCACCCTTCGCTCTCCAACTCAATCTTTCCAGGGAAGCGCGCAGTTGCACGGCTTGGCCGGTGCTCCAGTCCCGCACGCCACTCCACGCCCCATCCTCAACAGGCTTACCTGGCGCAGACTCCCGCGGCGTCTTCCAGTGGCGCGGTTCCACGGCTGAAAATGAATCCAGCTCAAAATAAAGGTCCGGATGCCCCGCCGCAATCATTTCGTGATCTACAAATTTGTTTTGCGTACCCAAGTGGCACTCCAAACATTTCTCAGTACGATGAAGCACATTCCTGGTGTCCACCATACCCAGCGCAACGGATTTCTCATGCGTCCACTGCCTCTCCGTATGCGGCCCTAGCCACGCCGACGACGGGCCATGGCAATTTTCGCAGGACACTCCGTCCGCCAATTCAAATGCCCGCCCCCGCTGCGCGGGAGTGGTATACAGTGCGTGGCACGCCAAACATTTCGGCGCGTCTTCCGCTTTGGAGCCCAGCTTCAAGATCTGCCCCATTCGTTCGCCAATATCCCCGGTCAACGCCTGGTAGGCCTTACTGTGCTTGTCCTTGATAATCCACGTTGAGTATTCGTTTTGCAGGATGCGGCTATCGGCCACTGGCTTCACGCTGCCGTGGCAACTGGTGGCCGCGCAAGATCCCGGACCGATGTATTTAGGTGAATCGTTCTCCGCCGCGCCAACGGAACTTGGCAATGCACATAGTGTAAGCAATGCGGCGCCCAAGCCCATGCGCCAGGCGGAATGGAATGATTCAGGCATTCAGAGCGTTTGAGGCATCCACAGCTTCGCAACAGGCGAATAAATCAGTTCGCTTATATCCTCAGCGGTGCCGATTCGTCAACGAGCCTCATCGGCTCTTGGCGCTTGCGCCAAAAACCAAAGAGCCGCTATTTACACCCGTCTGCTCAGTAAGTAGTATGCATACGATTAATCCACTCCGAGCGCGTCGTTCTTTAAATTACAGCGGCGTAAACATCATTGAGACGGGCGCAGTGATCTTCGACGACCTTCGCGCTATTCAAACTCGTCACGGTTTTCTGCCAAAGGCGGAGCTCGAGTCTCTTTCGCAGCGCACCCAGACGCCCTTGTATCAGATTCACAGCGTCGCCAGCTTTTATCCCCATTTTCATTTAGCTACTCCGCCCAAAGCCGACCTGCGTATTTGCGCCGATATGAGTTGCCACCTGAATGGCGCGTCTGAGCTGCGCTCCGCTCTGCAAGCCTCCTTCTCCAACTCACGCCCGGAAGATGTGCAGATACGCGACGTATCGTGCCTGGGACGATGTGATCACGCGCCCGCAATTTCGCTGAACGACTACATTTTCACCGGCGTTACCGCTTCTGTGGCAGAGCAATTAGCTCGCGCCGCGCTGCGCGGCGAGCCGTTACAGGACCTTCATCATGGTTCGCCATCTGTAGTTTGCAAATCGGATCCTTACGCGGGCCCGGTCGCCGCAGGGGACAAATACGCCGTAACGCGAACTCTGGTGCAAACGCTGAATTGGGACGGCGTCATCGCTTCGCTCAAAGAATCTGAACTCCGCGGCATGGGCGGTGCCGGCTTTCCTACCAGCCTGAAATGGGATCTGGTTCGTAAGCAGCCTGACCCGGTGAAATATGTAGTCTGCAATGCCGACGAGAGCGAGCCTGGCACAATAAAAGATCGCTTTATCCTCACGCACCTTCCACATCTGGTCATCGAAGGGATGATCATCGCGGGCCTGGTTACCGGCGCAAAAAAAGGCATTCTCTATATTCGCCACGAATATCATGCCCAAGAAGAAATTCTTCGCACCGAAATAGCCCGCTGTTACGCCGAAAGATTGCTCGGGAAAAATATTCTTGGCAGCACACTCGCTTTCGATCTGGAAGTTTTTGTCAGCCCAGGCGGTTATATCTGCGGCGAAGAAACCGCGTTGCTTGAAGCCATCGAAGGCCGTCGCGCTGAACCCCGGAACAAACCGCCTTTCCCTGTTCAGGCCGGCCTGTTTCAGAAACCCACGGTTCTGAATAACGTTGAAACTTTCGCGAACGTGCCACAAATTCTCGCTCGCGGTGTCGAATGGTTTAAATCGCAAGGCCAGGGCGGCTCACGCGGCCTGAAGTTTGTTGGCGTCAGCGGCCACGTCGCCAATCCGGGCATCTTTGAAGTTCCCTCTGGTATCCCGATGCGCGAAGTTCTTTTCAAGTATGCCGGCGGAATTCGCGGCGGCCGCACGCTAAAAGCCTTCGCGCCTTCTGGTCCTTCTTCGGGTTACTTACCCGCTTCGATGGTCGATGTGCGTCTCGATTTTAAGGCCCTTGCCGATGCCGGCTCCATGCTGGGCTCCGGCGCCATCGTCGTCTGCGATGACACCACCTGCATGCTGGACATGGCCCTCAACGCGGTGCGTTTCTATCGCAATGAGTCTTGTGGCAAGTGCGTGCCATGCCGCGTCGGCTCGCAGAAAATGGTCGATTTGCTGGCGCGTTGGACCCAGGGCCCGTTGCCGGAAAGCCAATATCGCGCCGACCTGGCGCTGCTGGACGAACTGTCTTTGGCCATGGGTCTCGCATCCATCTGCGGTCTTGGCCAGATTGTTCCTGCGCCCCTCCAGTCGGTGTTGAAACATTTTCGCCCCGAAATCGACGCTCACGTTTTGAAGGGGCAATGCCCCAGCGGAATATGTTTCACCAATGCATCGCGCTCCATCGAAACGCAACGTGTAGGTATTCGGCCGTGACCGTTTACCTCCATAATCCGCGAAATAAATAATGGCCGCTGTGTCCTCACCTCCCGGGCTCATCAACATCACCATCGATGGCCGAGCCGTATCCGTTCCGCCTGGAACGAGTGTTTTCGATGCCGCACGAATAAACGGTATCCCTATACCCACGCTGTGCCATCTGCAAAATGAAACGCCTGTGGGTGTTTGCCGCCTCTGCGTGGTCGACACCGGTGCACGCGTTCTTAGCGCCTCCTGCGTTCGTCCCGTTGAACCCGGAATGAAAGTGGAAACTGATTCCGCCAAGGTTTTGGCAGCCCGCAAAACAATTCTGGAATTATTGATGGCCGATCATCCCTCGCCTTGCGCGCGCCAACAAAAGTCAGGCGATTGCGAACTGGAAACGCTCGCAAAATCCGCAGGCATTGAGCAGTCGCGTTACGCCAAACGAACCGTCGCGCGCGGCCTGGACGATTCGTCGTTGGCCATCGCCGTCGATCATGACGCGTGCATCCTTTGCGATCGTTGTATTCGCGGCTGCGACGAAATCAAAAACAATTTTGTCCTCGGGCGCATGGGCAAAGGATATTCAACCGGCATCGCCTTCGATTTGAATGCGCCCATGGGCAATTCCACGTGCATCTCCTGCGGCGAATGTATGGTCTCGTGCCCCACCGGTGCGCTCACCAACAAAGGCGTCGCCGGCACCTCCATCGCCGCATCGGATGACGGATATACATTCCAAGCCGAAGAGCTTCTTCGCATCCCGGTATTCAATGGCGTGTCCGGCACATTTCTGGAACTAAATCGCGGCGCCATCGTTAAACGGCGATACCGCAAAGGTGAAGTGATCTGTCGCGAGGGCGAGTTCGGATCCACGGCGTTTTATATTGTGGAAGGCACCGCCAAAGTTTCCATTTCCAGTCCGATCGCACACGTAAAAACTCACGGCGGCGCCAGGGGATTTTTCAAGCGCCTCACCAGCACGCTGGTCGACCGTCGCGAGGACGTTCGTGAGGAAGAAACACGCGACCGCACCATCCCCATCGACGCCTCCGTCGACCTTAGCTACGGCAATCCGGTTGCCTCGCTCGGTCCGGGCGACTTGTTTGGCGAAATGACGTGTCTGAATTTTTATCCGCGTTCGGCCACCGTGCGCGCCGAATCCGATGTCGTCGCCTATGAAATGCTGCGCAACGTCCTCGACATCATGATGAAGAACAAAACCTTCCGAGCGCAGATTGACGCCAACTATCGCGCGCGCGCTTTGGAAAACCATCTTCGCGGCGTGCCCATGTTTGCCGATCTCTCGCCGGACTTCATCGATCACCTGAAGCAAAGTGTTGAATTGCAACGCTTCGCCCCCGGAGAAGTTATCGCGCGCCAGGGCGACCCCGCGGACAGCTTTTACCTCATACGCATCGGCTTCGTGAAAATCTCAGAAAATTATCCTGGGGGAGAGATGGTTCTCGCGTATTTATCACGCGGAGATTATTTCGGTGAAATTGGCTTGCTCGGCGGCGGAGTGCGAACCGCCATGTGCACCGCTTTGGATCACGTGGAAGTAGTTCGCATCGCTGGTGATGATTTTCGTCAAATGGTCGAGCGCTTCCCCGCCGTTCGAAAGGGCCTGGAAGCTGTCGCCGACGAGCGTCGCCTCGCCAATGAGCAGCGTCTTAAGACCGTCGATTCCGTACCGCTCGATCAATTTCTTTCACAGGGCCTGATGGAAGCGCAGAGTCTACTGGTCCTTGATCTGCAGAAATGCACGCGCTGCGACGCCTGCGTTAACGCTTGTGCGGACGCTCACGATGGCGTCACCCGTCTGGTACGAGATGGTCTGCGCTTCGAGCAATATCTGATCGCCACCAGTTGCCGCCAATGCCGCGATCCCCTGTGCATGGTGGGCTGCCCGGTCGGCTCTATTCGCCGCCGCAATTCGCTCGAAGTCATCATCGAAGATTGGTGCATCGGTTGTGGCCTCTGCGCGCGCAATTGTCCTTACGGCAATATTAATTTGCATCCATTTCAGGTGATGAATGAAGATCCCGATCATCCCGGCCATACCAAAGCGGTCGTAAAACAAAAAGCCACCTCCTGCGATCTGTGCACCAATCTGGCGGAACCGAGTTGTGTTTATGCGTGCCCGCACGATGCGGCTCATCGCGTCGATCCGAAAAAGTTTTTCGCCGATGCTATCGGCCAGTTGCCCACCTACTAAGACGGAGCATTCGCGGATGCGCATCGACAGCACCCAACGCACTTGGGCCATCGCTTTCGCAATAATTTTTGCCGTCTCGCTGATCGCCTATATCGTCTACTCGCACAACTCCATTCAGGGTGCCAGTGGTGGGAGCGCTATTGGGCTCACTTTCGGCGCCCTCGGTTTTGCGTTCATGCTTTTTGCCGCGCTGCTTGGTGCGCGGAAACGTGTGCCGGTATGGCGGCTAGGGCGCGCTCAGGCCTGGATGCGCGGCCATCTCTGGCTTGGCGCACTCAGTTTGCCGATCATCCTTTTCCACGGCGGATTTCACTTTGGCGGCACACTCACCCGTGTGCTGATGTGGCTGCTCATTTTCACCGTGTTCAGCGGCCTTTTCGGCGCAGTGCTGCAGCACTACATTCCCCGCGTGATGACCGCCGATGTGCCGCTTGAAACCATTTACGACGAGATCGGCAATGTTCGCAACTTGCTGCTCGAAGAGGCCGACCGGGCTATGGAAGCTCTATGCGGCGCTATTGGCAGCAGCAACACCTTGCGTGAAGAAATTCAGCGCGCCGGAGGATTTACCGCCATGCGTCCGATGGCCGCGCCCACAAAAGGCGGCGCCGCCGTCGCCCCAGCGGCCGAAATTTTGTTGCTGGGCGAAGAGGAGAGCTCCCCGCTTCGTCATTTTTATTTCAATGAAGTGCGCCCTTTTCTCGAACGGCCTGCAGAGCACCGATTGTTAGTTTCTGACGCCAGCAGATCCCCACTCGGATTTTCAGGCTTGCGCACGCTGCTCCCGGCGCGTGCTCATGCGACCGTCGATGATTTGGAGGACCTGTGCGAAGAAGCTCGCCAACTTAAGAAGCAACAGCGTCTGCATCGTTGGCTGCATCTCTGGTTGCTCGTGCACATTCCCATTTCACTGGCGCTGATTGTGTTGGGCGTCGTACACGCCGTCATGGCGCTCAAGTATTGAGTTCAGTTGAGTTCATGATTTTCGATATGGCGCGTGCGCGGCCGGCGCGCTTCGATCGGCGGTTGGAAAAACAACGTGGCTAGAACACGCACCACCAAAAAACTCGCGCAGCGCATCGATCTCAACTATTTTAAGAGACCGACGCCGCTGAAACGTGCCAAGCTCTGGCTGAGCCTGCTTGTACCAATTTTGGCGATCGTGTGGATTTCGTGGTACGCGTTCCACAAAGATGCTCGTGTATACAGCAGCGGCCGCTTGTCCGCGCCTCACGCCATCCTCGAAACGCAATGCGCGGCGTGTCACGTCCAGAAGGCCTCGGTGTTCTCAGCCAAAGTTCAAAATCAGGCTTGTCTCTCGTGTCATGACGGCCCGATTCACCACGCCAGTCAGGTGAGCACTCCCGATTGCGCGACGTGCCACACCGAGCATCGCGGGCGCATAAATATTGCCGCGCCGAGCGAAAAATCCTGCACGGAGTGTCACGCCAATCTACGAACCACCGGGGTGGCTTCACATTATTCGCAGCACATCCGCGACTTGGCTGACGGCCATCCGGAATTCGCTGGGATACGCGAAAACCGCCGGGATCCTTCGACTATCAAACTGAATCACGCGCTCCACCTGAAACCCATTCGCGGTGGCCCAACCGGGCCGATCGTGCAATTGGATTGCTCCGATTGTCATCGTCCGGCTGCCGCAAAGAGTTCCTGGTCGTATGCGGATGCCAGTTATGCTGCTGGGTCGCCCACAAGCGAAACCGTAAAGACGAGCCCGTCAAATGGAGACGCATTACCCGCTCACAATCCATCGACCGGTCGCGAATTGATGGCCCCGGTAACTTTCGCCAATTCCTGCGCATCCTGCCATTTGCTTTCTTTCGATAAGCATTTCTCCGAAGGCGTGCCGCACGATAAGCCGGAAGTCATCCATGATTTTCTTAAGAAAAAATTCCAGGATTATGCCGCGGCGCACCCGTCCGAACTTCGATCGGCGCGTGACCCAGACCGGGACATAACCGGAAAGCCTCTCGCCCCTCGAGTACAAACGCTAACCACCGCACAATGGGTTGCGGTTCGAACCTCTGACGCCGAGCAGCTTTTATGGCGCAAGACTTGCCTGCAATGCCACCAGCTTTCTTTCGAGAGAACTAGCAACCTGCCTCATGTGCAACAAGCCGCTGCCCCAAGCGACGACGTTTTGCCGCACATCGTCGAAGCCAACGTCACCACTCGCTGGATGCCGCACGCAAAATTCGCCCACGAAGCTCACGGAGGCTTTACCTGCGTCAGTTGCCACGAAAGAGCGTTGCGCAGCTCCGATTCCAGTGAGGTGCTACTGCCCGGAATTAAAACCTGCCAAACCTGTCATGCGCCCGGCCCGGACCATGCCGAATCGCGTTGCTTCGAATGCCACACCTATCACGACTGGTCAAAGAGAAAAGAAATCAGGCCTACGTTCAGTTTTCCACCGCTAAAAACTGGCGGCCTCTGATTCCATCGCTATACCGGACGTACATATCCGATCGCCCGTGAAGCACGCCGCCGCGTGGATTTAGCTACAATTACTCTTCACATGCCCCCGGTATCAAACGAAGTAGCAAAGCAATCCTCTTCACAAATCGCGAAAAGCAGTTCGGGTTCCGCTTCAGAGACGCACCCAGGCGCTGCACACGCGTTCTGGCAAATCCTCACGCTTTTTGATTCCACAAAACTTTCCACCCATCGAGCATTTCGCAATGCCCTGGGAGTAGTGCTGCCGTTAATCGCCGGTTTTGCCCTGCATATGCCACGCGGAGGCCTGGTCGTCGCCAGCGGCGCTTTGAATGTGTCCTACTCCGATGGCAGCGATCCGTACTCGGTGCGCGTCAAGCGCATGTTAGCTTCCACCGTGATCTGCGCGGTAGCGGTTTTGGTCGGCGCCATTTCCGGCAAGCATATGGTTCTCGCCGTCACCCTGGCCGCTGTATGGGCGTTCATCGCCGGTATGTTTGTCGCCGTAGGCGGGGCCGCGCCCGACTTGGGCATCATCAGCCTGGTCACTTTGCTGATTTACGCCGCGCAGCGTTTATCGCCGCGTGAGGCTGGCATCTCCGGAGTCCTGGCTCTTGCGGGAGGTTTATTGCAGACGGCGTTGTCGGCGGCACTCTGGCCCGTACGACGCTACGATCCGGAACGCCGCGCCCTCGAGAAATTTTATCTTGAGCTTGCCAATCGCGCTTCTGCGTCGTGGAACGCCACTTCTTCTCCTTTGGCCAGCGTCCAGAGTGAACAAGCACAGGAAGCATTGCTCGGACTCGTACGTGATGATGACACGGAGAGCATCCGCTATCGCGCGCTGCTCAATCAGGCCGAGCGTGTTCGCCTCACCCTCCTCGTGCTCATGCGCCTCCGACTCCGCATGGAAAGAGAAATCCCCGACTACCCGGGAATTGTCATCCTCAACGGTTATCTCCAGGCGGCGTCGCAAATTCTAAGGCACATCAGCAACTCGCTGCCCGCCGCGCAGTCCGCCGAAACGCAAGAAAAAGCCCGCCAGGCAGCCGAGACGCTTGACCAATTTTCGAGTCAATTGCGTGAAGTAGTCGCGGCAACTCCGCCGTCATTCATCGCGGCCGTCGCCAAAGACGCGGTATTCCAGACGGACGCGCTCAGTGGACAATTACGCGCTGCACTGGACCTCAGCCAAAATAACGTTGAACTGCAAAGCACGGCTGAGGCTCCATCTCTCAGCCCGGGAACCTGGAAGGAATCTGTCGCCAATACCGTTGAAGTTTTCCGCAATCATCTCAATCTGCAATCGTCCGTCTTTCGTCATGCTCTTCGTCTCGCGGTTCTCGTCGCGCTGGGGGACATTCTAGGCACCGAGGTTTCCTGGCGGCGGACCTACTGGCTTCCCATGACCATCGCGTTGGTCCTGAAACCGGAGTTCACCGCGACCTTTACGCGCGGGTTGTTGCGCATCGCTGGAACGATTCTCGGACTTCTACTGGCGACTGGGCTGTTTCACCTGTTTAACCCAGGCGTCGTATCACAAGTCGTCTTGATTTTTGTGCTTGTTTTTCTATTGCGCTGGCTGGGCCCCGCCAATTACGGCATTTTCGGAATCGCCGTGAGCGCCTTGATCGTGTTCCTGCTGGCCATCGGAGGGGTCCCGCCGAAAGACGTGATCTGGGCCCGGGGCGTCAATACCGTTGTCGGTGGCGCGCTGGCGCTTTTGGCGTATTGGTTGTGGCCCACGTGGGAGCGTACCCGGGTGTCCGAACGCATTGCGGAAATGTTAGACGCGTGTAGAAACTATACTCACGCGCTGGCGCGATGGAACCCATCTGAGCAATCCTGGATGCAGGAGTTGGAACGTGTTCGGCGCGGCGCCCGAACCGCTAGAGCGAACCTCGAAGCTTCCATCGATCGTCTAGGTTCGGAGCCAGGAACCACGCGAGAGCAGATCGCCAGGTTGAGCGCCGCCCTGGCCAGTTCTCACCGTTTCGTTCATACGCTCATGGCGTTAGATGCAATTTTTTCTCAACAACCCGCGCTTGCCAGTTCTCCGCCTCTCAAGACTTTTCTATCCAAAGTGGAGACGACGCTTGCCTTGCTCGCCTCCACTCTTCGAGGCGTGCGCGTGCCGGCGAAAGAATTCCCCAACCTTCGTGAAGAACATCGCCTTATGGTTCAGTCCCGAACAAGCGATGCAAGCTCCGCCATGGCGCGTTTCGACTCAATAAATATCGAAGCCGACCGCATCACCAACAGCGTGAACACGCTAGCAGAACAAATCATGCTGTGGACGCGCACCCCGGAATTTGCGGCGCTGCATAAACATAGGTTGGAATTGGAGGCGGAAAACGCGAAAATTTGATTCGTGCTGGTAAACCAGGCGGCAAGTGCGAACACATGCAGCACCTGTGAAGGCCGCCAGGCGCACCTCTCCCTAGGAAGGCTAAGGGTCGGGCTTATTAGTTTTCGTTGTTGTTTTCGTTCGAACTATCACCCGGGATCGTGAATTGATGAGGCACTTTCCCGTTGTGGCCATTTTCCTTGGCGTCTTTGGGGCCGTCTTTGACAAGGCCTTCGAGGGTGCTCTGCGAATGTTCGTCTACGGCGCTCACCGCGGCAACCAGGCACGAATATAGAAACGCCTTGATGCCGGTGCGGAACTGCTCCGCAGATTGTTCCGCCACGCGCGCCACATCTGTCTCGAGCGAGCGGCGGCGCGTTTCAGTCGCCGAACGGCTCTCGGCTTCAATCGAAGCCAGCGCTGAACCCGCTTTCTGCGAGGCCTCCGCGATCATCATATCGACGTGTGACTGGAGTTGACGACGGAACTCATCCACCGCGTCGCCTGCGGCGCTGTGTAACGTCGCACGGGCTTCCGCGGCCCGGGCTTCCATCTGGGCCGTGGCTTCCCTCGCCACCATCTGCTTATCTTCCATCAGCCTTATCAGGTGCCGGTCCGAAACGCGCGTGGCCGCCGATTCGAACTCTTGCGTGGTGCGCTTCAAGATTTCGTCCATGCGCGCCTGAACTTTGTTTTCAAAAACCGCCGGTTGCATGTGCTGGCTCACTATTGCAGTGTCGCCATTCTTCTCCACCGCTTCTTGCCGAGATTCGCTAACCAATTTTTCGATTCGTTCGGATAGTTCCTGCAACTGTCGGCGCTGTTCTTCTTGCTGCTCTTCTCGATGTTTCATCCACTGCGAGCGTTCTTCCGCCAGCCGCGCTTCCAACCTGTCCAGGATGGCTTCTTCCGAAGACCGCACCATAGGCTCAAAGTTTTGCGCGGAACTCTCAGCCGATTCAGTGTGCGTGCCATTCGCGCGTTGGAACTCTTCGATCTTGACTATGGCCTCTCGCACCGCTTCATCCAGTTGCGAGGTGATCGCCGATTGCATGGCCTGCTCGGCCGCTTGTTGCAGCTTAGGGCGCACAGATAAGATAAGTTGATCTGAGGTGATCACAAATCGTTCTGTCTTAGCCGCCGCTTGCTTGGTGGATTCATTGTTGGAGTTAGTTGACGGCACGGCCCGTGGACCGTTGCTCGCGCCGTTCGCAGGCGCCTCCGATCCTGGTTCACCCGGTAAATTCCCGCCAGTCGCCAAATGAGTTGTCGACAACTCCCCGCCGATTAACTTTTGCCAGTCCTCTGGCGGCGTAGATAAACCCCACACATTAGAAGGACTTTCCAATTCCACACCGATCTGAAAAAGCTCTCGTGGTGAGTCGGGAGTATGCACGGAACGAACCTGCGCGCGGATTAACGGCGATCTCGCCTGCCGGTCGGTATGAAGAACCTGGAGCCCCACCCACGAACCAACCGGGTATTCATGACGCGAGGGATAACGGCAACCGTGCAGATTCACACTTACCGAAGCGGTTTTTTCCTGGAAGGGTTGGCCTAAGCCATTCTTACCTAATACAATCAATGTTACGGGGTGCTCCACGCGGGTGCTGCGGCGCCCCTCCATGCCTGAATATTTTGCGCTTGTTGCAGAGCTCACACTACTACCTCCAATTCAAATCGCGAGGGCGGTAGCGTATCACCGTCCCCGACACTGATACAATCAAACATTAGACTCTTTTAGGTCAGCCGTAAATAGGTTAGCCGTCCTGGTACTGGCTAACCTTCAGTTATTGAAGGGCTTATAAAAAATAAGCCCGCGAGTAAGAGGCCGACCTACTGAGCTGGCGTTGCCGTCTGCGCGGCTTGTGCTGAGTCTGCGCTGAAGACAGTCACTTCTACTCTGCGGTTTTTCTCGCGCGCCTCGCGGCTCTTCCCATCATCCACGGGCTTGTCCTTGCCTAACCCAACGATCTGAATTCTATACACTGGCATGTTGTGCTGGACGACCAGATAAGTTTGTACCGCTTCTGCCCGGCGCCGGCTCAACTCCAGATTGTGTTCCACGGTTCCAATGCTATCCGTGAAACCTTGAATCGCGACGACGTATCTTTTCAAGCTTCCCACCTGCCCGGAAGCCAGTTGATCGAGTTGCTGTTTCGCATCATCGGTCAATTTCGCGGAGTCAAACTTGAACAAGACCGTAACATTGCCGGCGGCTTTGTAGTCGTCAATGTTCGCGATTCGATCGTTCAGTTCGTTACGTAAATCGGCCCGCACTTGATCCGATTTCTTCGAAGCCGCATCCGCGCGACCGATCGCGTCCGTCGCGCGCGCATCCGCGGAGGAAGCTTTTTCATCCGCGGCGCTGATCTTCGGCTCATCCGCTTCCAGCTGCCGCTGCGTATTTTTCTGATTTTTGTCTACTTCGCTAATTTTGGCATTCGCAGGATCAACTTGCTGCGCGACGTATTTTTTCGTTGCACAGCCGCCCAGCAAGAGCGCGCTGGCGATAATGCTCACTTCAATCTGCCGCTTCATGGATTCTCCTCAATGCAAAATTGAGCCGGGTGCTCACTGGGCCTAAAACGCGACTTCCGTTGGCTGGGATTGCGCGGGCTGGAATCCGATTTTCGCCTGACCAACACATCTTACTTGAAACCCATATAACTTACTACCGAGCCCGCGCCTCCCCAAGAAGAGCAGCCGGCAGGGACCAGATTCTAAAATAATACCCGCGTCTTAATCCATACTATTTTGATGTAATGCGATCTTTTATCTTTGCGTATGTCTCCTCCGAGATTGCGCCCTTCACCACCAGCTCATGTCTGTCCGCGTAAGGACGCCCCTCGACAATTCTGCGTGCCTCGCGATGACTTATTCCCGGCAGTCCCGCAAGCTCATCTTCGCTAGCCGCATTTACGTTCACCAGATGATGCCCGCCGCGGTCCCAACCGTCTCGGACTCCCTCAGCAGCCGCCTGCGCCTGGTCCGCTGCTTCATTGGCAGCTTTCTCGATTTTCCTTCCCGCCTCCTCCAGCGCGGGCTTGGCACGTTCCGTAACTTTTGCTACCTCGTCCCGCGTACGCTCCTCGCGGGCTCGCTGATCGGCGGAGTTACCCTCGCAACCGCTAAGCAAACCGAACAAAAGAACAGAAGCGAAGACCATTGGAAGCTTAATAGTTTTTTGTTTTCGCATGCGGTCTCCTGAACACTACTACCAACAATGCTGTACGAACTTTTTTGCCCGGGTTGTATAAGTTACCGTTTTCTTGGATGCGCAACGCCCATCGTTGGCTTCCCAAAATTAGCTCGCTGAATTCATTCTGGCTTAACGATTCTAAGGTACGGTCTTAGAATGCTTTACGACCGCTAAGCCGAGTCACTGGTCATAATAAATAACGGCTTCATCTCAAAGCTCGCGTAGTGCGGCCTCAAGCGATTGGTGTTGTAATGTTGCTTTACGTTAACAACTTTCTTGGTAGAGATGACCGTCTCGATCGGCACATTGTCGTAGCGTCCATTTTTCAACACCACCAGCTTTCCATGAACCTTCGACAGCAGTAAATCTAAAGCCAGATTGCCGTACGCCATCGGCACGATCGAATCAATCGCGTCCGGATCGCCGCAACGTACCAGATACCCGAGTTTTTGATTGATTACGTCAACGGTTTTCCCGTTGTTGTACTTGGGTGACAGTTCTTTCAACTTCTCCGAAACTAGGTCGCCAATCCCGCCCAGTTTTTTGTGACCGAACGCATCCGCCGCTTCGTGTTCAAACACCATTTCTCCGCCCTCAAACATCGCTCCTTCCGAAACGATCACCGTCGAATATCGGCTTGGATTCTTCCGCCTATCCGCGCTCAACAATTCCGCCAGTTCCTCGATATTGAACTTATGTTCTGGAATCACACAACGATTGGCGGCCCCAGCCATGGTTGGGAGCATCGCGCTGAATCCCGCGTACCTTCCGAAAACCTCCAGCACCATGAACCGTTCGTGCGAGCCGGCTGAAGTCCGCAGATCGTTGGTCATGTGAATTGTACGCGTGACGCAGGTGCTAAATCCGATGCAGTAGTCAGTACCCGGCACGTCGTTATCCATTGTCTTAGGGATGCCGATCACCTTGAATCCCTCGTGGTGAAGCCGCACTCCATAGCTCAAGGTGTCGTCTCCCCCAATTGGAATCAAATATTCCACGCCCAGCCAGGCCAGGTTCTTCAGTACCTCGGAGGTCAAATCATTTTTGTCTGCGTTGAAAGAATCTTTCAGGTGTGCGGGCACGCTGGACTTGCTCACCCGGCTGGGGTTCGTCCGTGACGAATGCAGGAAAGTTCCGCCAGTCCGGCCCGCGCGGTTTACCAGTTCCTCAGTCAGCACCTGGAAATTTTCCGAATTGTCGTGCTGGTGATCGCGGACCATCTCCACCAACCCGGCCCATCCGCGTCGAAAACCAATCACCTGGTAGCCCTCGCGCAAGGCGCGAAACGTTACGCCGCGAATTGCCGGATTCAATCCCGGGACGTCGCCTCCGCCGGTCAGAATTCCGATGACGCCTTTTTTGGTGTTGATGTTAGCCATAACGATATTCCTCTTTGTTCGGCTGAAAATCGGTGAAATGTAATTATCCACAGCCGTGCGGAATTTAGAAAGACACTATTGCGCGTGAGCAAGATCGCTCAGCGTCTGTTCTCGAAGATATTGAAGAACAACGTTAGAAAATGGTGCGGCTGGTCGGACTCGAACCGACAACGGGGAAAACCCCAGTGGATTTTAAGCCCACCGCGTATGCCAATTTCGCCACAGCCGCACCGGCGACGCGGCACCCAGAGAATATCACGCGCGGAAACCATCCTCATAACTTGCGTCGAACTCACTAGATCCGGTCGTGCCGCCGCCGGTAATTCGCTACAATTATTTAAGAATATTCACGCCACCTCACCCTTCTTACCTTAAGATTCTCGACGGACATTCGAAGCTCATCCCGCACCGACTGCTTATCCGCGTTTGGAGGATTCCGTGCCCGCCAACGAACAATTTGACCTGCTGGTTATCGGTTGTGGCCCTGCCGGTGAAAAAGCCGGCGCCCAAGCCGCCTATTTTGGCAAACGCGTAGCGGTCATCGAACGCGCCAAGTACACCGGCGGCAGTTGCATCAATACCGGAACCGTCCCTAGCAAAACGCTGCGCGAATCCGCCCTGTATTTTTCGGGACTGAAGCAACGCGGCCTTTACGGCATTGACTACTCGCTGAAGGAAAATCTCACCGTGAACGACTTCATGCACCATGAACGCGAAGTCGTTGAAATGGAACGGCAGCGCATTCTCAAAAATCTCGCGCTGCATCAGATCGAACTCATAAGCGGTCAGGCAGCTTTT